>WNGE01005243.1_pt1 | contig 14710 bp, 16 predicted proteins | sample 5400651 | NCBI WGS metagenome assembly WNGE01 (sample SAMN13153370, study PRJNA577476) | soil metagenome | isolation source: 60 cm soil or saprolite under grassland replicate 2 | place: USA:California | collected 2016-06-15 | reverse complement strand
GTGGTCGGCGGTCGGCGCGACGACCGGATGCTGCACCGTGTCGACGAGCGCGTCGGCGATCGCGCCGCGGTAGAAGCCCTTTGCGCCGAGGTGCGCGATCCGCTCGTACGTCCGCGCGAGGTCTGGATTGCGGAAGACGGTGCCGACGTCGTGCGGCGTGCCGTCCGGGTCGAGGTAGAGCGCCGCGGTGGCGGGGATGTCGTCGAACCACGGCTTGGCTCCGTTCGTCTGGTTGAAGAACGTCTGGTCGACGACGAACCCGTTCGTCGCCACGCCGATACCGGGCTGCAAGACCTGAGCGAGCGTCATCGTTCCGTACTTCTCCAGCGCGTCTGCCCAGGTCGCGGGCGTACCCGGGACGCCGACGGACAATCCGCTCCAGCGCGCGGGGTCGAACTTGAGCGCCGCGCCGTTCTCCCAGAACGACGTCGGGGTCATCGCCGCCGGAGCGGTCTCACGCCCGTCGATCGTCGTGACCTTGCCGCCGGCGGTGCGAATGACCATGAACCCGCCGCCGCCGACGCCGCAGGAGAAGGGCTCGGTCACGCCGAGCACGCCTGCAGCCGCGACGGCCGCGTCGACCGCGTTGCCGCCGGCTTTCAGCGTGTCGATGGCCGCCTGGGTCGCGAGCGTCTCGACGCTCGCGGCGGCGCCACCCGTCCCGGTCGATGTCGGCGGGCCGAACGGCGCGACGGCCGCGGACGCCGGGACACCAACGAGCAACGCGACAACGAAGAGCAGAAGGACAATCGCTCGGCGCATGACCCCTCCCTGGGCTCGATTCGGGCGGCGAGCGTAATACATGTCTTTAGTCTTTGACGCATGGCCGTCGTGATCGCATCGAGCCTGCGCAAGGAACTCGCGGGGAATGTGCTGTTCGACGGCGTTTCGTTCAAGGTCGAGCGGCGCGACCGCGTCGCGCTGGCCGGGCCGAACGGCGCGGGCAAGACGACGCTGCTGCGCATGCTGGCCGGCCAGAGCGAGGTGCACGGCGGCGAGCTCGCGTTCTCGAAGGGGACGCGGGTCGCGCTCCACGACCAGCGCCCGCCGCTGCAGCGCGGGCTGACGTTGCGCGACTACCTCCTCGCCGGCGCCGCCGATCTCGTCGCGATCGAGCAAGAGCTGCGCCGCCTGGAGGAGGCCATGGCCTCCGGCGAGCACGACGCGCAGACGCTGCGCCGCTATTCGGAAGCGCAGGCACGTCTCGAGCACGCCGGCGGCTACGCCTGGCGCGAGCGGGTGAATTCCGTCGCGCGCGGCCTCGGCTTCCAGGAGGCCGACCTCGACCGCCTCCTGGACACGTTCTCGGGCGGCGAGCTGACGCGCGCGTCGCTCGCGCGAGCGCTCGGCGGCGACCCCGACCTGCTGCTGCTCGACGAGCCGACGAACCACCTCGACGTCGCGAGTCTCGAATGGCTCGAGAACGAGCTCTCGACGCTCGACGCGGGAACGATCCTCGTCGCACACGACCGCTGGTTCCTCGAGGCGACGACCACGGCCGTGCTCGAGCTGGACGCGGGGCGCTCGACCTACTTCGCGGGCCCGTGGCACAGGTGGCGCCTCGAGAAGGCGGCGCGCCTGCAGTCGGCGACGAAGGAGGCGGCGCGCTACGCCGAGGACATCGCGCGGCTCGAGCGCTTCGTCGCGCGCTTCCGGTACAAGAAGACGAAGGCGAAACAGGCGCAGGCGAAGCTGACGCAGATCGGCCGTCTCACGCAGGAGAAGGCGAAGGTCGGCGAGGAGATCTCGCTGCTCACGCGCCGCTCGAAGCGGCTCGGGTTCGGCTTCATCGACCCGCCGCGCAGCGGCCGGACCGTCGTCGAGACGGAGGGGCTCGCGGTGCAGATCGGGGAGCGCGATCTCTTGCGCGAGGCGTCGTTCGCTCTCGAGCGGGGCGAGCACGTCGCGCTCGTCGGCCCGAACGGCTCCGGGAAGACGACGCTGCTCGAGACGATGCTCGACAATCGCGAGACGAAGGCGGGGCACGTGCGGCTCGGCCACAGCGTCCACGTCGGGTACTTCTCGCAGCAGGAGGTCGAGCTCGACGAACGGCACACCGTGCTCGAGTCCACGCAGCGCGCGACCAACCTGTCGCGTCCGCAGGCGCAGGCGCTGCTCGGCCGCTTCCTCTTCTCCGGCTGGGACGAGCACGAGAAGTCGGTCGCGGTCCTCTCCGGCGGCGAGCGGCGCCGGCTCGCGCTCGCGCACGTGGTCGCCTCCGGAGCGAACTTCCTCGTCCTCGACGAGCCGACGAACCACCTCGACCTCGAGTCGCGCGAAGCCCTGGAGGCGGCGCTCGAGGCCTTCCCGGGGACGATCCTGCTCGTCTCGCACGACCGGGCGCTCATCGACGCGGTGGCCGAGCGGACGCTCGCGCTCGAGAACAAGACGATCCGCAGCTACGACGGCGGCTGGGCGGAGTACATCCGCCGGCGCGACGAACTGGCGGCCGCGGTACTTAGTGGCTCAGAGCCACAAACTTCGTCCGGGCCCAAGCGCAAGCCAAAACGACGAGCAAGTGGCTCAGTGCCACAAACTAAGACACGTCCGGCGCGGCCGAGCGAGCTCGAGCTGTTGGAGGCCGAGATCGCGACGCGGGAGGAGGCGCTCGCCGAGCTCGAGCGCAAGCTCGCCGACGACTGGGCCGACGTCGAGACGCTCCAGGAGCACCGCCGCGCCCGCGACGAGCTCCAGTCGATGCTCGGCCGCTGGGAGAAGCTCTTCGAGGGGAGCCAGGCGCGATGACGCGGCCCGAACGCGAGGCCGCGGTTGCGAAGCAGGCGGACGTGGCGGGCATCCGCCTCGTGCGCTTTCTCTGGTGCGGCAACGACGGGACGGTGCGCGCGAAGGCGAGCGGCCGCCACGGCCTCGAAGGGCGACTCACGAGCGGCATCGGCGTGACCGTGGCGATGCAAGCGATGAACGGGCTCGACCAGCTGCAGCCGGTCGACGGGATGGGCCCGGTCGGTGAGGTCCGGCTCGTGCCGGACGTCGAGACGTTCCGCATCCTCCCGTACGCGCCGCGCACGGCCGCGCTGCTCGTCGACCACGTCACGCTGGAGGGCGAGCCGGCGCCGCAGTGTCCGCGTTCGTTCCTCACGCGGATGGAGGGGAGGCTCGCCGAGCGCGACGGCGCGCGGCTCGAGGTGGCGTTCGAGAACGAATTCGCGCTCGCCGTGCGCAACGACGGCGGCTACACACCGGTCGACGCGAGCCTCTGCTTCTCGACGATGGGCATGACCGAGTCGCAGGGATACATCGACGCGCTCGTCGACGCGCTCGAGCGACAGGGCATCGACCTCGAGCAGTACTACGCAGAGCTCGGCCACGGCCAGCAGGAGATCTCGACTGCGCACGCACCCGCGCTGCGGGCGGCGGACGAGCAGATCCTCGTGCGCGAGACGATCCGCGGCGTGGCCGCTCAGCACGGCCTCGTTGCATCGCTCGCGCCGAAGCCGTGGCCCGACGGCGCGGGCAACGGCGGGCACATCCACTTCTCGCTCTGGGAAGAGGATCGCAACCGCTTTCACGACGATTCGTCCGCCGACCTGCTGTCGGCCGAGGCGCGTGCGTTCCTCGCAGGGGTGCTCGAGCACCTGCCCGCCCTCTGCGGCCTGACGGCGCCGAGCTTCAACTCGTACCACCGCATCGTGCCTCACTACTGGGCGGGCGCGTTCACGTGCTGGGGCCACGACAACCGAGAGGCGCCGATCCGCGTCCCGTCGGTCTTCGGCGGACTGGAGGAGGCGTCGACGAACGCAGAGCTGAAGGCGGCGGACTCGAGCTGTAATCCGTACCTCGCGCTGGGCGGGTTGATCGCTGCCGGCCTCGACGGCATCGACCGCGGGCTCGAGCTGCCGCCGCCGGTGGAGGTCGATCCCGCGACGATCCCTGAGGAAGAGCGCATCCGGCGCGGCATTCTGCGGCTCCCGGCGACGCAGGAGGAGGCGCTGGACGCTCTCGAGGAAGACGCCGTTCTGACCGGGGCGCTCGGACCTGTGCTCGCGACGTCGTACCTCGCCGTCCGCCGCTCCGAGTGGACCGCCTACGCCGCAGGAGACGAGGCATTCGAGCAGCAGGGTCACTTCTCGAAGTACTGAGCACGGTCGGTCTCGTCGACCACCACGCGCACGGGATCCTCTCCGTCCGCCCGACGCTCGACGAGTTTCGCGGGCTCTTCTCGGAGAGCTCCGACCCACGCCAGTGGCCGCACGTCGCGACCGGGCTCACGTACCGCCGCGCCGTGCGCGAGCTTGCCGAGCACTTCGGCGTCGAGCCGACCGAGCAGGCGGTCTACAAATATCGTCTTGACCGCGACTTCGACGAGTACGCGAGGTCGCTGCTGCGCGCGACAGGCACGGAGATCCTGCTCGTCGACGACGGTTTTCCGCGCCCGGGCAGCGCGATCGAGTGGCGGCGGCTCGGCGAGCTCGCCGGCTGCCGCGCCTTACCGGTCCTGCGGCTCGAGATGCGCGGCTCCGGCACAGCCGAGGCGGTGGCCGGCGCACGCGCCGCGGGTTTCGCCGCGCTGAAGACGATCGCCGCGTACCGCGGCGGCCTCGACCGCGTTTCGGACGACGTCGTCGGTGCGCTGGAGGCAAACGAGGCGACGGGCCACCCGCTGCCGGTGCAGGTGCATTGCGGCTTCGGCGACGCAGACCTGCACCTCTGGCGTTCCGATCCGACGTACCTCAAGCCGCTGCTCGAACGCTTCCGCGAGACGCCGTTCGTCCTGCTCCACTGCTACCCGTTCGTCCGCGAAGCCGGCTGGCTCGCGCACGTGTATGCGAACGTGTGGTTCGACCTCTCGCTGACGATCCCGCACGTCTCGCGCCCGGCCGAGCAGCTCCGCGAGGCGCTCGAGCTCGCTCCCGTCTCGAAGCTGCTCTATGCCTCCGACGCTGCGCGGACGCCGGAGCTCTACTTCCTCGCTGCGAAGTGGTGGCGCGAGGCGCTCGCCGAGGTGCTCGCCAACGCGCTGCCGCCGCAGGAGGCCGAGCAGGCGGGCCGCGCGATCCTGCGGGAGAACGCGCTCGCGCTGTACGGTCTGGCATGACCCGCTGGCGCGTGCACGGTGAGCGCGCGCTCTACACGAGCGAGTGGCTCAACGTGCGCATCGCGGACGTCGAGCTGCCGGACGGCACGCGCTTCGACCATCACGTCGTGCGCCTGCCGCACCCCGCCGTGGGCGTGGTCATCCGCGACTCCGAGCACGGCGTGCTGCTGTTGCGACGCCACCGCTTCATCACCGACAGCTGGGGCTGGGAGATCCCCGCCGGGCGTGTCGACCCGGGCGAGTCGCTCGACCAGGCTGCCGAGCGCGAGTCGGTCGAGGAGACCGGCTGGCGGCCGCTCGACCTCGAGTACATCGGCTTCAGCCACCCGACGAACGGGCTCATGGAACAGCGCTTCGAGTACTTCCTCGCGCCGCGTGCCGAGCGCGTCGGCGACTTCGACCGGACCGAGACGGAGAGCATCGCGTGGTTCGCGCCGGAGGACGTGCGCACGCTGATCGAGCAGGGCGAGGTGCCGGACGGACTTTCGCTGACGGCACTCGGGCTGGCCTTCACGCTCGGTCGCCTCTAACCCTGGCGCCGGCACGGCCGCTGCGGACACCCCAGCTGTCCGCTCGGGCCAACACCTGGTGTCAGACGCCGTTGTGCGGATGTGACGATTCCTCCACAGCGAAGTGGCCGTTGGAATGGCGCGTCCACGCCGGCCCGGATCGGCGCGCCCGGAGCTCCGTCGTCGCGGGCCCCCACAAAAGGCCAGGTTTCGGTGTCAGACGCCGGGTGTTAGGAGTGGCCAGGTCCGAAGAGGCGACTTGCGTCACGGCGCTTGGAGCCACACTTCGCGCGTCTCGACGACGAGGCGGGCAGGATCGGGATCCATCGCGGCTCGCTTGGGCGACGCGTAGTACGCGTCGTTCGCGGCGCGGATGTCGCCGTCATAGCCGACGATCCACACGAAGCGGCTCGCTTCCCGCTCCACCCACGGGCCGAACACGCTGAAGCCGAGCGACACGCGAAGCGGCAGCACGAGCTCGCGCCACTCGCGGACGAAGTCTTCGAGGTGTCCGTCCTCGATCCGGTACTCGCGGAGCAGGAACTCCATCACAGCGGTAGCCAGCGGGCCAGCTCGCCGAGAAACGCGGGATCGATCGAGTGGCCCATCGGCGACTCGCGGAACAGGACGTCCGCGCCGGCCTTCGTCAAAACGTCACGCGCCGCGCGGCCCCACTCGACGCCGATCACGTCGTCGTACGTCCCGTGCCCGATCGCGACCGGCGGCAGCGACGGCTCCAGGTCCAGCTCGAGGCCCGGGACGGTCGGCATGAACGACGACAGCGCGATCAGCCCGGCCGGCCGCGGCCGGCCCTTCGTCAGCCCGAGCGCGTACGCCATCACGCCGCCCTGGGAGAACCCGCCGAGGATCGTGCGCTCCGGCGGAAACCCGAGCCCGTCGAGCCACTCGACGGCGAGTGCAAACGTCGACGAAAACGTCTCCGGATCCGGATAGCCCAGCCGGTAGAGCGCGTACCAGTGCGCGCCGCCGGGCGGCAGCACGAGCGGCCCGCGCGGCGTGACGCCGAGCAGGCGCCGCTCGGGATCGAGCGCATCGAGCAGCGGAAACAGATCGTGCTCGTCCGCGCCGCGCCCATGCAAGAGCACGAGCAGCCCTTCCGCTTCGCCGCGCGCGGGTCGCGTCCGGTGCGTGAGCGTCACTGCTCCAGAAACGTCGCAACGACGGCTTCCGCGACGACCTTCAGTGGACGGCCCGAGACCTGCGACGCCTTGCGCAGGCGCGCGAACGCCTCCTGCTCCGAGAGTCCCTCCTTCTCCATCAGCAGCCCCTTCGCGCGCTCGATCGCCTTGCGCGCGGCGAGCGCCTCGGAGAGGGATTCCGCCTCTTCGCGAAGGGCCGCGAGCTCCTCGTGGCGCGCACGCGCGGTCTGGATCGCCGGCAGCAGATCGGACTCGCGGAACGGCTTGACGAGGTAGCCGAACACGCCAGCCTCGACCGCGCGCGAGACGAGCTCGTCCTGCCCGTAGGCCGTGAGCATCACGATCGGAATCGGACGCTCGTTCAAGATGCGCCGCGCCGCGTCGATGCCGTCGAGCTTCGGCATCTTCACGTCCATGATCGCGAGGTCCGGCTCGAGTTCCAGCGCCAACGCGACCGCCTCCTCGCCGTCTCGCGCCTCGCCGACCACGTCCATCCCGGCGCGCTTCAACAGCTCGACGAGGTCGAGCCGGATGATCGTCTCGTCTTCGGCTACGAGGATCCGGATGCGGGGAGGCTACCCCGCGCCGTCCACCAGCTCATGACGTCGGCCGCGAGCCGACCGGCGCGCACCGCGGGATCGTTCGCCATCAGCTCACGCGTCTCGTCGAGGCTCGTCGTGAAGACGCAGAGCCCGCGCAGCGACTCGTCCGGCTGATCCTCGAACGGGCCGGCCAGGAGCAGCACCCCGCGCGCGTGCAGTTCCCCGAGATGCGCGAGATGCTGCTCCTGGATCTGGTCCAGCCGCTCCGCCGGATAGTCGGGCGCATCCGGCGGACGGCGAAGAAGGACGAACGTGTACCGCTCGAGCTCCACCAGTACTCAATGCTCGCGGTCGTCCGTGGGAAGCTGTTGCGCAAGCATCCACGCGTTCCCGTCGGGGTCGTAGAACGTCGCGAGCTTCACCATGCCGTCGATCTCGTACGTGTCGCCGTCGAAGCGCGAGTCGAGCGATTCGAGGTGCGCGCGGGCCGCATCGATGTCCTTCACGGTGAACGTGGGCACCGTGCCGCCGTGCTTCAGCTCCTCGCTTTGGCCGAGGCCGATCGTGATGCCGGCCAGCGGTGTGCGCACCTCGCCCCAGCCGTACTGGTCGAGGCGATAGACAAGCTCGAAGCCGAGCGCCTTTCCGTACCACTCGACCGCCGCGTCGAAGTTGGAGACGTTCACGGAGATCACCATCGTGTCGCCGTACTCGAACGGGGTCGTAAGAGGCTGTGTCGCTGTCTCGCTCACGATCACTCCTTTCCCTTGCGTGTGCTGTCTTGTCCTGTTTTTATACTAAGTTCAGTTCTATGTCAATCAATGATCTCATCGCCATCTTCCACCACCGCTGGTCGGCGCCGGTGCTCGCCGAGCTCCTCCGGCAAAAGGGCTCCCGCTTCGCAGCGCTCGTGGGGACGCTCGGAGTCGGCCGGGAGTCTCTCCGCCGGACACTCGACTCTCTGCTGGAGCTGGGGCTCGTCGCGCGCAACCCGGGCTACGGCCATCCGCTGCGACCCGAGTACGTCCTCACGCGAAGCGGCGAGGACGCAGCCCGCCGCTGCGCGAAGCTCCTCGAGGCCGTCGACGAGGACGTGATCCTGCGCAAATGGTCGTTGCCGGTCCTCGCCGCCCTCGACCACCCGGTCCGCTTCTCCGAGCTACGGGCCGCGCTGCCCGGCGTGACCCCGCGCGCGCTCGCGCTTGCGCTCAAGGATCTCCAGGCCGCGGAGCTCGTCGAGCGGCGCGTCGAGGACGCCTACCCTCCTAGAGCCGTGTACTCCGCGACGCGGCCGGGACGCCGCCTGCAGCGGATCGTCGCGTGACGCGGGCGGCTACGCGACTTCGGAGAGGCGCGACTCCTCGTGGACAACCAGAGGCTTCGTGCACCAGGGGCACACGGTCCAGGTCATCCGCACCAGGCCTCCGCAGCCGTCGCACTCCGTGCGAATGTGCTCGCCGCAGACCGCGCAGCACCGAAACTCGGGCTCGAGGGGCACCGCGCACTCCGGGCACCGCTCCGTGGGCTCGACGAGGGCGCTTTCGAGCATCCGCATCCGCAGCCGCCGCGCCTTGACGTCGAGCCGGTCCTCGCACGGGCGGGCCAGCGCGTACAGGCCCGCGCCGACGAACGGCGCGAGAATCGCGGCGCCGGCCGCAGCGACCCGAAGCGACGCGTCCGTGCAGCGGCGGCCCGCGTCGCGGACGGTCCAGACGACGGAGGCGCACCAGAGCGCGGCAAAGAACGCGGCCCCTGCTGCTTCCATGGACACGAACGCGGCCTCCACGAAGGGTCCAACGTGCGTGCCGGACTACCGGTTCCTGCCGTACAGGCAATTTTTGCGCGCAAAGAGCGAGGATCAGGCTGGGAAGACCACCTCGGCCCGCGTGCCCTCGCCGCTGCGGAGCTCGAAGCGGCCGTTCAGCTCGTCGCGCACGAGCGCGCGCACGATCGAGAGGCCGGTGCCGTCGTCGTCGCCGCGCTCGCCCCCACCCGAGTCGGCGATCGCGAGGACGACGTCGCCGTTTCGCCGCGTGAGCTCGATGCGCACGTCTTCGCCGCCGTGCTCGAGCGCGTTCTGCAGCAGCTCGCTGAAGACCAGGGCGAGCGCCGTCGCGCGGGAGCCGGCGAGCGCAACCGGCTCGAGCGCCGACTCGACGTGCTTGCCGGCCCCGATCCCCTGGACGAGCATCGCCCGAAGCCGGTCGAGCAGGTCGTCGAGCAGCACGTCGTCGTCGCGCCGTTCCGTCAGCACCTCGTGCACCGCGGCAATCGCGAGGATCCGGTTGACCGAGTGCTCGAGCGCCTCGCGCGGGTCGACGCCGTCGGTGGCGCGCGCCTGCAGGCGGAGCAGCGACGCGACCGTCTGGAGATTGTTCTTGACGCGATGGTGGATCTCCTGGGCGAGCACGCCGCGCATCACCGCGCGGCCGTGCTCCAGCGCGACTGCTGCATGGTGTGCGATCGACACGAGCAGCTGCCGGTCATCCTCCGTGAACGGGGTGTCGCGGTCGCAGACGAGCTCGCCAATCTGGCGGCCGCGCCACCGGAGCGGGAGGCGCTCCGCGTGGGCACCCGGGCGGCCTTCGGGCCAGGCGATCTCGCCGTCGTCGAGCACGAGCGCCGCGCCGGTGGCCGCGAGCGCGTCCATCGTCGTGCGCACGATCGCGGCGAGCGACTCCTCGAGATAGAGGGAGTCGGACACGGCCTCGGAGATGCGCGCGAGCGCCTCCAGCTCGACGAGCCGGCGCTGCGTCGCCGCGTACAGCCGCGCGTGCTGGATCGACTGCGCCACTTGCGCCGCGATCGCGAGCAGGAGGCCGATCTCGCCCTGCGTGAACTCGCGCGCTGCGATCGTGCGCACGTTGAGCGCGCCCTCTAGCTTGTCGCGGGCGAGGATGGGCACGGCGAGGATCGACTGAAACCGGTCTTCCGGCAGGTTCGGGAAGGACCTGAAGCGCGGATCGAGGTGCGCCGCGGTCGGCAGCATCACGGGCGACCGCTCTTCGGCGGCGACGCCGGTGATTCCCTGGCCGAGCGGCAGCCGTGGGCGCTTCGTCATCTCCTCCACACGCGTCCCGTGAGTCGCGTGCAGCACGAGCTCGCCGCTGCGCTCGTCGTAGAGATAGACGAAGCACGCATCGGCGCCGAGGGCGTCGGCGACCTTTTGCGCGACGAGAGCGAGCACCTCCTCGAGATCGAGCGTCGAGTTGACCGCCTCGATCGTCTCGGTCAGGAGCTGCAGATGCCTTCTGGTCTCGTCCACACGCCTATCTTGCCGTCCGGCGCCGACCCTTAGAGTGCCGCGACGTGACCAAGTACGAGTGGCTGCTCTTCCTGCACGTGACCGGCGCCTTCTTCTTCCTCGGCGGCGTCGTCGTCGCGTGGGTGCTCGGCATCGTGGCGGCCCGCCGCGAGTTGCCGAGCGAGATCGCGCTGCTGCTGCGCCTGTCCGGCGCGGCGGCCGCGGCAATCGGAATCGGGATGCTGCTCACGATCGTCTTCGGCCTCTGGCTCGTCTTCGACCTCGACTTCTACGACCTCTGGGACGGCTGGATCGTCGCCGCTCTCGTCATGTGGGTGCTGGCGGGCGCCCTCGGCGGCGCGGGCGGAAAGCGCGACAAGGAGACACGGCTGCTCGCCGAGCGGCTCGCGGCAGGAGGCGACGCGCCGAGCGGCGAGCTCCAGGCGCGCGTGCGCGATCCGATCGCGGTCTCGCTCAACCTCGCGTCGAGCCTGCTCGGCATCGCGATCCTCGTGCTGATGATCTGGAAACCCGGAGCGACCGGGTGATCGCGCTCGTCCGCCCCGACTCGTGGGACTTTCCGCTCTTCGTGCACGTGCTCGGAGCCGTGGCGCTGTTCGGCGGCGTCGGAACGCTCGTCCTGCTCTCCTTCGCGGCGCAGCGGATTCCCGCGCAGGCGGGCTTCGCGCGCCGGATTGCCTTCGCCACGCTGATCACCGTCGTCTGGCCGGCGTACGTCGTGATGCGCGTCGGCGCGCAGTGGATCTACTCGAAGGAAGACCTGCATCCGGACTTCCCGGCCTGGATCGCGGTCGGCGTGACGGTGGGTGACGGAGGGGTGATCGTGCTCCTCGCCCTGACCGTGCTCGGCTGGCTCGCCCTGCGGCGGCGGCCGAGCGTGGGGCGGTACTTCGCCGGTCTTGCGAGCGTCTACCTCGTCGCGCTCGGCGTCGCGTGGTGGGCGATGAGCGCGAAGCCCGGCGCTTAACACAATCCTTACCGAGACCGGTGCGTTTTTTCATAGGCGGGGAATAGCCTCGCCACCAGTGAGCGCCCTCGCCTACGACCTTCGCCGAACCCGTGGCTACCTGGTCGCCGACGCGCGCGGAAAGCTGGTCGGGCGCGTCGAGTGCCCGATGTACGGGACGACGCCGGACGAGCCCGACGCACTCGCCGTCCGCACGGGGTTCTTCGCGCGCAGGCGCCGGCTCGTTCCCGCGGACGCGATCGAGCAGATCGACGGCCAGAGCCGCGTGATCGGCCTCCGCGTCGAGCGCCACGGCCTGCGCAGCTTTCTTTAGGAAACGCCTTCCGCCGGCCGCCCGAGCGGCATAGAATCCGGCTTGGCTCCGGCGCTATGCGGCTACCGGAGCTGACTGACGGCCGACTGCGGGGTGCGAAAGCACCCTGCGGTCGTGTAGAGGGCTCGCTGCGCTTGGCCTTCTTCGGCCCGAAATGCTGCTACAGCACGGCCAGGTACTTGTCCATTTCCCACTGGCTGAGCTGGACCCGGTATTCGTCCCACTCCTTGCGCTTCAGCTCCACATAGCGGTCGAAGATGTGCGGGCCGAGGGCCTTGCGCACCAGGTCGGAATGCGACAGCTCCGTAATCGCTTCGCCGAGCGTCTCGGGGAGCGCCGTGATCCCGCGCTCGGTCCGCTGCTCCGCAGTCAGGTGGTACAGGTTCGTCTCCATCGGCTCGGGGAGGTCGTAGCCCTGCTCGATCCCTTCCAGGCCCGCGTGCAGCAGCGCCGCGAACGTGAGGTAGGGATTGCACGCCGGGTCAGGACAGCGGATCTCCGCGCGCGTCGCCTGCTCGGCACCGGGCTTGTACAGCGGAATGCGGATCAGCGCCGAGCGGTTCCGCCGCGACCACGCGACGTACACCGGTGCCTCGTAGCCCGGGACGAGCCGCTTGTACGAGTTCACCCACTGCGCGAAGACCGCCGAGATCTCGCGCGCGTGGCGGAGCTGGCCGGCGATGAAGCCCTTGCCCATGTCGGAGAGGTGCCACTGGTCGTCCGCATCGAAGAACGCGTTCCGGCCGTCCTTGAACAGCGACTGGTGCGTATGCATGCCGGATCCGTTCTCGCCGAAGATCGGCTTCGGCATAAACGTCGCGTGGAAGCCGGCCTTCTTCGCCACCTCCTTCACGATCAGCCGGTACGTGACCGTGTGGTCCGCCATCGTCAGAGCGGGCGCGAAGCGCATGTCGATCTCGTGCTGCGACGGTCCGACCTCGTGGTGGACGTACTCGATCGGGATGCCCATGCTCTCGAGCGAGCGCACCGTCTGCTGGCGCAGCTCCGTCGCGGCGTCGAGCGTCGTCATCGCGAAGTAGCCGCCTTCGTCGAGCGTCTCCGTCCCCGCGTTGTCCTTGAAGAGGAAGTACTCGAGCTCCGGGCCGACGTTGAACGTGTCGAAGCCCAGCGCTTCCATCCGCGCGAGCGCACGGCGCAGCACGTAACGGGGATCGCCCTCGTACGGATTGCCGTCGGGAGTGACGATGTCGCAGATCATCCGGCCGACCTTCGTCTCGCCCTCGCGCCACGGCATCAGCTGGTACGTGTTCGGGTCGGGGATCGCGACCATGTCCGATTCCTCGATCGCGTTGAACCCCGTGATCGACGAGCCGTCGAAGCCCATCCCGTCATCGAGCGCTCCCTCGATCTCGCTCGGCGTGACGGCGAAGCTCTTGAGGTGGCCCTCGATGTCCGTGAACCAGAGCAGCACGAACTCGACACCCTCGTCGTCGATCCGCTTCAGCACCTCCTTGCGCGCGCCGGGGTCGCTCGTCGCGCGATTTGGTGTCTCGACCTGCGTCATGCATCCCTCCTGGACGTTGGAAGCTCGAGGCCGAGCCTATTACGTCTCGGCGAGCTTGGGCAGCGCCTCGAGCTCCGGCTCGGCTCCGCCGTGCCGGAACGCACGCGCGTAGAGGCCGAGAGCCGGAGTGAGCACGAGCGCTCCCGTCGTCAGCGCGGCGCGAATCCCCCAGACGTTGCCGATTGCTCCCAGGACAGGCCCGCCCACGGCCTGGCCGACGGCGTCCGCCTGACCCGTCATCGACAGGACCGTCGCGCGAACGCTCGAGTCGGTGATCTGCTGGTTGACCCAGATCGACCAGAGAGGCCTGACGAGCCGGTTCACGAGGAAGATCGACAGCAGAGACACGACCGCGACCGTTGCCGACCGGGTGAGCGCGAAGAAGAGCTGCGCTGCGATCACGAACGCGGTGGCCGAGAACAGAAGGCGCGCCAAACCGGCGGTGCCACTCCGCTCGAAGCGCTTTTGCAGCCGGCCGGCCGCGAAGAAGCCGAACACCATCGACACGACGCTGAACGCGCCGAACCACACGACCGGCTGGAAGTGTCCGATCGACGGCAGACCGACGTCGCGGATGAAATGCGCCTCCTTCAGCCGGTCGAACGCCTCTGCCCCCGTCCCGCCGATCAACGCAATTCCGATCAGCAGGAGGAGGAGCGGCTGCCCGCGGACGTAGCGACCGCCTCGTGTCGCGGTCTTCGTCAGATGTGCGAGCGCTCTCACGCCGACGGTGCGCGGCCGTCGGACGAAGCCCGTCTCCGGCATGAGGAGCGCACAGGCGACACCGCCGGCGATCGTCACCGCGCCGCTGCAGATCACCGAGGCCCGCAGCGAGAGGACGCCCAGCCCGACGAAGGCGAACAGCCCGACGAACGAGCCGACGTACGAATACCGCGCTCCCTTGAGAAACACCGACGGCACGCGCGCGACGCCGACCTCGTCGGTGATCCACGCCTCGTAGGCGCCGCTCGTGAACGTGTAGGAGATTCCCCACACGGCCCAGAGCACGATCACCGCCGGCGCCGAATCGACGACGCCGACGAGCAGCCAGGCGGCACCCATGCCGAGGAAGCCGATGACGAGCGAGAGCCGGCGGCTGTACGTGTCGGCCACCAAGCCGGTCGGAATCTCGCAGAGGAAGACCGTCCCCTCCATCGCGGTCCCCATCAGCACGAGCTGGAGCGGAGAGAGATGCAGGACGCTCACGAGGTAGAGCGACATGACGATCCACGTCGGCGTCGAGAGTGCGAACTCCAGCACGTAGTAGAGCTTCTGGGCGTCGACGCGCTTCACGGCTTCTGCCAGACCGAAACGTGCTTCGTGCTCTCCGCGGTGAACGGTGTGCGTTTCCAATCGCTCCACCGCTCGCGCAA
>WNGE01005240.1_pt1 | contig 14711 bp, 16 predicted proteins | sample 5400651 | NCBI WGS metagenome assembly WNGE01 (sample SAMN13153370, study PRJNA577476) | soil metagenome | isolation source: 60 cm soil or saprolite under grassland replicate 2 | place: USA:California | collected 2016-06-15 | reverse complement strand
TGATCGTCGAGAAGGTCAAGGCGGAGAAGGTCGCGACGCGCGGCTTCGATGCGGAGTCGCTGGAGTTCGTGGACATGATCCAGGCCGGGATCATCGACCCCACCAAGGTGGAGCGGGTGGCGCTGCAGAACGCGGCGTCAGTCGCTTCCCTCTTGCTGACCACGGAGGCGCTGGTCACCGACCTGCCGGAGGAAAAGCCCGCGGCGGGCCCGCCGATGCCTCACGGGGACTTCTAGGCCCGGGCATCCGGGCACAGGCACTGTGCGGCCCTTGCCGGCAACGGCAAGGGCCGTATTTGCTTTGTCGGGGGATTTCCAATATGGATCGATCCTCGATTGGCTACTCCATTCCCCACGAGAACACGTGGGTGGGCGTCACCTCGACGATCACCGAGTCCGACTCGTCGAGCGCCGCCTCGTCCGGGTACTGCGGGTACTTGCGGTAGAGGAGGGCGCGGGTCTTCCTGAAGCGCGGACCCTTCTCGATGAGCGTCGCCGTCCCTTGCACCATGACGCCCTTGAGATTGGCCCACGCCTCCGAGTAGAGGTCCACCGTCAGGGCGATGCGCGCGTTCGCCTTCAGGTTCAGCACCTTCCGGCCGTCGTTGCCCGAGGCGAAGTAGATCTTCCCGCCGGCGATCACATGGCAGACCGGCACCAGATGCGGCATCCCCGCCTCGTCGGCGGTGGCCACGCGGCACACCCGCTCCCACTCGATGAGATTGGCCACGGCTTTCTTCAGTCTCATGGTCCTCTACTCGCGCAGCTCCGGGATGATCCAGAGCGGGGTCCGGCCGGCGGCCACGCGCTGGATGTTGTCGAAGCCGTTGCGGAACGCCTTGGTCCAGTTCTCCCACGTGGGGCCCGCCAGGTGCGGCGTGATCGTGATGTTGTCGAGCCTGAACAGCGGATGATCGGCGGGCGGCGGCTCCTGGACCATGACGTCGAGGCCGGCGCCCGCGATCTGGCGGGTCGTCAGCGCCTGGTGGAGCGCCGCCTCGTCCACGACGGGGCCGCGGCAGGTGTTGATGAGGATCGCGCTATCCTTCATCAGGGCGAACTCGCGCGCCCCCATCATGTTCCGCGTCGCCGTGTTCAAGGGCACGTGGAGGCTCACCACGTCGGAGGTGCGCAGGAGTTCGGGGAACAGGGCGAAGCGGACGCCGAGGGCGTCCTCCTGGTCCTCGCTGAGGCGCACGATGTCGTAGTACTGCACCCGCATGTCGAAGGCCGGGGCGCGGCGCGCCACCTTCTTGCCGATGGTGCCGAGGCCCACGATGCCGAGCGTCTTTCCCGCCAACTCGTAGACGCGCTGCTCGCCGAGGTCGCCGACCCGCCACTTCCCGGCGACGACGTTGTTGTGGTGCGAGGCGAGCCGCTTGTAGACGGCGAGGATGAGCATCAGGGTGTGCTCGGCCACCGCCACCGAGTTGGCGCCGCCGTTGTTGGCGACGGGCACGCCCGCCTGCCGCGCGGCCTCGACGTCCAGCCGGTCGTAGCCGGCGCTGATCAGCTGGATGAGCTTGAGCCGGGGCGCGCCGCGGTAGAAGTCCGGCCCCATGCCGCCGCGGGCGAGCCCCATGAAGTACTCCGCCTCCTGGATGGCCTGGGCGAACCGGGGATCCTCCCGATCGAGCACGTCCAGCTCGTAGCCGGCCGGCACCATGCCGCGGGCGACGTCCATGATGGCCTTGGGGAGGGGCGGGTAGAAGACGATCTTGCTCGTCACGCTGGTTCTCCTTTCGTCTCAGTCCGCGTAAAGCTCGACGGTGTAGCCGTTCGGGTCCTCGATGTAGATGGAGGAGCGCCCGCGCCGGCCGACCACCTTGACGCCCGCCGCCTGGAGTCTCTTCCGGAGGGCGGCGAAGCGGCGGGGCGCGACGTGGATGCCGAAGTGGTCGAGCCCGCCCGCGTCGGGGTCGATAGGCTTCCTGACCTCGATGAAGTTCAGCAGGTCCTGACCACCTGCCGATTCCAGGAAGACCATGCCGGGATGGGTGAAGGCCTCGCGCAGCCCGAGGTGATCAACGTAGAAGCGCCGGGTCTTCTCGAGGTCGCGGGTCTTGAGGGCGATGTGACGCAGGGCCATGGAGCGATTGTACTATGCCCGTCGCGCCGGATGCCGGCGCCCGGACCCACGCCTTGACACCCGGGCCGCGCCTCGTCTACCCTCGCGGGCAAGGTGATCCGCCGTCTGGGCTCAGGGTGGATGGGATCGGCGTGAGGCGTCCCCCGCTCGTCGTCGTCTTCGTGGCCGTCCTCATCATCGCGCTCGGTGAAACCGCCGGCGCGGTCATGTCGCAGTTGCGCCCGCAGCTCGACACCTACGCCCGCGCCCGGATCGCCGCCAACGCCCAGGTCCACGGACTCGCCGGCTCCGCCGAGTACGACAGCGAGGTCATCGCCCGCACCGTGTACGTGACCGAGGCCGGGCTCTCGTTCTTCCACACCCACGCCCAGGGGCTCGGTCCCGTCGTGCTCTTCGCGAGCACCCTGGCGGCAACCGCCGTCCGCCAGCGACGGGCGCGCACCGTCCTCTACGTGCTCCTGAGCGTGGGCGGGCTCTTCCCGGCCGGCTATCTCGCCTACTCGCTGGCGGCGCTCGAGCTGGGGAGAGAATCGGGCGTCGAGCTGGCGGAGCGCTACGTGCTGACCCCCCTCGGCGGCGGGGCGATCGTCGGGCTCCTGGTGCTCGCCGCCCTGATCGTCGCCGGCCGGGGGCGGAGGCCGGCGGCGTGAAGGCGGGCGAGCCCGACGCCTGGCGCGTGCCGCCCGTGAGCACGCTGCTCGCGGCGGTGCTCCTGATCGCCTGCGCCGAGGTGGGCGGCGCCTGCATGGTCAAGTTCAAGCTCGAGCTGACCCGCTGGGCGCGCGCCGTGATCCAGGCAAGGCCCGCGACCCATGGCCTGGTCGGCGTGCGCGACGTGGACGAGGAGGTCATCGACGAGCTGCTCGCCAAGTTCGACGCCGCGCTCCGGCTCTTCCACCTGCACGGGGAAGGCATGGGGCTCGTCATCATCGCGACGACCATGACCGCCGCCACGCTGGTGCGCGCCGACGCCGCCCGGCGCGCGATCATCGCGCTGCTGACCGTCGGCGGCGCCGGCTATCCCGCGGGCTATCTCCTCTGGGGCGTCCTGATCCCCCACTACGGCATCGACCGGGGCAAGACGCTCGCCGAGTGGCTCGTCTGGATTCCCTTCGGGGGCGCCACCATCGTCGCCGTGTGGTGGCTGACGGCGCTGCTCGGGCTGGGCTTGGTGAGAAGACCGTGATCGGCCGGGCCGCGGTCCGTCTCGGGCTCGTCGGATTGGCCGTCGCCCTCGTCGGAGTCGACCCGGGGCCGGTTGCGAGCCATCACGTCGGCGTCTACGTCCCCCGTGACAACGAGGTCTCCGCGAACTTCAAGCAGCTCAAGTTCGCGATCCAGGCGGGGAAGCTCGACGTGGCCGCTCGCCTCTTCGAGGCGGGCGCCGTGCGGGCGGAGATGCGCGTCCAGGCGAGCCGGCTGCCCGCCGGCCTCGAGGAGGCGACCCGCGCCGCCCTCGAGACCGGCGACGCGCGCGGCGCCGAGCGCGGGCTGATGATCTTCTTCGCCGCCCTCGCCCGGGACCTGGCGCGGGAGGCCGACCGTCGGCTCGCCGATCCCGGCGAGCCCGTGGAGGCGCGGGTGGCCGCGGGCCGGAAGTTCCTCGAGGCCATCTGGCGCTACTACAACCTCGTCGACTTCGCCGTCACCCAGTACGACAGCAAGGCCGGCGTCGCGATCCGCCTCGCCCTCGACGAGGCGGAGGGCTACGCGAAGACGCCGCCGGGACGCCCGGCGGCCGCCCCCGATCCCACGAAGATGCGCGAGCCGCTCCGGCGCATCGCGCAGGCGCTCTCGGGGCTCATCGCAACGTCCTCAACTTCCACCAGGAGGGACTCATGAAGGAGAAGTCGTGCCTCGCGCTCGCCGTCGCGCTCGCGCTGCTCGGATGGGCGGCACCGCCCGCTCACGCCCAGAAGGTCGTCAAGATCGGGGACCTCGGCTCCAAGGTCGGCGTCTTCGAGGGGTACGGGAAGTACCAGACGATGGCGATCCAGCTCGCCGTCGAGGAGCTGAACGCCAAGGGCGGCGTGCTCGGCCACAAGGTCGAGATCATCTCCGAGGACGACGACACCAAGCCCGCCCCCGCCGTGCGCAAGGCGGAGAAGCTGATCCTGCAGGACGACGTCAAGCTGCTCATCGGGGCCGTCAGTAGCGGCGCCACCATGGCGGTGATGGACGTGACGAAGAAGCACAAGGTCATCCACTGGAACTCGGTCTCGTGCGCCGAGTTCATGCGCACGACCAAGTTCCACAAGTACTACTTCTCCAACCAGCCGGACTCGCGGATGCAGGCCACCGGGCTCGCCAAGTACATCGTCGACCGGATGGGCAAGCGCGTGTACATCTTCTACACGGACTACGCCATGGGGCAGTCCGACGGCCGCCAGTTCAAGACGGCCCTCGAGAAGCTCGGCGGCGAGGTGGTCGGCGTGGCCGGCGCGCCGCTCGACACCAAGGACTTCAGCCCCTGGTTCGGCGCCATCAACCAGGCCACCCCCGACGTGCTGTTCCTCGCCTTCGCGGGCACCGACTCCCTCCGCCTCATGACCCAGCTCCATTCCTTCGGCATGACCAAGAAGTACAAGCTGGCCGGAATCGACTGCTTCCTCCTGCAGCAGGACCTGCCCGCCATCGCCGAGCCCATGGAGGGCTTCGTCCAGCTCGCGCACTACTCCGCCTACAACCCGGACAAGAACATGCAGGCCTTCAACGCCAAGTTCAAGAAGAAGTTCGGCGTGGACGCCAACATCATGGCGGGGGCGTATGACGCGGTGCTGTTCTGGGCGGCGGCGGTGGAGAAGGTGAAGAGCTTCGACGCCGACAAGGTGGCGGAGGCGCAGGAGGGCATGTGCGTCGACAACACGCACATCGGAAGGCAGTGCATCCGGAAGGAAGACCATCAGGTCGTCATGGACATGCACCTCTACCAGGTCAAGGACGGCAAGAACCTGCCCATCGCCGTGGTCGCGGGCAAGGACACCATCGGCGAGCCCATGGTGGGCAAGGACCCGGTGGAAGGCTTCACCTGGGAGATCAAGAAAAAGAACTGACCGGGCGACTGAAAAAGGCCCATCTGCTTCGTTGGCGCCCTCGGCCGCACGCTCAACGTACAGGAAGTACGCCTCGCGCGCGGCCCTCGGGCGCCGCCTCGCAGCTGGACCTTTTTGAGCCGCCCGGCGTGATGAGGCTCAGCTGAGCGCATGGAGTATCTCGTCGCGGTCCTGCTGCCGCAGCTCCTGCACGGCGTGGTGTTCGGCGCCGCGCTCGGGCTCCTCGCGCTCGGCCTCACGGTGATCTTCGGGCTCCTCGGCGTGATGAACTTCGCCCACGGGGAGCTCTACATGCTCGGCGCCTACGCGGGCATCGCGGTCATCGGGGTGACGCACTCGTTCTGGATCGCCCTGATCGCGGCGCCGCTCATCGTCGCCGCCATCGGCGCCGTCACCGAGGTCGCCACGCTCCGTCCGCTCTATCGCCGCGAGCCGCTGTACGGGCTCATCATGACCTTCGGCCTCGCCATGGCCTTCCGGGAGGGCGCGCGCCAGCTCTTCGGCGGCGACATGCGGCGGATCTTGCCGCCCATCGAGGGCTCGATCCCGCTCCTCGGCATGACCTATCCGAAGTACCGCCTCTTCCTGCTCGCCTTCTCCTCGCTCCTCCTGCTCGGCATCTGGCTCTTCTTCACCCGGACCCGCGCCGGGATCATCGTCCGCGCGGCGGTCCAGGACGCCGAGATGCTCGACGGCCTCGGCGTCGACGTGCCGCGCGTCTTCACGCTGACCTTCGCCGGCTCGGCGGCCCTGGCCGCCCTCGCCGGGCTCCTGCTCGCCCCCGTCTTCACCGTGTACCCGCAGATGGGAGTCGAGATGATCCTGCTCGCGTTCATCGTGGTGATCCTGGGCGGGATGGGTTCCATGGGCGGCTCCGTGGTCGCCGCCCTCGTCATCGGCATCGCCCAGAGCCTGCTGACGCTCTGGATGAACCCCCAGCGCGTGGCCATCGCCATCTTCGGGATCATGATCGTCGTCCTGATCGTCCGGCCGCGCGGCTTCTTCGGCCGCGAAGGCGTCCTTGAGTAAGGTCCTCTCCTGGCGAGGCGCGCTCGTCTTCGCCGCCCTGGCCGCGCTGCCGCTGACCCCGTGGATGTCCAAGTACTACATGCTGCTCGCCTTCGACGCGCTGCTCTTCGGCGCGGTCGCCATGAGCCTCGACCTCCTCATGGGCTACGCCGGCCTCGTCTCCTTCGGCCACGCCGCCTTCTTCGGCCTCGGCGCCTACGCGACGGCGGTGCTCCTCGAGCGCGGCGTCCTCTCCCTCTGGCTCTGCCTCGGTCTCGCCGCCGTCGTGGTCGGCGCCTACGCGCTCACCGTGAGCTACTTCGCCACGAGCCGCCGCGGCATCTACTTCGCGCTCCTGACGCTGATCTTCGCCGAGGTGATCTACACCTTCTTCCGCTACACGCAGACCTTCGGCGGCTCCGACGGCATCCAGGGGCTGCCGCCGCCCCGGGTCCTGCCCGGCGTCGCCGTCGACACGCCCGCGCGGATCTACTACCTCGCGCTCGCGTACCTCCTGCTGGCGTACCTCGCCTGCCGCGTGCTGGTCCGGTCCCACTTCGGCCGGGTGCTCGTCGCCATCCGCGAGAACGAGGACCGGGCGCGGTTCCTCGGCTACGACGTCCAGCGCTACAAGATGGGCGTCTGCCTGATCTCGGCGCTGCTGACCGGCCTCGCCGGCGCCCTCTATCCGGGCCGCGCCGCCTACGCGACACCCGACCTCCTGCACTGGAGCGTCTCCGGCGAGTTCATCATCATGGTCATGATCGGGGGCCTCGGCACGCTCGTCGGCCCCATCCTCGGCGGCGCCTTCTTCATCGTGCTCCAGGAGAAGGTGTCGTCCTACGTCGAGTGGTACTCCATCATCGTCGGGCTGGTGCTGGTCCTGATCGTGCTGTTCGCGCCGCGCGGGCTCCTGGGCTTCCGCCAGGCGCTGCGCGGGCGACCCGCCGCGAAGGCGTCCCGGTGAAGGACAGGGCCATGCTCGAGGTCGAGCGCGTCTCGAAGAGCTTCGGCGCGCTCGCCGCCCTCGTCGACGTGAGCCTCACGGTGCGGGCGGGCGAGGTGTTCTCCGTCATCGGCCCCAACGGCGCCGGCAAGTCGACGCTCTTCAACCTCATCACCGGCCTCCACGCTCCCACCCGGGGCCGGATCGTGTTCAGGGGGGACGAGATCACGGCCCTCGGGCCCGAGGTCATCAACCGGCGGGGCCTGGCCAAGACCTTCCAGATCACCAACGTCTTCGCAGGCATCTCCGTGTACGACAACGTCCGCGTGGCCGCCCAGTCGCGGGCGCCCGTCTCCGGCCGCCTCCGCTCGCTCTGGCGGAGGCCGGACGTCGACGCGCCCGTCATGGAGCTCCTGGGCGCCTTCGGTCTCGAGCGGCGACGGCACGAGCACGCCCGGAACCTCTCGCACGGCGAGCAGCGCTATCTCGAGATCTGCCTGGCGCTGGCGACCAACCCCACCCTCCTGCTCCTCGACGAGCCGACGGCGGGGATGACGCCGGGCGAGACGAAGGAGGCGACGGCGCTGATCCGGCAGATCGCCCGGCGCCGCGACCTCACGGTGCTCCTCATCGAGCACGACATGAGCGTCGTGATGGGGATCTCCGACCGGATCGCCGTGCTGCACTTCGGCCAGAAGATCGCCGAGGGTCCGCCCGAGGCGATCCGCAACGACCCCCAGGTCATCGATGCCTATCTGGGCGGCGCCGAGGACTGAACGCCTAGCTAGTACGATTGAACATGCTGCGCATCCGGGACCTCCACGCAGGCTACGGCGCCACCCCCATCCTCTTCGGCGTGTCCCTCGAGGTCGAGGAGGGCGAGGCGGTGGCGCTCCTCGGCAAGAACGGCATGGGCAAGACGACGCTCATGAAGGCCGCCATGGGCTTCATCAAACCCACCAGGGGCGGCATCGACTTCCAGGGCAGCGACCTGACCCGGCTGACGCCGCACGAGATCGCGCGGCGGGGCGTCGGCTTCGTGCCGGAGAACCGGCGCATCTTCCCCGGCCTCACCGTGCGCGAGAACCTGGAGCTGGGGCTCTCGGCGGTGCCCCACCGCTCCGCGCCGCTGCGCCGGCAGCGGCTCGACGAGGTCTTCGGACACTTCCCCCGCCTCCGCGAGCGTGTCGACCAAGCGGCGAAGACGCTGTCCGGCGGCGAGCAGCAGATGCTCGCCATCGCCCGCGTGGTGATGGCGGGCGCGCGGCTCATCCTGATGGACGAGCCCACCCAGGGGCTCGCGCCCGCGCTCATTCGCCACATCCGGGACATGATCCGCGAGCTCGTGCGGCTCCGCGTCACCGTCCTCCTCGTCGAGCAGAACGCGCGCGTCGCCCTCAGCGTCTGCGATCGCGGCTACATCATGGAGAAGGGGGCCATCGTGTTCCAGGGGCCGGCGGCGGAGCTCCGAGACAGCCCGGTGACCCGTGAGAAGCTGGGCGTCTAATACGCTGCTCGGCGCGACCCCTCGTGCCATCGCGCTGCGCGCCGCCCTGGTCGTCGCCGTCTTCGCGGTGGCGCTCTGGGCCCTTCCGGCGCGGCGGCCGGGCGAGGACGGCGGCCACCATGGTGATCACGGAGTCGCGCTCGACGCCTTCGAGAAGGCCGGGGTCACCGAGTTCAAGGAAACCCAGCGAGGCCCGGTCTTCCGGCTCGCGACCTTCCCCCGCGAGGGCTACGCGTCCCTGGAAGACTTCAGTCACAACCTCGTGGTCCTGAACTTCTGGGCGACGTGGTGCGAGCCGTGCACCGCCGAGATGCCGACCCTCGAGACGCTCTGGCGACAGTACCGGACGCGGGGACTGGTCGTGCTCGGCGTCTCCGTGGACCGCGGCGCGTCCCGGGCCGTCATCGAGCCGTACATCAGGCACCACGAGCTCACCTTCCCCATCCTGCTTGACCCCGACATGAGGACCGCCCGAGCGTGGCGGGCGACGGGCCTGCCGGCGACCTTCATCATCAGGCCCGGCGGCGAGGTCGCGGGCATGGCGACCGGCGCGCGCGAATGGAACAGCGCCGAGATGCGGGCGCTGCTGGAGACGCTCCTGCCGAGCGCAGATTGAGCGTCGTCGTGTCGCCAAGAGCAAGGACCTTTGGCAGCAGGTCCGCCACGGCGACGCGAGCGTGAGGAGCGGCGAGCGGGGAGATGAAGGCCTCGAGGCCCAGCGACTGGACAGCGCGGTACCGCCATCCGAAGGGAGCTCGGCTGCCGGCACGGGCAAAGGGATGACAAGAGATAGAGATGACGTCGTATCGCGCTACCGCGACAAGGACCGTGTGGTATACTCGCGACTATAGTCATGGCAACCAGCGTGCATCTCCCCAAGACACTGCTGGAGGCGGTGGACCGCAGGGCGCGTGCCCTACGCATGAGCAGGAACCAGCTGGTCGTCCGGGCGCTGGAGCGCGAACTCCGAGCCGGGACCGACTGGTCGCCCGGGTTCTTCGAGCGACTCTTACAAGCTAATCCGGCGACCACGGCAAGCGTCGACGAGTTGCTCGAGGCGGTCCGTAAGGCGCGGCGCTCGAAGCCTGCGAGGCAGCTCTGAGATACGTCCTCGACACCAACGCAGTGTCGGCGCTGATGAAGGGCGAACCGCGCGTCGTAGAAAGGCTCAGAGCCGCCAGTAGGGGGGATGCCGCCGTACCGCAGCCGGTCATTGCCGAGATCGCGTATGGGATCGAGCGGTTGCCGCGGTCGAAGCGTCGAGAGTCGTTGCAGGACCGGTTTGATCTCGTTCGGACAGAGCTCGGGCGGGTGCCGTGGACGGACGTGGTCAGCGAACGGTTCGGATTCATCAAGGCGGCGCTCGAGAGGAGGGGCCAGCGGATCGACGACTTCGACGCGGCCATTGCCGCCCACGCCCTGGCCGAGGGAGCCGTACTCGTTACGGCCAACCTAGCCCACATGCTCCGAGTTCCCGGGCTCAAGGTCGAGGACTGGGCGACGTCCGGGGGCTGACGGTCGTTGATGAGCCGGCAGGTCCGCGCGCCCCGCCCGATCGAGGACGGCGGCGAGGCGCCGCGTCGGCTCCGAGCGGGCCGGAAGGTTCAAGCGCCCGCCCACGCGCCGTCCCGGCGACTGTGGGCGCGCTGTCAAACACGAGCGGGCGGTGATACCATCGCCAGCGATGCCGTCCGACGTGCACCCCCGGTGACGTCTCCTGCGATGACGCCCGGCGACTATCTCGAGTGGGCCGGACGCCAGTTCGACCCCGCCGCCGTGTTCGGCAAGCCGGAAGCGCTCCGGGGCGTCCGCGTCATCGATCTCGGCACGATCTTCCTCGGCCCGACAACGACCAGCTACCTCGCCGAGTACGGCGCCGAGGTGATCAAGGTCGAGATCCCGGGCGCCGGCGACACGATCCGGGCTCTCGGTCCCTCCTTTCACCAGAACATGTCGCTCATCGGTCTCAACGAGCCGAAGAACAAGTACTTCGTCGGGCTCGACGTCCGCAAGCCGCGCGGCGCCGACATCTTCCGGCGTCTCGCCGCCCGGGCCGACGTCCTCGTCGAGAACTTCAGGGCCGGCACCCTCGATCGCTGGTCCATCGGCTATCGCCAGCTCCGCGAGGTCAACCCGCGGCTCATCTACTCCGCCCACAACGGCTTCGGCCAGTGGGGCGAGTACGGGCTTCGGCGCCCGTCGTACGATGCCATCGCCCAGGGCGAGAGCGGCATGGCCGCGATCTCGGGCTTCCCCGAGCGACCGCCGATCAAGAGCGGGGGCTACATCGGCGATTATCTCGGTGCGATCGCCGGCGCGGCGACGATCCTGGCCGCGCTCCACCACCGACGGCGCACCGGCCAGGGCCAGCTCATCGAGATCGCGCAGGTCGAATGCCTGATCCGGTTCCTCGACTGGACGTGGACCTACCACGGGCTCACCGGCGAGCATCGCGGTCGCTACGGCAATGCCGACGTCGCCATCGTCCCGTCGGATATCGTCCGCGCCCGCGACGGCTTCGTCGCGATCTCGGCGCCGACCGACGAGGCGTTCGGAGGCCTCGCGCGGGCGATGGACGAGCCCGGGCTCGCCAGCGATCCTCGCTACGCGACGCAGCTCGCGCGCGCGAGACCAGAGCACCGGGACGCGCTGCTCGAGCGCCTCCGGGGGTGGGCGCCGAAGCACACGACCGCCGAGCTGGTCGCGCTGGGCGACCGCCACCGCTTCGCCGCCGCGCCCGTGCACAGCGGGGAGACCCAGTCGCACGACCCGCACCTTGCCGCCCGCGGCGCCGTGGTCCGGTTCGATGACCCGATCTACGGCCGGCTGCCGCTCGTCGGGTCGCCCGCCAAGCTCTCCGCGACGCCGGCCCGGATCAAGTGGACGATCAAGCCGATCGGCGCCGACAACGAGTTCGTGCTCCGCGGGCTCCTGGGGCTCGGCGCCGACGAGCTGAAGATGCTGGAGGCCGAGGGTGTCGTCGGCCGGTGGGCGGACAAGCCCGGACAGCGGCCTCCAGACGGCTGGGACGGCGCGGGGCGAGCGCTGTGAGCGTCGACTGGCCCGACTGGGCGCGCGCGGCGACCGATCCCGCCCAGACCTTCGCCCGGCCGGAGGCGCTCGACGACCTCCTCGTCGTCGACTGCTCGCAGGCCTCGTTCGCGGGGCTCGTCGCCTCCTCGTTCCTCGCGGAGCTGGGCGCCGAGGTCATCCGCGTCGAGCCGCCCGGCGGTGATCCCGCCCGGCACTTCACCCCGTTCGGCCTCACCCGCGCCGAGACGGGGCTCGGCTACCTCGTCGAGGGTCGCAACAAGTTCCACGTCACGCTGAACCTCGAGGAGCCGAGGGGACGCGAGATGCTGACGAGGCTCGCGGTCCGCGCCGACGTCCTGATCGAGACGTTCCTGCCGGGCCGCATGGACGCCTGGGGGCTCGGCTATCGCCAGCTCTCGGCGCTGAATCCCCGCCTCGTCTACCTCGCGCTCTGCACCTACGGCCAGTTCGGGCCGCGCGCGGGCTCGGCCCAGCCCAACGCCGACGTCGCCGACCAGGCGCTCTCGGGCCTCGCCTTCTACACCGGCTTCCTTCCCGACCCCGCGGCCGAGTCCGATCCCTCGGCCGTTCACACGCGCCAGGGCTCCTGGCACGGCTGGACGCTCGGGGGAGTCTGGGGCGCCTTTGGCGCGCTCGCGGCGCTCCACGCGCGCGCGGACCTCGGCGTGGGCCAGCTCGTCGACGTGTCGCCGGCCGAGGCGTTGATGCGGAGCACCGATATCTCGGTCGGGTGGTGGGAGATGGACGGCGTCAGGCGCTCGCGGATGGGGAACTTCGACACCGCGATCTTCCCGTACGCCTACTTCCGCTCGCGCGACGGCTACATCCTGCTCGCCGCGGTCGTCGAGCCGGCGTGGCAGGCGCTCTGCCGGTTGATCGGCCGCGAGGCGCTGGCGAGAGAGTTCCCCTCGGTGCCCTCGCGCCGCCCGCTCGAGGTGCAGCGCCGCCTCCACTCCGAGGTGGAGGCGTGGACGATGACGCGCACGTTCGAGGAGATCTGGGCCGCCGCTGAGGCCGCCAACGCGTCGCTCGAAGCCGGCGTGATCGTCGTCGGCCGCGTCGTGGGGACGCCCGCGGAGGTCGTCGCCAACCCGTACTACCGCGAGCGGGGCACGCTCGCCGTCTTCAGCGATCCGACCTACGGCGACCTCCTGCTCCAGATGCCGTTCCAGAAAGCCAGCGCGTCGCCGCCGCGGCTCAAGTGGGCGTGCCGTCGGCCCGGCCAGGACAACGCCCACGTCTACGCGAACTACCTCGGCTACGGGCGTGAGACGCTCGCCGACCTTCGCCGCCGCGGGATCGTGTAGTCGCTCACCAGGACTCGCGCGAGGCGGGCTGGTCCGGGCGAGGACGATCGGAATCAGGCCTCGAAAGCGGGTCGCCGAGAGCCACCGGGGGCTCGAGGCCGACATCCGCGCCCGCCTCGCCGAAGCGCTGGAGGCGGCGGAGCGGGCCCTCGCACGCGAGGCAACGGCACACGCAAGGGCGTGAGGCCGTGCGCCCCAGCTAACGGCCCCCCGCTGACCGCGCGGCGTGGAGCGCGGCCTGCAACCGCTCGACCTGCTCGGTCAGCTCCGCGATCCGCAGCTCGAGCTTTCCACGCTCGAAGTCGGCATCCTCGGCGCCGCGCTCCGGCGGCCGAGCGGCGCTGATGTCGCTCCGGAGCGTTCCGCGGACCGCGCGCGCGCCCGCTCTCAGGTCATTCGCGAAAAGCCCCGGCGCCCCGGTCAGCACCTCGAGCGCCCGCAGGTACGCCGTGCTCTCTGCCTCGGTGAACGGTCGCCGGTTCCGGTAGTCGTGCTTGTCCACGAACCCCTGGAGATCCCGCCTGAGCTCCGCCCACTTCGGGAGCGTGCGCGTGACGAGCAGCTGGGCGTCGGTCGCGTCGGCCCCGACCTGGAGCGCCTGCAGGGCATGCGGCACGCAGATCCCCTGGGACCGACGGTAGGCGCTGTCGAACTGCGGGTCGTCGATGAACCGGAGCGCGGCGCGCACATAGTCCACTTCGGACTCGGCGATCAGGTGGCAGCCCGGACAGAGCGCGCGGCGGCGATGGACCTCCGCGAGCAGGGAGCGCCTTGCCCGGCCAACGAGCCGGCCGAGCCATCCGAGCAGTCCTCGAGGGCTCTTGACGAGCTGGTTGGCCTTGTGCTCGAACCGCTGGATCGCCGCCCGCAGGAAGTCCTCGTACATGATGGCCGAGCCGAAGGCGGGGTCGGAGACCTCCCGCAGCATCCAGGCGTGCCAGCTGCAGAATCCCCACGAGGCATGCAGGCGCCGGCGCGTGTCGGGGTCATTCACCCGCTCGTAGAGCAGGCTGTCGAGATACTGGCGGGCATCGGCTACGAGACAGCGGCACACGGGACAGCCGGGGCGATCGCAGGCGTCGACGAGCCGGAAGAACCTGATGAACTTGCCGGGCGCCGGAGGTCCCGTCTCGGTCATGGTCCTCCCTCGGCCACGCCCGCAACGGTGCATACCGTTTCAGCTCGACGCTCACACGGCTCGAAGCCCATAGGAAAGGACCCCTACCGCTTGCAGTAGGGGTCATCAGCTCCACGCAGGGTGGGCGGTTTCGGGCGAACCCCATCGCCCCACGCGCCCATTATGCTCTCGCGTCCCGCGCGGGCAAAGGGCCGGCGCGCAGCCATCATTGACAGGGTCTACCGGGGCCCGGTCGCGGGGCAGGACGTGGGCCGGCGGGACCACGTCCCCCTTCGATCGCCCCGACGCCCCAGCGATAGCCGATAGCACAGCCTTGATCCCTGCTCAGGAGCGTGACCACTTCAGTCAGTCCCTGCCTCTGGCGCGTGAGACGCCCGCTCCCTGAGGTACCCGCCTTCACTTCGACGATCTCGAACTCGCCGGCGTAGCAGGCTCGAGGGGTTCCCGCCCGTACGGATCGGCCGAACGTACCGCTTCAACATGGGCGACGTCGAGGCCTGGGTGAGGCGGCAGGCCGGGAGTGGGCCGAACGGCGCTCTGCGATCGCGCTAGGGTAACTCGAGCCGGAGGGTCTCCCCTCCGGCTCGACCGGTCTCTGGGCGCGGCTGAC
>WNGE01005239.1_pt1 | contig 14712 bp, 12 predicted proteins | sample 5400651 | NCBI WGS metagenome assembly WNGE01 (sample SAMN13153370, study PRJNA577476) | soil metagenome | isolation source: 60 cm soil or saprolite under grassland replicate 2 | place: USA:California | collected 2016-06-15 | reverse complement strand
CATGACGAAATTCCACTCTCCCAAGCATAGCTGCCGGCACCGTTCCAGTAGTGTCCAGGCAATATTGTCGGTGAGGTGAGGAAGAGCAGAGTGAAGGGCCCAACATTGTTGACGTTGATGTCAAACTGTGACGGGGCGAGGATCGTGAATCCTGTAATGTTGGACAAGGCGGCGCTCTGGTATGCCCCGTTTGCCATCATTGAAAGATAGGTGAAAGCGACGTCGAAAGAGGTCACGCTTCTCCCATCTTGGAAGAACATGTCATTACGCAACGTAAACCGAAAGGTTTGCTGTGTGCGCGCTGGCGGAAGATAAGTAAGAGAGGAGTTTGACAATTGCTGAACACCGAGGATCATCCAGTCGATGAGCTGTCCACTAGAGATAGGATTCTTGACCGCCAGACTGTCGTAGATGTTCCGGATCATGTAGAAGTCATGCGGTGTCTCAGCCAAGTATGGGTTCAACGTCACAGTGGTTCCAGAGAAGCCCTGACGAAGAGTTCCAGCAACTGCCGGGTTAGGACTGTACGCATTTAGCCAGGTGAAATAGTTGGGAATGCCTGTCCCATTACCATTGATGACTCTCTGCCAGTTGCTAAGATAGCCGAACCGGGCACCAGTTAGTGTGAAGACGGGGATCGTGTAGGCACCCTTTCCAAAAGCGTCTTCGCTCTGAATGCCTGCGCTGATAGCAGACAGCTGCGTCGTACCGGGACACGTCCCCCCTGGTGTATTGTTGGGCTGTCCCACTGCAGGATCTCCGAGAGAGGTAAGGCACGGTGCGAATTCCATTTGAGAACTGATGTTGTCGTAGTTCTGGTTGCACAAGTAAACGTAGTCGGCAGCCCTTGAGGTCGGAACAGAACTGGAGGCACATGTTCCGGTCGGTGGCTTTATCGAGGAAATTCCTGAGACAAATCGACTGTTGTAGGTGTGATAGAGGCTATCGTCAAAGGGATAACTGTCGGTATGGATGGCAATGTATATTCCCCAACTGAGATTGACAGCAGTGGTAGACGTAAACCTCCCAGGAAAAGATGCGTCCCCTCCAAGCGGTGGGCCTAGGCCGACATATGGGGCGCACGGGATATTGTAGGCACCGGTGAAGAGATAGCAGACCTGCTCCGCTATGCTGTCACCGAGATGCTGCCTTGCGACGGGTGGAATTCCTCTGATGAAGAAGTTCACATTATGCGCGGAAGCACCGGAGCTTATCCCGGTCAGGACGCTTGTAGACGGATTGTAGCCTGTAGCAACACCAGCGTTTACAAAATGCTGGGCAGCCGCATTAAGATCGGGGCTTCCTGGAGCGGGAAGCCAAGAAATACCGTTAGCACCTGTAGCGTTGGCCAAGTGATATGCCGTCCCTCCTGGGGCACCGACTATGCAGTGTGAGCCTGATTGTGGGTTGGACGAATCCCAGGCACATGGGTTGGCTGCTGGAAGTCCACCGTTGTTGGGCGGGACTGGACTGTCAATAGCAGTGGCCATCCCTGCTATGGATGGTTCGTTTGTAGCAAAATTGGCCCTGTCTATCATGTGGGCTATTCCCTGACGAATCTGGATTCCGCATGCTGAATTTCCGTAGTTGAAGTCGCATCCCCAGAAGTTGTTGGCCAGCATGAACTGAATATCGTAGTAGGTGTGAAGAGAGATTTGTGATGTGACGAAAAAGTTGGGACTTGAAGTTAGCGGGCCAGGGAGGTCCGGAGTGAGAAGGGAATCAGTCAAGTCGATATTGGGACTCGCTGATTGTATGTTCGTGAATTCAGACTGCTCATCAGTAAAGATTACAACTAGCTCTGTGTCCATCGCTGGGCCGGATGGAAACCATTTCTCAGCGGGTGCAAGGGTCGCCCTAGCAGGTTGGATTGTGGGCAGATGAAAATTGCTCGATATTGGACCCGCCAGACTTGCAAGTGAGAACGCAACTAGGAACACGGAGAGCAGCTTGATCATTTTCAAGATCTGATTACTCAATAGCCTGTCTCCTGTTCCAGAACTGTTGCGTTGCAAAACTGCCTGTGCTGAGTTGTCGATTAGATAGTGGCATCTTCATTTCTAACAGTCATATCTTCCAACTGGATTAGGGCAATGAACAGCCCGCAACAGTGGACGGGTCGAGAATCGCCGTTCCCTCGTACAGTATTATATTGCGAGATTGACCCTACAAGACTTCTATTCGTGCCATCAAGATTCGTCTTTTATTTGACCCCTGAGGGCTTTTTCTCATCGCGCCCCCTTCGGCGCTCCGCCGAAAGCCGAGAACCACCGTTACGGTTCAGTGATCGAGTATGGCAGGTAAACTCACGACAAAGAAAGGCTTTGTAAGCTTATCCCCTGAGGAGATCGCTAGTGCCATTTTGCGTTCAAATTCTACATTGTTTTCTAAGAATTATCATCACCCTTCTGCTCTTTTATCGTGAGCTCGTGGTTTGTTTCGGTTCAACTACCTCATTATGGTGACAATGTCCTTGTCGACGGGCGTATGGTCGAGTCCAACTCTCTGTCCAGCATACTTTACGCTCGGCCCAGAGACGAGAGCATACTTTGCTCCCTCGCTGAACCTTGGATGAATCTTCTTGCAGACGTCTCTGAGAGTTGAGCCACTAGGGAGAATCAGCGGCTTCTCAAGATCTGGTTCTCCGTCGGGACGCTTGAGGTAAATCCGGATGAAATCGAGGGTCTCCCAGATCCGCTCAGTAAGGAGGTCCATGTTCAAGCCCTTCTCTGCGGATATGGGCACAAAATCGGTGCCGATTTGTTTCTTCGCGGCGGCCAGGTACTGCTCGTTAACCAGGTCCACCTTGTTCAGGACGACGAGAGCGCGAGCGTATACTCTGTTCCCAGTCAGCACGTCAATCAACTGATCGTCAGTGATGTCGTCTCGCATCAGAATGCCGCCATTACTGACCCCGTACTCTTGAACTATTCCCTTGACAGTTGCTGGAGTGAGCTTGGTAAGTTTGACGCTCGTGGTCAGCGCAAGGCCACCCTTGTTGCTCCTAGTGATGACCACGTCGGGGGGCTTCTGGTTGATCCGAATGCCCATCTCATGAAGCTCATGCTTCAACAGTTCTACCTGACCCGGCTGAAACACGTCCAAGACCAACAGGACCAGGTCCGCGTTTCGCGCCACCGATAGAACTCTCCTCCCTCTGCCTCGTCCAGAAGAAGCACCGCTGATGATTCCCGGCAAGTCAAGAATCTGAATATCAGCACCATTGTACCGGAGTATTCCAGGGACCACCGTCAGAGTAGTGAAAGCGTAGGCTGCCACCTTTGACTTTGCGTTCGTCAGCCGATTCAGAATCGTCGACTTGCCCACGCTGGGAAGACCAATCAGAACTATCGTCGCGTCGCCTCCCTTCTTGATCTCGAAAGCAGGTCCTCCGCCTTTGGAAGTGGAGCTCTCGAGCTCAGCTCGAAGCCGGGCGAGTTTGGCTTTGAGGAGACCGATGTGATGCTCTGTGTGTTTATTGATCTGAGTCTTCTTCATCTCCTCCTCGATCTGCTTAATCTTCTCAGGAAGACCCAACACTAGCTGCCTCGATCAGCCTTTCCTAGGCTCGAGGGCATATTGTGAACCTTGCTCTATACTCCAAAACACCGCACTCGATAGGCTCAATTAGAACCGTTACCAATTTTCACCGTCTATAGCCCTTGCCAGAACAGCCCAAGAAGAGAAAATTGTGGGATGCTGATCCCTCACTCTTTCAGCGGGGGCCAAATGCTACATTCTTTGAACGACGAGTTATTCCGCTCTTACGACAGATAGCAAAATTCGGGCTATATACCCTCGCCATTGCCTATCCCATCTACCTAGTCTACATCGGTCTGGCCTTTGGCGGTCTGGTTTTCTGGAGCTTCTTCGCAGGATCCATCGGGCTCATTGGTGTCATAATAACAAAACTTGGCTATGCGTCAAATTTCAGATATTGGGACGTTAGCCTTAAGCGGACTATCGGTGTCTTCCTAGGTTTTCTCGTTGCAATCAGCTTCTACGCTGGGATAATCTATCTCAAGACATTGCTCATCCCAGTTGCGTTCGGATTATTTGGTATCGGGCTGCTCTTCGTCCTCAGACGAACAAGGCAGTAGATGTACGACCTTTAGATTGAAGGTCTTGACCAAATCGAACCAGCCAACTACGCAGCATCGAACTATTCTTTCATAAGCCAGTCTCTAGCAGCTTCCATCCTTTCGGACGACAACCTATCATCATACGCTTCCAGACGATGATGTTTCTCTTGGTGCCTAACGGCAAAGAAGGCGACGAGGCCCAACACGACGGCAAAGAGGGCGGCAGACCACCAAGCTTCGAATGCAGCCAGCCAGCCCAGTCAGAGATACAAGAGGTACCGCCAGCAGATAACCCAATTCTCTCAAGTGGCTCGCAACGACCGCGGGTGAGAAATTAACCTACGCGAAATGTCGAGATAAGTCTATCCGTCCTGTGCTGCCTAAGCCGCAACTATGTCGGGTGACTGCAGACTATTTCAAGCAGACCTGGGTCTAACGTTTCATGGCTGACGAGTGGGTCGAAGAACGCGACAAGGCGGTCCTAAACACAGTCTACTACTGCGAAAGCTGCAACATCATTATCGAACTTGGAGACGCTGACATCTCAATCCACAAGAGAGACCTACCTCATCACAAGATGCGGCGAGTAATGATGCTGCGATGCAGTCGATGCGGAAACGTCGTCACTGACTCTTATGCCCAGTATAGCCCTGAGAGAAACAAGTTCTGGTGCAAGAACTGTATCTCAGAAGCAGGCGCTGACTCGTTCCACTCGCCCTAGTACTGCCTTTATACTCCAGACCGGAAAAATCAAACCATCCCTGAGTATGACCCTCCATGAACATTGACTTTGTCAGAAAAGAGATCCCTGTAACCTCTCGACGAGCCTATTTCGATAACGCAGGCACCGGACCCCCGTCAATCAACGTTCTCAACGCCATCCACGAATATCTCACGGACTGGCGAGACTATGGCGAGAACTGGGAAGAATGGCTGCCGATCATCATCGATTCCCGCAGACTCTTCGCCAAGATGATAGGAGCAGGCCTCGAAGAAGTAGCAAGCGTCCCGAACGTCAGCTCGGCACTCACCGCATTAGCGAGCAGTGTCAAGTACAAGCCTGGTGGGAACATCGTTATCAGCGAACTGAACTTTCCTACAAACATCTACCTCTGGCATCTTCAGAAGAAGCACGGACGCGCAAACGACGTTCGACTACTACGAAAAGATCGGACGGGCGTCGTTCCGTTGGACGAGTGGGAGAAAGCGATTGATGACGACACTTCCATCGTCTCAGTCGACTATGTCTCCTGGGCGAACGGCTGCCGTGAAAAGATCCGAGAGATCACAAAGATCGCACATGAGCACAACGCGTTCGTCATCGCAGACTCCTTCCACGGACTAGGAGTCTTCCCGATCAATGCCAAGCAAGACGGGGTCGATGCGCTAGCTTGCGGAATGTACAAGTGGATGCAAGGGCCCCACGGCGCCGCCTACCTATACACACACCATGATAGACTAAGCGAGCTAGACCCGAACTATATCGGCTGGCATGGCGTAGAAGATTCGGTAGTCAGAAGAATGTCCAAGCAGGAAGATTTGTTCGGCAAGCCCTTCAACATAGACGATGTAGAGCCCGCGTTGGACGCGACTCGTTTCGAGGGAGGCAGCTGGGGGGTAGTCTCGATCGTGGGAGCGAAGGCCGCCCTTGAATACGCGCTCAAGCAAGACCAACAGGAAAGATACTATCGAATTCTCAAGGTCACCGATCATCTCATCGATGGTTTGAAGAAGAAAGGACGGAAAATACTGACCCCCCTACAGTCTGAGCGTCGGAGCGGAATAGTAGTCTTCGAAGACGAGGACCCTCAGGCGACGTTCAACAAGCTAAAGTCACTGAACATCACTGTCGCGAGTAGAGTCAAGGCTATACGCGTATCACCCCACTACTACAACACCGAGGAGGAAATAGACAAGCTCCTCGCAGCCCTGTGACCTCTTAGATTGCGAATACTCGTAATCAACAACTACAAAGAACCCGAAAAAGCAAAACAAGCGCTTCACAACATAGCACTCTGCACAGGCCAACAACCCGAGATGCTGGACCACAAAACCGCGAACTTACACGATACCGCCATGCAGAAAGATCCCGATCTTGTAATTCTTACTGGTTCCAGCTTCATGCTTTCAAAGCCCGACACACGAATGGTATTCGAACCTGAGATCGACCTGGTCAGAAAGTTAGACCAGCCGGTTCTCGGCATTTGCTTTGGGCACCAGCTCATCGGCACAGCCTACGGGTCAGAAGTCGTGGACCTCGGCCATACAATTCGAGAGTTCAAAGAAATCAAACTGCTAGGAAACGATCCCATATTCGACGGACTGCCCGGCTCGATAAGAGTCTCCGAGTCTCACCGTCAAGCTCTAGAACGCGTCCCCGAAGGATTCCGCCACCTGGCAGAGTCGGCAACATCACAGGTTGAGGCCATAGGCCATCAGACACGTCCAATCTACGGTCTCCAGTTCCATCCAGAAAGGTCTGATGAGAAGCATCCCCATGGACGCACCATCATTCAGAACTTTTTGAAACTCGCCGCCAAATTCTGAATTGTTTATATTGGAAGATAGTGTGGAAGAAGCTTCACGTCCAGAACCATCGCGAGAAACACGAGAGCCAGATACGGGCTGGAGAACTTGAACGCAGTCCACGCTTGCGCCTTAGTCGGATTAGCGACGAGTCTAAGGTCGACCAGGATCATCCCAAGACCCAACAGCCCAGCCGTCACCAGATAGATTATGCCAAATCCTCCGAGGGACGGAAGAACAAATGCAAGGGAGATTGGAACGAGTAGGAAGGTGTTGAGCGCAATGTACTGCGCTGTCTTCTTCTCACCCACCACCACCGGCAGCATCGGGATTCCAGCCTTCGAATAGTCACCCACAGCCCTCATAGCTAGCGCCCAGAAATGGCTGGGAGTCCAGACGAAGACCAAGAGGGCCATCAACCACGGCGCCGGCGCTGTAAGTTGTCCTGTCGCTGCAGCCCAACCCGCCAGAGGCGCGCAGCTTCCCGCCGAGCCACCTAACACGATGTTCAGAGTGGTCCGACGCTTCAGATATTTGGTGTAGAACAGTACATAGATGGCGGCGCCAAGTACGATGAACAGCCCGGCCAGCAAGGGCAGGAATACTGCGGAGATGACTGCGCTGATGCCGATGAGTCCGAGACCAAAGAGCAGTGCATTGTGTGGAGAGATTTCTCCTTGAGGAATAGGCCTCCAGCTCGTCCGTCCCATCGTCCGATCCACGTCCCGGTCAAGGTAGCAGTTCAGCGCACCTGCCCCTCCCGACGCCAGCGTGCCAGCAACGATGACTGCTACGAGTCGGAGGAGATTGATACTGGGAGCCGCAACTAGAAAGGCTGTCAGTGCAGTAAAATCCAGCAAGTAGACGATCTTCGGTTTCATCAGCTCATAATATGCACGTACGCTGCCGGATCGTCTGATCTGCAATTCGAAGACAGTCAAAACTCGGATTCGTCCATAAAAGAGTTTTAGGAGCTAAAGTAAGTGGAAGAACTCATCGCAAAGGTGCGGGAGGAATCTCGGCATGTCCCAAATGAAAGAGGTTATCTCTTTCTCAGAAGTGCCGGAACGAACGTTCTCCAGTCAAGACCATAGTGATTCCGTGCTGATCGCATGCTCTGATCAGCTCCTGGTCTTCGACTGACCCTCCAGGCTGAACAATTGCCGACACTCCTTCCCTTGCAACTGCCTCCACATTATCGATATTCGGCAGGAATCCGTCAGAGGCCATTACGCTGCCTTTGAGGTCGTGGCCGAACCTGTGCGCCTTCTCGATACAGGATTCGATTGCACCGATTCTGTCCTGTTGTCCCGTCCCGATCGCCTGAGACCCGTCATCTTTCCAGAAAACGACACCGTTCGACCGGACCTCACAGACTACCCACCAGGAATGCAACAGAGCATGATACTCTGCTTCAGATGGTGAGCGTTTCGTAATTACGGGCAGCATCCTCAGCTGTTCCAGCGACTGTAACCTGGTTCGGTAGGAATCCTCGAGTATTAGCGACCCGTCATCCAGCACTACAATGTCCGGCGAATTCGAATCGTGATCAGGCATTGGGATTTTTCCAACCCGAATATCTTTCTTGGCTTGGAGGACTGAAATCGCCGATTCCTCATAATCAGAGGCGTAGACCACCTCGACAAACGTCTTCGTTAATTCTTCAGCAGTCAACTTGTCAACTCTACGGTTGAGAACAACAACGCTCCCAAACGCGGCCCTCGGATCCGCATCTCGAGCTCTAGCGTACACGGAGGACAGAGACTCACCCCTGCGTCCGACAGAGACCCCTGACGGATTGAGATGCTTCATCACCGCGACGGCAGGTCCGCCAAAATATCCCACAATTCGCAGCCCATGACTCCCATCCTCAACATTCGTCGCCGACGGTCCGTCTTTTCCCCATTTGACCCAGTCCACACTTCCAATTCCACCCTCGGAATGTTTGGCCTTGTACAGCGCGGCTTTCTGGTGCGGGTTCGTCCCATACCGCAACCCACGATCCTCCCCGCCGATCCTCCAGTGAACCTTAGAATACTCGAACACCTTTCCACCGAGTTCCAGTCTTAGAACTTGAGGAAAATCCTCTTTCAGAGCGGTCCGGTAGATTCTCCGACTCTCCTGCTTGCTCATCGAGCCCGACCCGTCAAATAGTCTCGTATCGCTTTGTCATAGTCTGCAGTTAGAACAAAAGCCTCTCGAGCGAGCCGCTGCCGTAACTCGTTCCCCACAAACCCCTTCCTCTCCAGTTCCCCGACCACACCTTCATACTGCATCGGGGAAGTCACTGGAACTACCCGGTGGTTCAACAGTGCACCTTTACCAGCGGCCCGAATTAACGCGACGCCTCCGATGTCGATATTGTCGACGGCTCTTCGAAGATTCAGAGGGTCCGCCTTAACGACCTCTTGGAAAGGGTAGAGATTCACAACCACAAAATCCAGCGGCTCAATCATGTTAGCCTCCAAGTACTTTCGCTGCTCGGGATCTTTCCAGTCTCCCAAGATCCCGCCGTGAATCTTGGGATGCAGTGTCTTCACGAGTCCTCCAGGCATCTCCAGGACTTGTGTATACTCTGAAACCTCCAGGATGTTGAAGCCAAGCTTCCTAACAGCCTCCGCCGTCCCTCCAGACCCAAGCATCTTGACTTGGAGCTTCGAGAATATCCAGGCTAGCCGGTCGAGGCCTGTTTTGTCGTAGACTGAGAGTAGGGCGTTACCAGGCAAACCCTTTCCCTTTGAACAGTGTCTGCATTGATATTTAGTCTCGGGCACTCATCATACTTGTTCCAGGGCCCGGGTAATCTCTAACCGAGAGGCTCTTACCGCGGGATACAGACTACCAGTCAGTACAGCAGCAAGAGCAAGGATCAAGGCCTGAACGATGGCACCATAAGGTATGATGAACGGAATAAAGAAACCGGCAAGGCTGGTGCTGTTAGTAGCTCCTTTCAACAACAACAATCCACCAGGTACTGCTAGTAGGAACCCGAAGAGGCCGAGATACGTTCCTTCACCAAGAAATAGTCCAGTAATCTGCAGCCTGCTCACACCCTGCGATCGCAAGAGTCCTATCTCCCTCCTCCGGTCTGACACGCTCATTATCATGGTTGCGCCGATTCCGAGACTCGCTATCAACAATGCGAAATAGAGAATCAGCAGTATCAGTGCAAAGATCCTGTTGATCGTACTATTCACGAGCGATAGGAGTTCGCCGAGCGTTAATGAGTTCTCGCCGAAGTTGTACTGTGGGAACATTGTCGTGATGTCTCGAGCGACGCCTGCAACCTGCGACTTGTATTGCGACCTGAGGTCAACTAGGAAGAGAGGGGCCGTGTCTCTCCCGGCAAAATACTCTCGTTGGGAGGCGAACGATACCACCACCGAATCGCTTGCAAAATGTTCTCCGAACTGGATGTACTGAAGTACTGGACCGGTAAAGACTCCTGCAACCGTAAAGGGTACAGTCGAGTTGGTGTTGTTGACTGTAGAGTTTCTCGTCAGAATGGAGAGCTGGTCTCCTACGACGACACCGAGGTTGGATGCTAGTGAATCTGGAATCAGAAGCGACCGGTTATCGGAAGCCAGCTGAGAGTAGACTTGGGAGACGGTTGGAGAGTTTACGAAGGTGTAGGAGATGATGTTTGGAAAAACTGACGGGTCCACGGCGAGAATCCCGATACTGCTGTTTCCACTCTTCCCGAGAGCTTTTGCGGGATGGTCGCTGGGAGAGAGAGGTGTTGCACTAGCCACTTGTGTTATTCTTGTGAGGTTGCTTGTGAAGCTGATCGGAATTGACTCATTCGCAACTAGGATGATGTCAGCCCCGAGCGCCTCTTGGATCCCCTGCTGGAGCGCCTCTTGGACGCCGCTCTGGATACCGCCTATCATTATGGCGAAGCTGAGTGTTATCGCAATCATCCCAAATGATACCGTGTTACGCAATAGTCTTCTTCTGCCGCTCCGCGATGCAACATACCGGACTGTTCTAGACGCCGGGAATACGAGCAGCATGATTGCGCGGCCAGTTCTTCCGAAAAAGACCGCTCCTAGGAGGATGAGCCCGATTGGGACGAGTATCACGTCCAAGTAGGCGATGTGGAATGGTGTGAGTCGGAGCGACTCACTTGCTCCGAGCACGAGCAGAACTATCCCGGTTAAGCTGACTCCTGAGAGGGGTAGCTGTCTCCTCGCGTTCCTGGCTGAGGGTCTGATCGCTTGAATTATGTTTATTCTGCTCGCGGAGATTGCTGGATAAAGAGCTCCCGCGAAGACTGCCGAGAATCCGGCGACTAGACCGGTGATAACAATGTTGGGAGTTAGTTCGGCGACTGGGAGGCTCGGGACGTTGAACGTGGTCTCGAATACTGATGTGAAGAGTCGAGCTAGCCCAAGGCCGCCGAGTATTCCTGCGATTGTGCCTAAGGCTCCAATCAGAAGTCCCTCGGCGAGGAAGATTCTGAAAATCTGGCTTCGAGAACTGCCAACGGCACGCATTATTCCGATCTCATAGGTTCTCTCCATAACTGTCATGAATAGAGTGTTGAAAACGATGAAAGAGCAGACAACGAGGGAGATAGCGATCATGACATTCAATCCTATTTGGAAGCCAGCAGTCTGGCCACTAATGCGCTCGACGGCCTCCGCCTTTGGAGCGCTCACATCATAGAGCGGGAGCAATTTCTGAAGATCATTCTCGACCAGCAATGCTTTAGTGGAGTCGTAGAGGCTTGCGTAGATGTGAGTGATCTGTCCGCCTAAGACAAGGTCCGATTGCAAGTCTGGTAGGTACATGTAGATTGATGAGCCGAGGTTTCGAAGGGGATAGTTGATGCCTGTGACTTGCAGAGGTATCGGTCGGATGTTACCCTGTGAGGTTAGAGTGAATATCTCGAAAGTTGAGTCGACTGTTAGTCCATACTTCTGAGCTAGTATGTTATCGACCACAGCTTCACCGAAAAAGATTCTTGACGATCCGGTGATGTTGAAGGTGGCGTAGTCGAAGTCAGTCTTCGGATCAACTCCTACGATGAAGAATGTGGTGTTGGACGCGGAATTGCCAGTCGCTCCGAGCCAGTTGAGCCTTTGAGTGGTTTGCCGGACTAAAGGATCGCTCAACACCTTGCTGAGAGTTTGATTCGGGTAGAACGGAGCCTCGGTGCCGTAAGTCACTATGATGTCCGTTGCCCCCCAGAACTTGTTGATGTAATTGTTGAACTCGCCAAGGGCGCTGGCGGTGGCCATGTTGATTCCTACCAGCAGCGCGACACCAAGGAATACAGCCGCAATGGTCAGAATCGTACGGGCCCGACGTTTTGGAAGGCTTCGAGAGGCGATTTTCGCGGAGAGCGATTCTTCCACCTGATAGTTCTAGTTGGGCCGGGATAACGAGCGTCCCGGTTCTGGCGGGAGAGGTTCTACTGCTCTAATGGTACGCCGCTGTCCCATCAATGGCTCGCGGACCTTCTCCGTAATTCTCCCGTCCCTCATCTCGACAAGACGATCCGCTCTCTCAGCCACGACTGGATCGTGAGTTACCACCACGACCGAAGAACCCTCCTGCTTAGCCATACTGTGCATTAGCTGAACCACTTCGAAGCCTGTCTGAGTGTCAAGATCGCCGGTCGGCTCATCGGCAAGGACAATTCGTGGATGATTGGCGAGCGCCCTCGCAACAGCGACCCGCTGCTGTTCTCCCCCGCTCAACTCGTCCGGAAGATGATCAGTCCGGTCCTGGAGCCCTACTTGGTGCAGAAGCTCTATCGCCCTGTCTTTCGACTCTTTTCGTTTCACTCCCGAAGTTATGAGTGGAAGCTCAACATTCTCCAGCGCTGTTAGAACTGGAATGAGATTATGGAACTGAAATACGAAGCCTATCTTGTGCCGCCTCAGCCTCGTCAATTGCCCATCATTCATTCTGGTGATATCCTCACCGTCCACGAGGGCTCGACCGGAACTCGGCTTATCCAGAGTTCCGATAATGTTGAGAAGAGTCGTCTTGCCAGACCCGGACGGGCCCATTATCACCATGAACTCAGCCTGCCAGAGTTTCAGCGTGACACCGCGGAGCGCATTCACAGTGACCTTTCCTAGCCGGTAGCTCTTCTCTAGATTTTCTAGCTCCACGACGGCTGGGACTTGCAAACGCGTTCTCACGAACAGACCCTTTCGTCGTAGATCAGGGCTATGAAACCTGCGTTCTATGAACATGGACGAAGCGCTTTAGACCAGGCACGAATCGTCGGACCGCATGGCGCCGAGAATCGTTATTCTTGACATTGAGACTTCTTCCCTAGAAGCTGATGCAGGCATTGTTGTAGGGACTGGTCTCCTACCTGAGACTGGGAAGAGCGAATACTTCGAGGCCAAGAGGACGGACCAGGAGAAAGGCCTGCTAGTCAAGCTTCTCAAGCGGCTGGAGGCCTACGATGTGATCGTGACTTGGAGTGGTCGAGGCTTCGACACTCCCTTTCTCACAACCCGTCTCTTGAAGCACGGCCTCGACCCCCTTCCACTCTTGAGAAAGACGCATCTGGACCTGAACGAGGTCGTAAGGTCTCGCCTCCGCCTAACATTCACTTACCTGGACCATGTCTGCGACTTCTTCGAGATAAAGCGGGAGAAAGGGCCTATGGGATTAGAGGTTCCTCAGTTGTTTGTCAAGGCTTTGGAGGGAGATGAGACGGCGTTGAAGTCTATCAGGGATCATTGTCTCGACGATCTTAAGGTGACCCGAGAAGTCTTTCTGAAGCTGAAACCGTTAGTTGAGAACCAGTTGTCTTAGAAGACGCCGAAGGGTGTCTGGATTCCCGCCAACGCCCCCAGCAGGGCCAGTATTACTAGGTAGATGCTGAAGAGGCCGAGGCTGATGACGAGATTCTTCTTCCAGTGCAGACTCCAAGCGATGCCGAAAGGAATCCCTACAGTGAAGCCGATGACATGAGCGATATATGCCACGCTAGGATCATAGCCCGGTATAACGCTTGGAGCATAAACTAGGGCTACGTTCAGGACGAAGTAGATGATTGCTACAAGGCCTTGTGGCGCGAGGAATAGCCAACTAAACTTGAGCGGGGACATAAGCATCACAATCGCCGCGAGTGTGAAGATTGCTGCACTAGCCCCTAGCATGCCTGTGTCAGGGCTGTAGATTCCGATGATAGGTGGGAGTAGGAAGCTGGTGAATCCGCCCAGAAAGAAGACGAGGAGATGATTGTTTCGGCCGATCATCTTTTCCAACGTGTTGCCGAAGACGAAGAGAAACGGTAGGTTGCCAAGTAGATGTTCCCAGCTCGCATGAACAAATAGAGCTGTGACAAGAGTCCATACCCGTCCGGCGTATAGATTGTTGAGGCTGAAGACCAGATTCTGGTCTGCCCAGTTCGGATCCTGCTGCCACGCATACAGGCTTGCTAGAACACATGCCAACATCAGAAACCAGTTTACGCGCATGGGTTAAGGAACCGGATAGAGAGGTGGTTGAAGACAGGGGTATTTCAGAAGTATCTAACTTGAGAACGGAAAAGACCGTTCTTTGCATTGGGATGAAAAGGGTCCGCGGGAACGGCGGATTGTCCGGGTGCGCGTTATGTAACTTGGGAAAAAAACGGGGTCTGAACAGTCTGTGATCGAAGACCTCTACATTGATGCGAGAGTACAGTTGTGTAGGGTCGTAGATGTGCTCGTGGTCATTGTGCTCTGCTGAGACGTGGCAGTACTAGGCGCGCCTTCGACAGCTGCGAAAGCATTGCCTAGAACATAGGCGGTCGCGCCAGCACCGATCCCTAGGAGAAGGACCAAGAGCAACATTGATCTTAGCGAGAACCCACGTGACGCAACCGGCTGGGCTTCTTGAAGCGACATTTTCATCTCTCACCTGCGCGAACGTAACGCGTTAGGCGAAGACGATGACCATTCTCCTAGGGATTCTCTTAAATGAGGTGAATAGGATCGATTCGATTTCTCGGCATCCGAGCTTCAGCCAAGTTTCTAACCTGCAGCTTTGAAAGCAAACCACGAAGTGTAGCGGTGAAAAACGTTCATGGCGGCCGTTATTTCCCGTATTTCGTCGTTAAACAATTAGTACAGGCTTTTCCCTATCATTT
>WNGE01013890.1_pt1 | contig 14713 bp, 15 predicted proteins | sample 5400651 | NCBI WGS metagenome assembly WNGE01 (sample SAMN13153370, study PRJNA577476) | soil metagenome | isolation source: 60 cm soil or saprolite under grassland replicate 2 | place: USA:California | collected 2016-06-15 | reverse complement strand
TTCGGCGGCATTCCGCGACTCAGGCGGGACCTGGGGAATGCCGTTGTTCGCGATCTCATCCTCACCGGGCGGAGTTTTAACACGACGAAGGCCCAGCAAATTGGACTAGTCAGCCAAGTCGTGGCTGAAGGCGAGGCCTTGCGGATCGCACGCGGCACCGCCGCTCAACTGGGAAAATTTAACCGAGCCACGGCGGCTGCGGCCAAGCGATTTACGAAGCCTGTCCCTTATGATGAATTGAGGCAGGAAATTGACATGGTGTGCGAGTTATATGCTAGTCCGGCAGTTGAAGCGGCTTTGAAGAAGTTTGTGGAGAGCACGGACGCGCAACCGTATCTGCCCTGAAAGGGAGCTGACAGTGCCGAGCAAACCGACAACATTGGATGAGATCCTGGATCTGGCCGCGGCCCAGTTCAAAGTTCCGCGCGAAAAGCTCTCCCCAGACGATGATTTCTTCAAGATTCTTCGCATTGACAGTTTGCAGGCATTAAGCCTATTGACGCGGTTAGAGCAGCATTTCAATGTGGAATTGCCGGATTACGAGTTGCAAGGGGTCTCAGATTTCAGAACTCTGGCAGATCGAATCCAAGCCAGACTGTAGAATTCAGCACATAACGATCGGGCGATCTTTGATCGGTTCATCCGGTGACTTGAGGTCGCCAGATGGCCCGGTCACCCGATCACCCGATAGATAATGCTCGATCTTGACCAATACACATGTCTCGGTGCCGCTCTTCGCGATGCGCTTGACCGCTTCCCGAACGAAACCTGCCTCATCGAAGCCGATCGCGACCGGGAACGCACGCGTCTGACGTACTCGGATTTCAAACAGGTCGCCACGCCGCTGGCCCGCGCTCTGCAGGACGCGGACCTCAATCCCGGAGATCGCGCAGCCATCATCATGACCAATCAGTCGAAGTGGTTGGCTTCGGCGTACGCAATTTTCCAGATTGGCGGAGTTCTGGTGCCGCTCGACTACAAGCTGAATGCGGAAGAACATCTCCAGCTGCTTGCTCATTCCCGGGCAAAGTTTCTTATAGTCGAGTATCACTTGTGGCGGGCGATCGCGCAGAGTCCGGAATTCAAGAATCACAAATTGAAGATCGCGCTTGTGACCGAGGCCCCACCCACCGCACAACTCAGTGGCGGATACCGCTGGGAAGAATTCCGCCGCAAGGGCGACCCGAATTTTGTCCCACGCGGCCGCGAAGACGCGGCTTGCATCGTGTATTCGTCAGGCACCGGCGGTAGACCCAAAGGCTGCGTGCTCACCCACGAGAATTACCTCGAGCAATGCAAAGGCCTGACTGCCTGGTATCCGTTCTGGCCGGGAGTTCGTTATCTAAGCGTGCTGCCGACAAATCACGCAATTGATTTTATGGTCGGATTTATCGGGCCGTTCGTTTGCGGCGCGTGCGTTGTCCACTTGCGAACGCTTCGGCCGGAGTTCGTTCGCGATGCATTCGTACGCTACAAAATCACTTATGTCACGCTCGTGCCCATGATCGTGAAGAACCTTGAGCGAGGGCTACGTGCCAACTTCGACGCCTTGCCGGGCTGGAAGCGCTTCCTGCTAGATCGCGCGATCTCGCTCAACAAGGCGCTTACCCGCAAGCAGCCCAACGTCAAATTGAGTCGGAAGCTCCTCCCGGGCGTGCACCGGGCGTTCGGTGGCGAGTTGCTGGCGCTGATCACCGGGGGCGCATTCATCGACGCGGCAACTCTGCAATTCTTTTACGATCTTGGAATTCCCATTGCCAATGGTTATGGTTTGACCGAGGCTTGCACCGTGCTTACGGTCAACGATTTGAAACCATTTCGCGCCGACACCGTAGGTAAGCCGCTGCCCGGTGTTGACCTGCGCATTCTTAATCCAGATGTCGAAGGCATTGGAGAAGTTGCTGCGAAAAGCAAGACGATCATGTCGCACTACCTCGATGATCCCGAGATGACCGCGGAGACCATTGTGGATGGTTGGCTGCTTACTGGAGACTTGGGCCGCTTCGACAGCTCTGGTCATTTGCAGCTTTTCGGCCGCAAGAAGAACATGATCGTCACCGCTGGCGGCAAGAACATCTATCCCGAGGACATTGAAGCGAGCTTCGATGGGATCGCTGTAAAGGAATACTGCATTTTCGCCGCGAATTACATTTGGCCTGCAAAAGTTCTGGGCAATGAAAAACTGATCTTGATTTTGCGGTTGGATATCAACCAGAACTTTACGGGTTCAACTAAGAGTGAAATTGAATCCCGTAATCAAATGTTGCCTGACTTCAAACGCGTTGGCGGCTATGTACTGTGGGACAAAGACTTTCCCCGCACAGCTTCCATGAAGATCAAGCGGACTGATCTCTCGGAAGAAATCCGCAACTCAGTCCATCCTTCTGCGACGAAAGAGCTCTGAGTGCGTGACGCATATCTCGCAATAGTCAATCCTGCGGCAGGAGGAGGCCGCACTCGCAAACTGCTGGCGCCAGCACTCGAGCGACTGCGCGCGTCCGGCCTCAAGATCGAATGTCACGAAACGTCAGCACCTCGTCGCGCAACCGAAATCGTGCGACAGGCGTGGGCGAACGGCTATCGCAAGTTCATTTCTATCGGCGGCGACGGCACATCGTTTGAAATCGTAAATGGATTATTTCCCCAAGCCGACAATCTGCAAATTCCAACATTGGCATTTCTTCCTCTGGGCACCGGCAATTCTTTCCTGCGGGATTTCAGCGACAAGGGCGTCGAATACGCGATGGAATCGCTGATTGCTAAGCGATCGCGCAAATGCGACGTTTTACGCTTGCAGCACAAAGATGGCCTCTTGCATTACATAAATATTCTCAGCATCGGTTTTTCGGCCGATGTTGCGACCCTGCGCGCCCGCCGGTTCAGTTCTTGGGGCGAGCTTGGCTATCAGACGTCAATCTTCATCTGTCTTGCTCGATTTCGCAGGCGTCCGTTTCCACTCAGCGCCGACGGCGAGAGCAATATCGATCGTCGCCCTTGCCTGTTTCTGACCTTCAATAACAGCAAATTTACCGGCGGGACTATGATGATCGCCCCGACTGCCGAAACCGATGATGGCCTGATCGAGTACGTTCGCTGGGGCCCGATTGGCCGTGTCGGGCTCGTCCGCAACTTGCCGGGGCTTTACGATGGCACGCATATTCAACATCCACTTGCAGAAGTCCGCAAGGTTCGCCGTGTTGATTTCGAATTAGAGTCACCTGTGGACGTGATGATTGACGGAGAGGTGCTCAGCCTGCACTGTCAAAGTTTGGACGTGCTGCCAGGCGCGCTAAATGTCATGGTATAAAAAACAACTGCATGTCGAAATTCAGCGAACAAAGGGAAGAGGTCGCAGCCGCGTCGGCCACACAAGGACCACGCTGGATCTGGATCGGCGTGGTATTGATCGTTCTCGCCGGCGCGTGGGGAGCTTACTACTTTTTCTACTATCAAAAGCCAGTCAGCACACTCGACAGTTTTGCGCAGTGTCTGAAGGCAAAAGGCGCGAAGATGTACGGCGCCTGGTGGTGCCCGCACTGTGCGGATCAGAAAGAATCATTCGGCTATGCGTTCCAATATGTAAATTACGTGGAATGCAGCCCTCCCGGCCAGCGCACCATGAACGACACCTGCAAGCAGGCCGGCATAAAGAACTTTCCTACGTGGCAGTACCCTGATGGGTCGCGAGTAGAAGGTCTCCTGCGCCTCGACGTACTCGCGCGGAAGACGGGGTGCAAGCTCCCGTGACTCGGCCTGGGTTGGGCCAACCTGATGCCGAAGATTCCACGAAGCGCCAGCTCCTGCTAGCTATCGCCCTGGTTGCACTCGCTGGCGTCTTGGTCTCGTCCGTTTCGCTTTACCACCATTTCGGCACGTCGAAGACGTCGTTCTGCACTTTCGGCGAGTCATTCAATTGCGACGTCGTGAACCGCAGCGCCTATTCGACCGTGCTCGGAGTTCCGGTCGCGTTGATTGGAATTCTCGGATATCTCCTGGTTCTTGCGCTGGCCACGGTTTATCGGGAGAAGGCGGAGACACCAGTTATGCTGCTCATCGCGTCGGTGGGTGGACTAGGTTTCACCCTGTATTTGACCTATATTGAGAAATTCGTGCTGGCAGCGTGGTGCGTGCTCTGCCTGAGTTCACTGGTATTGATATTCAGTGAGGTGGTGCTCAGTGGATTGCTGACTGCAAAAGTACTTCGGCGATCCTAGTCATATCATCAGCATCAATCCGATGCGGTCTTGAGTCGGACTTTGCTGCCGCCTTCTTTTGTGATCGCGGAATCCGTTCGCTTTGCCTTCATCGTCGTTATCGCCACTACGCTGACTACAATCAGCCCCATCCCTAAAAGAGTACGGCGGCCGACGATTTCTCCGCCGAGGGCAACGCCCAGAATAACCGCCACGACCGGATTGACATAGGCATAAGTCCCAACCTTCGTTGGCGACTCGTAATCCAGCAGCCAGACATACGCGGTGTAGCTAATGATTGAGCCGGCAATAATCAGATAGACCAGCGAAAACCAAGCTTTCCCTGAAATAGCTTGCACGTGGAAACGTCCGAAGTCTCCCGCAATTGCGGCTAACGCGAGCAACATCACTCCTCCGGTGAGCATTTGCGCGGCGGCACTCATCGGTTTCGATTGTGGCAAAACTAGGCGCTTGCTTACAATCGTCCCGATGGACCATCCCGCACACGCGACGAGCAGCGCAATTGCGCCCCCACGGTCAAGGGGCGCTTCGCCCAGTGATGCCGAAGGGTTCATCAGGATTGCGACGCCCACAATTCCAACCAGCAGCCCCAACGCCAGCCGGACTGTCAGCCTCTGCGTGCGCAAGAAAATGATCTCAAGCAGCGTAATGCAAACCGGAATCGCCGCCAGAATTACCGCCGCAATGCCCGATGGCACGCGTTGCTCCGCCCAGAACAGGCAGGCGTAGTCCATCAGGAACATCAAGGTGCCAAGCAGCGTGGCGGCTTTCCACTCCCGCCAACTGGGGGAGGAAACACCCGTGATGCGCATCCACGCGTAGACAGCAAGTCCGGCTACCGTGAAGCGAATGCCAGCCATCAGGAATGGCGGCATCTCCTGCACGCCAACACGGATTGCAAGATAAGTAGATCCCCAGACGATGTAAATAATGGCGAATGCCAGCAGGATCTTCCACGTAGCGGGGCGGGAGGCGTTCATGTGATTCGGATGAGTACGCGCTGAGTCTTGGCTCAATATATTTTGTCAAAAGTTTGTGGCATTTAGCGCAGCATCCAGCACTGAGAAGACAACCTGATCAGCGAGACACCACTCGCTTCAGCCCCACACAAGTCACTTACCGGCTGCCACCGCGCAGCCTAGAATGCGTGTGGGAGGCGCTTGCCATGACAATCTTCGATACTCCACGGGGACGTGTGATCAATGCGGATGGGGGAAGCACTGTGCGTGTGATCGCGATCGGAATTCTCGGCCTGATAATGATCATTCTGCTCTTCAACTCCGTGACTCGCGTGGCCACAGGCCATGTTGGCGTACTGACGCTGTTCGGAAGAGTAACCGGAGAGACTCTGCGCGAAGGCATTCATCTGATCAACCCTCTCAAGACCAATAATGAGATGTCCATTCAGACGCAGAGCATCAAGGAGTCGGCGAGCGTGCCCTCGAGTGAAGGCCTGATGATGAACATGGATACCTCATTGATTTACCACCTCGATCCTGACCGCGCAGCTGACGTCTTTCAGAAAATCGGCACCGACTACGAAAATCGGGTGGTCGAGCCTACTTTGCGTTCCGCCATCCGCGAAGCCACAGCTTCGCACAGCGCCAATGCCCTTTATACCGGCGAGCGAGAAATGGTAGGCAAGCAAATCTTCGAGCAGCTTTCATCGCAGCTCAGTCAGCGCGGGCTGACGGTTGAGAATGTTCTGTTGCGCGACATCCAATTGCCGCCAACACTGAAAGCTTCGATCGAGACGAAACAGCAAGCCGAGCAAGAAGCGCTCGCTATGAATTTCCGCCTGCAGAAGGAAACACAAGAAGCGCAGCGCAAGCGAATCGAAGCCCAGGGCATTCGCGACTTTCAGCAGATCGTTGCGCAGGGCATCAGCCCGCAGCTGCTGGAGTGGAAGGGAATCGAAGCCACTGAGAATCTTGCCAAAAGCTCAAACTCCAAAGTGGTCGTGATCGGAAACAACAAGAATGGCTTGCCTCTGATTCTTGGACAATAGCACTGCCCGCCGAACCTACTTGCTTGCAGGCGTGACGTCGCTCACGGGTAGGTCCCAATGGGCGAGCAGGATTTCAAACCGGCGCTGTTCCTCGCGCTTGTAGGTCTCCTGATCGGGCCAGAGCTGCTTGATCAGGGACTCCTCTTCCGGGTTCGCCGTGGTCGCGATAGTTGAGTTCTTGAATCTGATCGTGACCCGATAGTCCCAACGCGCCTCTTCAGTCAGGTGGTTCGCAGGCGTTTCAATCTTCACGGATACCGCGCGCCCGCTTTCCACGATCTTCTTGAGCAAAGGGTAATGGTTCTTGAGAAATAGTTGCAGGAACTCCTGCTGATGTCCCCATTGGACCTTGTAGTAGTACTCCATCGTGTATGGCTGGTTTGGGGAACCCTGAGGGGGAGCTCCCTGTGAGAACAGCGGGACAGCGAAGAACGAGAACAGCACCCGCGACTGCCTCTTTCTCTACGTCTTCGAGTATTCCAAAAACCGCGTCCATCATCTCCTGATCAACTCTGCGATTTGTACCTGTAGCTTCGGCGAGTGCTACTGAGATGATCTTATTTCCGCGCAGGGCGGCCATTCTACCGAACTCGCTGCGATGCACCATGTCAATGGCTCCCAGACCATAGCGCGTGGCCAGCACGCGGTCGAATGCTGTTGGCGAACCGCCACGCTGAATGTGGCCAAGTACAACCGTGCGAGTTTCGAATCCTGTACGCCGTTCAATTTCCTGCGCCAGCGTGTTTCCGATGCCACCCAGCCGGGCGTGTCCGAATTCGTCTTTTTCTCCGCTCTGCGTGACCAGTCCGTCTTTGGCCGCAAACTTTGCTCCTTCAGCGACCACAACGATGCTGAAGTAGCGCCCGCGCCCGTGGCGCATGCGGATTTTCGCTGCGACCTTGTCCACATCGAACGGCTGTTCAGGGATGAGGATCACGTCCGCTCCGCCGGCGATTCCGCTGTAGATGGCAATCCAGCCAGCATCCCGGCCCATCACTTCGACTACCATGACGCGGTTGTGCGCCTCGGCAGTGGTGTGTACGCGATCGATAGCCTCCGTGACAATGTTCACGGCCGTGTCAAAACCAAAGGTGAAATCCGTCCCAGAAAGATCGTTATCAATAGTTTTAGGTACACCCACCACTTTTACGCCCTTGTCATACAGCTTGGTTGCAACCGATAGCGTGTCATCGCCGCCTATTGCGATCAGCGCGTCCACGTTGTTCTTCTTGAGAGTGGCGATGCACTTGTCCAGACCGTCAGGCTTCTTGGCCGGATTCGTCCGTGAGGTGCGCAGGATGGTGCCGCCACGAGGCAGAATGCCGGCCACTGCCTGAAGGTCGAGCTGCATACTTTTGTCTTCCACTAATCCGCGCCAGCCTTCGAGAAAGCCCACGAAGGTGTCGTCATAATGGAAGCTGCCCTTGCGAACGGCCGCGCGGATTACCGCATTCAAACCTGGACAATCCCCGCCACCCGTCAGTATGCCGATTTTCATCGTCTGCTCCTATTTCGTTTTAGATGTGGACCTAGTTGATATCTCGTCCGGGGATTCTGCCGGATACACTTTCAGTGCAATCGCCGTCCCACGGAACGAGTAGATTATCATTCGGCAGCCTGGGCGGAAAGTTTAGAGAAGTAAGAAGCCAGAATGCTGAACTGTGTGTACGAAGAATGCAGGGCCACGACTTTGAAAGTATCGTTGCTTCCGCATTCTGACTTCTTAGTTCTGCATTCCCGTGTCTCTCGCTGGTAAACCTTTCGCAAAATCAGCGCACGAAACCCCGTAGTTGTTCTAGTAAACTCACTGCGAGATGCGCGTCCTGGGGATTGACTGCGGCACCGAGTGCACCGGCTACGGCGTAGTCGAGATGGATGAATGCGACCGCCTCAACTGCCTCGGTTTCGGCGGAATCAAATTGTCCGCGGCGGTTCCACTTCCACAGCGACTTAGCACCATATTCGAAGAGCTAACCAGACTGCTCGAATGCCATCGGCCCGAACGAGTGGCGATCGAAGAAGTCTTTTACTCTGTTAACGCCAAATCGGCGTTGAAACTGGGTCAGGTTCGAGGGGTCGCCATGCTCGCCGCTTCAACTCAGGGCATACAGGTTACAGAGTACGCAGCGTTAAGCATTAAATCCGCGGTGGTCGGGTATGGCAGGGCCGAGAAGCAACAGGTGCAAATGATGGTCGCGCGCCTATTGCAACTTGAGCACTGTCCGCAGCCAGCCGATGCCGCGGATGCGCTCGCCATCGCGATCTGTGACCTACATACGCGGGCGACGCTGGGCCGTCAGCGCGCGATCGCTGGACGGTAAAACGACCCGACAACTACACAGAGCCAATCTTTGGCATAATTTGTCTCATGCGATGGTTAACGCTTTGGACTATTGTGTTGATCTCAGTTTTTGCTTGCGTTGCTGCCCGCGCTCAGCAGGCCGGTGCAACAGTTGGATTCACGCTCGATTTTCAGGGAGCGAATCCCAGCCACTACGAAATCGTGATTAGCAGCGATGGCAATGGTTCCTACAGTTCGAATGGACAGCTTGATGAGCACTCCGAACCCGCTGATCCCGCCGCGCTCAAGTTCACCATTTCGGAAAATATTCGCAGCCAAATGTTTGACCTCGTTAAGAAGACGCATTATTTAAAGGGCAATGTAGATTCAGGACACAAGAACATCGCCAATACGGGGAATAAAGTCCTCACCTATAAAGACGCGGACCACAACTCACAAGCCACGTACAACTACTCTCCCGTTCCCGCGATCCAGGAGTTGACCGCAATCTTCCAGGGCCTTTCAACAACCCTTGAATTCGGACGCCGTCTGACCTACTTCAGGAAATATGAGAAGCTCGCGCTCGACGACGATCTCAAAAGGATGGAGCAAATGCAGCGCGAGAAGAATCTTGGAGACCTGCAGGCGATTTCGCCTGTGTTGAATGGCATTGCCAATGATCCTTCGGTGATGAATGTGAGTCGTGCGCGCGCTTTGCGGTTGCTGGCGCTGGCCGGCAAGTAGGCTATATGATGACAATCCCTGCGTAGCCCACAACCTTCTCCCGGTCGCCGGAAATGTCGCCTGATGTCGCGTATTGAACCAATTCAGCCTTTTGCGCGCCGAGTTTGTTTGCTGCGGTCAGCATTGCTACTGCGGGTCCAAATCCACACATGCTGATGCTTTCGTTGAGGATAGTTTCGTGCAGGCCCCGGGCGTCTAGCGCGAGAATTTTGTCTATAGCTTTGCGATCCTTGATGCGAGTGGTTGCGTCGTCCTCATAGTGATTCATATCGCTGGAGGCGACGATGAGCACTCGCTCTCGCAACGCATGGACCACCTGCGCAATTGCTTTACCGAGGTGCTCCAGGATCACGAGTTGTCCAGTCCCAACTGCGATCGGAACAAATTGCATATCAGGCCTCAGTTTTTGCAGGAATGGCACTTCCACTTCGATGGCATGCTCGTACCGGTGAGCAGCGGAGTCTTCCGCAATCGCCGGAAACATTTTTACGAGTTGTTCTGCGAGTTCCGAATCAATGGACGCCTCTCCCAAGGGTGTTCGCCAGCTTCCGCGAGTCATGATTGCCAAGGGATGGCCATGACCAGTGTGGTTTGGACCAAGCACGATGCAGCGCGCAGGTATTTCAATTCTGGAAAAGGTTGCGCCTGCAACCTGACCGGAGTACAGGTAGCCTGCGTGCGGAGCAATGCATGCGATCGCATTAAGCTTTTCCAGTCGAGGCGAGAGATAAGATGCCAGATCTCTATTTAGCCGCCTAGGATTGGACGGATAGAAGCGTCCCGCGACGGCAGGTTCACGCACAATCGCCATCACGCCTCCTCAAGGGCGGGTGGGGCTGCCCGCATCAGTCGAAAGGGCCCGAAACAAGGCCGCGCTCTGCTCGAGCGACAATGCCTCTGCGCGCACCGATGGCGGAAGACGCGTTTTAGCCATGGCTCGCTTGAGGCCGTCTGCGGAATACTGGGATTTGAGATTGTTCCAGAGCGTCTTACGTTTCTGAGCAAACGACACCTTTAGAAACCGGATGAATTCTTCCTCGGTAACGTGCAGGGTTTCCAACCTTTGTGACAGAGTGAGTCGCACTACCGTCGAATGAACTTTGGGCGGCGGCGAAAATGCCACTGGAGGAAGCGTAAATAATTTTTCGACTTGCGCGTATAACTGTGCAGTTGCCGAAAGCAAACCGTATTCGCTCGTGCCGTGACGCGCCGCCAGCCGGTCCGCAACTTCCTTCTGCACCATCAGCACAAACATCTCGAAAAAATTGCGGTACTCGAACAAGCGCAGAAGAATGTCAGAGGTGATGAAGTACGGTAGATTTCCTATCACTCGAACCCTGTCCGGCGCCTGTTCCATTCCCGGCCGTGTGCTGCCCGGCTTTGGTCCAAACAAAGTATTGAAATCAACCGCCAGGATGTCTCCTTCAATGATCTCGACGTTCGGCACCAGCGAGAACTTCATCCGCAGTTGAGCGGCCAAGACGCGGTCTGTTTCGACTGCAATAATTCTTCGTGCGCGGCGCGAGAGGAGGGAAGTAAGCGCTCCACGCCCCGGTCCGATTTCCAACACTGTCGCCCGCGATAAATCACCCAGAGCTTCCACGATGCGAATTGGGGCAACCGTGTCGGCTAGAAAATGCTGCCCCAGCTTTGGCTTATTTCGCGGCACCCGGGCGCTTGATGCTTTCATTGACCCTCGTTCGTCCCGCCGATTAGACTTGTTGACGCACGCGCCTCCTGAAAGGCGGCGGGGGCCTCGCCAATATCATAGCGCGAGAACTGCAAGCACCTGCTGGAGCTTCTGGCTCATGCACATCGCGTTCGTAGCTTCCGAGTGCGTTCCTTTTTCAAAGACCGGCGGATTGGCCGATGTGGTCGGCGCATTGCCGCGTGCCCTGGCGGCCGCTGGCCATGAAATCAGCGTATATATTCCTCGCTATCGTCTGACGCGCATCACTGAGGAGCGTACGGTCGTTCAAAGCATCACCGTACCTTTCGATGATCGCTACCGCTTCTGCTCGATCCTCACCGGGGCAGGCTATCCCGGCGTGCGCTTTTACTTTGTTGACTATCCCGAATTTTTCGATCGCGACGGACTCTACGGAACTGCTGCCGGTGACTTCCCCGACAATGCCGAACGCTTTGCCCTCTTCTGCCGCGCCGTGCTCGAGGGCTCAAAGATTCTAGGCGTTCCTGACATTTTTCATTGCCACGATTGGCAGTCAGCGCTGGTTCCTATCCTTCTGCGCACGCAGTATGCGGAAGATCCGGCCTTCGCCAATACAGGACTGGTCTTCACGATTCACAATATGGGATACCAAGGTCTGTTCCCGGCAGAGATTCTACCCCTGTTAATGCTGCCGTGGGACTTGTTCACCATCTCGAAGATGGAATATTTCGGCAACGTCAACCTTCTGAAAGGCGCTCTGGCTTATGCGGACATGATTACAACCGTGAGTCGCAAATACAGCCAGGAGATCCAGACCTCTGAGTTCGGCTTCGGACTCGAAGGAGTTCTGAAAGAGCGCGCGCAGACCGTCGCCGGAATCCTGAATGGTGTTGACTACGACGAATGGAATCCGGAAACTGACAAGTACATCGCCGCTCATTATTCCGCTGAGAATCTCAGCGGAAAGCAGGAGTGCAAGGCTGACTTATTGGCGACCGTCGGAATTAACGCTGATCCCGATTCTCCAGTAATTGGAATCGTTTCGCGCTTTGCCGCACAGAAGGGATTCGATCTCATCGGGCAAATTGTGGACCGCCTCGCCCTGGAGGACGTTTTGCTGATCGTGCTGGGAAGTGGTGACAGACTTTACGAGGAGATGTTTCTGCGCCTGGCGCGGCGGGTTCCTGGAAAAGTTTCAGTGCGTGTGGCGTATGACAATGCCTTGGCGCACAAGATCGAGGCTGGCGCTGATATGTTTCTGATGCCCTCGCGTTATGAGCCCAGTGGCTTAAGCCAGATGTACAGCCTTAAATACGGTACTGTGCCGATCGTTCGCGCCACTGGAGGCCTGGACGACACAATCGATCCATGGGACCCGCGCACCAAGAAGGGGACAGGATTCAAGTTTCAGGAATATACAGGCGAGGCCCTATTACGCGCCATCCATCAGGCAATGCAGCTTTACCGAGACCGGGATTCCTGGCAGAAGCTGATGCGTAACGGGATGGCTAAAGACTTTTCCTGGCGGGTTTCAGCCCGGGAATATGTCCGGGTATATGAGCGTGTGCGTCAATTGCACGCGCAACCAATATTGGTCTAATTGATTAACCATGTACGGCCAAAAGAAAAGACGGAAGCGAACCAGAGGCGGATTGATCTCCGCCGGGAAATCTAAGCTGCGTTGGGATTTGCTCAGTGAGCCGCAGTGGACGTCAGAAGACGGCTATAGGGGGTTGCACATTTCCGTTCGTACAGAAGATGGACATCATCGAGAACTGATCCTCGAATACCCGGTTCCGAAAAAAACTACTGGCGTTGGATTACCGCAGCTTCCTCAGCGTCCGCAATTCTCGGTGAAACAGATCGAGGCTGCTGTTCAACGCGCCATAGCTGAGGGGTGGGACCCAGAATCTCGAGGTAAGACATTCGTATTTCACCTGACAAGGGACAACTAGAATCGTTGGGTTCGTCAAGCGGGAAACTGTTGATGTGCAAGCTGGCCAAAACCGTCTTCCACGTTGACATGGACGCGTTTTTTGTTTCAGTTGAAGAATTGTTCGATCCATCTCTCAAAGGTAAGCCGGTAGTCGTCGGAGGCCAGCGCCATGAACGTGGCGTAGTCTCGGCGGCGTCGTACGCGGCGCGCAAATTCGGGGTGCACTCAGCCATGCCGCTTCGGACTGCTGCCAAGCTTTGTCCAGAAGCTATTTTCGTTGACGGTCATCCCGACCGCTACCGCACTTGCTCGGAAAAAGTGTACTCCGTGCTCACCTCGTTCTCGCCGCAGGTAGAGATGGTTTCTATTGACGAAGCCTATCTCGACATGTCAGGCACCAGAAGATTGCACGGTCCGCCACTGCTGGCAGCCCACAAACTGCACCAAAGGATGAAGGCGGAAACGCAGCTCAACTGCTCGATCGGAATTGGTACGTCGCGCCTGATCGCGAAAGTTTGTTCAGGCAAGGCCAAGCCGCACGGTGTGCTCTATGTGGTGCCCGGACAAGAGACAAGATTCCTTGCGCCCCTTGACGTGCGAGACATTCCCGGCGTCGGCAAGGTCACGGAGCATAGATTGAATTCCCTTGGCATTCACACCGTGGGCGACATGGCGCACAAAGAGGAGCCGTTTCTAGAGGAACACTTGGGGAAGTGGGGGCTTGCCCTGGCCGGCAAAGCTCGCGGCGAAGATGCTGGAGCATGGTTCGCCGCAGAGATTGGCGATCTGGATGCCGCGAAATCCATCAGCCACGAGCACACCTACGACGAAGACACCGCCGACATCACGCAAATCGAGGCCACCCTGATGCGGCTGTCAGAAATGGTGGCGCGTCGCCTGCGCGAGCAGAAAGTGCACGCACGCACTCTGCAACTCAAGCTGCGCTACAAAGACTTCACGACCATAACGCGCGCCCACAGCGTGGGAATCGCGACTCAACTGGACAACGAAATTTTCTATGAGATCCGAAAGCTATTCCACAGCAACTGGCGAAAGGGCACCCAAGTGCGGTTATTAGGAGTGCAGGCCTCATCGTTCTCAACCGAAAGCTCACAAGGCGATTTGTTGCCGGGCCAGACGCGTGGCAAGTGGCAGCAGGCGCTCACTGCAATGGATCGCGTCCGCGAAAAGTTCGGCGAGTCCAGCGTCAGGCTCGGCACTGGAATGAAAGGCGGATTCCGCGAGCGCACACACGAGAATCCCGCGGCGCTTCCGGGGAAATCCAAGCCACCGAGTCAATAATCGGATTATGGCGGAGGGTTAAGAAAGCAAGCCGACGGGCTGGCCACGTTTTGCAGAGGTAGAGTAGGCGGTGTTTTCCAGGGAATGTTTGTGAAATCGAAGAACCCCTGAGCGGTGGAATCATCCTCCATTCCGAACTGCGCGGCATCGCGGGCGGTCAAGTTATTCAACCCAAACCTGGTTTCAATCAGCTTCAGGATTGCCGTGTAGTCGCGCGTTTGATGCGACACAAAGTTCGATTTTGAAAATGGCGAGACGACAACGAGAGGTACCCGATAACCGGTGTACGTAAAATCGCAAGTCGGACCGGCGGCTGGATTTTGGTAACAAGGATCGTTTGGAAAGAGATCCTTTGGCACAATGCCATCCGGACTAACCGTGGGCACGGGCGCCACATGATCGTAGATCCCACCGTGTTCGTCCCACGTGAGAATAAAGACCGAATCCGCCCAACTGTTCCCAGGGTTGCAAGGATTCGAAGGCTGGCTGTTCACGCCGCACATGACTGCGTTGATCAAAGTGGAAACATACTTAGCGCCTGACTGAATGCTGCAGCAGG
>WNGE01008223.1_pt1 | contig 14713 bp, 15 predicted proteins | sample 5400651 | NCBI WGS metagenome assembly WNGE01 (sample SAMN13153370, study PRJNA577476) | soil metagenome | isolation source: 60 cm soil or saprolite under grassland replicate 2 | place: USA:California | collected 2016-06-15 | reverse complement strand
GTTGATCAAGGCGCGCCACCATCGGCCTGCCCAGCAGATACCTTTCTCACCGCCCAAGCTCGGCCAACAGCCAACGGTGAACCGTGAAGACAACCTGGCCGTGTCCCACCCTCAACGAGCATCGCGGACACCCTCAATGACCCGCGCGTTGTCACGGTCGGGGTTGCGGGACAGCCGGTCGCAGTCCCACACCGCGATCCCACGACCCGCCCGGCGACCTCGCCGCCCTGACGGGTGACCAGATCACGGCAGGGTGGCTCTTGGCGTTCCACGCCGAGGGTGTCGATGGTGCCGTCGGGCTTTCTGGCGTAGCTGATTCTGGTGTAGAGGGCCCATGGTGGCTGCTCCATGGCTGTTACCCTCCCTGCATGTCCCGCGACTGGAAGCTGTACAGGAAGTTTGACACTCGGAGACCGAGCTCCCCCACATGGACCGGGCCCGCCGGTGAGACGAGCTCTACGCATGCCGACCCCAAGGCCGACCCCGAGGAGGAACCTTCCGTGGCTGTGACGGTCGTGGATCATCCGCTGGCGGCAACCATGCTGACGGCGTTGCGGGACGCGTCCACGCCGCCGCCGCTGTTCCGGCTGCTGGCCAAGCGCCTGGCGCTCACCCTGGCGGTCGAGGCCAGCCGGACCGTGCCGGTGGAGCGCCGCCGCGTGACCACGCCGCTGGCCGAGACCGATGGCACCGGCTTTGCCGCGCCCCTGGTCGCGGTGCCGATCCTGCGCGCCGGCCTGGGCATGCTCGAGGCGGTCACCGAGCTGTTCCCCGAGGTCGCGGTGGGCTACCTGGGGCTCGAGCGCGATCACGCCACCTTCGAGCCCTCCGCCTACTACACCAAGCTGCCGCCGCTGCAGGACAGCTACGTGCTGCTGCTCGACCCGATGCTGGCGACCGGCGGCTCGGCCGCGGCCGCCTGCCGCAGCCTGTTCCCGGAAGGTCCCGCGCGGGTCACCCTGCTGTCGGTGGTGGCCGCGCCCGAGGGCATCGAGCGCCTCACCCGGGAGCACCCGGCCCTCGACATCGTCACCACCGCCGTCGACGAGGGCCTGAACGACACCGCCTTCATCGTCCCCGGTCTGGGGGACTTCGGCGACCGCCTGTTCGGCACCTGAGGCGGTTGTCCGACGATCCTGCCGAACTCAGTCGTATGCGGCGAGATCCTCGTCAGACAACCGGTGAACGCGCCCCTCACGCACATCCCTGAGCGCCTTGGCGACGTGGCGAAGATGCTTGGCCGTGTAGGCCCAGGCGTCGTCACGCGGGAGCACCACCACTGGTCGCAGCACGACACTGCCCTCGCCGGTCACCTCGACGTCGAACTCGGTCGCACCCTCCAGATCGAGCTTCTGCCGCACTTCGGCCGGAAGTGTCAGGCGTCCGTTCGGGCTCATGGTGACGGTCCTCATGTTGCTCCTCGGCGCGGGGACGGCAGGGTGGTCAGCGCTGTTCGGCAGATTCACTGTACACAGGCTGTGGCTGTGTGACAATGTGGCACAAGGGCATTGTGGTAGGGTGCCGCGCATGGCAGAGTCGTTTCGCACTCTCGATTTCACCGACACCTTTCTCGAAACCTTCGGATCGAGGGACTTCACGACTGCGGATCGCCGCGCCATTCGCAAGATGCTGCAACTTCTCGACGCGAACGAGCAGCATCCGTCGCTTCGAGTTCACGCTCTGCGGGGTGAGCTCAAGGGCCTCTGGTCGGCCGCTGCTTCGGACTCCCTACGGGTGACCTTCATTCGGCTGGCGGATGGAAGGAAGCGCCTGCTGACGTGCAGCAAGCACTACGACCGCTGACATCAGGCCCGGCTTCTGAGCAGGACGCCCGGCGGGGGGATGGCCTACGCCGCTGAGGACGCGCGTCACCTTCCGCCGGATGCGTGACTGAGACGGTCAGCCCACGTCGAGCGTCTGCCGCGGCGTGATCGGGTTGGTGAGCAGCGACGCTTCACGGGTGCTCTCCGTCGCCGTGCCGTGGCCATGGTGGCCCTGCTCCGGCCGCCGCAGCTGGGGTCCCAGCTCGGCCACCCGCTCGACCAGCGCCTGCGGTCCAGCCGCCTGCGCGAGCTCGTTTCGGTTCCATTCCATTCCATTCCATTCCATTCCCCCTCGTCCCCCTCACGGGATCTCGAGCGTCCGGGACGCGGCTTGACGCCCGCGGAGGATTGTCGCCCAGAGCTCGATCGGCGCCCAGTGCTCGATAAGGTAAAGTCCCTTATAATGCGGTTCAATCGTTAAACTGACGAACTAGACAAGAGGAGCGAGCGTGCGGCGCCTCCGGGTTCAGATCACGGTCCTGCTGGCCCTGCTGGGCCTGCTGGTGATCGCCTGGGGCGCCACCGTGTTCCTCGGTGCCCACAGCGCGGCCGGGTCGAGCACCACGCTGGAATCCCTGCTCGACCACGGCGAGCAGCTGCGGCGCGACGTCGACGAACTCGGCACGGGCTTCGTCGAGGGCGAGTCCAGCCAGCGCGACTACCTGGTGACCGGCGACGAGGATGCGCTGGACAGCTACGAGACCGCCAAGCGCGAGAACGCGGCGCTGATGGCGGCGGTGCGGACTGACGCGGCACCCTGGTCCGACCTGACCGCCACGGTGGAGGCGGTGGCGGACGCCTATCGCTCCTGGATCAGGACCGAGCAGGAGGAGGTGGACGCCCGCCGCGACGCCGGGCGCGAGCTGATCGGGGCGAACCAGCCGGCCAGGGCGGGCCGGCTGGCCGGGGTGGACCGCCCGCGGTGGGCGCTGACCGGCGACCTGGCCCGCTCGCGACGCGACTTCACCGTGCTGCGGGCGCGCCAGCGGGCGCTCGTGAGCCAGCTCTCCAGCATGCAGGTCGAGGCCGCGCGGGCACAGGGCGCGACCTACCGCGCGGCGCAGCGGCTCGCCCTCACCGCTGCCTGCATGGTCCTCGGGGCGGTCCTGCTGCTCTCGCTGTACCTGCGACGGACGGTCGGGCACCCTGCGGTCGCGCTGCGCTCGGCCTCCAACCGGCTCGCCGCGGGCGACCTGGAGACCCCGATCGAGCTGGGGGTGAACAACGAGCTCGGCGTGGTCGCCGGCGACCTCGAGACCATGCGGCAGCGCCTGGCCCACCGCATGGAGGGCATGAAGCGCCTGCGCGAGCTGTCGGCCCAGGTGGTCGGCGCGACCAGCCCAGGGGAGCTGTGCCACGTCGCCCTGGCCGGGCTCGCCCCCGAGGTCGGTGCGAGCCGGGCCGTACTCGGGGTGGTCCGCAAGAACGGGCACCTGCGGCTGCGCGCCGTCGCCGGCTTCCCCGACGACGACGTGGCCGAGCAGATGATCCAGGCCGACCAGCAGATCCGCAATTTCCTGCCGATGGCGTCGCTGCGGGCCGGCAAGGTGATCGGCATCGGCGACCTCGACCGGCAGGCGCTCAGCCAGCCGCTGCGGCGGCTGGCCGGGGACACGGAGGTGCAGGCGTGCGCGCTGGTGCCGCTGGTGTCGCAAGGCTCGTTCCTCGGCTCCCAGGGCACCTTCCTCGGGCTGCTCGGGCTCTTCTGGACCGAGCCGCACCCGCTCGACCAGGAGGAGGAGGCGTTGCTCGGGCTGGCCGGCAACCAGCTTGCCGGCGCGCTGGTGGCGCTGCTGCGCTACGAGGAGGCGGTGCGGGCCGCGGGCGAGGCGCGGGCGGTCTTCTATGCGATCGCCGACGGGGTGCTGCTGACCGATCCCAACGGCCGTGTCACCGCCATGAACCGTGCCATGGAGGCGCTGTCGGGCTGGACGGAGCTGGAGGCGCGCGGCCGCGCCTCCGGCGACGTCCTCCGGATCAGCGACGAGCAGGGAGCTCCCATCCCGCCAGGCGAGCGGCCACTGGCCAGGGTGATCGCCACTGGCCGGCCCGCCGGCGACCAGGGCTTCGGCGTCAACCTGATGAGCCGGCACGGGCAGCGGGTGCCGGTGGCGGTCAGCTCGGCGCCGATCCTGGACCCGCGCGGCCGCGTGATGGGCGCGGTCGACGTGGTCCGCGACGTCTCCCAGGAGCGCGAGATCGACGAGGTCAAGTCGGCGCTGATCTCCACCGTGTCGCACGAGCTGCGAACCCCGCTCACCCTGATCCACGGCTTCGCCGAGCTGCTGGCGCTGCGGGACAACATGACGCCGAAGCGCCAACGCTCGGCCGCGGCCGAGATCCTGGATGCCTCGCGTCGCCTCGGCCGCCTGATCGACGACCTCCTGAGCGTCTCCCGGATGGAGTCGGGCCGGCTGGTGATCGACCCGCGCCCGATCGACCTGGCGTGCATGGTCGACCGCGTCCTGTCACCCTTCCGGACGATGGCCTCGTGTCACGCCCTGCGCGCCGAGGTCCCGGCCACGCTGCCGCTGGTCTGGGGTGATCCCGACAAAGTGGAACAGGTGTTGACCAATTTGGTAGGCAACGCGATCAAGTACTCACCCGCTGGGGGCGAAGTCCTCGTATCGGTCGAGCACGACGCAGAGTTTCTCCAGGTGAGCGTCCGGGACCAGGGGATCGGGATGAGCCCGCGCGAGATGAGCCAGCTGTTCGAGAAGTTCTACCGCGTCGACCGCGACGAGGTCCGCCGTGCCGGTGGCACCGGCCTCGGCCTCTACATCACCAAGCGGCTGGTGGAGATGCACGGCGGCAGGATCCGGGCGGAATCCTGGCTCGGGGCTGGCTCGCGGTTCTCGTTCACGCTGCCGGTGCGCAGCGGCCCGGCTTCGAGAGGCGACCGATGAAGCTCTTGATCGCCGATGACGAGCCGGCCGTGCGCGCCCTCGTCCAGGCCACCCTCGAGGACGACAACTACGTCATCCTGGAGGCCGCCGACGGCGCGGAGGCGCTCGAGATGTCCCGCTGCGAGCGTCCCACCCTGATCCTGCTCGACATCATGATGCCCCGCCTCGACGGCATCGAGGTCTGCCGGCAGCTCAAGGCGGACCCGGACACGCGCGGAATCGTCGTGGTGATGCTCACCGCCCAGGCCCAGGAGCGGGACCGCGACCGCGGGCTCGCCGCCGGCGCGGACGACTACTTCACCAAGCCATTCTCGCCGCTGGCGCTCCTCAGGATGGTGGAGAACCTGCGGTAGGCGCCCGCGAAGAACAGCAGCGGCTCGCGGACGTGGCCACGCTCCAGCCCGACCACCCGGGCGAGGAAGATCGAGTGGTCACCGCCGTCGTAGGCGCGCTCGACCAGGCACTCGAGCCAGGCGAGGGCATCGTCGAGCAGCGGCGCGCCGGTCACCGCGCCGAGCCGGTGCGGGACCTCCGCGAACTGCCCCATGCCCAAGGGCCGGCTCGAGTCGGCGAAGTACCTGGCCAGGTGCTCCTGGTCGCCGCCGAGCACCGAGATCCCGAAGCCGTCGGCGTCCTCGAGCACCTTGTGCATGACCGCGTCGCGCTCCACGCAGGCCAGGACCAGCAGCGGGTCGAGCGAGACCGAGGTGAAGGAGTTGAGGGTCATGCCGTGTGTCAGGCCCGGCGCGCTGGCCGTGATCACGGTGATGCCGGTGGTGAACAACCCGACCGTGTCACGGAACTCGCGCGAGGTCGGGCTGGTCGGCACTGGCGCTCTTCTCCGGTCGGCAGGGACGATGCTGGCGCCATGCTACCCGCGTCGCCCATGCCACCCGAGTCGCCCGTGCCACCGCTGCTCAGTGGCCGAGCAGGCTCGGCAGCTGCCGTATCGACTCGAAGTCGACCAGCAGCCAGGTGGCGCCAAGGGCCTCGACCGTCCCGATGACGTAGCCGGCGCCGAGGCGGTTCTCGCGGACACTGGTGGTCGCCGGGTCCACCTCGAGCACGTGCACCACCTCGTCGACCAGAAAGCCCACCGGGCCATGCCTGGTGGTGACCACGAGGATGCGCCCCTCCGGCCCATGGTCCGGCAGGCCGAGGGCGACGCGCAGGCTCACCAGCGGCAGCGGCCGCCGTGCCCCCTCGAGCGCGCTGAGGCTGGACGGCTCGAGGCCGGGGACCGGCGGCTGGCCCGCGCCCACGTCGACCACCTGCCGCACCCTGTCCCGGGGGCAGGCATAGCCACGGCCGCCCAACCGGAAGAGCACCAGCGCGGCAGCGACCTCGGGCATTGTCGTCCGTCCCGAAATGAGTGAGGGCTTGGACCGGAGTCGAAACCGACTCCGTAGTACTACTTCGGCACGCCCACATACCACCTAGAGGGGCTACGCTCACAGACCCTCACCCTCTTGGCGAACCGCTCTTGGCGAACCGCCGGCCTGTGTGTAGCCTCCAAGCCGCGAGGACTTGTGCGGGGGAGGTGTGCGTGGCCGACGTGTTCGAGTCCAGCGAGATCCAGGGGGTCTGGCTGATCCGAGTGGGACCGGTCGCGGACCTGCGCGGCCGCTTCCTCGAGACCTACAGGGCCTCCTGGTTGCCGTTCGCCAAGCCGATGGTCCAGGCCAACCGCTCCGATTCAGCCCCCAGAGTCCTACGCGGGCTGCACTTCCACCGCCGCCAGGCCGACTTGTGGTTCGTGCAGTCCGGTCGGGTGACGGCGATGCTGGTGGACACCAGGATCGCCGCGCCAAGCGAGGGCAAGCACACCAGGCTGCAGCTCGGCGGCGGCGAGGACGTCGCCCTCTACATCCCGGAGGGGATCGCGCACGGTTTCTACGCGCACGACGAGGTGACCATGACCTACCTCGTCACCAACGAGTACGACGGCTCCGACGAGCTGGGGATCGCCTGGAACGACGCTGATCTCGGCATCGTCTGGCCCGACCCGGAGCCGATCCTCTCCGACCGTGACAGGCGGAATCCCCGGCTCGCCGACATTCCCGCGGACCGCCGCGTGCCGTACACCGGCTGACCCGTCCGAACGCCATACCCTTTCCGTGCCGCGGGCGCTACCGTGGGGGTGCAACCTGCTCGCCCGCGAGGAGCCCATGATGTCGGAGGGTCCGCACCCCAGAGTGCACCTGAGCAACCAGGCGAAGCCGCCGCCGCCGGACCGGCCGCCCACGCCACGACCTCCCCCGCCGCCGCCGAGGTGGCGCGCCTGGCTCCCATGGATCGGGGTCATGCTCACCCTGGCGATCCTGCTGCTGTGGCCGGGTCGCATGAGCGGCAACAGCGAGGTGACGCTCAACTACCAGCCGCAGCTCAAGGACAAGATCATCGCGGGCCAGGTGAAGTCGGTCGAGATCGGCTCCGACGGGCACATCACCGGCGTCCTCACCGACGGGACCCGCTTCCGCTCGTCCTACCCGGTGAACCTGCCCGACCCGCAGTTCACCCAGCTCCTCGAGCAGCACAAGGTCCAGGTGAAGGCGGTCGGCGCGCAGAGCTCCTTCGTGTCGGTGCTGCTGGGCAGCCTGCTCCCCTTCCTGCTGTTCCTCGGCTTGTTCATCTACCTGGGCCGCGCGACCCGGCGCCAGCTCGGCGCGCTCGGCGGCGTGGGCCGCTCCCGCGCGCGGGTGTACGACACCGAGCGGCCGGCCACGACGTTTGCGGACGTGGCCGGCTACGAGGGGGTCAAGCGCGAGGTCACCGAGGTGGTCGACTTCCTGCGCAACCCCGACCGCTACCGCCGCGCCGGCGCGATGGGCCCCAAGGGCGTGCTCATGGTCGGCCCGCCAGGCACCGGCAAGACCCTCATCGCCAGAGCCGTCGCCGGCGAAGCCAAGGTGCCGTTCATCTCGGTCACCGGGTCCTCGTTCGTGGAGATGTTCGTGGGCGTGGGCGCCGCCAGGGTCCGCGACCTGTTCAACGACGCCCGCAAGCGCGCCCCCGCGATCATCTTCATCGACGAGATCGACGCCATCGGCCAGCGCCGCGGCGGCCAGGTCATCTCCAACGACGAACGCGACCAGACCCTCAACCAGATGCTGTCGGAGATGGACGGCTTCGACCCCACCACCGGCGTGGTCGTCATCGCCGCCACCAACCGCCCCGAGGTGCTGGACCCCGCGCTGCTGCGCCCCGGCCGCTTCGACCGCCAAGTCGTCATCCCCCTGCCCACCCAACGTGAGCGCAAGGCGATCCTCGCGGTGCACGCCCGCGGCAAGAAGCTCGGCCCCGACGTCGACCTGGACGTGGTCGCCCGCGGCACCCCCGGCTTCTCCGGCGCCGACCTCGCCAACCTGGTCAACGAGGCCGCCATCCACGCCGTCCGCGGCGGCCGGGACACCCTGACCGCCACCGACTTCTCGGAAGCACGCGACCGCATCCTGCTGGGCCGCCGCGATTCCTCCAACGCGCTGCTGCCCGACGAGAAGCACGCCGTCGCCGTCCACGAGTCCGGCCACGCCCTGGTGGCCGCGCTGTCGACCCACGGCGACCCGATCGCCAAGGTCACCATCCTCCCCGCCGGCCAGGCCCTCGGCGTCACCGAGCAGCTCCCCGTCGACGAGCGCCACCTGTACTCCGAGGGCTACCTGAAGGACTCGCTGGCGATCCGCCTTGGCGGCCGCGCCGCCGAGCTGCTGGTGTTCAGGGAGGGCTCCACCGGCGCCGCCAACGACCTGGCCGGCGCGACCGACCTGGCCACCCGGATGATCCGCGAGTTCGGCATGAGCCAGGCGCTCGGCCCGGTCGGGTTCTCCTCGGGCAGCCCGATGTACCTGGGCGGCGAGGAGGTCCGCTCGCGGCCCTACGCCGAGGCGACCCAACGGGTCATCGACGAGGAGGTTTCCAAGCTGCTGCGCGAGGCCGAGCAGCGTGCCCTGGACCTGCTGCGCAGCAACCGCGACCCGCTGGACCGGCTCACCGAGCTGCTGCTGGAGCGCGAGACCGTGGACGGCACCGATGTCGACGAGATCCTCGGTCGCGTCCCGGGCCAGCGCCAACCCGTCGGCGCGACCGGCCACGCGGCCACCGGCACCGGCGGCGAGAACCCCTCGGTCCAGCAGCCGCGCTGAGCCGAGCCCACCCGCCAGCCGAGCCCACCCCGCCAGCCGGTTCGGGAGTTGATAAGGTGCTGAGATGAGCAGCGCCGCACCACTCGGGCCCGAGGACCCGAGGCAGCTCGGGCCGTACACGATCCTCAGCCGGATCGGCGGTGGCGGCATGGGTGTGGTGTACCTGGGCCAGACGCCCGACCGGCGGCTGGTGGCGATCAAGGTGGTCCGCTCCGACCGGGCCAGCGATCCCGAGCTGAGTGCCAGATTCCGGCGCGAGGTCCGCGCCGCCTCCGGTGTGGCCGGCTTCTGCACCGCGCGGGTCCTGGACGCCGACCTCGATGCCGAGCGGCCCTACTACGTCACCGAGTACGTCGCCGGGCCGACCCTGGAGCAGGCGGTGGAGGAGGGCGGGCCACTGGCCGGCAGGCGGCTGGAGGCCTTCGCCGTGGGCGTCGCCGAGGCGCTGGAGGCGATCCACGCCGCCGGCGTGGTCCACCGTGACCTCAAGCCGAGCAACGTGCTGCTGAGCAGCCGTGCCGGCCCCAAGGTGATCGACTTCGGCATCGCCCGGCCCGTGGACTCCACCACGCTCACGCAGACCGGCAAGGTGATCGGCTCGGTCAACTGGCTCGCGCCGGAGCAGCTCCGGACCGGTCGTGCCTCCGAGGCCAGCGACGTGTTCGCCTGGGGCGGGCTGGTGACCTTCGCCGCCACCGGGCACCCGCCCTTCGGCCGCGGCCCGGTGGGCGCCGTCGCCCACCGGATCCTGAACGAGGAGCCGGACGTCCGGGGTCTCGGGGACCGCCTGCTCGAGGCGGTGCTCGCCGCCCTGGACAAGGACCCGCAGCGGCGCCCGAGCGCCCGGGCGCTGCTGGTCCGGCTGGTCGGCGGGGTCGGTGGAGTCGCCCCCGACCCGGTCACCGCCGCCACCGAGGTCGTGCAGCGCACCTGGATGATGCCGCGGGTCCCGCCCGTCGCCGCGATGCCGGTGGCCGGGCTGGCGACCGTGCCGGTATCCCTGGCGCCGGACCAGACTCCGCAGCTCGCCTCTGCGGCACCCGTGGCGAGCCACTGGAGCGCTCCAGCTCGCGAGCCGGTGGCCTCCTCGCGGGCGGCCCGCCCCGATGCGCGGCCCTGGTCGGAGTCCGAGCGGGACCGGGACGGCGGCTGGCCCGGGGACGGTGGCCAGCCCGGGGACGAGCGCGACCGCGCGACCCAGGAGGGCCGCCGTGAGCCCCAGGAGCGGGAGCGGGCCGCCGCGCGCAGGTACCCGCGCGGCACCGTCCTGGCGGACCTGGTCCCCGGCGGCCTGCTCCGGGACCTCGCTCTGGTGGCCGCGTTCGCGGCCGTCAACGTCGCCACCCTCACCATCGACGAGCCGGTCAGCAGCGTGCGCATCACCACGCCCGCGCTGGTGGCGCTGACGGGCGCCGCGCTGCTCGGCCGCAACCGCGCCGCCGGCGGCTTCGTCCTCGGTGCCGTCGGCGTCTACACCCTCGGCCAGAGTCCCCTGCCCAGCCTGCGCACGACCCTCGGCTACCTGGTGCTGCTGCTGGCGATGGGGATCGTCGCCACGCTGGCCGCCTTCGGGCGCCGCTACAAGACCATCGGCGCGATCGTGGCGCTGGTGCTGGGCTTCGCGATCATGCAGGCTGCTCTCTCCGCCATCGGCTGGGACACCCTCCACCTGCCCCGGCCCCCCAGCCTCAACCCGCTGCACTACTTGTGAACGTCGGTGGTCAACGCCAGGCGCCAGCGCCGGTCAGCGCGGGAGCCCGTGGCCGATCATGCGCTGGAGCAGCGCGGTGATGGCGGCGGCCTCCGTACCGAAGAACTGGGCATCGGCCTGTTCGACGGCGGCGATCGCGCGCTGCGCCAGCTTGGCTCCCGCGGCGGTCAGGCGCAGTCGTCTGGCGCGGGTGTCGCCACGGTCGACCTCGCGTTCGAGCAGCCCCTTGGCCTCGAGCCTGCGCACCACCTGCGAGGCCATCTTGACGTCGGTACCGGCCTGGCGGGCCAGCTGCAGCTGGTTGGGAACCTGCCCTTGCCCGCCCAGCCACCAGACGCAGGCCAGCAGCACGAATTGCACATGCGTCAGGTCCAGGGGTTCCAGCACGGCGGTGACGGCGCGCTGCCAGGCCAGGGTGAGGTGCCACAGCAGGAACCCGGGGCTACCCGCCGGGCCCTCGGGGTAGCGTGTCACGACTCCGCGCGGGTCAGCAGCGCGTCCATCGCCTCCGGGAAGTCCTCGGTGATGGCTGGCCCGAGTTGTGTGACCTTGGTGCCGCCGGACTCGAGTGGCTCGAGGGTGTGGCTGAACCGCAGCGTGACCTCGCCCAGGGTGGTCTCGTCGGCGTAGACCCGGTTCTCGGTCGCCTGGACGATCACCGAGGTGATCGGGTCTTGGCCGTTGGGCTTCATGACGACCTGGGAGCCGACCTGGAACGGGCCCTGCAGCCGGACCCACGCCAGCGAGGTGTCCCATGACTCCCACTCGTCGAGGTTGCGCAGGACTTGCCAGACCGCCTTGGGGCTCGCTGCCGTCTCAGCGGTGTGCTCGTGTACCCACATAGTCGCTCCTAGTGGTCGCGTAGACTATCTGCGCATAGACTAACTCCTGGAGCGGGGATTGGCAAGAGGAAGGTGGCCGAGGCCTTGGCCGCCGAGGTGGCCCGGCTGGGACCCACCATGAAGCGTCGCAGGTCGTAGACCTGAAGCAGCGCCGTCCGTGCGGGTCACTCGGAGGCCTGACGGCCCGTTGTTGGGCTTCCGCGCTGCCAAGCGGCGACGTAGGGCGGCGCGGTGATGGCCGGGTCCAAGCGAGAATCGGGGACAGGGTCACCCGGCACGAACGCAAGAGGCAGAACCCCAGCCCACACGGGCAGCGAGTAGTCCGCGTCATCATCCTTGACGTCGCCGCAACGAACCTTGGCCGAGGCCTCCTCCAGCGGCACGGCCAGTACCGCGGTCGCGGCCAGTTCCTTGCTGCTACCAGGCCGGACATCCGCGCCGCGGCCCGGCACGATGTGCTCGACCAACGCGCTCAGCGCTTCGTCCTTCTCCTTGGGATTCGTAACCAGGCGGGTACGACCAAGCACCATCGCGGACCTGTAATTGAAGGAGTGGTGGAATGCGGCTCTGGCCAGGACCAGGCCATCGACCAGGGTGACTGTGACGCACACGTCCATGCCGGGCCGCACGCCGAGCCGGCTGCCGCTGGACCCGTGCAGGTAGATGGTCTCCCCCACCCGTGCGTAGCCAGTGGGGAGCGCATACGGCTGCCCGTCGACGGTGAACGCGACGTGACAGAGGAATCCCTCGTCGAGGATCGCGTGGACAGTAGCGCGGTCGTACACCCCCCGCTCCGGAAGGCGCCTGACCCTGGTCCGCTCCGTGGGCTGGTAGGAAGTCGTCACCGCCGGCCTCACCTCGAATTGTGTTCTAGATCAAAGTAAATTAGGTACTACCACGTTAACACGCCAGCGGGGCGGTAGGGAGCCACGCAACGCGACGGGTGCGGATTGTCGCACTTCCCAGGTACGTTGAAGAGACGACAGCGCGAGCAAGCCCGAGGGAGGGAGGCCCCTGCCCAACTACCTGAGCACCCCGCCCCCGGACGGTCTCGCCCTCGCGACCCTGCGCCGCATCGTGGGGCTGCTCGCCCCCTACTGGCGGCGGGCGCTGGTGGCGTTCGCCATGGGCGTGGCGATGATGACCATCACCACGGTGATCCCGCTGATCACCAGGACGATCATCGACCAGGGCCTGACCAGGCGCCAGACGGCGGTGCTCGGCCGTGAGCTCGGCCTGCTGCTGGCGCTCGCGCTGCTTCGCTGGGTCCTTGGCGGCCTGCGCCGCAACATCTCCGGCCGGGTCGGCACTGACGTCGAGTACGACCTGCGCAACCGGCTCGCGCGCCATCTGCTCGCGCTGGAGCCGGCGTGGCATGACCAGATCCAGACGGGCCAGCTGCTGTCGCGGGCGACCTCCGACATCCGCTCGGTGCGCTACTTCCTCTCCTGGGGTCTGGTGTTCAGCGTGCTGAACCTGCTCACCTTCGGGATCGCCGCGGCGCAGATGTGGACGCTGTCGGCGCGGCTCACCCTGGTGGCACTGGGGCTCGCACCGCCACTGGTGTACGGCGCGCTGCGCTTCAACCGGCGCCTGCACCTGGTCTACTGGCGGGTGCAGCAGAAGGAGGGCGACCTGACCACGGTGGTGGAGGAGAACGCCGCCGGCGTGCGGGTGGTCAAGGCGTTCGGCCGCGAGGCCGAGGAGAGCGCCAAGCTGGAGCGCGAGGCCCAGGGGCTACTGGACGAGAACCTGCACGCGGCGCGCCTGCGTGGCTTCTATACTCCCCTGCTCGCCGCTCTGCCCCAGGTGGTGGCGTTCAACTCCTATCTGGTCATGCTGGTGTGGCCGTTGCAGTCGCTGGGCATGCTGTTCGGCTTCGCGCAGCGGGCGGCGGCCAGCGCGGAGCGGGTGTTCGAGGTGATCGACCGTCCGCCGGGCATCGCCGATCGACCGGGAGCGGTGCCGCTGCCCAGTTCCTCCGCTCCCCCGCCGCTCGCCGCGGCCTCCCGTTCGCCCGGGCCCCGGCCGCGCGGCGCCCGCATCGCCTTCGACCACGTCAGCTTCCGCTACGGGGAGTCGGGCCGTCCCAGTCTGGCCCACGTGACCCTGGAGATCGAGCCGGGCGAGCGCGTGGCGCTGGTCGGCGGCACCGGCTCCGGCAAGTCCACCCTGGCCGCGCTCATCCCGCGCCTGTACCAGCCGAGCGCCGGCCGGGTGCTGGTGGACGGATACGACGTCAACGATCTCACGCTGGAGTCCTTGCGCGGCGCGGCTGCCGTGGTGCACCAAGAGCCGCAGCTGTTCTCCGCGACGCTGCGCGAGAACGTCGCCTTCGGCCGCCCGGGCGCCGGCGACGAGCAGGTGCTGGAGGCCCTGGAGGCGGCGGCCGCGCTGGATGTGGTGGAAGCGGTGCCCGACGGGCTCGACACGGTCATCGGCGAGCAGGGCTACACCCTCTCGGGCGGTCAGCGTCAGCGGGTGGCCCTGGCACGGGCGCTGCTGGCCGAGCCGCGGGTGCTCATCCTGGACGACGCCCTCTCCCACGTGGACGTGGCCACCGAGGCGGCCATCCTCCAGGGGCTCCCCAGCGCGCTCGGCGACGCCACCGTGCTGCTGGTCGCAAACCGCCGGGCGAGCTTGCGGCTCGCCGACCGGATCGTGCTGCTCGACCGCGGCCGCGTGGTCGCCCAAGGCAGCCACGCCGACCTCGTCCGCCGCGAGCCGCGTTACCGGGCGGTCCTGGTCAGCGCGGGCGCGGAGGTCGACGGCCTGGCCGACGAGGTGGCCTCGTGAGGTGGCGCGCCTGGGCGGCGCGCTCCAGGGACGCCCGGCCCGAGCGCTCCCAGCGCTCCGGACGGCAGGCGCGGGCGTGGCTGTGGCCGCTGGTGCGACCCCACCGCCGCCTGCTCGCGCTCGGGTCGCTGGCGGTGCTGACCCAGAGCGCCGCCGGACTGGCCATGCCCTACCTGGTCAAGGTCGCCATCGACCAGGGCGTGGTGCCGCGGCACCTGGAGGTGCTGGACCGGGTCGCGGTCGCCTACGTCCTGCTCGCCGCCGTGCAGATGCTCGCCGGGCGGCTCGAGATCCTGACGGTCGCCGCGGTCGGTCAGCGGGTGCTGTACGCGGTGCGCAGCAGGCTCTTCGGCCACCTTCAGGGGCTCTCGCTCGACTTCTACGAGCACGAGCGCACCGGCAGGGTCGTGGCCAGGATGACCAACGACATCGACGCCATGAGCGACCTGGTCACCGACGGCCTGGTCACCTTCATCACCAGCGTCATCACCCT
>WNGE01009982.1_pt1 | contig 14717 bp, 15 predicted proteins | sample 5400651 | NCBI WGS metagenome assembly WNGE01 (sample SAMN13153370, study PRJNA577476) | soil metagenome | isolation source: 60 cm soil or saprolite under grassland replicate 2 | place: USA:California | collected 2016-06-15 | reverse complement strand
GGCGTCTCGCTCGGCGGCAGCGCGCTCCTCAATTGGCTCGGCCGCCAGGGTTCGCTCGCCGCAACCCTGATCACCGCCGCCGCTTCGGTGTCCGCGCCGCTCGATCTGACCGTTGCGGGCGTCGAGATCGGCCGCGGCCTGAACCAGATCTACGCGTGGCATTTCCTCGACACGCTGAAACCCAAGGGCCGCGTGATGGCACGCCGGTTCCCCGGGCTGCTCGACGAGACACGGCTGAGGCACGTGCGCACGATGTACGATTTCGACGACGTCGTCACCGCGCCGTTGCACGGATTCACCGGCACCGCCGACTACTGGCGACGCGCATCGAGCAAGCCGTGGCTTCCCCACGTTGCCGTCCCCACGCTCGTGCTCAATGCGAAGAACGATCCCTTCATTCCGCCGTCGTCACTGCCGGGCCCCGCCGATGTGAGCCGCGAGGTCGTGCTCGAGCAGCCGGCCGAGGGCGGTCATGCGGGATTCCTCGAGGGATCTTTTCCCGGACGCCACACGTGGTTGCCGCGCCGCCTGCTGCAGTTCCTGCGCTTCGGATGGTAGGCTCGCACCGTTCGCCGTCGACCTGGGCGGTGCGCGAATGCGTCCTGCCTATCTTGCCCTTTCAATAACAGTGAGCGCCGTGACTCTCCCTCGCCTTCCCGCCGAGATCTTCAAGGCCTACGACATTCGCGGCATCGTCGGCCGCACGCTGACGCCGGAGATTGTGCGCGCCATCGCGCAGGCGCTCGGAACGCTCGCGCTCGAGCGTGGACGCGACACGTTGGTCATCGGCCGCGACGGCCGTCTTTCGGGTCCCGCGCTGGCCTCGGCACTTGCCGCCGGCATACGGGTCTCCGGGGCGAACGTGATCGACATCGGCATGGTAACCACGCCGATGAGCTATTTCGCCGCGCATCATCTCGAAACGCAGTGCAGTGTGATGGTCACCGGCAGTCACAATCCGCCCGACTACAACGGATTGAAGATCGTGATCGCCGGCGATGCGCTGCATGGCACCGACATCGCCGCGCTCAAGACGCGCATCGAGACCGGTAATGTGCGGACCGGTGCAGGCGAATATCGCGCGCATGACATCGCGCCCGCGTATTTCGACCGGATCGCTGGCGAGATCCGGCTCGCGCGACCGATGACGATCGGCGTCGATTGCGGCAACGGCGTCGCGGGTGCGTTTGCGCCGGAACTCTACCGGCGGCTGGGCTGTACGGTCACCGAGCTTTTTTGCGCCGTCGACGGCACGTTCCCCAATCACCATCCCGACCCGTCGCGCCCGGAAAACCTGGCCGACCTGATCGCGCTCGTCAGGAACGGAGCGCACGAGCTCGGTTTCGCCTTCGATGGCGATGCTGACCGGCTGGGCGTCGTCACGAGCGACGGCCACGTGATCTATCCCGATCGGCAGCTGATGCTGTTCGCCGCGGATATCCTCTCGCGCCAGCCGGGCGCGACGGTGATCTACGACGTCAAGTCGACGCGCAACCTGAAGCCGTGGATCGTGCGCCACGGCGGCAAGCCTTTGCTGTGGAAGACCGGGCATTCGCTCATCAAGGCGAAGATGAAGGAGACGGACGCGGCACTTGCCGGCGAAATGAGCGGGCACACGTTTTTCAGGGAGCGGTGGTACGGCTTCGACGACGCGCTCTATGCGGGCGCGCGTCTGCTCGAGATCCTGTCGCGAGGGGACGACCCGTCGGCGGTCCTCGACGCCCTGCCCGACGCCGTGTCCACCCCCGAGCTGCACGTCGCCTGCGCCGAAGGCGAGCACCATGCACTGATCGCGAAGCTCGGTGCGACGGCGCAGTTTCCCGGCGCAACCGAGGTCGTGCGCATCGACGGTCTGCGCGTCGAGTATCCGGATGGCTTCGGCCTCGCCCGCGCGTCGAACACCACGCCGACGATCGTTCTGCGCTTCGAGGCCGACGACGACCGCGCGCTCGCGCGCATCCAGGACGAGTTCCGCCGCGTGCTCGAGGCCGCTAAACCCGGGATCGCACTTCCGTTCTGAGCACGCTTTTGGTCACCCTCGCCGACATCGAAGCTGCGCGCGACCGCATCGCCGGCGGGGTCTACCTGTCGCCGTGCGTCGAGTCGATCCCGCTGTCCCAGCTTACCGGCGCGCACATCTTCTGCAAGCTCGATTATCTGCAGCGGACCGGCAGCTTCAAGGAACGCGGCGCGCGCAATGCGCTGCTGCTGCTCACGCCCGAGCAGCGCTGTCGCGGCGTGATCGCCGCATCGGCAGGCAATCACGCGCAGGGCATCGCTTATCACGGCCGTCTGCTCGGCATCCCGACCACCGTGGTGATGCCGAAGTTCGCCGCGCTGGTCAAGGTGACGAACTGTCGCCATTTCGGCGCGAATGTCGTGCTCTACGGCGCCGATCTGACCGAAGCCCGCGCGCATGCGGCAATGCTCGCCGAGCGCGACGGCCTCACGTTCATCCACCCGTTCGACAACGAAAATGTGATCGCGGGCCAGGGAACGATCGCGCTGGAAATCCTGGAGCAGACGCCGGACGTCGAAGCGATCGTCGTGCCGGTCGGCGGCGGCGGCCTCATTGCCGGCATCGGCACGGTGATCAAGGCGAAGCGCCCCGAAATCACCGTGATCGGCGTCGAGCCGGTCTCCGCCCCGTGTCTCACGGCGGCGCTTGCGCAAGGCGCGCCGGCAGCGGTCGCGCTGGCACCGACGCTGGCCGATGGCCTCGCCGTCGCGCAAGTGGGCAAGGCGTCGTTCGACATTGCGAAGCGCGTCGTCGATCAGGTCGTCACCGTCGACGAAGCATCGATTGCGCTTGCGATCCTGCGCCTGGCCGAGCTCGAGAAGAGCGTGGTCGAAGGCGCAGGCGCGACGCCGCTTGCCGCCTTCATCGCCGGCAGGCTCGATGCGCTCAAGTCGCGGCAGGTCGTGCTGGTGCTGGCCGGCGGCAACATCGACTCGACGATGCTGGGCCGCGTGATCGAGGTCGGGCTCGTCGCCGACGGCCGTCTCGCCCGCTTCGCCGTGTCCATCAGCGATCGCCCGGGAGGACTCGCACGGCTCGCCGAAATCATCGCGTCGACCGGCGCATCGATCAAGGAAATCGTGCACGACCGCGCGTTCTCGGGTCCCGATTTGTCCGCAGTGCGTGTCGTCTGTGTCGTCGAGACGACGGGACACGATCATGTCGCGGCCCTGCATCGCGCGCTCGCGGAAGCCAACGTCGAAATCGTCGCCGAGGCATGATGGTCACTGCGCCATGGTGGTGGCGGACGATCGTGCCGCTCGCCCTGCTCCTCGTTGCGGTGCCCGCCTGCGCGGCGGCAGCGGATACACCCATCCAGACGGAGGGGCGCGCGCTCACGCTGCAGTTCCAGCGCGGCGAGACAGCGGCGATTTTTGCGCGGATGACGCCACCGATGCGCGAGACGGCGGGCAGCGCCCTTGACCTGAAGCGCTTTGGCGAGCAGGTGGTGGCCGAGGCCGGGCCGGAGCGGACGGTGTTGACCGAAGGAGAAACCGTCGTCGGACCGTACCGTACCTATCGCCGGCTCGCTCGGCACGCGCGCGCGGCCCGGCCGATCCTCACCGAATGGGTCTTCGACGGCGAGCTCGCGATTGTCGGTTTCATCATGAAGCCGGAGCCGGTGGCGGCAGCGTCGCAGTATCTCGATTACCAGACCCACTCGCGCCTTCGCCTGCCCTTCGACGGCACGTGGTATGTGTTCTGGGGCGGTCGCACCGTCGAGCAGAATTACCATGTCGTGGTGCGCGACCAGCGATTCGCCTACGATTTCGTCATCGTGACCGCAGGCCGCACGCACGACGGCGACGGCAGCAGGGTCGCCGATTATTACTGCTGGAATCGTCCGGTTCTTGCGCCATCGTCAGCGATGGTTGTCGCGGCCGTCGATGATCTGCCCGATAACGCGCCCGGCAGGACCGATCCCTCGCATCCGATCGGCAATCACGTGATCCTCGACCTGGGCGGAGATGAATTCGCGGTCCTCGCGCATCTCGAGAATGGCAGCGTTCGGGTCGCCCAGGGTCAACGCGTCGAGCGTGGGGCGGAGATCGGCCGCTGCGGCAACAGCGGTAACACGACCGAGCCGCACCTCCATTTCCATCTGCAGAACGGCGCGAAGTTCGGTTCCGCGGAGGGCCTTCCCGCGTTTTTCACCGACTACGTCGCGGACGGCGAACGCGTTGCGCGTGGCGAACCGTTGCGCGGTCAGACGGTTGCCAACGCTCCCGACGGAGCCGCTCAGTAGCGTATGCCGAGCTTGCGATAAAGGTCGGACAGAAGCCACGCCGGTCCGACGAGAAAGAACTTCACATCCTCGACGAAACTGGGCTTCCTGCGCTCGATCGCATGGCCGATGAATTGGCCGATCCACGCGGCGATGAACACCACAGCAGCAACGGGCAGGACGTCGCCGCCGAGCGAGGTCAACGGGTAGATCATCGCGACGGACACGACGAGCATTCCCAACGCGATCGGCAGCGAGAGCCACAGGTAGAAGGCGAACGCCAGCGCTATGGCGGTCCAGGCGGCCATGGGTGAAGCTGCCCACAGCCCCGCCAGCACGCTCCACATGATCGCTGGAACACAGACCCAGTGAATCGCCTTGTTCGCCGGATTGCGGTGCGATTCCCCGTAACGCCCGAGGAGCTCGTCGACTTTGCGCATGGCCGTCCCTTTCCCGGCCGGCGGCGAGAGAGCCCGCCGGCGGCCTTCCGCTATAATCGCCGGCAGAGACCGCCCGGCGCAAGCACGGCGCCAAAGGGTGGCACAGTCCGGCCGCGGTTCGAGGAATCATGAGCCGTATCCTGCGTCTGTTCGCGTCGCTCGTCGCCCTTGCTTTTCTCTGCGCACCGGCGTTCGCGGCGGAACAGTTCATCAACGTGCTGACCGGCGGCACCAGCGGCGTCTACTATCCGCTCGGCGTTGCGCTCGCCAACAACATCGGCAAGGCGATGCCCGCGGTGAAGACATCGGTCCAGGCGACCAAAGCCTCGGTCGAGAATCTGAACCTGCTGCAGGCAGGACGCGGCGAGGTTGCGTTCACGCTGGGCGACTCGCTGTCCGATGCGTGGAAGGGCAACGAGGAAGCGGGGTTCAGGACGCCGCTGAAAAAGCTGCGCGGCATCGCGGCGATCTATCCCAACTACATCCAGATCGTCGCGCGCGCCGACGCCGGCATCAAGACGCTCGCCGATCTCAAGGGCAAGAAGATTTCCGTGGGCGCCCCCAAATCCGGCACCGAGCTCAACGCGCGCACGATCCTCGCGGCGGCCGGCATCACGTACAAGGATTTCGCGAAGGTCGAATACCTGCCGTTCGGTGAATCGGTCGAGCTGATGAAGAATCGCCAGCTCGACGTCACGCTGCAGTCGGCGGGACTCGGCGTGTCGGCGCTGCGCGACCTCGCGACCTCGGTCGACATCGTCGTCGTTCCGATTCCCGCCGACGTTATCAAGAAGACGAACGACCCCGCCTATCTGCCGGCGACGATCCCGGCCAACACGTATCGCGGGCAGACCGCCGACGTGCCCGCCGCCGCTGTGCAGAACTACCTAGTCACGCAGGAAGGCGTTTCGACGGAGACGGTCTATGGGATCACCAAGGCACTGTGGACGGGACTCGACCAGCTGACGGCCGCGCACTCGGCCGCGAAGGGCATCGACCCCAAGCATGCGCTCGACGGGATGCCGTTGCCGCTGCATCCGGGCGCCGAAAAGTACTACAAGGAAGTCGGGCTCGTGAAGTGACGCGGATGTCCAAGAGCAAGGCGCGAAGCGGCGCAGCGATTGGATTGAGCCGCGTCATCCCCGCGCAGGCGGGGATCCAGTGGCGTTCATAGCGAGAGAGTCACTGGATTCCCGCCTTCGCGGGAATGACGACCGGGGAGCGCGATGGCTACTCCACCCGAAGTGCCGACCGCCCCGGTCCAGGCTGCCGAAGCCGCATTCGACGAAACCGGCGTCAAGCGCGAGTTGACGGGCACGGCATGGAAAGTCGTAGCCGCCGTCGCGCTCGGGTTCTCCACCTACCAGTTGCTGATCGCGGCGTTCAGTCCGCTATCGAGCCTCGTCACGCGCTCGCTGCATGTCGGCTTCCTGCTGCTGCTCGTGTTCCTGATGCACCCGGTCTCGGCGAAAGCGGACCGTCACCGCATCGCCTGGTACGACGCGGTGCTCGGCGCGCTCGCGTTCGCGCTGGCGTTCTACCACTGGGTGTTCGAGGCGGACCTGATCCAGCGCTCGGGCGACGCTTCGACCGCCGATCTCGCCGTCGGCACCGTGGTGATCGTGCTGCTGTTCGAGGCCGCGCGACGCGTGCTCGGCCCGGCGCTGCCGATCATCTGCGCGACATTCCTCGCCTATGGCCTGTTCGGGCAGTACCTGCCCGCGGCGATTGCGCATCGTGGCTATGGTTTCGACCAGATCGTCGGCGCGCTCTATCTGGGCACCGAGGGGATCTACGGAATTCCGACGCTGGTGTCGGCGACCTACATCTTCCTTTTCATCCTGTTCGGGAGCTTCCTCGAGCACGCGGGGATGATCAACCTGTTCAACACGATCGCGCTCGGCTTCGTCGGCCACGCGCGCGGCGGTCCGGCGAAGGTCGCGGTGATCTCGTCGGGAATGATGGGAACGATCTCGGGTTCGGGCGTCGCCAACGTGCTCACCGTCGGCCAATTCACGATCCCGCTGATGAAGCGCTTCGGCTACTCGCCGGTTTTCGCCGGCGCCGTCGAGGCGACCTCGAGCATGGGCGGCCAGATCATGCCGCCGGTGATGGGGGCGGTTGCGTTCATCATGGCCGAAACGTTGAACGTCCCGTACGTGACGATCGTCAAGGCCGCGGTGATCCCCGCAATCCTGTATTACGCGACCGCCTTTTGGATGGTGCATCTGGAAGCGGGGCGCTCGGGCCTCACCGGACTGCCGAAGGACCAGTGCCCGAACCCGTGGGAAGCGATCCGCCGCAAGTGGTATCTCATGCTGCCGCTCGCGGTGCTGGTGTTCATGCTCTTCGACGGCTTCACGCCGATGTATTCGGGCATTGTCGGTCTCGCGCTGACCGCGGTGCTGATCCTCGGCGCCGGCATCGCGTCGGGTTTCGGCTCGACGCCGTTCCGGATCGTGTTCTGGATCGTCCTGGGTTTCGGCACGGCGAGCTTCTTCCAGTACGGGATCTGGCCGATCATCGCCATGATCACGATGCTCGTCGTCGTGAATTTTGTGATCAGGGGCGGACGCGAAACGCTCGCGATCATGCGCAGCAGCCTGATCGATGGGGCGAAGCAGGCGGTTTCCGTCGGCGTCGCCTGCGCGATCGTCGGCGTCATCATCGGCGTGCTGACGCTCACCGGCGCAGCGTCGAATTTCGCGGGCTTCGTGCTCGACATCGGGGCGAAGAGCCTCTTCCTGTCGCTCGCGCTGACGATGGCGGTGTGCCTCGTCCTGGGCATGGGAATACCGACGATCCCCAATTACATCATCACCAGCGCGATCGCGGCGCCTGCGCTGCTTAAGCTCGGCGTGCCGCTGATCGTCTCGCACATGTTCGTGTTCTACTTCGGCATCATGGCCGACTTGACGCCCCCGGTGGCGCTCGCAGCGTTCGCGGCGGCATCGATCTCCAAGGCATCACCGATGCGCACGGGCTGGAAGGCGACGCACATTGCCATTGCGGGTTTCGTGATCCCCTACATGGCCGTGTACGACCCGGCGCTGATGCTCCAGGGCGGCACGCTCCTCGACACCGCCTACGTCGTCGTCAAGGCGATCATCGCCATCGGCTTGTGGGGTGGCGCCGCGGTCGGCTACTTGCGCGGTCCGCTCAACATTTTCGAGCGCGTGTTCGCGTTCGCCGCCGCGTCGCTGCTCGTCGCTGCGGTTCCGTGGACGGACGAGGCCGGCTTTGTCGCCAGTGCAGCATTCGTCGCGTGGCACTGGTATCGCACGCGCACGCGGCCCACGACCGCGCCGGCGTGAGCGTTTGGACTGCGCCGGCACCGCGTGGAAGCCATTTGCCTTCTCGTCGCCGGCGTCGTCCGCGCGACGTTGCCAACGGCGGATTTCACGCTCGCGTGGGACCATTCGGTCGAGAAGACCCGCTGGGAAGAGCGCTACCGCATCGATGGCGATGCACTGCTGCTCGTTGAGGCGCGCGTCCAGGGGATGGGCGCTGGAATGGAGCCGCCGCCTTCCGCCACCTTCTCCGCCGGCTGGTGGACGTGGCATCCGCGCACCCGGGTGCAAGCGCTGCGGCTGACGCGATCGCCCTACACCGCCGACTATACGTTGTGCTGGCGCGACCGTTGCAGCGACCTCGCGTCGCTCGTGGGTACGGACGAGCGCTCGGTGGTCGGAATCGAGCGCTGCGCGCCTTCGTGACCGAAGTCACCGACGGAGCTCGCCGGATCAGGCACGATCCGCATCAAAGGATTGGAGCGTGCCATGGAAAACAGCTATGGATTCGGCAAGACCGTCGCGCTGCCGTTCGACGCAGCGCTCATCAAGGTGACGGAGGAGCTCTCGAAGGAAGGCTTCGGGGTCCTCACCGAAATCGACGTCGCCGCGACCATGAAGAAAAAGCTCGGCAAACAGATGCCGCCGTATCGAATCCTCGGCGCATGCAATCCGCCTTTTGCGGCGCAGGCGCTCGCCGCGGAGCCGTCGATCGGGCTGTTGATGCCGTGTAACGTAGTCGTGCGCGAGGATGCTCGGGGCACCGTGCAAGTCGAGTTCCTCGACCCCAAGCCGTTGTTCGAGCTGACCGGCAGGCCGGAGGTCGAGCCGCTCGCGACCGAAGTTCGCGCGCGGCTGCAGCGGGTGATGCGCGCCCTCTGACGTCTATTGGCCGGAGTGACTGCGGGCCGCGGAAACCGGCCCGCGAAGCGCGAGCGTTCAAGCAGGCGAGATGGCGTCCTGGCGCGAGGTTCTGCGCACGAGCGTGCTGACGCGCGCGGGAAAGTCTCCCTGCTTGCGATCCAGGAAATAGTTGCGCAGCGTTCGCCCGATCGTGCGAAACGCGAGCTCTTCCCACGGTATTTCGTCTTCGCCGAACAGCCGCACCTCGAGGCTTTCGGGGCCGGGGCTGAAGTCGAGATCGAGGAGCCGCGCCCGGAACATCATGTAGAGCTGGCTGATCTGCGGCAGGCTGATGACGGTGTAGAGCTCGCCGATCTCGACTCGCGCGCTCGCCTCCTCCAGCGTTTCGCGGGCGGCGCCGGCGAAGATCGTTTCGCCGTTTTCGAGGAAGCCCGCGGGCAATGTCCAGAGGCCATAGCGCGGCTCGATCGCGCGCCGGCACAGGAGGATTCGACTCTCCCATTCCGGCAGGCAGCCGACGACGACCTTGGGATTCTGGTAATGAACCGTGGCGCAGTCGCTGCAGATGAAGCGCGATACGTGATCACCTTCCGGGACGCGGAGCACGATGCGGTCGGATCCGCAATGACTGCAGAATTTCATCTGCTCATTATGCGGTCGGCCCTCCGCAATCTCAACCGTGCGCAGCAGCGTGCGGACGAGCACCAGCCGCTTCGAGCCTGCTCGCGCTGCGTGAATTGGTGCGGAATTCTCCGGCGGACGCGAATGCGGCATACTTCGACGATCATGGCCAATCGCTCGTTCCTCCCCGCCGCAGTCGACCGTTACCTGCAGACCGTCGCCGTGCAGGAGTCCCCGGTCCAGGCGCGGCTGCGCGCCGAGACGTCGAAGCTTCGGCAAGGCGGCATGCAGATCGGCGCCGACCAGGGCGCGTTGCTCGCGTTCCTGGTGCGCCTCGTCGGCGCGCACAAGGCGATCGAGATCGGCACGTTCACCGGCTACAGCGCGTTGTGCGTAGCGAGCGCGTTGCCCGCCGACGGTCGCCTCGTCTGTTGTGACATCAACGAGGAATGGACGCGCATCGCGCGCCGCTATTGGACCGAGGCGGGCGTCGCAGACAGGATCGATCTCCACCTTCAGCCCGCGCAAGCCACGCTGGAAAAGCTCCGGCGCGACGGCGGCGCGGGCACGTTCGATTTCGCCTTCATCGACGCCGACAAGACCGGGTATGACGCCTATTACGAGCTTTGCTTGTCGCTGCTGCGTACGGGGGGATTGATCACGATCGACAACGTGCTCTGGGGCGGCGCTGTCGCGGACGCGACCGACGAGAGCGAGGACACGCAGGCGCTGCGCGCGCTCAATCTCAAGATCCGCGACGACCGGCGCGTCGACGCCTGCCTCGTTTCGATCGGTGACGGCGTGATGCTCGCGCGCAAGCTCTAGAACAAAGCGGCGCTGCCGCGCTCAGGGCTTGATGAAGTTCTCGCGGTAGTAGCGCAATTCCCGGATGGACTCGTAGACGTCGGCGAGCGCCTCGTGCTTGCCTTCCTTCGGGATGCCCTTCATCAGGTCGGGCTTCCAGCGGCGCGCGAGCTCCTTCAGCGTCGACACGTCCAGATTGCGATAGTGGAAATAATCCTCGAAGGCCGGCATCCAGCGCGCGAGGAAGCGCCGGTCCTGGCAGATCGAATTGCCGCACATCGGCGAGATCCTCGCGGGAACGAGCTCGCGCAGGAATGCGAGCGCCGCCGCTTCGACGTCGGCTTCGGACGTCACCGCCGCCTTCACCTTGTCGATCAGGCCGGAGCGTCCGTGCGTCCCCTTGTTCCACGAATCCATTGCGTCGAGCGCTGCGTCGTCCTGGCGCACGACCCACACCGGTGCTTCGGCAACCGTATTGAGATCGCCATCGGTGACGACCAGGGCCACCTCGATGATGCGGTCGGTGTCGGGCTTGAGGCCCGTCATTTCCATGTCGATCCAGATGAGGCGGCCGGCGTCTTGGGGCATGGCGATTTCGCGTAGAATTGAGCGCTCATTCTCGCACACCGCGGAACCGCTCGAGCCCGCTGTCGCTTCGACTGCCGATGACCGCTGCCTTCTTCACCACGCTCTTCGCCGTCGCGCTCGCGCTTTTTACTGCCTTGCGCTTGTGGCTCGCGCGTCGGCATATGACCTACGTTGCCGCACACCGGGCGAGCGTGCCGCCGGCATTCGTCGAGCGCATCGGACTCACCGCCCATCAAAAGGCCGCCGATTACACGATTGCGCGCACGCGCCTTTCCGTCGTCGAGACGCTGGTCGAAGTCCTGACGCTCGTCGTGCTCACGTTCGGCGGCGGCGTCGCTGCGCTCGTCGCGTGGACTGGGTCCCTGTCGTTGGGCGTGCTGTGGCAGGATCTTGCGCTCCTCGTCGCGTTCGCGGTGATCATGGGTGTGATCGGCTTGCCGTTTTCGTATGTGCAGACGTTCGGCATCGAGGCAAAGTTCGGCTTCAACCGCACGACGCGTGCACTATGGGTGATCGATCTCGCGAAAGGCGTCCTGATCGGCGCGGCGCTCGGCCTCCCTCTCGCAGTGCTCGTGCTGTGGCTGATGCGCGCGGCCGGACCGCTGTGGTGGCTGTGGGCGTGGGCGGCATGGATGGCATTCCAGTTCCTGGTCCTCGCGCTTTATCCCACGGTCATCGCGCCGCTGTTCAACAAGTTCTCGCCGCTGCCTCCGGGGCCCGCGCGCGCGACCATCGAGGCGCTGCTCGCGCGTTGCGGCTTCGAGAACCGCGGCCTCTATGTGATGGACGGCTCGCGTCGCTCGAGCCACGGCAACGCCTTCTTCACGGGCTTCGGCCGCGCGAAGCGCATCGTGTTCTTCGACACGTTGCTCGCGCGCCTTGCACCGGACGAGGTCGAAGCGGTGCTCGCTCACGAGCTCGGGCATTTCCGGTTGAAGCACGTGATGAAGCGCATGGCGTGGACCGCTGTGCTCTCCCTCGTGTTCTTGGCGCTTCTCGCGTGGCTTGCCCGGTCTTCGTGGTTCTACGAGGGCCTTGGCGTGCCAACCGCCCCGGACCGGCCGGGTGTCGCGCTACTGCTGTTCTTTCTCGTGCTGCCCGTGTTCACGTTCGTGTTCGGCCCGCTTTCGTCGCTGTACTCGCGCAAGCACGAGTTCGAGGCCGATGCCTTCGCCGCGCGGAACGCATCCGCCACCGCGATGGTGCGGGCATTGGTCAAGCTTTACGAGGATAACGCGGCAACGCTGACGCCGGACCCGCTGCATTCGGCGTTCTATGATTCGCATCCGCCTGCGGCTGCGCGCATCGCCCGGCTGCAGACGTCCTGAACGATAACCATCCCGAGGAGGCTCCATGCCACGACTCGCTACCCTGCTGCTGACAGCGCTGCTGGTGGCCGGCACCGCAATCGCGCAGACACAGCCGGCGCCTTTCAAGTCCGGCGATCCCAAGGCGGGCAAGGCGCTCGTCGACCGCGATTGCGTGGGCTGCCATGCGCAGAAATTCGCGGATCCAGATCAGATGTATCGCCGCGCTGATCATCGCGTCAAGACACCGGCCCAGCTCCTCGCGCAAGTGCAGGCGTGCAACACGAACCTCGGCAAGAACTACTTCCCCGAGGAAGAGGAGCACATCGCCGCGTATCTCAACCTCGAGTTCTACAAATTCAAGCCATGACCGGCGGCAACGCCTCCGCCGGCGGACTCGCCGCGCTTGCAGCGCAGCATTGCCAGGCCGGGGCGACGCGGCTTGCCGATGCCGAGCTCCGCGCGCGACTGGCTTCCCTTGCCGGCTGGGCGCAGAAGGCCACTGCGATCGAAAAGACGTTCACCTTCGCCAACTACTACGAGACGATCGCGTTCGTGAACGCGGTCGCCTTCATCGCGCATCGCGAAGACCACCATCCGGATCTCGACGTGCATTACAACCGCTGCACTGTCGCGTACTCGACGCACAGCGCCGGCGGCGTCACGCTGAACGATCTCATCTGCGCCGCTCGGGTGGAGAGCCTCGTCCCGTGATGCGCGAGGCGGGGCGCGTGGAAACTCACGGCGCCGCGGCGAAGGATTTGCACGAAGGACTGGTCATCTCGTGTCATCGGCGCCACTTCGTCGTGCGCCAGGACGACGGAGACACCGTCGAGTGCGTGCTGAAGGGACGCAGCCTGACGCTTGCCTGCGGCGACCGCGTTCGCGTCGCCCGGGCCGCCGGCGGCAACGCGATCGAAGCGATCGGGCCGCGCACTTCGCTCTTCTATCGCTCCGACGCGTTCAAGGAAAAGCTGATCGCTGCCAACGTGACGCAGGTCATCGGGGTCGTGGCGCCCGGCCTCTCGCTCGACCTGGAGCTCGTCGATCGCTGGACCGTCGCCGCCGAGAGCGAACGCTGCCGCTTCGTGCTGGCGGCCAACAAGTCCGACCTCGCGGGTTTCGACGCGCTTCTGACGCGTCTGGAGAGTTATGTGCGACTCGGCTACCCGGTCGTCGCGCTCTCGGCGAAGCGCACCGCGGACCCGCTCGTGCCCTGGCTCGAAGGCCAGCACACGGTGCTGATCGGCCAGTCGGGAATGGGCAAGTCGACGATCCTCAACGCCGTGGCGCCGGATGCGGGCGCCAGGACCGCCGACGTTTCGGCCGCGCTGGCAACCGGCCGCCACACGACTTCGCATTCGACACTGCACGTGCTGCCGGGGAACCGCGGCGGCTGGATCGTGGATTCGCCGGGCATCAAGGCGTTCGGACTCGCGCACTTGCCGCCCGAGGCGATCGCGCAGGCGTTCGTCGAGCTGCGGCCCCTGCTCGGGCAATGCCGGTTCCGCGATTGCCGCCACGACCGGGAGCCGGGTTGCGCGATCTCCGCGGCGGTTGCTGCGGGACGCGTGGCGCCGCATCGCGTTGCCCTGCTGCACGCGCTCGTCGCGGCAAGCGCGTTGGTGCGCACACCAGGACGGTAGCGCGCGCATCTCCATTCATGCTTACCCTCCGCCCGGCGCCCAGTAGGCGAGGGTCAGCAGCAGTACTAGGAGCAGCCACAGAACCAGCGCGCGCCACACGAGGCCCACGGCACTCGGCAGGAAATCCGCTTCGGCGGGCTCGCCCATGCCGAGCTCGGGCCGATACTCGGGTTCGCCGATAGCGACCGGAAGCGGACCCCCCACGACGACGCCGAGCGCGCCGGCGCCGCTCGCGAGCACGAGTCCGACATGCTCGCCACCTTCTTCGTCAGCCCAGCTCTTGGCTTGCGTGCGCCAGCAATACACAGCGTCCTCGAAATCGCCGACGATGGCGAACGACAGCGCGGTCAGGCGCACGGGGACCCAATCGAGCAGCCACAGGAGGCGCCGGGCCGGCGCGCCGAATGCGGCACGCGCACTGGCGATCGGCGTCCCTTCGGTGCCGCGCACGTCGCCGCGCCACTCGTCGGCGACCAGCACGCAGGCGCGGTACAAGACGGCACCGACGGGGCCGGGAAGCACGGTAAACCAGAACAGCACGGCGAACACCTGGCGGTAGGAATCGACGAGGCCGCGCTCGATCGCGAGCTTCGCCACATCCGCGCTCGAAAATTCGGCGCTCTCGATTCCCCGCCAGCTCGCGAGCCAGCGCCGCGCACCGGTGAGATCGCCCGCTTTCAGCGCTGCCGCAACGCCCGAATACGCGTGGCTGAAGCGACGGAAGCCCATCAGAAGATAGAGAAGCGCGATGTTCCACGCGAGGCCGAGCAGCGGATGCAGCGCGTGCAGCGACCAGAACACCGAAGCCGCGATCGCGACCGGCGGCGCGAGCGCGAGGATTGCCGCGACGACACCCTGCTGCCGGGTTCCGCCGTTGAGCTTCTCCTCGATGCGGCGCACATAGAGAAAGAAC
>WNGE01013708.1_pt1 | contig 14719 bp, 11 predicted proteins | sample 5400651 | NCBI WGS metagenome assembly WNGE01 (sample SAMN13153370, study PRJNA577476) | soil metagenome | isolation source: 60 cm soil or saprolite under grassland replicate 2 | place: USA:California | collected 2016-06-15 | reverse complement strand
GATGCCAAGGCGCAGCGGCTCTGGTTGCTCGCCACCATGGTGTGCGGAACGGCATTCATCCTTCTTCACGGTCGCGAGTGGAGCAAATTGATCGCGGAAGGTCTGACGCTTCCGATGTTTCCGGCAGTGCCCGGGCACGAGGCGGCCGGTGAGTTCGCCAACGTGGACAAGCTCGTGCCGCAGTTTCCCGCAACATTTTTTACCCTGACCGGGATGCACATGCTGCACGTAACGCTGGGGGTGATTTATCTCGGCGTGGTCGCGTTGCGGCGCACTTTCATTCCGATTCTCCTGGTTCTTTGGCTGGCCGCATGGCTGGGAACACCCGCGTACAGCCCTTTCCACTATGGCGCCCACGTGCTATTGCTGGCGGCCGTTGTTTGCGGAATCATCCTGTGGCTGAAGCCCAAGGTCTACGACTCGTCCGACGTGGAAGTGGCTGGCCTGTACTGGCACTTCGTGGACCTGGTATGGATGTTCATCTTTCCGTTGGTGTATTTGATGTCCGCCAAGATTCTCTAGGAGCTGGAGGGATATGGATACCATTCAGCAAGCCATCGCCGAGCGCGTCGCCGGAGAGCATCGGCATCACAAAAAGGCGCAATTCTTCTGGGTATGGGGCGCCCTGCTGGTGATGACCGCGATCGAAGTGTATCTGACCTATCAGAACATGCAGCCGACGAAGATGCTGACGATTTTGATGGGATTGTCGCTCATCAAGGCGGCGCTGATCATCGGCTTCTTCATGCACCTGAAATACGAAGTATCGCGGATGAAGTGGCTGACCATGTGCTCGGTCGTGGCTTGCCTGATCCTAATGACGATCTTCTTTTTTCCAGACGCCTTCCGTATACTGTCGTTGGGAGTGAAATGAGAATTCGCGCCACACTTCTCACCGCGGTGTTCTTGCTGTGGGCTGCGCCCGCCTTCAGCCAGGGCTGTGCCATGTGTCGCAGCTCCGCCGAAGCAACTTCCAAGGACGGACAGAAGGCTATCAGCCGAGGTGTGGTTGTACTTTTGGTGCCTCCGCTCGGAGTGATGTCGCTCGGCGTCGGATTGGCATTTCGTTACGGGAGGAAGCGCGACCTCGAACAAAACTGAGTGAGTCCACCGTTTTGAAAACGTAAGCCGCCCGCTGAAGATAAAAGGACTTACGCGAGCGAGGCGCGCGAAACCAACGGAAGCGCAATCGCGGCATCTGCAATGCGCCACCTCCCTTGATTTTTGCCAGGCTAATCCAGCGGAAATGCCTGGAGCGGCCACAGCTCCCGCGGAAATCCAGCGAAACTCTCACCAACCCTTAATTGACGGATCGGCGAGGCCTCCAGCGGAAGAAGCTCTCGTGAGGCGGAGCTCCTCCAGGATTTTTTTCAATGTTCTGTCAATCGAGTAAAGCTTAAGAGGGGCAAGAATGAGAAGCACGATCAGAAGTACTCCCAAAATAATCAGACCGAAATAGGCGAACTCAGGAAGGCCCGTCATCGCGACTCTCCTTGGAGACAATCGAATACGAACATACTCTGCTTTTGCGAGCGGTTCAAACACCTCGACTCTATTGGCAGGTACCGCGACGCGAGACCCCTTCTCAGCGCGACTGGCCTGTTCACTGTGTGAATTGTCCAAGGAACGGCACGCGTTCCATTCCGGAACAGAATCCGTCAATGAAACGGCTCCCCAGGACTCAACTGTGCAGGTTCGTAGAGCAACGACTAATCGATTGAATTCGCACTGTTTTCGAGCCACAGAGTCTCCAGCGATATGGCCTTTCCCTTGCAGCAAAAATCCCTCTCGTGGACGTCGTGTGACCTGTGAGGATGGACGCTTAGATTAGAGCGCCCGTCCGAGGCACTCTCTGATGAGCACGAAATCCGGTGAGGCAGTAAACCCAGTGTCAAATTGCAAAACTGGCGCCAGCCCTCTTCCCCAGTTTTCCGACGTGCGGGTGCTCGTTGTCGACGACGAAGCTCCGGCTCGAAATGTGTTGGCCCTCGTGCTCGCTCAAATTGGCCACCGGTGCGAAAAAGCGGCCAACGGCGAAGAGGCACTTCGCATTCTCGAAGAGAAGCAAACGGACGTTGTCATTTCCGACCTGCAAATGCCTGGAATCTCGGGCATGGAACTTCTGGCGAAGGTGCGTCAGCTCTATCCCCATCTGGTCTTCTTGGTGGTCACCGGAACAGACGACATCCAAGTGGGCATACGAGCCATGCAGGAGGGCGCGGATGATTATCTTGTGAAACCGTTTCAGGTGGATGCAAGCGTGGTGTCAACCAGTCTTGCGCGCGCTTTACACAAGAAACGCCTGGAACAAGAAGTCGAGAACTACCGGCGTCACCTTGAGGAAATGGTTGCCGAACAGACCCAGCAACTGCGAGAGGCGTTGCGCGAGGTCGAGCGGAGCTATGAGCACACGCTTGAAGCTCTGGGGGTGGCTGTTGATTTGCGAGACAGCTCGACGGCTGGACATTCGCGGCGGGTGTTCCTGTACTCGATAGAAATTGGCAAAGCGATGGGAGGCCTGGAACATGAGCTCAAAAATATCGCCATGGGCGCTTGGTTGCACGACATCGGCAAACTCGCCATACCCGACGCGATTCTTCTTAAACCTGGATCACTCACCGACGAAGAGCGACAGGTCATGCAGCGCCACGTACAGATCGGCTACGACCTCGTGAAAGGCATCCCGTTTCTCTCGAATGCCGCGGAAATCATCTTGGGACATCATGAGCGTTGCGACGGCAGCGGCTATCCGAGAGGCCTCAAAGCAGAAGAGATTCCGGTAGGCGCAAGAATTTTTGCCGTGGCAGATACGTTTGATGCTATGACTTCTGACCGGCCATATCGCCGCGCTCTTCCGTTTGCGGCGTCACGCGAAGTCATTGAACGAGGAGCCGGGAAACACTATGACGCGCACGTAGCGCGTGTGTTCCTGAGCACTCCTGACGAAACCTGGCAAGAAATCCGCAGGGAAACGGCGGCTATCCAAGTCTTCTCCGTGGCCGCGGCGGATGACATTCAGGCGCTAAGCAGGCTGGCGAAGCCTGGAAGCTAACCCACAGAGCGATTCACTAAGGCTCGAACGCATCGCCAGCGGGGATAGCTTTCAAGCCGTGACCGAAGAGCTATTGCAAGACCCAGGGGCCCGTTTTCTCGATGAAGCGGCATCCATACAGGTGAGGCGGCGCCGAATTTCCATCCGCGTGGACGATCTCGGCTTTACCCACGCGCTCCTCACGCCCCGCACCCATGTATATGTCCACGACAGAATGAACCGCGATCTCCGGCGTGCAGGTGCATAAGAATCCACTCAGACTGACATTCTCCGTCATCGCGGCTTCCTCAAACTCATTTCCGTGAACGCCTTTGCCCCGCAGCTTCAGCCAAATCCGCAACCGGACGCGTACCTCGCTTCGCGGAGTGTACCGCTGGTCTTTCACGATTTCGTTCAGGCATGTCTTGAGTGCCTCGAAGTCGACCGGCTTTTCGAAATAGGCGGCTGCGCCCAGTTGCTTACAGTATTCCTTCGTTTGCGTGCCTGCCTCGCCGCTTACGATGACCACCGGAATAGTCTGTGTCCTGCTGAACGACGTGAACGTCTGGCAGAGTTCGTAGCCGGAATACTTCGGCATGCGCAGGTCGAGCAGAATCGCGTCGGGCTTGTGCTCGAGCGCGAGGGCCAGGCCCTCCTCGGGCTGCCCGCTGCCGATGACTTCGTAGGTGTCGCCGAGTTCCAGGCCCATAAGCCGGCGCAGCGCCTCGTCATCGTCCACAACCAACAGCTTTCCCATCGGTCGGCTCCTTCTATGAATTCGGATGGATTTTGCTGCCCGCCGCCTCTAACTCTGCGCTCGAATCGGGCAGTCCCTTTTTGTCGCTATCCAGAACGTCGCGGACTTTCCGAACCAGAATTTCTTCCGTAAACGGTTTGTGCAAAAGATTGACTCCTTGTTGCAGCACCCCATGCCCGGCGATAAAGCTGTCCGTATAGCCGGACATATACAGCACCCTCAGCCGCGGCTGGCGCGCGGACAATCGCTCTGCCAGCACGCGGCCGTTCATCCCCGGCATGACCACGTCCGTGAGCAAGAGGTCGAACGGCCTTGCATGGTGCGTGGCAACCTCCAGGGCCTCCTCGCCGCTCGGGGCGGACAGGACGTGGAATCCGTTGGATTCGAGGAACGTCTGCGCGAGCTTTCGAAGAGGATCGGCATCTTCCACCAGAAGAATGGTTTCTGATCCTTGCGGCCTCTCATGGGATCCGTTTTTGGATTCAGCGCTGGAAACTTGCTCCGTTTCCCAGTGCCTCGGGAGGTAAATCTGAAAATTCGATCCTTTGGAGGGCGCACTATCCACCCAGATATATCCGTTGCTTTGTTTCACTACACCATAAACGGTCGCCAGACCGAGGCCAGTACCTTTTCCTCTTTCCTTGGTGGTAAAAAACGGCTCAAAAATGTGCGTCAGCGTTTCGGCATCCATGCCGGTTCCGGTGTCGGCAATTGCCAGCATCACATATTGTCCTGCCCGAGAACCGGGATGATCATGCGTGTATGCCTGGTCCAGTTCTACGTTGGCGGTTTGGAGCCTGAGATTCCCACCCGTAGGCATGGCGTCCCGCGCGTTCACCGCCAAATTCATGATCACTTGCTCGATCTGGCTTTGGTCGGCTTTGACATTTCCAAGTTCCGAGCCCAAAGACAGTGACACTTCGATGTCCTCGCCCAGCAAGCGGGGAAGCATTTTTTCCATGTCCGAAACGAGGGTGTTCAAGCTCAGGATGGAAGGTGTCAAGACCTGCTGCCGGCTGAAGGCCAGCAGTTGGCGCGTGAGCGAGGCCGCGCGCCGGCCTGCTTTTTCGATTTCCTCGGCGTGTTCGTAGCTGGGCTGTTTTGGGTCCAGTGATTTCTTGAGGACCCCGCTGTAGCCAATGATGACACCCAGAAGATTGTTGAAATCGTGGGCAATTCCGCCCGAGAGCCGGCCGATGGCCTCCATCTTCTGCGCCATTCTGAGCTGCCGCTCGAGGGCACGTCTCTCCGTGACGTCTTCGGCAAAGACCTCAAAGTACCCCGGACCGCCGTCCTTGTCGTCCACGCGATGGCCCGAACACCGCACCACGATGGGTTGGCCGTCTCGCCGCTTCCATTCCAATTCGACGTCCTTCACTTCCTTCGATTCAGCAAGGGATGCGCTCATTTGTTGATAGTCGGAAGAATGCCGAAACACCTGCGTTCCGAGATCCACTTTGAGGAGTTCTTGTAAGGTGTCATAACCGAGGATCCTTTGAAGAACGGGATTTACCTGCAGGAACTGGCCGTTCGTTTTTGCTCTGTAGATGCCGTAAGGCGCGCCCTCCACCAGAGACCGAAAGCTCGCTTCCGAACGCGAAAGCGCTTCTTCCGCATGTTTGCGCTCCGTAATGTCCCGGTTCACAATCAAAAGCTTTTCCGGCTCGCCGTTGGCGTTCCGGATTACGCTGGCGACAGATTCCAGCGTCAGCCAATCGCCATTCTTGTGGCGGAAGCGGTATTCCAGAATTCTTCCTGTTCCCGTTTGACGGGCCTCGGAAGCAGCCTTTTTGACTCGCTCGCGGTCTTCCGGATGAATCTGTTCGAACGGGGAGGAGTCTTGCAGTTCCTCCGGCGAGTATCCCAGGATCTTCTGATAGGAAAGACTGTTGAAGATTCTACGGCCTTCCATATCTACGACGGCAATCATGTCCGCCGCATTCTCGCTGATCAAATGAAAAAGTTCTTCTCGTTCGAGCAATTGCCGGCGAATCCTGTAAATCTGCAGATGCTGGTAAATCGTGTACAGATCGAACAGGAAAACAAGACCAACCAGACCTCGTATAGCCTGGGGCAGTACATACGACGCATGAAAATCTGGGTGCGTTGACGGATTTGGAAGCAAGAAAGAGGCCAGCGCAGCCGTGAGGAGGAGCGTGATGATGCCCGCCGCGGCCCACAGCCACCATTCACGGCGCTCAATCTTTCGAAAGTTTGACCGGAGAGCCGCCACTTCCATGTTTTCCATATCGCTCGGGTTGGTTCCGTCTCTCTGCTTCATAAGGGATTCGTAAGCCCTCTCTGCCCGCAATAGGGCGGCTGTCTTGCTCGCTCACTGATGGCGAGGTGCCCCCCTGTACGCCACTTGCACGCGACCACCCAAGCAGCCTCCTGTTCGTTTGCAGAACTTTCCGCAAGTTGTTGCAATATCAGCAGATAATCTTCCTACGGTGGTTTGGAGCATGCGAAGAACAACAGCGCCGTGCCAATATGGTTCGGCTGTCGCAGTCTGGAACACTCTTTGAATAATCTTCTCCGGCCTGCATTCGAATCCCTGCTGACGACGCGTAAAGGATCGTTGCTCGAAGATGCGGGAATCCGTGCGCAGCACAACGACTGGATCCGCAGGCCTCTTCCTGGAGTTGTTTCACAAGCGGAAGATGTGCGCTAGAGTATGGGCCGTTCACACGGCGAAATCTGAAATCGTGCTGGATGCGATCATGAAAGTTCTTTTGCTTTCGAAATACCGGCATCTTGAACTGACGAATTTTCCGGATCCAACGCCGAGTCGCGGCGAAGTTCTCATCCGTGTGGCCGCGTGCGGGATTTGCGGAAGCGACGTCCATGGCTACGATGGCTCTTCGGGGCGTCGAATTCCCCCGATTGTAATGGGGCACGAGGCTGCCGGCAGGATCGCCGGGGTGGGCGAAGGAGTAGAGGGATTCACGAAAGATGACAGAGTCACTCTTGATTCGACCATCTATTGCGGCGCTTGCAGTCACTGCTGCCGCGGAGAGGTAAATCTGTGCGACCACCGCCAAGTGTTGGGAGTCTCCTGTTCGGATTATCGCCGCGCGGGAGCGTTTGCTGAATTCGTTGCCGTACCTTCACGGATCGTTTATCGCTTGCCGGATACTCTTTCGTTTGCGGAAGCAGCGATGCTGGAGGCGGTGTCGGTGGCCGTTCATGCTGTTTCCTTGGCCCAGATTTCTCCCGGCAGCAATGCTCTGGTCGTTGGCGCAGGAATGATCGGGCTGCTCGTCCTGCAGGCATTGCGCGTTGCAGGTTGTTCAAGAATTTTTGTCGCCGATCTGGATAGGTCACGGCTCAAACTGGCTCAGGATGTCGGCGCCACTGCCATCTTGTCTGCGGAGGCTGACCTTGTTGCCGAGGTTATGCAGCTCACCGGAGGAACCGGTGTGGACGTCGCCGTTGAAGCCGTTGGAAGAAGCGAAACCGTGAAGGCGTCGATTGAGAGTGTTCGCAAGAGTGGAACTGTCGTTTTAGTCGGCAACATCTCTCCCGAAGTGACACTGCCGCTGCAGAAGGTTGTTACCCGGCAACTCCGTCTTCAAGGGTCGTGCGCGTCGGCCGGAGAATATCCACGGGCAATAGAGCTTTTGGCAACCGGCGCGATTCAGGTAAAGCCCCTGATTTCGGCCATTGCTCCCTTGGAGGAAGGGCCACGCTGGTTTGAGAGACTGTACGCACGGGAACCAAACTTGATGAAGGTTATCCTTACTCCCGGGATGGTTTCGTGAGCAACGGACTGTTTGATCTCGGTGGCCGGGTGGCGATCGTCACGGGCACGAGCCGGGGACTCGGGCAGTATATGGCGCTGGCCTTGGCGAAGGCGGGCGCGGACCTCGTGCTCACCAGCCGCAGTCGTGAGCGATTGGTCCCGTTTGAAGCGGAAATAAAAGCGCTCGGCCGCCGCGCTCTTTCATTGGAACTCGACGTGCGCAGCCATGAGAGCATCGGGAAAATGGTTGCGAGCGCTGAAGCGGCCTTCGGCCATGTGGATATTCTCGTGAACAATGCAGGTTGCAATGTCCGGAAGCCGGCGCTCGAAGTAACTTGGGAAGACTGGAACGTGATTCTTGACACCAACCTGCGCGGTAGTTTCTTTGTGTCACAAGCCGTAGCGCGTGGCATGATCGCGAGCCGGCAATTGACGATGAGCCTGGCTGACGATTGGGGCAAGTACGGCGTCACCGTGAATTGTCTGGCTCCAGGATGGTTTCGCACCGAACAGAACAAGATCCTCTACGAGAACAAAGAGTGGGTCGAATATCTTTGCGATCGTATTCCGCTGAAACGCCCCGGGCAACCACAGGATTTGGATGCGGCGGTAGTGTTCCTTGCAGCGGAGTCCAGCCGGTACATAACGGGGCAGACTCTGCTCGTGGACGGAGGAATTTCCACGGGCGCGACACGCGCGTTAGTCGAGTCTGGAAAGGCTGGCTCTGAGGTCAGAGATAAATCGGGTTAGGAGTTGAGAAAATGCAGCGCAATCTTTCTATGAATTTTTCGTTGCGACGCCATGTGCGCCTATCTCTTCTTGGCGGAGCACTTGGGGGATATTTGAGTTTATTCCTGTTGGTCGTGGCGCCTGCCGATGCGGCGCCAGAAAACGCCAAGAAGCTGCAGATCTATTTTGTCGATGTGGAGGGCGGGCAGGCGACGCTATTCGTGACGCCCGAAGGGAAGTCGCTGCTGATCGACACGGGGTGGCCCGGCAACGATGGCCGCGATGCGGACCGCATCGTTTCCGCGGCCAAGATGGCGGGGATTGCGATGATCGACTACGTTTTGATCACCCATTTTCACGACGATCACGTCGGAGGCGCGCCGCAGCTTGCGGCGCGAATCCCCGTAGGAACATTTATCGACCATGGCGAAAACCGCGAGACGAGCAGCGCCGGAGTACAAAATGTTTGGCAGGCGTATCAGAAGCTGCTGGCGACAGGAAAGTACAAGCACATTTCCGCCAAGCCCGGAGGGGTTTTGCCACTTCAAGGCGTGGATGCCAGAGTGGTCAGCTCAGACGGCGCGTTGATTGACAGGGCCCTGCCTGGGGCCGGAGGAGTGAATTCCACCTGCGCCGCCTCCGAAACGCCTTCGGCCGACCACACCGAGAATGCACGCTCGCTCGGAACTCTCTTTACCTTTGGCAAATTGCGAATTTTGGACTTAGGCGACCTGACATCGGACAAAGAAAGGGAATTGATGTGTCCGCAGAACAAGCTCGGGAAAATCGACATTTTTGTCGTCTCGCATCACGGTTCGACCACCAGCAACAGCCCCGTACTCTTGAATGGCATTGCCCCGCGCGTGGCCATCATGGATAACAGTGCGACAAAAGGCGGAGCGCCATCTTCGTGGCAGACCATCAAGAAGGCGCCGGGGCTCGAAGATCTCTGGCAGCTCCATCTGATTCAAGAGCGCAGTCTGCTGGTGCGCCTGCACACCGCTTTTTCAAACGACAGCGGACCCGTGCACAATGTCGCCGAACCATTTATCGCCAATCTCTCCGGGACCGATGCAGGAAACTACCTGAAGCTGACCGCCTGGCCGGACGGAAATTTCGAAATTTTCAACGCAAGGACGCAGACCACGAAGCATTACGCGCCGGCTCATTGAACCACGGGGAATCACGTCGGCTCCGGGATCGGCTCCATGCGCCCCAGCAGAAAAACATAGCCCGCGATGCCGATCAGCAGAAAAACAGTTGCCGCGGCAAAAGCTCCGGAAAAAGAGTGGGTCGCCTGCACGATGTAGCCTGTCACAATCGGCGCGGCAATTCCGGAGAGCTGATTACAAAAATTCAGAATTCCGCCCAGTGTGCCGACGCTCTCTCGTGGAGCAATCAGCGACGGGATGGACCATCCCACGGGCGAAGCGGCGGATAATCCGCCGATAGACATGCTGATCCAGAAAAGGGCGGTGACAGGACTGTGTGCGTGTGCCGTGCCGAGAATTCCCAGGCCGAGAGCCGTTCCGCCGATGAGAACGATCTGACGGACACGGACGGGGCTCCTACCGTGCTGTATCAAGGCGTCGACGAGCCATCCGCCTACGATAAGGTCAGTGAACGTCGCGAACAGCCACGGCACACTCGTATAGAGCGCCGAATGAAGTAGGTCTACGTGGAGGGCAGTGGAAAGATAAGACGGCAGCCAGGTCAAGAGCAGATAGAAAGTGTAGTTGTATGACGCGAAGCCCAACGCCAAGCCACAAACTTTACGCTGCCGGAGCAGGTAACCGAGCGGGGCCCCTTTGGCGGCTCTTGCGCGATCCTCCGGCTGTGCTCCACCGCGGACGATGAACTCGCGCTCCGCATTTGTGAGCAACTTGTCCTCGCTCGGATTTCGATAGAAAGCATAGAACAATACAAAATAGAGAAGACTTATGAAGCCTGTCGCCGCAAAATTCCACCGCCAGCCGAAATACAGCAACAAGAGACCAAGCAACGGTATTCCAATCGCAGAAGAAAACTTCGCAGCGGCATCAAACATAGCCGTCGCCAGGCTGCGTTCGTCTTTAGGGAACCAGTAGCCAGTGGCTTTCGCATTGGCGGGAAATGTCGGAGCCTCACCGATCCCCAAGAGGAACCGAGCTCCGAACAAACCTCCGACGCCCGTGGAGATAGCCGCAGCGAAGGAAGCTATACTCCAAATCATGGTGCTGATGATGCCCACGCGGCGGACACCAAAGCGATCCAGCAGCAGCCCGGAAGGCAGTTGGAGCAACGCGTAGGTCCAGTTGTAGGCGCTTGACAGATAACCGAACATGACCGCGGAAATTCCAAACGAGGCTTGCAGGGCATCCCGGGAAACAGAAAGATTCACGCGATCGAAATAATTGACGAGCACGCCGAATCCCAAGAGCAAAGAGATAGCCCATCTTCGTCGCGGCACACCAGCGAGCGCTGGCGTTGCTGACTCTGGTCCTAACGTCATTCGAAGGCCTCAGTCGAAACTCTCCCCGGGGACTCGGAACGGCGGCACTTCCCAAGAATGGCGCCGAGTATCCCACAAGAGGCTGTCGAGTTGTGGTTCTTCGTGACCCTGAAAAGCCTGCGGAAATGTGGGCTTTCGATCACCCCAATCGATTTGTTGAATGAGATTGTGCTGTCATTGAATAACTCAAAAGAGAAGCCGGCGAGATATTTCACATCGTGAAATTTTCCTAGGGAAAGCGGCTCGTCAGCCAGCGGAAATCTTGGTGTAAGCTATCCCGCGCCCGGCGTGCTAGGGGATAAAGTTCGGTTTTCGGGCGGTGAAAAAGCGCCTTGTGGAGGATGGTCCACAGGAACTTCCGATTCAACCGATTTGGAAGACCACCCCTGTTTTAGTTCAGCTAAACCACGGCTTTAGAATTTCCAGATTGACATCCTGATACCGCCCTCCTAATGTCCGTCTCAACGGAACTATTCAAGCGACAGATAGCGATTATCAAGCAATGTAATCGTTCGAGCGGGTTCTGCGGCTTGTTCAATTCTTGGTGCGGAAGACGGAGCCGTGTGGTCGAGGCACCGGGTGAGCGGGCACTGTCAGGCTCGGCCGAGACTGTTGTCCCGGGCTGCCCACGAAAGGGAAAACAGAAATGAAGAAGAACACTGTGATTGCCTTTTTTGCTCTTCTGTTCGCTCCTCTGCTTTCGCATGCTCAAGGTCTGGGAAGCATTGTCGGCAGGGTTTCGGACCCCTCCGGAGCCTCCGTCGCTTCCGCGAAAATCATCGCCACCCAGGAGGGCACGGGATTCTCACGCACTGCCCTGACGGATGCCGAGGGGCTCTACGTCATTCCGTCCCTTCAACCGGCGAAATATGTCTTGTCCGTCGAGGCAAGGGGCTTCAGCACTTCGAAGAATAGCGGGATTGAATTGCTTGCGGATCAGACGCTCACGGTGAATTTCAGTCTGAAGTTGGGCATGACCACGGAAGTCGTTACCGTTACCGGCAACGAGCTGCAAGTAGATACGGCGACCTCGACGATCGCGCAGGTTGTCGAGCAGCAGCGCTTGGTCGAACTACCCCTGGAGGGTCGCAACGCGGCGCAACTCACTCTGTTGGCGGGAGGCGCCGTCAACTCCCCTGGCGGAGGCGCTGACCAGGGATTCACAAAGACCTTCCCCGGGGCGTTGACGATTTCGGCCAACGGCTCGCGGCAGAACCAGGTCAGCTACCAGCTGGATGGCGGCAACCACGTTGATGAGTACACGAATGTCAACCAGCCGTTTCCATTCCCGGATGCGCTCCAGGAATTCAGCGTTCAGACCAGCAATTACACCGCCCAGTACGGGCAGAACGCGGGGGCCGTCGTCAACGTTATTACGAAGTCCGGCACCAATAAATTCCACGGCGATGCGTTTGAGTTCTTGCGCAATGCGGTTTTCAACGCCAGGAACTTCTTTGCCCCCCTGACGACGCGTTTGCCGAACGGGACCGCTGTCCCGACCAAAGACGAGGGGCGAGATCAACTCAAGCGCAACCAGTTTGGGGGCACCATCGGCGGTCCGATTGTTCACGACCGGACGTTCTTTTTTGCGGGGTATCAAGGTACGCGTCGTCGCAACCTAGGGAATCCGTCGAGGTCGACTATACCTACGAGTAGCGTGCCTGCCAGCCAGCTCACTGCAACGGGCCCCTGCGCGGGGCCGCCGACGTCCTCGACACCCGATGTTGATAGTTTTTATTGCACCGGCGGACCGAGCAGCGGCCCAGGGACGATCGATCCGGTGTCCCTGGCCATACTGAACGGCTTACCACCACTGAGCCCAACGACGAGAACCGTAGTCTTTCTAAAACCGCAAAACGACGATTTTGACGAGGTCATTGGGAGGGTGGACCATTCCTTCAGGCAGAGCGACCGGGTCGCAGTTCGCTATGATTACAACCGCTTTCACAGAGACCCGGTTTTTGATCAAGCCAATTTTCTGACCTACGCGAATGGCGCCACGATTCCGGCACAAAACTCTTTGATCCACGAGACTCACATCTTCAAGCCGAACCTGATCAACGATTTCCGGTTTGGCTACTCGCGGGAGGCTGCGAGGAGGGGTCCCGCCAGCAACGTGCCCAGTGTGAAGACTCTTGGGTCGAATATCCCCTTCCAGCCTGCCACGAATGCGATTCAGCAAATCCGCGTGAATGGCGGGTTTAGCTTCGGAGATAACCCCAACGCATCATTTATCCGAAACAATTTCACCTGGAGTGATGATGTGAGCTGGGTCAAAGGGAGCCACGATTTGCGCTTTGGCGGAGTGATCGAGCGCAGCCGCGTGGACCTCGACAATCTGTTTTTTCAGCCGGCGGAGTTTAGCTTTTGCACGCAAGCGCCTGGTCAACCTACAACAACGCCGACCTTTCAAAACTTCCTGGCTGGTGTTGTATGCGATTACAGCGGCAATCTGGCCTTCCGTCAGGGTGCGGGTGAATTCAAGAATAATCGCGGTTTATTCTCCGGTGTCTATGCCCAGGACAACTACAAGGTAACCAGACGCTTGACGGTGAACTTTGGTCTGCGTTATGAGCCGGCTCTTCCTTGGCGCGAAATCAAAGGACGCCAGGAACAATTTCGGCTCAGTGGTCTGATTGCTGGCGTGCACTCCACACGCTTCCCCAATGCTCCTGCAGGGGTGTACTTCCCCGGCGATCCTGGCGTTCCTGAAAATGGCGTCCAACCCGGCCTGAAAAATTTCGCGCCGCGCGCAGGGTTTGCCCTCGATCTATTCGGCGACGGCAAGACGAGTCTGCGCGGCGGAGCCGGTATTTTTTATGACACGCGGATACCAGGCATCATCAACAATCGGTTTGTAGACGTAACGCCATTCAGCCCGCAGCTCATACTTAGCACCTCCGGCGCTAAACCGGGCACAATCAGCGACCCGCTCTGCACCCAGGCGGCGACGCAACAGCGTCTCGGCTGCACGGCCCAGGCCAATCTGTTCCCCGCTCCCTTCCCGCCGCCCTCGAATGCTACTTTCGCTCCGAACCTGCTTGTCGTCAGTTGGGACCCGGCTCACGACTACCAGGCGCCAACCCTCTACAACTGGAACCTCGCCATTGAACGCCAGTTGCCATCAAACGTTCTCGTGCGCGCCGCCTACGTCGGCTCTCAGGGCAGTCACTTGAAAGAGACAATCGCTTTTAACGTATCGCCTGTGGGCAGCGTCACCCCTAGCCCCAGGCTCAATGCCATTGCTGGCACTGCTAATGTGTTCGGCACCACGAATAATGGCCCTACCCAAGACTTGCAGGATATCAATTCCTTTTACCATTCGCTCCAGTTATCCGCCGAAAAGCGCATGTCTCATGGGCTGACCATCCTTGGGAACTACACTTGGTCCAAGAGTATCGATGACCTGCCCAATGGCGGTGGAGTGGCCGATGTTGGTGCCGATACCGTGTCTCCACGGCCTTGGGATGATCCGCTGCGTCACCAGTTCGACCGGGGCCCATCGGATTTTGATCACACGCATCGCTTCGTTGCTTCTTATGTCTGGCAGCTTCCCGACACGTTAAAAGCAAATCGCCTGCTGCGGCAAGTGTTCGGTGGTTGGCAGCTCGGGGGGGTCGTCTCCGCCCAGACCGGCCGGCCCTTTACTGTCCTTTCAGGAGTGAACAACTCTGGCACTGGAATCGGGCAAGACCGGGCGAATCTGATTGGCGCACCATACGGTCCAGGCGCGTGTGTGGCCGCAAAGATCACCACGACATCTTGCGTGGACTGGCTCAATCGAGCTTCATTTCAATCGAATGGTTCTGCCACGTTTGGTAACATCGGCAAAGGAAGTTTTCGTTTACCGGGTTCGTACACCTGGGACATGGGACTTTCCAAGAACTTCTCGTTCACGGAACGCTTGAAACTCCAGTTTCGGGCGGAGTTCTTCAATGTATTCAATCGCGCCAATTTCATGGACGACTC
>WNGE01006262.1_pt1 | contig 14721 bp, 16 predicted proteins | sample 5400651 | NCBI WGS metagenome assembly WNGE01 (sample SAMN13153370, study PRJNA577476) | soil metagenome | isolation source: 60 cm soil or saprolite under grassland replicate 2 | place: USA:California | collected 2016-06-15 | reverse complement strand
CCATGACGGAGTGCAGTAACTGTAAGAGAAGATTCCGAGCAGACCAGCTCGTTAAGGAAGCTACCGGCCTCGAAACCGAGGGAATGAGTCTCGAGCAACTCGGCGCGCTCTTGAAGGAAAAACATGTAAAATGTCCTGAGTGTGGCGGAGAACTATGGCCCCCCGAATACTTCATGACCATGTTCAAAACTAACATAGGCCCATACGGCGAAGACGCTGCTTACGGCCGCCCGGAAGCAGCACAGGGAATTTTCGTCAACTTCCACCGAATCCTCGAGACAATGAGAGAAAGGTTTCCGATCGGAATAGCTCAGGTGGGAACCGTCCTTCGCAACGAAATATCACCTAGGCAGGGTCCCATACGACTGCGAGAGTTCACAATAATGGATTTCGAACTCTTCTTCGACCCAGCAGAGCCCGACTGCCCATACCTCGACGAGGTCATATCTGATGAGTTATCGATTGTTACAGGAGAAACGAGAGGCAAAGGCACAGAAAATGCAACCAAGATCGAGGTAGGCGAAGCCGCCAAGAGACAATTGATCAAAGCACCTTGGGCGGCGTACTTTATGGCCCTCTCGAAACGGTTCTTGACTCAACTCGGTGTCGATGGGCATCATCAGAGGTTCTTCGAAAAACTTCCCTCGGAAAGGGCTCACTATTCAGCCCAGACATTCGACCATGAAATTGAACTGGACCGCTGGGGCTGGACTGAGGTAGCGGGCTTCGCATACAGAACAGACTACGACCTTCGAAAACATATGGAAGCGACGGGGGAAGACCTGCGAGTCTTCAAACCCTACTCGACCCCTCGACTCCGCAAAACCAAATCAATAAAGCCAAACCACCAAAACCTCAGAAAAATCTTTCAAGAACAAACGGGAAGAATCGCCGACCTAATATCCAAAAACGATCCTGAAAAACTGCTCACGGCCAAGAAGGCCGGACAGCCCGTTAGAATCGGTTCATACACTGTTCCTTCCGACTGTTTCGACGTAGTTGAGGAAGAGGTGAAGGAAACTGGTACTCGTTTCCTACCTCACGTAATCGAACCAAGTTTCGGGGTGGAACGCCTTCTCTACACGACCCTCGAATACAACCTGACGATGAAAGAGGATCGACTCATTCTTGGTCTCCCATTCAACCTTGCTCCCATTCAAGCCTCGGTCTTCCCTTTGGTAAACAAAGATGGGTTACAGAAACGGGCAACGGAAGTCTATGAGTCCCTCATAGCTGACGGGTTGAGAGTGGAGTATGATGAAGCAGGCTCTATTGGAAGAAGATACGCTAGAGCCGATGAAGCGGGGGTGCCTCTGGGAATAACCATAGACTATGATACGCTCAAGGATGATACGGTCACTATGCGAGATCGCGATAGCTGGAACCAAACGAGAACCCCTGTGGGAACGCTAGCATCGACAATCCACACGATAGTGAAAGGAAACCGAAGCAAACATACGACGGAGAATACTCGACATATGCAGAGAACAAACCAGGAACGTCGTAGACATAACCCGCGAACTAGCACTCATGACAGACACCGTGTCGGATGGAAAAGCCAAGGAAGCGAAGGAACACTACCAAAACATGCTTAAGATTCTAGGGGACTTCGAAGGGACCAAGAAGAAGCTCCTAGAAGAAGTCGCCTCGTTCGGTACTCTCCTCAGCAACCGAGAAGACTTCATCAGACTAATTTTCAAGATAGGCGAAGTAGCCGACTATGCTCAGGGTATTGGTTATCGACTATCCGCAGTGATTGACCGGAACTGGAAAGTTGACAAGAAATATACGAAGAGGCTTGCGGAACTGAACGCCCTAGTTCTTGAAGAAATGTCAAAGATACGAGAGACCGTAATGTCACTGGGTTTCAACCCAGCAAAGGCCATGGAGCTCTCCAGAGGCGTCGAGGAAACAGAGAAAAAAGTAGACACAGCCTATCGATCTCTCGACCTCGATGTTCTAGACGACAAGATTCCACTACGAACCCTGCTACTCGTACGAGACCTTAGTGCTCACATGGAAAATATGGCCGACCTAGGCGTGGATGTTGTAGACCTGATCCGGGTAATTGCCCTGACCGCCTAGAGGAATCATGAAACCCGCAACGCTTCAAGGCGAAGCCGAACTTATCGGAACCCGACTCATAGTATGGGATGCCAAAAACGGGCTCGACATTTACCGCTCCGGCTTCTTTGGAAAACCGGTCGGAATACCAAAACCCAAGCCGGACCAAGACTTCGACGTGCCACTCCTTCTAGACCTCATGGAAGGACTATACCTTCTAGAGCATCAGAGGATATCCGTGATTGATGGAAGAACCAAAGAACCGGTTCGTAAATCCGTTCTACTGAGAGAAGCTAGAGAGACCTATCGTGGATTCAGCCAAGCGTACCAAGTCTACAAGGATCTTAGAAACAAGGGTTACATCGTCACACCCGGAATAAAATTCGGAGCCGACTTTGCAGTTTACGAGCACGGACCTGGGATAGATCATGCCCCCTTCATCGTCTCAGTCGAAGATCCTGAGTCCATCATGGGACCCTTCGAGGTGGTCCGGGCCGGAAGATTAGCAACAACTGTCAGGAAGCAATTCATCATAGCAATTCCAGACACAAAGCAGGACGAGATCAGATATCTCGTTTTTAGCTGGTTCAAAGCCTAACTCAAGCCATCAGATCGCCTTGCAACTGCTCTTTGGGCATTCCTGAGAAAGGAAAGGGCAAAATCACGCGCGTGCCTTTCAGTTCCTCTGTGTTTCCCGTCTACATGCCTTAGATGATGATAAAATTCATGGATCAATACGTACGGATCGAACAGGTAATCTTCGCTCGATATGTAGATAGTCCGTTCTCTATGCACATAGCACCCGAGCGCCTTTTTCTCCCCTCTGGGTAAACCAATCCTTAGAACGGGCCTTTCTACGCGATAGTGTGCGCAAAGAGCATCTAGTGCCTCCTCAGGCTTCCTTTCTATCGCGATGAGACGTACAATGTTTCCCTGGAACTCGGCCTCTTCAAATCTATTCCTTGACTCAGACTGCGGCCGGGTCAGCACCGATCAACTACTGTCGCGGCTACCGTAACTCCGCGTTTTATTTCCAATATCGTTGATGCGTTCTCAATACAACCCCTTTAAGGTTCTTCAAGACGAAGGGCCAGTTTCGAGACCTTTGGTGTGGAAGAGAATCCAAGTTCTCTTTGAGACTCATCCTGAACGGTTGCAAGTCGCAGAGTTCCTGTTGAAGAATGGATTCGCTGTTAGGGGGAACCGGATTTTTGTCAATGAGATTGAGGTCCCAACTCTCAAAGTAGCTCGAGCAGTCGGAGTTGATCGCCGAACAGTAAGCGAAACGATTCGAGCGATTGACCGTGACAGAAAAGTCAGGACGGTTTTTTTCGAAGCTAGAATCAGCTTGACCATCCCTACGGGCCACAGCCAAACAACTTGGGCTAGGAGTTGTTGAGATAACAGCCGACAATCCGAACAAGGTCGGGATTCTTGCGAATGCATCGAGGGTCTTAGCCGAACATGGAATAAGCATTAGACAAGCGCTGGTCGACGACCCTGAACTGAGTCCGGACCCCAAACTTACCCTAATAGGAGATAGGGTCATCCCCGGAAAGGCCATTCCTCTAATCCTGAAGATTCCGGGAGTTGCCAAGGTGTCAATTTACTAGTTACCGAGACCTTCCCTGTTACTAAAAGTAACATTTATAGGGCAATTCTGTTACCTAGAGTAACGAATAAGGGTCTACCAATGATACTACAACTAACCCAGACAGCAGAAACGCAACATGTCTCACCACAAGACATCATAGACTACAAAACCTTCACTCGCAAGCACCAAACTCCAGCAGGAAAGAATGAACTCAAGCAATTCGAACGATTTCACGCCGCAACACATCTGATTTCCCAAGAAATGGACACATACCTAGACGCTAAACTAACGCCCAACGACCATTCCAGAACAATAATCGTCGACGTATGTGCCGTCAAGAACGAAACCCTGACAGCAGTGTTTTGTCAGACCGCAGGACTAGACGAACCACTCACAAGATCCATCGAAACAATCACCAAATCTCAGAACGCCAACGCGATAATTCTTCTACCAAGAGAATTGGATCAGCCTACCCTAAAGGAACCGGTGCGCATTGCCCTCGAGAGAGGCAAAGCTACAATGGAAGTGCTCGGATGGTTCGGCGATACATTCCAAGAAACGTTTCGGGAAACCCTTGGCCTCATAGAGCTCTTGGGAAATGAAACCAGAATGAGAATGCTAGCGCCACTATTCGAAAGGTCAGGCGCGAAAAGAGACTATCGGACAAGGATAAATCCAAAGCTTGTCTACCACAACATCACCGCCCTCTCCGATGCAGGTCTTCTCGACGAGAACATTGAAGGAGCATACGAATTGAGCCAATTCGGAAAAACGGTCCTCGCCGAATTCATCACATTCCTAGAAAAAACTCGGAAGACCCTTGATGAATCAAGAACTAGGGAGGTGAAAAATGATTGAGTGAAGATGAATTCTTTTCCAACTGGCTGCGTCGTAGATGGCGATTTCCCACGGCTAACCTCTTTGACGAACTCGAGCAGGACTTTGAGTCGATGTTCAAGGACCTAGAACTTCCAAAGGATCTCATCAGAGAGCGAAAGCTTCCTGACGGGGGCACGGTGAGAGAAATGGGTCCATTCGTCTATGGCTACTCGTTCAGCATGGGTCCCGACGGCAAACCGGTAATCAGAGAGTTCGGTAACGTCAAACCCTCCTTGAAAGGAGGACCATCCGGCGCAGTTAAGCCCCGGCTCGATGTGAAAGAAGATCGAGAGCCTCTAGTGGACACAATAGTCAACCCCGACACGGTGAAAGTCGTAGCTGAGCTTCCAGGTGTCGAAAAGCCGGACATCGCCCTCGAATGCGACGGACAAAAGCTGACACTGAAGGTGGACACTGACAAACGGCGCTACTACAAAGAGCTGGAACTTCCGGTCGAAGTCGATCCTGACACGTCAAAAGCCTCCTACAAGAACGGCGTGCTAGAACTATTGCTGACTAGGAGAAAGACTGGGTCAAAGGCCAAGCAGATAGCGATTGACTGATTTGGGAGTACAACTCCCACTACCCTTTTTTTGAGGCCAAGAATCCAGTTCAATCTTTCGGATGAGATGTACGAGAGAGGAATGATAGACCCGAGCCCTAAGTCTTAACCATTAATGATCATAATTCAATTACATGGTTTCAGGCGACTTGGTCATCAGTCAGGCAGAGCACAAATCTAGGATCGAGAAAATTCGGGATCAGTTGAAAAAGTCGAGGTGCGCCGCGCTCTATCTTACGAATCCCACGCGGATTCTCTACGCTACTGGATTTAGCCACATTTCCACGGAGCGACCTCTAGCATTAGTCATCCCGCAAGAAGGGGCCATCTTTATGATGGGTCCTCTTCTGGAGGAGGATCATGTGAAACAGGACTGCGCTCTCATAGAGGAGTTCTTCAGTTATCCCGATTATCCTGGCCGTACCCACCCGATTCGCTACTTTGTCAATGTCTTGACACGAAAGGGATTGGCAGGATCGAAAATCGCGACGGATTCCGTTGACGGGACAGCCGGAGGCTGGGGCTACCGAGGTTCTTCTTTACGAGACTTGCTCCACCAGACCAAGATGGTCGACGGCAGAGATATGGTCGACAGTCTAAGATGGGTAAAATCGAAGCAGGAAATACGGTTGTTGAAAGAGAGTGCTCTATGGGCTGGGAAGGCCCACGACATCCTAATGGAAAACATCGCACCCGGAGAGCATGATGCGATAATTGGGCTGAAGGCGAGCCTAGAGGCTTTGACGAGAATGATGAAGAAACTTGGAGCTAGATATCACCAACTAAAGTGGGGCCTGTCACCCGTAGTCGTGGGCTGTCGAGGACAAGTCGGACCGGGGTCGGCTGTGCCACACGCCGTCTTCTCTAAGCGGAGGATCCAAAGAGGGGACGTACTGGTTACTGAGGCCGGTGTTGAAATCGGAGGATACACTAGCGAGCTCGAACGAACGGTTATCGTTGGGGAAGCCGGGCCGAGAGAGAAGAAATACTTCGAAACCATGCTGAGAGCTCAGGACGCCGCACTAGGAGCGTTCAAGCCCGGCGTTGCTTGTTCCCGGGTGGATGCGGCAGCGCGAACGGCGATTGAGGCGGCCGGTTTAACGAGAGCCCTTCGCCACCACGTAGGCCACGGCATTGGGATCGATGGCCACGAGCCACCCTGGCTCGACCCGGGAGAGAAGACGATCATGAGGACAGGAATGGTGTTCTCGTGCGAGCCAGGACTCTACATTCCTGGCTTTGCCGGGTTCCGGCATTCAGACACGGTTGTAATAACCAGGAACGGAATGGACTTCATAACTGAATATTCGCGCAGCCTGGAAAAACTGACCATCAAGTAGAGCAGAACCCGATTCTACGTCCACAAGGCGTTAGGTAGAGCCTTCTCGACTGGAGGAGAAACCTGATGATTATGGTAGGTCTCTCCGCAGTGAGGACATTTAAGATTCCTTCGCCACATTCGGTAGATCAGTTTGAGCCCAACGTAAGTCAAAGCGAAAACGACGATACCTGCGATCGCGGATGCGACTGCAGAGTCTACGTTCATTATGAAGATGAAATAATGAATGTCGACCAATTCAGGAGACCTCTAACACGACACAAGCGAGATGTGGACGCATGAGTGGACAGGGCTTGGCGCTCATACGCTATAATGCGAAACTTGCGGTATAAACCTACCTCGGAATCAAAGGCGCAAACTGAGGCGATAGGTATCTGTTTATTGAAAAGTATATCCTACTCTAGGAGACTTTCTGGAATCTTGCTAGGATGCACTAGGTCTGACTGGTCGGCGGGGTAGTTTGAACTGGTTTCAAGACCTCGTCCGCGTGAGTGATCTTGACCAGCCCTTTGAGAAGGAGCCGATTCGTTATCTTCGCGCAGACATCACAGTCTTTACCCGGACAATACCCTTTTAGAAAGTTCTCGCACTTCCATCGATAATTCTCGATCTCAACAGTGGACATACAAACGAGGCCCTTGACGATTGGCCTGAAGCATGAAATCGACTAAAGTATCGCGTAACTTCACGCAAAAGCGGCCGGTAACATCATGAAGGTCCGCCCATTTCCTTGTACACCTTTCTTTGTATGATGTACCTCGTGTCTCACTTGTACCCCTCCAATCATCATAAACCGGGAATCGCTGAAGTAACGCTCGATAGGCAGCTCCTTGGTATAACCTATGCCTCCATGGACCTGCAGAGACTCGTGCGCCAAGGCAGTTTCCGTCGCGTACAGCTTAGCCACTGCGCCTTCCCTTCTGGCCCCCTCTGCTCGATCGAGACTCGAGCAGTATGAAGAATGTGCAGTCGACAAGCTTCAAGCTTAACAGCCAGTTCCGTCCGAATGTATGAGTTTAGCTAGCCCGGCGGAGTTGGTGTGAGCCTAGGCGTATTGGGTTGGGGCGACAACGATCGGCTTCGGCTTAGTGACAACCGCGACGGCCTCCCGGAATACTGGCCGATAAGCGATTCCATAGAGGATGAGTCCATCTTTCCCTTCGTAGTCGAGCCTTCTGACAACCCCTTCCAGTCGGACCCCTGGTTTCAAATCGGGGACATCCGCGTCAACGAACAGCACTTTGTTATTTTCGAGTAGTTCGAAGTTTGAAGTCCATCTCTTCTTGAAGGGAAGCTTTGCAACGTTCTTCAGCTTCGCAAATCGTGGAAAGCGTTTCTTCTCCATCGGTCCCGGGCAGTCGGAGGCTAGACATGTCTCTCTCGCGGGATAATAGATCCTATTGCACCCTTTGCAAAGAGAGAGCGAGAAGTAGCTTCCATTGACCGGTTCAATCTCGCCGACCAGTCGCGGAATCTCTAATCTTCGCTTAATTCTTGAAAGTCGTTCGCGAATCAAATCATGGTATGTGTCTATCCTGATCTCAGATTTCCGTTCGACGTAGTCCATCACGGTGGGAGCTCGTCCTCTCTTTTCCTCGATTCCATCTTGTACCTCGAACCAAGTTGCGTTTGAATAAGCTCCGGAGCCATAGGACACACCGAGAACCTGGTCGCCCGGCTTTGCCTTGTCGAAAAGTGATGCAAGGGATATCATCGTCGAGGCAGCGTACGTATTTCCTGTATCCAACACTCTGAGCCACGGCTTGATCTTCCTCTCGATATCTTGCTCGGTGAGTCTCATCCGTTCAGAGATAGATGAATCGCCAACATAGGGGATTTCGTCCTGTGTTAGCGCATTGCACGTCTTCATTGGAAGATAGCCCGATGGCTGGTGAAATGTTATCCAGTCAAAGTCTGATAAAGAGAGATCGGGATGCTTGCGGAGCAGGTTGGCGATCGCACCGATGATATGTGATTTGTATGCCTCAACAGTCGTCCTGCCGAAGTGCTTGGGAACAGCGGATTCCTCACGTCTCCAAAAGTCCATGAAGAGGCTTGAATACGGCGCAATGTCCTCGATACTCGCGATAAGATCACTCTTCCCTAAGACAAAAGCTCCAGCACCCGCACCAGCAGAGTATTCTAGAGGGTCCCCACGTTCAGCCTGAGCAACGTCCGACCCAATCGCGAGACCGTATTTTATTCGTCCACTACGAATCTCAGCGTCTATGAAACCGACGCCCTGCATTCCAGAATTGCAAGCGCCTTCAAGGTCAGCAATGAATACGTTCTCTCCGACGCCAACGAACGATGCGACGTGTCGCGCAATCGTCCCGACTGCATACGGCTTAGACTCTGAACCAGCGGTGACGCCCCCGATTTCTCCAGGGGAAATCCCGGCCATGCGTATGGCATTCTCCGCCGCCTCGGTTGCGATCGTCATCGTGTCTTCGGTGTGGCCTGCTACGGCTTTTTCACGTAGAAGAAGTCCATGTCTAACTTTCTCCAGGACCTTTTCAAGTTCCTTCCCCCGCTTCTTCTCTCGCTCCCTAACAATCTTCGCCGTCTCAATCCGTTCTCGGGGGATGTAAACCCCATAACCAACAATTCCAACTTTACTGTGACTCATCAGAAGACCTTCGGCAACACTCGATATGTGAAGAGCCTCTTTTCAGCCAACACGGTATTTAAGACTACGTTGAACGCCGGTTTACGGCACGAGTCGAACAAATCCCTAGCTACTCGCAAAAGACGATTCTTCCGTCCCATGGCACAGGCCAGCAGTTTCTTCAATCCTTCTGAAACTCAAAGATTACTCATTTGGTTACAGTCTGTTTTTGGCGCTAGAGACCAGCCCGGCTCACTGATAGCTTCTCGAAGGACCACAGATGGTACTCCGCTCCACATCGAGCACAATTCTGGCACTGATAATTCTATCCTTCTCAGCGGGAGCGATGAATGTTCACCATCAAGAGACGAATACCGGACTCGTCCCAAATCATTTACCCCTTGCAGCGGTGAATGGCCCTCAACGAACTATCGTAATTACTATTCAGTTTCCCGACAAAGGAAACGGTACTTCCCCCACCCAGATTCTGACGATGCTCTCGAACTTGAACAACTATTACAACGAAGACTCGTACGGAACCGTTTCATTTCAGACCGGCATGACGCCAGCGGCTACCTCTGCTTGGTACACTTTGCCAAACGCAATGACGTACTACGGAGCAGATACTGTATCGAGTGACAGCCAACTAGTATCTGACTCGCTACAAGCAGCATATAACGCGGGAGTCGACCTCGCTAGCTACAAGTTTGCAATCATAGTCCACTCAGGCAACGACGAAGCGATGACCCATGTAACCGCTGACATTCATTCCTTCACGATTCCAGGTTATGTCTTCAATCCGGCTCCTTTGATATCATACAAGATTTCCACGTCCGTAGTTGCTGAATCTGACCCAACAGGGGTTTTCTGTCACGAGGCAGGCCACCTCCTCGGGCTTCCCGACCTTTACGATTTGACCGGTCAAATCGACCCGTCGAACAACTTTTTGGGCTACTGGGAAATAATGGCCTTGGGAGAATGGAACCCGAACACTGGTAACCCACTCCAGCCTAAGCCCGGCACGTATCCATCTCACCATTCGATCTGGTCGAAGATACAACTAGGCTTTGTTCCAAGCTCAAGAGTCGCCATCGTTCAACCAGGTCAAAGCGCCAACATCACCTTGAAGAACTTAGAATCCCCGACCAATGGAAACCAATCCGTTAAGATCCCTTTTGCCGCCAACCCGGATGGCTCGCTGACCTACTACCTAGTGGAGATGAGGGCAAAGATCGGCACGTATGATCAGTACCTCCCCTTTCCCTCGGATTATCCGGGCGCAGGCATTCTAATCTACAAAGTAAACGAGAGTATCGCGGCCGGGCATGGTAGCGTCCGGCTAATAGACGCCCATCCAGGCGGAGATCTTAGCGACGCCCCCTTTGGACCATGCAATTCTCCCTGCGTTAGCGATAACACGTTCTCGGACCAGGCGAACTTCGTAAAAGTTATCGTGACAACAACCAACCCAACTTCCTATTCGGTTCTGGTTGATCGAACAAGCGCACCAAGGCTTCTTTTGCAAATCAACACTCCTTCGCAGGGCGTTAGCATCACCATTGACGGCGCCAACTGGACCTCGGACGCTTCAAACCAGTTGAGGCTCCCGGTGCGATATGGCCCCCACACCATTTTCATACAACCGCAAATTCCAGTGTCGATCGGATCCACCACCATTCAACTCGGACTCACAAACAGCTTTGCCGCATGGGACGACGGAAGCACGTCGAACCCACGATGGATCTCAGTCGTCAAAGATAGCATCCTAACAGCGAGCTATCGAGTTGTAATCGAGCCCTCGTTCGCTACTGCGATTACGGCAGCGACGATCCTCGGAGTCGTTGTGCTCGCAGTAACGTTTCATCGAAGACGACTTCAGGCTCTTGGCAAAGCTAAGGGCTCACCGACTTACTCTTCACCTGAACCGGGCGTGGCTCAACTAGGCAATCCGTCGTCCCCGACAGGATCATTCCCAGGGAATGATGCTCTTTCTGGAGTACCCGTAAATAGCAACGACGAGACCAAGGGCTCCTAACCCGAGACCCGCGGTATTCGCACTTCCATCCCTAGCTATCAGGACTTTTTGGGTAGTGCCGAAAGCTCGTGCTGAAATGTTGATGTTCTTCAGCGGTTGACGACCCTGGTTGTCGAAAACGAAGCAGTAGGTCCCGGTCGCGTTAAGTGGAATATTGAACGATTTATTCGATATCGTTTGGTCCACAAGAACAGTTGGCGGGTGTGGCGGAGGAGAGCAGGATTGAGTGTCGTTCATGGCTAAGAGTTGGAAATGAATGCTGGAAAGTCCTACTCCGGGTTCGGAAACTGTGACATTGACCCGCAATTCGTTGTTCATCCCGGAAGAGGCGGTAATGTTCTTTGGCTGTCCGACTAAGCTGCCCGCCTGTATAGGAAACCCGTTTTGGACCCAAACGTTCTGTTCGTTGACAACGGGAGTCGTGTGCACAGCGGGGATCGAAGCATATGTGACGAGGCCAACTACCAACAGTGCTAGCCCAAGAACTACGAGTTTGAATTGCGTGACTAGCGATCCTCCATGTTTCGCAGTTTCTGAAACTCTTTGAGTCCGCTTAGCCGATGTCGCATTATGCTAGCTTCCAGCTCGGATTGCAACAACGAAAAGATGTCTTTGTGAATGCTCACGAAGTCCGAGGCGGTCGGTGTTCTCGGCCGAAGCAGCTCGATAGGTACTATGCTCTTGACTCTGGCAGGACGTGCAGAGAGGACCAAGATCCTATCAGCGAGTTCGATTGCTTCGGGAAGGTTGTGGGTGACGAGAAGGAAGGTCTTATGAGTCTCTGCGTGAATTTCTGCGACCTCTTCCCTGAGGGCCTCTGCCGTAAACTCGTCGATAGCGCTGAAGGCCTCGTCCATTAAAACAACCTCTGGGTCTATGGCAAGGGCTCTGGCTATTCCGACCCGTTGCTTCATTCCGCCTGACAGCTGTTTCGGATAGAGTTTCTCGCTATCTTTGAGACCCACCATTCCGAGAAGATCTCTAGCCGTATTCTCCCTCTCGCGTTTCGGGACATTCTGGACCTCAAGACCAAAGGCGACGTTCTCAAGGACAGTTCGCCAAGGAAGTAGAGCGAACGTCTGAAAGACCATGCTGATCTTGGGGTGGGGAGCGGTCAGCAGGTCCCCCCTGAAGCGGATTTCCCCTGAGGACGGCCGATCTAATCCTGCAATCATTCGCAGAAGAGTGGATTTCCCGCATCCGCTTGGTCCAACGATGCAGACAAACTCTCCTTCGTGGATTTGGAAAGAGATGTCGTCCAGGGCGGTCACGATTTGTGGGGGTTCGGAGTATACCTTTGTGACATTCGAGAATTCAACGTGCATCCAGTTGCCTACCGCCATCTCTTGATTCGTTGTTCTAGCCTTCCGAAAAATGCTCGATCCAGAAGGATAGTTAGAAGCCCTACCGTCATGATCGCAGCTAGGCCATAAGTCATTGAGTGTGCTGACCCCTGAATACTATTGGAGATGAAACTTCCGACCCCCGCGACGCTTGCGATGATCTCCACCGCGAGTAGGACGTTCCAGCTGAACTCGAAGGACAGTCTTAGTCCAGTGAGGAAGTTCGGAAAGATCGAGGGAAGCACGATTTTCGAGAAAGTGTCGAGTCTCCCCGCTTTGAACACAGAAGCAACGTGGAAGTAGTCTAATGGAATCTCCTTGACCCCCTGCCTAATTGTGAAATAGATCGGAAAAAAAGCGCTGAAGGCGGAGATGGCTACTGCCGCTACATTACCTCGACCGATCACGGTAACTAGAAGAGTCAGTATCGCTAGGTCAGGCAACGCGCCTACCAGCATAATGATCGGGGTTATTGCCTCGTCCAATTGGTTTCTTAGACCTACTAGCAATGCTAGGGGCATGACCACCACTAGGGCAAGAGAAACCCCCGCGGCTACGTTGAGGAAGCTTTGGCTGACGCGAACGAGGAAGAACGGTGTTCCTCCAAGCTGGACTAGTGTGAGAAGAACGTTGTGAAGAGGTGGAAGTTGATCGCTAGAGACCACGCCTGATAGAGCTACTGCCTCCCAAAGAGAGAAGATGGCGACGAGTGTGATCAGCCAGGGTGGCAGTCGGGCTTTGTTCCGGCTTGTGTCCCGGACTCGATGGAAGACTTTGGGACTGAATGGCCAGAATCGCAGCTCGATACACCGGAACCGCAAAGTCCCTTCTGAGAACTAATTAGGTTTGGACGTCCTACACGCGAAATTTCGCGCTTAGAGGGTTAATGTCCTGAACTCTTCCCCGTCGCCTTGTTATCGGTTCTAAGGAAAGAAACGAGTGGTCAGAGCCAGGGGTTTGACTCGGAGCAGTTCAAAACACGCCTGTGCATAGCGGGACGATGCTGTGCAGACTTGTGCGACGTACTGTGCAGAGGAACGCTAACCGTGCCAAGATCGGAGGTACTTTTGCTGCAATCGGGACAGAGTGTCGATTTTGCGCCCGAAGGCTTCGAGTCTCTGCCTAGCGACCTCGAAATCGAGGTTTTCGGGGACTTTGACAACCTTCGCTGGCAACTTGCCCTTGTTCTGGGTTAGATATTCCGCCGACAAAGCTTGGTCGGCGAAACTCATGTCCATTACCTCGGCCGGATGCCCATCGGCGGCAGCCAAGTTGACGAGACGCCCTTCTGAAAGCAGATAGAGCCTTCTTCTGTTTCGTAGGGTATATTCAACAACATCGGGGCGTACCACCTTACGCTTTACTGCAAGCTTCTCAAGGTCTCTAACGCTCACCTCAACGTTATAGTGGCCAACATTGCAGAGGATCGCTTGGTCCTTCATTCTAAGCATGTGGGAGGCGGTTATCACGTCGGTGTCTCCGGTCGCGGTGATGAACAAGACGCCTTTCTCAGCCGCATCGGCCATTGGCATGACATCGAACCCTTCCATCAGCGCTTCCAGCGCCCTAACGGGATTCACCTCAGTCACGGTGACTCTCGACCCCATTCCGCGCGCGCGTTCCGCTACTCCTCTGCCAACCCAGCCGTACCCAGCCACTACGACATTACGACCTGCGAGCAGCAGATTTGTTGCCCGCATTATCCCTTCCAGCCCAGATTGGCCGGTTCCGTACTGACTGTCGAACAGATATTTTGTGAGAGCGTCGTTAACAGCGATGACTGGAAATCTCAGTTTTCCTTGCTGTTCCATCGCTTTGAGCCGCATCACGCCCGTTGTGGTTTCTTCGCAAGCGCCAATGATTCTGCGCAAACGGCTTCCGCCTTTCAAGTGCGCAAGAATTGAGAGTTCGGCACCATCGTCGATTAGAATGTCTGGTTGCAGGTCTAAAACCCGATTCAGGTTTTGTTTGTGTTCTTTGTCGGTGACTCCGTGCCAAGCGTACACGTGAACTCCCGTTTCGGATAGCGCCGCTGCAACGTCGTCTTGAGTCGAAAGAGGGTTACTACCGGTTATTGCTACGTCTGCGCCTGCTCGGTGTATGGATTCTGCTAGGACCGCAGTTTTTGCTTCAAGATGAAGGCAGGTTCCTATTTTGTAGCCCTCGAATGTCTTACCAGCGACTAGTCTCTTTGTTATTTCTGCGAGCACGGGCATGTGCTCTCGAGCCCATGCCATCTTCATTTTGCCGGAAGGGGCAAGTTTGGGGTCCTTTACCAGACTCAAGGGTCAGGCCCG
>WNGE01005234.1_pt1 | contig 14723 bp, 10 predicted proteins | sample 5400651 | NCBI WGS metagenome assembly WNGE01 (sample SAMN13153370, study PRJNA577476) | soil metagenome | isolation source: 60 cm soil or saprolite under grassland replicate 2 | place: USA:California | collected 2016-06-15 | reverse complement strand
TATTTCGCCTGATCCATTACGTAGAGAATTTCTGGGGCACGAGCGCTTGGTCCAAACACTGTTTCGGGCCGTCAAGCCCGATCCGGTAGCGCTCGAGTTTGCTTCGCGTGCCTCGTGCCTCGCGGTAATCGCAGACGAAATTCGATTGCGCACCGGTGGTGGACAGCCTGCCGACATCTCGGCAGTCATGTCGAAGGTGAGCGAACTGTTGGACGAGTCGATCGCTGCCGACGGATTCCACATTCGGAGTGACGCAGATGGCCGTGCCATCATCGACCTGGCGAAAATCGATTTTGATGCGCTGTCGAAACGGTTCAAGCAATCAAAGAAGAAGAATGTCGATCTTGAACAACTCAAGGCAGCTGTTCGCGCGCAACTCGAAAAGATGATTCGGATCAATAAGACGCGCGTCGATTATCTCGCCAAGTTCGAGGAGTTGATCGAGTCATACAACGACGGCAGCCGCAACATCGAAGAGCTATTCCAAGAATTGTTGGTGCTAAGTCGTGCCCTCACCGACGAACAACAGCGGCACGTCCGGGAGCAATTAACAGAAGATGAACTGACAGTATTCGACATCCTTACGAGGCCCGGTCCGGATCTCACTCCCGAAGAGCGAGAAGAAGTAAAGAAAGTCGCACGGCATCTTCTTCAAAGAGTGAAGTCAGCGCTCGTTCTCAACTGGCGACAAAAAGCACAAGCTCGCGCGCAAGTGAGGCTGGCAATTGAAGACGTACTGGACGAGGGACTGCCGCGCGCTTATTCGCCCGAGCTTTACAAGCAGAAGTGCTCGATCCTATTCGAGCACGTTTTTGAAAACTCGGCGCAGTTGCAAACCAGCGCTGCATGACTTGCCCTCCGCACGCTTTTCGGGAGCAAAGTAGTTGGGGCAAAATTGGGGTCGCGTCTAACTCCGGAAGCCTTCGCCCGCCCGGGCGTGCGCTACCCCGGTGGTTTTGGTGGTTCGCCTGGCTTTGCGGCTTCGCCAGGTTTTGGTGGCGCACCGCCAGCGGGCGCGCCGCCGGATAGTTCGGCATCAGCCGGAACTCCCAGTACATCAGGCTCAGTGAATGACTCTGGATGATTGGCCAGCTCTTTGCGCAGCGCGGCGATTTGCTCCGCCGTGACCGCGCTGGCGCTGTTCCCCCATTCACTCCGCTCGTACGTGAGAACGTCGGCAATTTTCTGGTCGGTCAAAGTTTTGTCCCAAGGTTGCATCACCGCCGTGCCAAATTTTTGGCCTTTCACCGTGACCGGACCTTGCAAACCCTTGAGGACAATCATGGCCGGCCGGCGTGAGCCGCCGGTTGTAAACTCCGAGCCCGCGAGCGGCGGGTATTGGCCTGGCACGCCGAGACCATTGGCTTGATGGCAGGTCTGACAATTGGCGGCGAAAATCTTTTTGCCGCGATCGCGCGGCGAAAGTTCCGCGATTTGTTCTGCGCCTTGTGGGCCGGTAACTTTTTTCATGGTTTGTGGTTCGCCGCCGTACGGGTCGAGCGCGTCACCGCTGAAGTTTCCAGAGTAACGACCGAGATAGGCGCCGCCAAAAAACACCGCCAGCCCGTAAACGGCGATTAACCAAATCGAGAGCGGTTCGCGCCCAACCCCCGGTTCGCGTTTTTCGCGCTGCACGGCGGCGTGAACCTGCTGCACGTCTGCTCGTTCGTCGTAATCCATTCCCTGGCCAACCCCGAATGCTTTCGGGGGTGTCGGTTTTGGAGTTTCCTCGTTCATTGCCTTGTCATTTTCCGGGCGCTGGTGCTGGCGCTGGCGCCGGTGACGCCGCCGCTGGTGATCCGGCGGGTGCCGGACCTCCTGATCTGACTTCTTTCAAGGGATGCGATTGATTGAGCGACATTAAATAGGCGACGAGACATTTTGCATCAAAAGTGGGAACGATCTCCCAGCCTTCGCGTGGCGCATCAGACCCGGTCAGGTGTAAAGCCTCAGCTGAAGGCGCATCACTAATGCGGCGCGTTTGATAAAGAAAGCGATAAGAAGGCATGTCCGAATCGACGTTGATACTGCGCGGCGAATAAAGATGAACATGATGCCAGGCAGCGGAGTACATCGGCGGTTCGCCAGTCGTAACTTCAGGCCATGGCGCCGAAGCAGGAGCTGGACTTCCACCCGCAGCTACCGGTGCAGATGGCGAAGCCGGAGACGCATTTGGACGTGGAACTGATGGCGACGTCGCAGGAGAACCCGCCGGCGGAGGCGATCCAGTCGGTTTCGGAGTTGGTGATGCGTTTGGCGCCGGCGATGTAGCAGCCGTTGCCGGGGATGCTGCAGGAGAACTCGCCGGGGAAGGCGATCCGGTTGGTTTGGACGTTGGCGACACTGGAGACGGCGAAGCGCCTACTGCAGGACTTGGACTTGCCCCGGACGGAGCACCGCCTGGCACGGGCGAGGCTGCAGGACTTGCGGCTCCGGCCGGTTGAGGACTCTCCTGTTCCACCGGCGCGCGCGCCCCGACATTCGCAATGTCCTGGCCCATGCGCATTTTCCCAAGAAACACTGGCCGCTCGAAAATGTAGTCGCGGGGCGCGCTGCGGCGGTTGCCCCATTTGCGCTCGATATCGTCTGCCGCGTAATCAGCGCGCACTTGCTGGCTGTGGCAATAGATGCAGCCGTTGGCAGCGTAAACGCGCGCGCCGCGCTCGACCATTCCCGATTGTGGCATCGGATAAATATCTGTGCCTTCCTCGTCGGATTGCGGATTGAGATGTCCGATTTGCCAATTTGGAATTACGGTCAATCCCACCCAGGAGAAGGCAAACGTCCCGAAGATTCCCAGAAAAAGCGGGGCTAGTCCTTTCATAAGCGCTGGCGTTCGGGGGCTAGAAAGCCGCCGCTCCTTGGTCCTAGAAAAAGCGGAGCGAGTCCTTTCATACGTGCACTTCAGAACCCTCCGCTTCAACTGGATTGAGGAACGTGGGGACAGTCGATTGTCGGCCCAACCCCAAAAGCATCAGACCAAAGTGATACGCGAAGATAAAATGCGACGCAGTGAGCAAAATGCCGGCCAGGCTGCGCCCGCGCAGATACGGAAGGACCGTTTCCGTGCTCTCGCTGAAAACAAGCGACGGATTCTCCATGTTCGCGCCCTGGAGAAAGCCGCCGGCGAGAAGCATGAGTGTCATGAGGCCAATGCCATAGGCGGATGCCCAGAAATGCAGTTTGATCAGTGACGCGTAACGCCATTCGCGCCCAATCAATCGTGGCACGATATAGTACATCGAACCGAAAATCACCATGGTGAAAAACGCGTAAAGACCGAGATGCGAATATGCGATGCTCGCCTGGGTAAAGTTCACGTAGCGCGCAACGGAGCGGAGCGAGATCAAAACACCGATCAGACTGAAGACCGTGTACGACATCGCGCCGAATACGGTAAAGCGCAGGGTGGGGCTATAGCGCATGAGCGGAAAATAACCCTGCATGGTCATGTGATGATTGAGGCCGACGGTGGCGACAGGAATGATCGTGAGGATAGTCGCCGCGATGCTGGCGGTAATCATCCACGCGGGGAACGGTCCGTCGACGAGCCGCTGCATTCCGGTCCAGCTCGAGAAAAGCGCGTAGCTCCAAAAACCGATCGCCGCCAGATGATAACTGTAGACCGGGCGCCCGATCACTTTGGGAATCATGTAATAGGCGGTGCCAAGACCGATGGCGCCGAACCAGAGAAAGAGCAGATTATTCGCGTACCACCAGCCCACCGCCGATTGCAAGACCCCTTGCACGGGCACGACGAAGAGCATCAACTGGCCAGCTGCGTAGAGCCAGGGAAACCAGAGAAACGCGCCGAGCAAATACCATTGGGTAATGTAGATTTGTTCGCCGCGCCGAAAGCGAAACATGAGCACCGCCCATGAGGCAATGAGCGTGTAAGCGACAAAAAGAATGATCGCTGCGTAGCGCGGAAACTCGAGCCATTGATAACCGGTGCTGTCGCCGAGGACAATTCCACCCACGCCCAGCAAGACTCCGAGATTCCAAAATCCAGCGCCCGCAACCAGGAGTAGCGGAAAGCGCAGAACCGTCCGGCACAACCGGGCCATCAGCCAAATTGCCGTGCCCATTCCGGCCATCGACGCCCAACCATAAACCATCACATTCATGTGAGCAGGCCGTACTCGTCCCCACGTCAGGAAGCTGATCCCCGAAAACATGTCTGGTGCGTGCAGCTTGAATGAAACAAAACCGGCCAGCAGCGTGCCAAGGATCAGCCACGCAATCGCCGACGTGTAGAACATCAGCACCGGCACACGCGTCGAAGCGTCGATCAATGCGCGCTCCAACTGCTCGGCGTCACCCGCGGCGGCGGAAACGGACGGTTCTCTTAAGGGAATGCCAGTGGCGTTCATGGAGTTTTGGATGGGGCCGGTGACGGAGGGGCGGGTGATGGCTGAGCCGCTGGCAAAGGCGACGCCGGCGCTTGCTGTGAAGGCGGGGCAGGAGCCTGTCCCGAGGGCGAGGCAACCGGCTGCGCGGCGCCCGGCTGCGGAACTCCGGCCGGCGCAGGCGAAGCCTGAGCCGGACTCGGCGAAGCGGCTGGCTGGGTTTGAGGCTCCGGCGTGGCGATTGGACCGGCTGGGGCTGGCTTTTGCTGCGCCAGCCCGGCAATTGTCAATTCCATCGCGCGCTCGATTGGGATGCGAGCAACTCCTTTGTTCTTATCGATCCAGCCGTAAGTGGTCAGAGCCTTTGCCGCCTCCTCGCGTGAAGTTTTCAGATTCTCCATGCGTTTTTTTGCCCGGGTTTGTTCGTAATCGCTTTCACGCGGTGCGGGACCAATCACAGCGAGCACGATCACACCGAAAAGCGCGAAAAGAAGCACGATCCCAAACCATGTGGACAACGGCGTCCGCGAGTGAACAACCTGACGAAGAGATTCGGTGTCGGCCATTTCAGTTAACCAGGTTCAAAGATTCAATCAGGCGCGGATCGCGCACTGGAAAGAGCGAACTCCTCGGCACGAGTCGCAAATAAACGAAACCGAGAGTCGCGCCGATGGCGATGAGCGAAACCAAATCCCAGATGCTCACCTGCACGCCGGTGCCATGCAACGCGGGCAGGACGACGATGTACATGTCCAGCATCTGCATGCAGACAATCCATCCGGCCACGATACAAAGCCGGCGCGGTTCCTTTTTGATCGAGCGCAACAGTAAAATCCCAAAAGATATGAAGAAGCGGCCGATCACGAGGACCATGCTCAGCGCCCACCACGATTCGGTGTTTCGGGTAATGAAAAATTGCGTCTCTTCCGGAATGTTCGCATACCAGATGAGCATGTATTGGCCGAAGCCGATGTAGGCCCAGAAAACACAGAAGGCGAGCATCCATTTCCCCATGATGTGATAATGCTCGAGCGTGACGACATCCTTCAGGTAACCAGCCTGGCGCAGAGCCGTGATCACCAGCACGAGCAGCGACATCGAGCTGCCGGCCGCACCGGCGAAGATGTAAACGCCAAACATCGTTGAAAACCAAGTGTAGTTCAGGCTCATCAGCCAATCGAACGCGCCGAAGGTAAGACAGAGCGCAAACATCGGAAGGCTGATAAACGCGGCCTTGCGCATCCAGATCGTGAAGCGCGGATTACCGTCCTTGTCCTGGCGCACGGAGAACCGGCGCAAAGCGAGCGCTGCCGCGGCAAAAAAGCCCAGGAACAGGACTGCGCGTCCGAGAAAGAAACCCCAATTAAGATAAGCGCGCTTGGAATCCAGCGCAGGCTCGTGCCCGGGCGGAATGTCCATCCATGCATAAAGATGATGCCGAAGAAGAAGAATTGGCACGAAAAGAAGCGCCATGACCAGCAGCAATGCCGCGATATTTTCCAACTGACGCCGCACCACCACCGACCATTCGGCATCGGTGGCATGATGTACGATTGTCCAGAAAAAACAGCCAGCGCACAGGGTGAAGAAAAATGCAAAAGCAAAAAGCCATGAATAGCTCAGCTGATGTGGATTCACGAGTGCGCCGACAGCACTGAGCAACAGCGCCACCACGGCAATTAATCCCAGCACGAACGAGAGCCCCGTAAGACGGCTGCTTTCGAAGTACTCGCCTTCTGGAGTCGGCACGGTCTGTGAACGCTCGCTCATTATTTCTCCAATTCGGCGCGATGGTTCTCCGGAATATCCGCGATCCCCGAGTGTTGACTGCGCTGTAAGGCGCGCAGGTACGCAATGATCGCCCAGCGATCCGCGACAATGATGTTGGGCCCGTAAGCCATCATTGTGTTTTTGCCGTTGGTGATCGTGTTGAAAATCTCGCCGTCGGCCATTTTGCGGATTCGGTCGTCCTGAAGCGTTACCACCGTCGCGAGACCGTATTGTTTGGTGATTCCGTTGCCCTCAGCCGCCGCTCCATGACACATGGCACAAGTGATGTTAAACCGCTGCTGGCCGCGCTCCATCAACTCGCGGGTGACTTCCAGCGGAATGCCCGTCCCCCATCGGTCGGCCATTTTGCCTGTGTTGTAGTAATCGGTCCCGGCACTAAAGCTGGCACGTGGATGCGACCAAGGACCGATTGCCCCCGATGTGTCGCCTGTCTCCGCTTTCGGCATCTCGTAGCCAATCGGAACTGTGCCCGCAACCGGCAAACGCGGGCCGCGCCCGTCCGCAAACAAATTGAGCGGCGCTTGCGCCCGCACTTTCATCTGACGCACCATGTCGGGAAAAAGCTCGAGGGGCGGGCCGGTGCTGGTTGGTCCACGAAACCCAAACACCGCAAGGATCGCGATCGTGCAGAGAAGAAAAATCACCAGGAATCCGCGCAACATATTCAATCCTCGTGGACGATCGTGATGTGTTGCCCGCCGCTTTGTTCCAGTAACTCGCGGACACCAGTCTCAGTAAAGCGCGGGTCGCGCGCTTCAATTGCCAGGAAAAACCCGTCGTTAGTCACGCGGCCGAACCGCTCCCAGTTAAACATGGGATGGTACCAGCGCGGCAATCCGTTCATGCCAAGCATCGCGAAAAACGAGGCGAACGCCCCGAAAAGCACGGTCAGTTCGAACATGATCGGAAAAAACGCCGGGACGGTGAAAAAGTTGGTTGGTTTGCCGTGGACATCGAGTGGATAGAGAAACCAGGAGGGGCCGAATTCGACGACGGCAGCAGTAAGCAAACCGGAGACTCCGCCAAACAAAACCCATCCGCTCAACCACGATTTTCCCAATCCCATCGCTTCGTCCATTCCATGGATCGGGAATGGAGAATAGACGTCCCAACGTTTGAAGCCCGCATCGCGGACGTGTTTGGCTGCTTCGTAAAGCGCGGCTGCGCTCGGATACTCCGCAGCCATCGCGTAGACTTTATGACCGGCCGGAGTCCTGATCATGGGCGCTCCTTTCCGCCTGCGGCTACGGAATGCCGATCGGTGGGCGAGGTATAATGCACGTCCGCCTCTGGCACGGCAGTCTTCACTTCTGACATCGCAATCATCGGCAGAAAACGGACGAAGAGCAGAAAGAGCGAAGTAAAAATCCCGAGCGTGCCAATGTATGTCCAGATATCCACCCAGGTTGGAATAAACAGACCCCAGGAAGAGGGAAGAAAATCACGATGCAATCCACCGACGATAATGATGAAGCGCTCGAACCACATGCCGGCGTTCACGCACATGCAGACGAAATAGACGACATAGACATTCCGGCGGCACCACCTGAACCAAAAGAGTTGCGGTGAAAGCACGTTGCAAAAGAGCATACCGACCCACCAGTACCACCAGTAAGGACCAAAGACGCGATTCCAAAACGCGAATCGCTCGTAGGAATTTCCGCTGTACCACGCCACGAAAAATTCCATCATGTAGGCGTAGCCGACGAATGAACCGGTTAACAAAATGATCTTCGCCATCTTGTCGATATGCTGCGGTGTGATGACGTCCTGCAGCTTGAACATGGCGCGCGCGGGCAACAGCAAGGTCAACACCATGGCAAAACCGCCGAAGATCGCGCCGGCGACGAAGTAGGGCGGGAAAATCGTGCTGTGCCACGTTGGGAGGATCGACGTTGCGAAGTCAAAAGATACCACGCTGTGCACTGAGAGAACGAGCGGGGTGGAAAGACCGGCCAAAAGCAGATAGGCCATTTCGTAATGACGCCAGTTGCGATTGGCGCCGCGCCAGCCACACGCGAAAATTCCAAAAAGGAATTTCCTGATCTTCGTCGTGGCCCGATCGCGCAACGTGGCCAAATCAGGAATCAAACCGGTGTACCAAAACAAAACCGAAACGGTAAAGTAGGTCGATACCGCAAACACGTCCCACACCAGGGCGCTTCGGAAGTTTGGCCAGATCGCCCAGTTGTTAGGCACGGGCGCGAGAAACCATGCCATCCAGACTCGTCCCACGTGCACGCCAGGAAAAATCGCGGCGCAAATGACCGCAAAAAGCGTCATCGCTTCCGCGGAGCGGTTAATCGAAGTGCGCCATTTTTGGTGGAGCAAGAACAAGATTGCGGAGATGAGCGTGCCCGCGTGTCCGATACCGATCCAAAAAACGAAGTTGGTGATGTCCCAGGCCCAACCAACCGGGATGTTATTTCCCCAGGTGCCAACGCCAGTAGAAATCTGGTAACCGAGGCAAAAGAGACCGAACGTCGCGGCACTTGCTGTAATGGTAAAGGCTACCCACCACCAACGTGGCGCGGGTTGCTCCACCACGCCTGAAATTCGCTCCGTCAGCCAACTGAAGTTGCGCTTGTTCAAGACGAGCGGTACCCGTGCGAGCGGTCGCTCGTCCTCTTTGATCATCTCCGGTGCTGTTGCTCCTGCGTCCATGTTCAAATTGCCAATTACGACAATCGGAAATCGAAAATCGAAAATCGAAAATTCATCATGCTGGTTTCTCCTCGAGGCTTGCGACGCCGATGTTTGCCGCGTCCGGCATTTTCGGATTCGGGTTGCGAATCCGCGCAAGATAACTCGTTCGGGTATTCACGTTCAGATACTCGAGCAGGCGATAATTGCGGTCCTGCATTTTCATTTTCGAGACGCGGCTTTCCGGGTCTTTGATGTTCCCAAAAACAATTGCTTCCGTGGGACAGGCTTGCGCGCACGCCGTTGTAAATGAATCGCGCGGGATGAGTGTATCGGCTGAAGCGCCGGCTCGTGCTTGCGCCGCGATTTTTGCTTCCTCAATCCGTTGCACGCAAAATGTGCATTTTTCCATCACCCCGCGCATACGCACGGTGACGTTCGGATTTTTCTGCATCTTGATAATGTCGGGAGCGCCTTTGGTGGTGAGCGGCGCGAAATATTCTTCGTAGATGCTCAAGGCACCGGCGATCTTCCTCTTGCCGACTGGTCGCTGGTTGTAATCGAAGTAATTGAATCGGCGCACCTTGAATGGGCAGTTGTTCGCGCAATATCGCGTGCCGATGCAGCGGTTGTAAGCCATAACGTTGAGACCATCCTCGCTGTGGACGGTAGCGTTGACGGGACAAACCGTTTCGCACGGCGCGTTCTCACAGTGCTGGCACATCATCGGTTCATGCACGATCTCCGGATCTTGCGGCCAGTCGCCACGGTCCTGGTTAAATGGCTTTTTGCTTGCGTAATAGCGGTCGATGCGAATCCAGTGCATCGCCCGGCCATGAGCCACTTGCAGTTTGCCGACTACCGGGATGTTGTTCTCGCTTTGGCAGGCGATCACACAAGCGCTGCATCCGGTGCAGACATTCAGATCGACTGTCATCCCCCACTGCTGCGGCGCGTCCAGGGGCGGATGACTGTAGATGGTTGGCAACCTGTGGGACAATTCTTCCTCGCCGGGCACTTTCTTGGCGAAATCATTGTCGGCCCGGTAGCGTTCCAGCGTCGCTTCTCGGACAAGACCGCGGCCTTCAATGCTGAAGTGCTCCTGCGTAATGGAGAGCGGATAAGTGCGTCCGACTTTCGTTACTTTCACACTCTCGATTCCCTGGCCACCCGCCGAGACGAAATATGGATTTGCCGCGGTGCGAAGGAAGTAGCCGTTGAACCCCGACTGTTCGGCGATCTTCGGTCGTTCTTTCAACGCTCCGCCTGCGTACGGCAGCGCATTAAACTCCGGCATTTTTCGCGCGTAACCGAGTGAGATTGTGATTGAATTATCCGCGTGGCCGGGCGACACCAGCGCCGCGATTACCAGCTCGCGTTTGATCCGCCCTCCACGAGCGCCCTTTTCATTGACCGCGATCTGCACCAGGTCGCCGGTCTGGACGCCGAGCTTTTTCGCGAAAGCGGGACTCATCAGGGCGGCGTTGTCCCAGGTCAGCTTTGTGATTGGATCGGGCAGTTCCTGCAGCCAGCCATTATTGGCGTAGCGGCCGTCGTCCATTGCATAACTGCCAACAAACACAATCTCCGGCGATTCCGCCGTTGGCGCTGGCGGTGCCGTCCAGGAATTTTGCGCGAGAGGGCCTGCCGCGCTTGCGTTGAACGAAGGCGGCTGATCTTGGACTTGAACGTGGGAGGCAAACCCATCGTGGAGAAAGCGGGACCAGGCTGTTTGAAAATCGCCCGGCGGATTTGTTGCACGAAAAGTTTCCTGCACCAGCTCGGGTCCTTCTGTTTTCGGTCCACCGAGGAGCGCGTTCAGCAGTTCGATTTCCGATAAACCGCCAAAAAGCGGCAGAATCATTGGTTGGATCGACAAATATTCGCCGTCGGCCGTGAGCGCGTCCCCCCACGATTCCAGGTAATGCGCGGCAGGAATATGCCATTGGCTCAGCTCCGAAGTGGAATCCTCGTGATAACCCAGTCGCACAATCTCCGGCACCTTTTTTTGCAGATCACTCCAATTAAGCGGCTGCCCCGTCTCATGGTCCTCTACCAGGCCACGCGGCGCGTTATAGACCGGGTCCCCTCCGAGAATGAACAGTTGTTTGATCCGTCCATCGTTTATGTCTGCCGCGAGCTGGGAAATGTCGATCGTTCGGGGATTGCGCGGAACCTGGCGGACGACCAATGTCTGGCCAAGATTCTTGAGCGCAGCGTTGATTGCATAAGCGAGCAGATGCACCTCGCCCGGCTGATTCGGGCCTGCCAGCACCAAACTCGCGCCGGGTTTTGCCATGAGATCATTCGCAGCCTCGCTGAGCCATTGCTCATCGAACGTGGTAACGCCTGCCGGCAGCTGCTGATTCGCAATCACAGAGCCGAGACCTGCGTCGTTCGTTCTCGCCAGAACCTTTTTGGCGAGCGCGTGAGCAAACGCCGCAATCTGGCTCGCCGGGCAGCGCAGACGATGGTCGGCCATCGCGCCAGTGAGCGTGAAGCGATTCTCGACTACATAAAGCCGGTTCATGTTATCTTTCGGCGCGCTCACTCGGCGTCGTGAAGTGAATGCACGGACGGACGCGAGATCGCCCTGGCCGCAATCGAGAAAATCGCTGTCGAGCGCGAGGATCACATCGGCGCGATCGAATTTCGGCAACACGCGCACGTTGTCACCGAAGACACCTTGGACGGCAGAACTTTGTTCCTGGCTCAGGAGCGGCTCGTAAACGCACCAGCGCACGCCCGGGAAAATCTTTTCCAGTTCTGCGCGCAAACGTTCGCGCGTGGGGGAATGCGTTTCCGCGACCAGAAATGCAAGGCCCTCGCCCTGCTGCGAGAGGAACGCGTTGCGAAGCTTGCCAATATAGGCATCAAACGCTGCGCGATCGCTCTTTTTCCCATTGTGAACGAACCGTTGCGAGCGTGATGGATCGTAAAGATCAAGAATCGACGCCTGGACGAAAGTGTCGGTCGCGCCGCGACTTGCCGGATGCAATGGATTGCCTTCGAGCTTGATTGGGCGTCCGTCCACAGTCGTTGCGATGAGTGGAATCGCGCCGGTGCGCCGAGGCATTGCGGTCGCGTAATACAGAAATTTTCCTGGAATTGTCCACTCCACATTCTTGGTAAATGGAACCAGATGGGCTTCCGGTCGCCGGCAACCATTTGAACCGAAGCCGGCCAGCGCCATCGAGGCGCCCATCAACTTCAAAAAGCTCCGTCGCGACCATTCTGCGCCATCCAGTTCCGCCACGCCCGCGGGAAACTCCTGTTCCAGCCATTTGCGAAATTCGGGTGTATCGCTCAACTCGCCGAGGCTGCGCCAGTAACGCTTTCCCGTTAACGGCTCAGATGGATGCTCGAAGATGCGTTTCATCTGGTCCTCCGGGGAGCGCACGCGCCTCGCCTGCTGGCGATCACGCCCTCGTGATCGCGAACTTTTCCTCTGGCAGTGCCTATTGGCTGGGAGAAGATTTTGGCGAGGGCGCCAAAATCAGCACGCGAGGGCGCGTGCGCTCCCCAGAATTCCTGTCGGCCAGCTCTAGGTAATTCGAACTTCATCGGTGGCACCCCTGACAATTAGTGGGCGGATTAATGTGCCAGCGTTCCTTTAACGTCTGGCCGATCTCTGTTTGACTGAGCTTTTTCTTCTTCGATAAATCTTCTCGCGCATTCTGCGGCTGTCCGTATTTCGCCACAAATTCCGCCGGTCTCACGTCGTCCGGTTTCCAATCGAGATTAAAGACCTGGTCATCTGGCCGCAAAAAGTTCTCTGGGTGTCGGTGACACTCAAGACACCACGCCATGCTGTGCGGCTTGGCATGATAAACTACCGGCATCTTGTTGACCGGACCATGACAGCTAAAACAACTGATGCCGCGATTGACGTGGGCGCTGTGATTATAAAAAACGTAGTCGGGCGTGCGATGGATCTGCACCCATTCGATCGGCTCACCCGTCTTCCAGCTCGCGCGCACCGGCTCGAGCTTTGGATTATCTTTCTGCACCTGGGTGTGGCAGTTCATGCACGTCTGGGTATTAGGCACGTTCGAGTGTGCCGCCATCTCGACAAAGCTATGGCAGTAACGGCAATCCATTCCCAGTTGCGAAACATGCAAATCGTGTGGAAAAGGCACGGGCTGAATCGGCTCATACCTCACCCGGGTGTACTTTGGCGTCACGTAATACCATGTCGCTCCGGTCAATCCACAGACCGACAGGATCCCGCAGATCACCAGTTTGATCGGCACCCAGTTCGTCCAGCGTGGAAAAAAATTTGCCATGGATTCTAAGCAGCGCGGATGCCATCGAACCGCAGCCGCCAGGCTGAAAATGGATCAAAGTTCAGATCAGGAGCTTTGTTCAGACGGTGCAAAGTTTGAGATTGGTTGCTCGTCCGAGGGGAAACCAGGATTCTATGAATCTGCTGGGCCGGGGCAAAATAAAATTCGTCTTTCAATCTCATGTCGATAAAAAACAACGCTGCCGCTCTTTCCGATACGGAAAAGCGAATAATTCGCAAAACCGATAACGTCAAAACTTCGCCAAGCCGTCAAGTGAAAGCGCAAGCCTCCAACATCTTCTTGTGCGGCATCCTCCTGTTGTTGCTATTTTTTCTTCGAAACGTGAATGCCGCCGAAGCTGTCGATCTTATCGTGGTTAACGGAAACATCTACACGGCAAACGAAAAACAACCGCGCGCGGAAGCGTTCGCCGTCAAAGATCAGAGGATCGCGTTCGTCGGATCAACTGCGGATGTGCAAAAGCTCGGTAGCGCCAAGACGCGCGTGATCGACCTTGGCGGCAAGACGGTCGTTCCGGGCTTAACCGATTCGCATTGTCACATTTTCGGAATCGGCGAGCGCGAGATGCGGTTGAATCTCGAAGGAACAAACTCGCTGCACGATTTTCTGGCGAAAGTTAAAGAGCGAGTTGCTCAAACCGAAAAAGGCGAATGGATCACTGGCCGGGGGTGGATCGAAACGTTTTGGAAACCGCCTCAATTTCCATCGCGCCAGGACCTCGACAAGATCGCGCCGGATAATCCGGTTTTTCTCACACGTGCTGATGGGCATGCTTCAGTTGTCAATAGCGCCGCCCTCAAAATTGCAGAGATCGACAGGACCACCCCGAATCCCTTCGGCGGACAAATTTCGAAAACGAGCGGCGAACCCAACGGAGTGTTGCTCGATAACGCGCAGGAGCTGGCCGCGAAACACGTTCCAAAACCGACTGAAGCTGAGCGCGAGCAGGCGCTATTGCTCGGCATCAATCGCGAGATCGGGCTCGGCTGGTGCGAAATTCAAAATGCCGGCAGCCACAAGGAAGACATCAAACTGATTAAGAAAGCGTTCGCCGATGGGAAAACAAAAATACGATTTATCAATGCCGTTTATGGTCCGGGTAAAGATGCACAAGATTTCCTGGCCGATGGCCCGACAATTGACGCGTTCAATCATCATTTCACGCAGCGAACGATCAAAATCATCTTCGATGGCGCGCTCGGTTCGCGGGGCGCTGCCTTGTTGAAACCGTATAACGATGCGCCTGACACGTCCGGTTTTCTCACCGAGAAGCCCGAGGAGTTGCGTCCGCTGTTCGAAGAAGCGCTGCCCCGCGGCATTCAAGTCGAAACGCATGCCATCGGCGATCGCGCCAATCGCATTATCCTCGATCTTTACGAGCAGGTGTTCAAAGCGGTGCCGCCTGAGCAGCGGAAAATTCGCGAGCCGCGCTGGCGCGTCGAACACGCGCAGATTGTGGATCCTGTCGACATTCCGAGATTTGCAAAGCTCGGCGTCATTCCGTCGATGCAACCGTCGCACGCGATCAGCGACTTGTTTTTCGCGCCCGCCCGCCTCGGAATGGATCGGCTCGCCGGCGCTTACGCGTGGCAGAGCTTTTTGAAATCCGGTTGTGTTGTAGCCGGCGGTTCCG
>WNGE01005233.1_pt1 | contig 14724 bp, 6 predicted proteins | sample 5400651 | NCBI WGS metagenome assembly WNGE01 (sample SAMN13153370, study PRJNA577476) | soil metagenome | isolation source: 60 cm soil or saprolite under grassland replicate 2 | place: USA:California | collected 2016-06-15 | reverse complement strand
TCGATTCTCGCGCGCAGGTCTGCGATCCGGCGCTTGGTGAGTCCAGTGCTAGAATACATGTCAGCGGCCTGTCTCTCGTCGATTGAGTGCGGTAACCCAATCCTTTCGAAAGGCAGGCCGCCTTTCAGTTATTTAATTGGCTTGTTGTCAAAACTGGCGCCGCTGAATAACCCTCAATATGACTAAGCTGCTTTTGTCGCAGATCTTTAGCCTGATATTTGCAGCATAGCCGCCTCCAACCATCACTGGTGATAATGAGAGCCTGAAACTATAGATTGAGCGAACATGCCTGACGACTTCACTTCGATACGTTCCTGGGAGGGCTCCAAGGCTCGCGCCTTTGAGGAGATCTGTTACCAGCTCCTGCGCGAGCCGCAGGACCTGCCGCCAGGAATGGTCGGTCGGCCTGTCCGGACGGGCAATCCGGACGGCGGCGTGGAGTGGTATGCCCTGACGGCCGACGATGAGCAGTGGGGCTGGCAGGCAAAGTACGTCGACGACATCGACGATCTACTGAACGCGATGACCGGGACAGTACGGCGAGTCGTCGCCGAACGTCCCCACCTGACCAAGCTGACGTTCTGCATACCGGGGAGCCTTCCGGCGGCGACGGCGAAGGGCAAGTGGAAATCGGCCCGGCGAAAGTACGACGACAAGGTCGCGACCTGGAAGGCGGACATTCCCGGTGCCGACAAGATCGACTTCGACCTCGTCCAAGGCAGCGATCTGCTTGTCCGGCTGGCGATGCCCAAGCATGCGGGGCGGGCATGGTTCTGGTGGAACGAGCCGTACCTGGGCCCGGACTGGCTAGTCGCTTTCCAGGGCAAACAAGTCGCCTACGCCGGCGACCGCTACCGGCCTGCCCTCCAGGTCGATGTCCCCATTCAGGACGACCTGTCGGCACTGGGCTTTGCCGGCTCCTATTTCGACGAGCTGAACAAGCACATCAAGCTCGCCAATCTGCGGCTGGCCGAGATTGAGACTCCACCGGCAGACCTGGGCATCGAGGTGGTCGAGTCGGCCCAGGTGGTGGCCGCAGCTGCGGCGTTGCTGGCGAGCCGGGACAGCACGACCTACCAGGCAGGTGATGACGACCCGCTTGAGAGCCTCGATCGGGAGGTAACCGCCTGCGCCGACGCCCTCGTCGCGGCTCAGGAGCAGGCCCGAGCGGCCGAAGCAGCGCTACCTGAAGAGAAGGAGCAGGAAGGGAGTGCCCCACGCAAGGAACACCTCAGGCACTACTCCTACCGTCTGAGCAGAGCCGAAAATGCGGTATACGGTCTCAGGGAATTTCTTAACGACTCACCATCCCGCGCTGTCCGGCAGGGGTTCTACTTCCTAACGGGCTCGGCGGGAACCGGCAAGACGCACCTCTGCCTTGATTCGGCCGAGCGGGCACTGCAAGAAGGCCGACCAGCCCTCATACTGTTCGGCGGTCTCTTCGGCGCGGGAGACCTGTGGGCCAGTCTGTGTGACCAGCTCGGCCTACCACCGCTGGGCGCAGACGTACTGCTCGGTGCGCTTGAGGCGGTTGCCGAAACCAGCGCGTTGAACGGCCGCCGCTTTGTGGTCATGATCGACGCCCTCAATGACACGACGGCCGCGCATTACTGGGCGACACGTCTGCCAGCTCTGCGAGCCCAGTTCGCTGCCCGCCCGTTCCTGTCACTGCTGGTCTCCTGCCGCGATACCTACCTTGACTACGTAGACCCGGACAACCGGCGTCAAGGCTTCGAGCGCATCCATCCGGGATTCGCAGGACGCGAGTTCGAAGCGACCCACAAATATTTTGAGCATTATGGCTTGCAGGCACCGAGGATTCCGTTGCTGCTGCCGGAGTTTACGGTCCCGCTCTTTCTGCTGACCTACTGCGAGGGCCTGCACGGCGAGGGACGTACGGTACCTCCAGGTGGTCACGAAGGCCGGGTTGAGATCTTCGAGCGATTCCTGAAGGTCGGACTGGAACGGGTCAGGACGAAACTGCATCTGACACCAGGCACCGGCAAGGTCAGAGCCGCTCTCGACGCGCTGCTGGACGAGATGGGCGCCACGGGCCGGGAGTCTGTTAGGTGGGAACGCGCAGAAGAACTGACGGCTGTCCAGGTCCCGGAGCGGACAGAGTGGCCGGAGACTGGCCTTGGCGCGCTGCTGAGCGAAGGTCTTCTCAACGACGAGATGGTCTACGACGGCGACGCGCCTGCTCGGAGCGTCCGGATCACCTACCAGGCATTCTCCGACTTCCTCATTCTCCAGCGCCGGCTGCGCAACGTACCTGGACGCACGCCGCCTGACGCCGCGTTCTCCGAGTGGCTGAGCACGGCGAGCTGGGGGATACGGGAGGCAGCGGCCGTCCTGCTCCCAGAGCGGTACGCGGTCGAACTGCCTGACCTTCTGGAGCCGGTCGTCCGTGGCGATAACGAGCCGGGCGGTGAGAACAGTCGGCGGGCAGACCGTGTGATGAACAGCCTCGATCTGATGGCGGTCCGATCTCTGCCGTACCGCCGGCCGGAGGCGATCACTGAGCGGTCGATCGAGTTCCTCAACCGCCAGGCGCAGACCAGCGGCAGCCAGAAGGAGCTACTCGACGTCCTGTTTCTATGCGCGCCTCAGCCGGACTCGATAGTCAACGGCGACGGCTTGCATCGCCACCTGTCGCGGTTCTCCATGCCTCGACGGGATGCGGCCTTCGGCATACCCATGTACTACGAGCTGGACGACGAGGGCAGTCCGCTCTCCCGGCTGGCCCGGTGGGCTGCAGGAGGCCCGTACCCCGACTACGAGCCGAGGGTCGTTGAGCTGACCTGCATTCCCCTCGTCTGGATGCTCTCATCGCCAAACCGCTTCATGCGCGACTGGATCACCAAGGCGCTGGTCCAGGTACTCTCCGGCCATATCGACGTGGCCGCCAGTCTCATCGAGCGCTTCGTCGGGGTGAATGACCCCTACGTCCTCGAACGCCTGATCACCGTGGCCTACGGCAGCATCCTGCGCGGCGGCGTGGATCACCCGGCCGAGTCCGCTCAGCTCGGGTCCCTCGTCGAAGAGCAGATCTTCGGCCGGCTCGACAAGCTGACGCCAGACGCCCTGATGATCGACTCGGCCCGAGGGATCATCGAGTGGGCCGTCGCTCAAGACCAGCTAACGGCGTCCTCCCTTGAAGCCGCACGACCTCCCTACGGCTTCACCCGCCCAGGGAATCCTCCGACGAAGGAGCACCTTGACGAGCGCTATCCTCACGGCGAGGGTACGACTGAGGTCACCAGTTACGGCTCGATCTTCTTGTCTGTCCTCGACTTCGGCGACTTCGGCCGGTATGTCATTGAGCCGGGGATGGGCTACTTCTTGCGAGTACCGCTGAGCCTGCCGCGGCCCGTACCCCAACCCGCCCCGGAACCCAGGTTCCTGGTTACTCGGTGGCGGAAGTTCAAGAGGGCCCTGTCAGCCGAACTAGCAGCGCGTGCAGCGCCGCTATTCGAGACCGAGGAGACGCCAGGTCCGTCCGCCGAAGAAGAGATACGCCAGTTCGTGTCATCTCTCTCCGACGACCAGCACGAACTCCTCAAAGCCTGCTGGCAACGGCCAGTTCGCCGTTCACCAACGCTGGATCCGAGCTATCCGTTCAAGGGGGCCGAGCGCTGGATCCTCCAGCGAACGATGACCTTGGGATGGACACCCCAGCTATTTGGCCGCTTCGATCGGCAGGTTAACTACCACGACGCCGACCGCGACAGCCACAAACCGGAGCGCTTTGGCAAGAAGTATCAGTGGATCGCCTACCACGAACTGCTCGCACGGGTGGCGGACACCTACCACTTTGATTCCGGTTACGGTGACGAACCGGAAGCGTTTGACGGGATTTACCAGCTTAACGACCGCGAGATCGACCCAAGCCTACCGCCGGTCCCATACAAGGAGTTCCAAGAGAGGGTTGCCATACAGGGAACATGGCGACCGACAGGCGTGAGCTTCCCAGGCCCGCTTCCCGGATCGGTCAACTTCGGTACCTACGCGGGTGACTACCGCGCGTTCCTCAACGATCGTAAGAGCCTGCCGTATCCCAGCCGCATGGTCCGCCTTGCGGACGATACTGGCCAATCCTGGCTCGTTCTCTATGCGCACCGAACACAGGGGATCCGTGCAGAGAGAAGCGATACTGAACTGCCAGCGGACCGGCAATTCTACTCACTCTATTCGTGGCTGGTCCCTCGTGGCGAGGCCGGGGCCGTTGCCGCCGCCATGCCGGCGAAGCTGCAGGGCCATTCCTTCAGTTCCGATCTTGTTGATTCGCACGGACACGTCGACTGCTGCTATTTCGGCGAACTTGGCTGGCGGGCGACGAGATGTCCGAATCGACACGATGCTCCATTGACCGTGGTCGAGACAGACGGAACCAGCTTGACGGTGGTCAGCACCATTGAACGCTATCTCTGGGAAGGTGGGATCTGGGACTGCTCGATTGAGGATAGCGTCAGGGCTATGCTTCCTTCGAGGTTCCTGCAGCAGTCGTCAGACCTGCGGTGGAAGGGTGATACAACTTCGTGGCATGACGGAGACGAACTCGACATGTGCTATATGGATGTGACCACCGCCGACAGCCAGGGCGATGTGCTGGTCGTTAAGGAAGGATGGATTAGGGAATATCTGGCGAGCCGAGAAATGGCGCTTGTGTATTGCGTTCAAGGCCAGCGAGAACACCGGGACGACGGAACCCGAAACTTCTCCTGGCTTGAGTTTGAGCTTAGCGGCACCTATGACGACGGGCAGCTGTCACCTGGAGAGTCGCTGACTGTGCTTAAGAACAACCGAGACGATTCAAGATCGCAGGCTGATGACCAGGAAGCGCCCAGCTCGGATGGCGGCTGAGAGAGTGGCCAAGCCGACAGGCAAGGGATCCAGGATGCATCTAGTAGGGCAGCCGCAGTTAGTGATCTCGCTGGCGTCTTCGCTTGTAGTGGCAGTAGCGGGCGCGGGCCTGGTGGCGCCGGCGCCAGTGTGACCAGCGGAGGTAGTGGGCGTCCGGGTGGGCTGGCCGGCGGAAGATGGCGTGGAGGCGGCGGATCTCGTTGACGGTGAGCGGGATCAGCCTGTTATCGCGGTCACTGCCCGCAGCCGGCTGCTGACTGTGCCGGGCTGGCTGCGGGGAAAGTTGTCCACAGGCCGTCGGCCCCCTCTGTGGCGGGGTCACCGGAAGCGGGCCCGCCGTCATCGTCGCGGCTGCCGGGCGGCGGGTGCCCGGCAGCGGTGACGGCCAGCCACGCGTGCGCGCACATCGCCAGCGTGATGTGCCGGTACCAGGCGAGGTGGCACCTGACCTGGTAGTGGTCCAGGGCGGTCTCGTTCTTGGCTGCCTGGAAGCATTCCTCTACCGCCCATCTGGCGCCGGCGACACGGGCCAGCTCGGCCAGGGTGGCCCCGTGCGGGGCGTGGCACAGGTAGAAGGCCAGCTCGCCGCTGCCGATGGCCCGGCGGATCAGCAGCCGCCGGGCGGGCCCGGCATCGGCGTAGGCCCAGTCATAGAGCCGCTCGCCCTTCGAGCCGGGCCCGCAGGAGATCCGGTGCCACGCCGCGGCGGGGATCTTCGCCGCGAGCTCATCCGCCCGGATCGCGCGCCCGGCGCCGGCTGGCACCCGGTGATCACACGACACCGCCAGCACGTAGGCGATGCCTTGTCCTTCCAGCCAGGCGCGGAGCGGGCCGTTATCGCCGTAAGCCTCATCGGCCGTCACCCACGAGAACCCGATCCCGGCCGCGGCCGCGCGGCCGATCATCGCCTGGGCCAGCTGCGGCTTGGTCGCGAACCGCGTCTGCGGCGGCACCCCCGCGGCGGCCATGCGCCCGGTGTCGGAGGTCCATGACCTGGGCATGTACAGTTCCCGGTCGATCAGCGCCCGGGCACCGCCGGGCACCGCATAGGCCAGGAACACCCCGATCTGGCAGTTCGTGATCTTCCCCGCCGTGCCCGTATATTGCCGCTGCACCCCGGCTGAGCGCGTCCCGCTCTTCTCGAAACCGGTGTCATCAGCGACCAGCACCCCGCCCAGGCCGCCCAGCTGAGCGGCCACGTAGCGGCCGAGGGCGTCACGGACCGCGCCGGCGTCCCAGCGGGCGGAGTTCAGCAGCCGCTGCATCCCGTCCGGGCAGGCATCCCCGGCCAGTTCCGCCAGCGACCAGCCGTTCTTGCGCTCCAGCCCGGACGCCAGCCCCAGCAGGTAAGCACGAGCCCGCAGCCGCGGCTCACGCCGGAAAAAGAACGGCGCCACCACCTGCGCGAACATCTCATCAAACCCAGCCGCCCACCCGGCAGGATCTATCTCATCTACGCTAGGCGGCACGGCCACCGCGTGATCCATCAGGCTCTTCACACCCCGATGATCACGAGGTGGCCGCCCTATGTCATGCCGCCATGCCGGCCCTCATCACAAACTGCGGCTGCCCTACTAGTCACGGCTGCGGCGTACCAGGAAGACCTTCGGCAGAGAGGCGCTCGCCCTCAGTGACGCTGAGACGATCTTGATAAATACTGTCCAGCAGCAGGTTCTCCCATCGCTGAAATGCTTGATCACGAAACGACTGGTGACGGCTGGCGCGATCGGGCAGCCGGCAGATCACGGCAGTGAGCCACCACTTGAAGAGGCAGATCAGAAACCGGAGCGCTCCAGCACGCGGCTTGGCATGGATGCGGCGACGAAGTATCCAGATGAGGCTTGGGCCGGACCACCGAAGACCGTCCCAGAAGGCGCATGACCGCAGCACGAGTGGACCCTCCATAGGGTCCGACGTGCCATCGTCGGTAAGTCTGCGGCCTTCACCGCCGGCATCTGTGTGAAGTTGCGAGACCCACTCTAGCTGGTGGCGGTGTACACAGTGGCTCGCTCGCCTGGTGTCCAGAGGACCGTCTGCGCGCGTCCGTTTCGGAGGAACGCCTCATAAGCCTCGCGCAGAAGCGCGAGGGGCATCTGCACCGATATGCCCCGTGCCCACCGCCCGCCCGGAAGGCCGCGCACGCGGCTCTTGGTGGTTGACTTCTCGATGATCAGCGTTCCGTGTTTCGGGCAGGACGAGAAGATCCCTGTCGATCCGGCGAAATCCACTGGTACCGCGTCTTCGAGCAGGGGATAGCCGTGGCTGGTGGGCCACCCTTGATTCGATAGTCCGAGGACAGGGGACGTGGGCTGACGGCCTGGGACTGCCTGGGCGACGCCGAGCTGGCGGTTGCATCTCCTGCCGTTGCCGGCACAGCGGATGACGATAGCGATTGCCAACTCATGCCTCCACTTGCAGAGCCCGCCCCCGCCCGACAAGACACGACTTGCACTACCGATCCATTGTGCCCGCGTGCCCACAGGCGGGCCAGCCGCCTTCTTCAGGAATCGCTAGCCGCGGGGCCACTGGCCGGACCAGACTGGAACCGATTCCGGGCTCGCGGGAGGCAGCCACGATGTGACGGTCGCGGCAAGAGCACCGCTTGCCTTCCGCGCATGGCGAGCGACGTCGAGGTCGCTGACGACGTGTAGTGGTACAGCCGCGCCGCCGCCTGCGCCGGCCTGACTTCCTGCTCGGACCCAGCTGACGGCGCCGACACCGGCCAACGAACACAACTGCGGTTCTGCGCGCCCGAAATCGGCATAACGGTCTGCAACTGTCGATCGCTATCTAGCGCGGCGAGCACGCGTCCGTCTGGATGCTGGACCTCAACTGGGCGATCTCGTAGACGGCCGCTCGTGACGTGCGGCAAGCTCTCCTGCGTGCCCTACGGTGTGTCGACGGCACGTCGACAGGACGGCCGGTGAGCGGCGGCAAAGCGCCCGCCCGCCCACGCGGGCGGGCAGGCCTGGACACGCAGGCCGGCCTGCCGCTGGTTGCCACCGGCCGGGTGGGCGGGCCTGCCGCGCTACCGGGGAGGCACCAGGCATGGGCGATCAGAGCCCGGCAAGTCAACCGCTGCTCCGTAAGCGCCCCTGACCGTCGCGGATGGCAGCTGGTGGCGCTCTGGGCGGCTAGCCGCAGCGAGGTCTACCCCGCCGGCGCCGGGGCGGCCGGGTCATCCTGCCAGAGGCCGAACTCGTTCCCCTGCGGATCCCGGCACGATCATTCGGGCCGGGCCTGTGACCTGGGCACATGCGAGGTGACCTGCAAAAAACCGTCAACACTGCTGGGTAGCTGGAGTTGAGCTGGGCATGATCAAGGTGCGGCGCAGTTGGTTAGCGCAACTCGCTCAACTAGGACTGTCCTGAGGCGTCGGCCCCGGCTGGCGCTGTTGAGCGTTTCCCGCGCTCGCCCGGCGACGGGACCCTGTGCCGCGGTTGCGCCGTGGGCGGCGGCGGGTGACTACGCTGAGCAGCGCGGCGAGCAGGATGACGCCGCCAATGATTGCAAGCCCTCCCCACCAGGTGGATTGCAGCCACGGCAGGACATGCTTTGGCACCAGGCCGGTGCTGCCTTTGGGGATGGTGCCCCATATCTGGGTGCGGACCCATGCCAGCGTGAGTGATCCGGCAAGGGCCAGCGTGGTGATGGCGATCAACGCGCCGAGCAATCCGCGGTGGATTCCCCATGCGCCTAGAGCGATGAGGTACAGTCCGACCAGGGCGACGATCGTGCCGGTCACCCCGATGGCGATCAATCCCTGTGTGGCCATGACGCCGCCGATGACGGCGAGTACAACGCCAATCAGCAAGGTTTTCCATCCGCTGCCACCGGTTACCTTCGTTGCCATGTACCCGGTGCGGGTAACGGTGCGGGCGCTGGCCAGGACTGGTCTGACCGCACCGGGTATCTCCGGGGCAGTGGCAATCGTAGCGGTGGCCACGGCGGCCGCCTTGGCGGCGAGCCGGGCGAACGCGGGCGTGTGCATCTGCCCGGCGAGCGTCTCCAACCGCACGGGGCAGGAGGGGAGTTCCTTGGCGAAGTCCCCCGGCTCCTTGTTCTCATGCTTCAAGGTGAGCACGTTGGTGGCCCATGGGTCCGGTAGCCCATGCAGTGGCTGATTCTGGCGATGTGCGATAGCCGCCTTGTGCCAGGTGGCGCGGATCCGGGTAGATACAGGCAGGTTCGACTGGGTGCCTGTGGTGTTACGGGGATCAATCAGCGGCATCAGGCCCCCGCTGTCGGCGAGCATCTGCTCGGCGATGGTGGGCAGCTCGTTTGCCGCGATCAGGTTCTGCCACGCTCGCGCGAGGAAGAGCGCGGAGTTGGGCAGGCTGACTGGGATTGCCGCATTCGCGGTGTCGAGGAATGCTAGGTCCGTCTCCAGACAGTCGCCGTCCAGGCCGGCCGGAAGCCCGGTGGCCTCGCGCAGCAGGGCGGCGAAATTCTTCGCTCGGTTGCCGTGAGTCCACTGGTCATCCGGGTCTTCGGCGGCGTATTGGTCTTCAATGACCGCGAGGATGCGGCGCGGATCGAGGAGGATGTGCACCAGCCATCCACTGCCGTCCATGCGCCCCCACATCCAGTCGTAGGCGCGCCAGGAGCCCTTGTAGAAGGCGGCGAAGTGGTGGAGTTCCACCCCGCGTAGCTTGTTGACGGTGTCCAGTTCGTTCTTTGGTGCCAGCAGTGTGCGAGTGTTAGCGCTGACCTGGATGAACTCTACTGGCTGGTCCACCTCGGGCTTGGCCGGCTCCAGGGCTCGTTCGGCGATGACTAGGTTGAGCAGGCGGTCCGCGAGTTCACCGTCGGAACGAGGGTCGCCGAAGTAGCGCAGGTAGGTTCTGATCGAGGCGGCGGCTTCTTTACGTGAATCTCGCCCGTCCGGGGGGTCAAGCGTTTTCAGATCGGCCAGTAGCCCCTTCACGGCGGCAGCGAGGTCCTCCCACGCGTGCCGGACTTTAGCCGCCGCGACTTTATATTCTTCGACGTCATCTGCCGTTGCGGGCGGCTGCGGCGACGGCGGCCCGATCAGCAGAGCCTGGCGCTTGGCCTTCGCTAGTTTAGCGGCGACCTTCACTAGGCCCTCAGGGCCTGAGCTGGTTTTCGCGGCCTCAGTCAGTTTCTTGTCGACCTCATTGCGTTCGCGCCAGTCCGGCGGAGAGGCATCGTAAGCCTCCTCGATCTTCGTCCGGCGGCCGGTGATGTTCTTCCGCTGGTCGGGCCTGGTGGCGCGCTGGTACCCGAGCCGGACCAGGTGTATGGCTGTGGCACGAGCGGCGTGGAAGACGGGCAGGCCGAACGCGGCGGCCCTGCTGAACGAATCGTCAGCAGCCGTGTTCCAGGCGTCCCAGGCAGCAGCCTCCTCGCTCTCAGCTGAGCCCCTGGAACCCGCGTCGGCGGTGGCCTCGCCGGGAGCCGCCTCGCTGGTGGCTGACATCTGTGCCGGCTGGGCAGAGCCCGGGGGAGAGGCCAGTGCCAGGCCGTCTTGCGGGCCTGCGTGCCAGCCATCTCCGAGGACCTTCACCATTTCTTTGGCCATGCGTTTTTCCGGCGGCTCGACGCCCGCAGGCCGGTCGGCTGACAGTTCGGTCGCCCACTTGTCCGGCAGCGGCATCGTTGTCAGCTGGCGCATCACCTCGTCAAGCAGGGGCTGGGCCAGACCAGCGCCCTGCTGCCGCTGATAATCACGTAGGAGCCCGCTGGTCACCAGGCGGCCGTCGATAGACGGCCGTGCTCCCATCTCCGCCAGATAGCGGCGCAGGTTGTGGCTGGTCGTGATCCGCTGGTTGTGTATGCGGACCGCCTGCAGGTCACTGGTAATCGACTGGGCCAGCTGCGCATCCAGGTCCTCTTTCAGCGCCCCGGCCATCGTCGGCGGCTGTTTCCACTTTTCAGCATCTGGCTGGGCCGCGGGGCTCGGCGTGCCACCGCCATCAGGCACGACAAACGCCAGCACCCGGCGCACCCGACCGGTGGCTGGCTGAGAGAACACCTGGGCAAGCAGCGGAGTCAACGGCCGGTTGGCAAGCAGGCCCCCGTCTACCACCCAGTGGCTTCGGGTCATATTCGCAAAATCGGCCATATCCGGACGTGCGGGAATACCCTGCGCCGCGGCAATGGAGCGATTGATCGGTACAAACGAGGGCTCGAACGCCCCGGGGAATGATGCGCTGCTGCGGGCGGCCAGCGCCAGGGCGGTCAGCTCCGGCGTACCCGCTTTGGTGGGCGCCAGCGCGTCCTGGTCGAAGCTGAACAGCCCATGGTGGTCGACGTTGGGCACCAATGTCCCGTAGTCGTCGGTGAACCGGCTCGTCTCCCCCGACATCATCGTCGTCGTGATGAACACCGTTGTGTCCACCACAGGGTCAGGTGGAGCCAGGCTCAAGTCCTGGCGCCGGTGGTTGTAGAGGTCGCTGATCCCCTGGTTCAGCCCGTTGAACAGTACCTTGTCGCCCTGCATCAGCGATGGCGGGTTCTTCTCCCCGGGGTCGCGGAGCAAGGCGTCCATGGACCCGGTGGTCAGCCACAGATCACGCAGCCTGGCCAGGTCCACGCCCGCTGCGCTGGACAGCCCGAGCAGAGCCGCGTTGATCCCGCCGGCACTAGTGCCCGACAGCACATCCACCGTGACCCTCAGGTCCAGTAACCGCAGCAAGTTCAGATACAGATCGCGGGAATGGGCGTCCCAGTTAGAGGTGGGGACACCAGACCGCCCATCGCGCGGCGGTGCTGCGCCGTCGGCTCCAGAAGGCTGGCCCATCGCCCCGCTGCCTTTCGCGCTCACGCGGGCCTCATTGACACGGAGATTGCTAGCCTGCTGCAGCAGGTTCACTTCGCGGGCCACCCCGCCCATCCACACGGCCAGGCTCACCCCTCCTGACATCGCAACAGCGATCCGGACGTCCTGAGTCATCACTTCGCTGAACTTGATGTCCTTGGCCTTAATCGCCTCTGCGGGTTTACTGCTGCCAGTAGCGCCAGCCTGCGCCGTTGACGTAGCGGTTCCGGCGTCCCCGGAAACAGGTGACCCAACGCTGCGGGACTCATCGTGGGTAGAGTTCTCGGAATTCACTGCCGCCCCCAAGGTCTGCATCGAAATACGACGAGCGTACAACTGGGCGAACGGCTACGCCATAGCGTGAGGAGAACTTTCTCTCATGCCCAGATCCCAAATACCAGATGCATAGCCTTAGAGACCGGGCGGGAACCCACGATTCAGGTTCCGCTGAACATCCTAGGGACAGAAGAACGGGCGGTGGTAGCATCCCAGGACAGGTATGGATGACGTAGCAAGCTCCTTCAATGGGATGTTAGGCTACGGCTCGGGCTCTATCGCAACTGCCATGATCTCCCCTCGGTCATGGGAGCTGCTGGAGCATTTCCCGACAGCGGCTCACCCCTCACCGCCCTCCGAGAGCCCGGTCGATGAATTGCAGGTCTTTGCCGTCACAGATCGCCAACCCAGCGGCCGGGTGTCATGGCGCATAGTCCGTGGCTGGTTCAGGCCAGTCCTTGGCCATCGCGGTGGGGCAGGTGCTGCTGGAGCAGTGAGTCGTCCGGATCCTCGTAGTCGGGTGAGCCAGCCGCGCGACACGACCGCTCGGTCGGCGGCAGAAACGTGGGACCCGTTCGTGACGTCTTCAGTCGGGATCGATGACCCATACATCGATCGTGGCTCCCGCCACTTCGCCTGGATGAAGTTGGCGCTTGGCAGCTTCCAGGCGATCGACCCTATCGTCGGCTGCCTGTCGCGGACCTCCCCAAGGCCGTGCGCCGAACACACCTTCCATCGCCAGCGTGGGCTTGATCAAGTTATCGGGATCCCAGACCTCGTTGGCGCTACGAGCTGGAGCTAGCCGGCACTCCATACGCACAGCGAAACGTGTGTCCTTTGGCCTCACGCCAGTCGTAGCCACCGCTGATTGGACCGCATCCTTCCATGGCTTCGTGCGAGCCGACGAGTAAGAAGCAGGTCGGCCGGCTACCTGACAAGGTGCCGTTGCCATATCCCTCCGGTCGCTACGTCCAGATCTCCAGCTGGCCATGGAACTGGCACGCTAGGCTACCGAAACGCTTCCGGTGGGCGGCAATAAAGTCGACCTCACGGCCCATAGGCTCATGGCGGTCCATTTCCTCCCACGGTCGTATCCGGGTCGCGCCCAGGTCCTCCCCGGCGATGGCCAGCGCGGCGGGGAGGGTCACGATCAGGTCTGCGCGCAGCCGGTTGAGCAGCCGCCGCTCGTCCCGGCAGGCCCGCTCGTCATCGCGGGCGATCGACCGCAGCTCCCCGGCGACCTGCCCGTGCGGAATCAGCCGCCTGAGCCCGGCGTGCCGGTCCAGCGCGAGCAGGCAGCAGATCCGGGCGTCTTCCGCGTCGTCCTTCTTGCGTGCCGGGCCGCGGCGGCGGGACACCGGCTCCGGGTTGACCGGCAGTACCGTATAACCGGCGCCGGCTAGTGCTTCAACGAGCAGCCCGTGCCGGGTCTCGATCACCACCCGCACCCGGGCCGGGTCTGCCTCCAATCCGGCGATCCGCTCCACCAGGGCAGACACCCGCATCGGGACGGTGCTCGACCCGCAGTACCTCGATGACTCCCTCACCGGGGCTGCCGAGCGCCACCACGTGGAACTCTTCCGCCCAATCGATCCCTTACTCCCAGCACATCACCCTCCCTCGTCCTGGTCTCCGGCGACATCATGTGCGGGGGAAAGCGCGCGCACCGGGGCGGCCAGGCCCCTGCAGTCCGCGAGAGGCGCCGCGCCGTGCTGATAGACAGTCCTCAAAGGACGACAACCTCTTGGGCGTCAGGCCTCCAGGGCCGTCCCCCGGGGACGCCGTCTCCATTACTAAGCAGTGCGTAAGTAGGTCGACCGATTCAAGTTATGCGGTGATGTAGCGCAGGTGCCGGTCGGCGAAGAATGCCCGGACCAGTCCGGGGCGTTTCTGGAGCCGTCGCAGGGCACCGATGGCCTTGGACTTCAGGTCCTTCTTGCTGGTGACGCCGGTCTTGCCGATACGGTCGTGCTTGACGTTCTTCCAGACCCATTCGTCAGGGTTGAGCTCGGGTGAATAGCCGGGCAGGAAGAACAGCTTCAGCTGGCCTTCCGTGGAGGCCGCGAATTCCTTCGTTGCAGTGGCGCGGTGAGCAGGATGCCCGTCGACGATCAGGTAGACCGGCCCGGGCGCGTCGTGCAGCAGCCGCTTGCAGAAGTCGATGAAGGTGGCGGCGTTCGTATTGCCCTCATAGAGGGCGAACCGCAGCGCGCCTTTCGCGGACACCGCGGAGATCATGTTCACCGAGTACCGGGCGCCGGTGTTCTTCACCTCCGGCGTCTGCCCGACCGGCGACCAGGTGGTGCCCGCGTGGTAGTCCGAGCGGATCCCGGCCTCATCAGCGAAGTAGATGACCGCGCCCGCGGCTTCAGCCTCCTCGCGGATCGCCGGGTAAGCCTCGCTCTTCCAGCGCTCCACTGCCTCAGGATCCTGCTGATAAGCGCGGTGCAAAGGCCGCTGAGGTGACAATCCGAGCTTGCGCAGCAGCCGGCCCACGGAAACCACGCTCAGCCGGACGCCGAATTCGCGGCGGATCACCTCGCGGACCATCTCCCGGGTCCACAGCGCGAACTCGAACTGCATCTGCCGCGGATCCTGGCCGACGATCAGCCCGTAAAGCCGGGCCATCTGCAGGCCGCCAAGTTTCGGCGGCCGGCCCGGCACCCAATGGCCTTGCTTTAAGTGATCATCTGATGATATGATCATTTTGTGGCTCATGACGGTACTGAGGGGCTGTCGCCGGACGGGTGGCTGCCGGACCGGGTGTCGGTTGGTGCGCTGACGAGGACGTTCCCGCCGGAGCT
>WNGE01010080.1_pt1 | contig 14726 bp, 16 predicted proteins | sample 5400651 | NCBI WGS metagenome assembly WNGE01 (sample SAMN13153370, study PRJNA577476) | soil metagenome | isolation source: 60 cm soil or saprolite under grassland replicate 2 | place: USA:California | collected 2016-06-15 | reverse complement strand
TACGCCGAACTGCTCGACGGGCAGCCGGGCGGCGCCGGGTTGACGACGATCCCGCCTCCGGACCTGTCCAACCCCGCGGGCGGCGCCCCGGAGCTGCAGCACCTGGCCTACGTCATCCAGTGGTTCCTGTTCGCCGTGCTAGCTCTCGCGGCACCGGTCGTCATGATGCGCGCCGAGTCGAACGACTCGTCCCGAGAGATCGACGACGAGCCGGAGACCCCAACCCGAGACCAGACCGCCGACGAGGCCCGCGCGGCCATGCTCGCCGACCGCTACGGTCGGCCGCGTCGCTGAACACCCGGTCAGTGGCCGGTGAGCTCCTTGATCGCTTCGAGCCACCGCTGGGCGTCGCGTCCCTCGCCCGGCTCGTTCATCTCGGCGAAGCGGACGATGCCGTCGCGGTCGACGAGGAACGTGCCGCGGTTGGCGAATCCGGTTCGCTCGTTGAACACGCCGTACGCCTGGGCCACGGCGCCGTGCGGCCAGAAGTCCGACAGCAGCGGGAACGTGTAGCCCTCGCGTTCGGAGAAGACCTTGTGCGAATAGGCCGAGTCGACGCTGACCGTGATCACCTGCACGTCGTCGTTCTGGAACGAGCCGAGGTCGTCTCGCACGACGCACAGCTCGCCGGTGCAGATGCCGGTGAACGCCAGCGGGTAGAAGACCAGCAGCACCGCCTTCTGCCCACGGAACGACGACAGGGTGATCTCTTCGTTGTTCTGGTCGCGCAACGTGAAATCCGGGGCCTGTGCCCCGACCTGGATCGGCATGGCGAACGAACCCTCTTTCAGCGCCTGTCGCTTCGTGCCCTGCGCGTGACGAGCCGTGCCCCTGCCCAGGCGGTGCCGACGGTTGCCAACGACGTCTGTGAGAGCCCCGCGGTCGGGGCGGCCTCGGCGATGTCGGACGGTTCGACGTAGCCTTCGCGGCCGCGTTTGGGTGTCAGCAGCCAGATGAACCCGTTGTCGGCGAGCGGCGCGATCGCGTCGACGAGGACGTCGACGAGGTCACCGTCGCCTTCCCGGTACCAGAGCAGGACCACGTCGACTACCTCGTCGGAGTCCTCGTCGACGATCTCCTCGCCTGTGGCGTCCTCGACAGCAGTGCGGAAATCGTCGTCTGCATCGGAGTCCCAGCCGATCTCCTGCACGACCAAGCCGGGCCCGAAGCCCATCCGTCCGGCCATACCCGGCGCGGCACCGGAGTCCCCGGAAACGGGGGTCGTGCTCACGGCCAATCCTCCTCGTGACGTCCTGCGACCCGCCGCTGCCGACCGGGCCGCCCTACCTCACAGACCGTAGCGCCTCCGGCCACCGATTCGGACACCTGGCTACCGGCACACGCCGATGAAAGGGGACACTGGGCTGGTGACTCGAGATCGTTTCAGCATCATCACCGATGGCCTACCCAGCCAGCTACCCGACATCGATCCCAGCGAGACCCGCGAATGGATCGAGTCGCTGGACGCCGCGATCGACAGCGACGGCCTGCAACGAGCGCGCTTCCTGATGCTCAAGCTGCTCGAACGCGCCCGCGAGCGCCACGTCGGCGTGCCGGCGCTGCGCAGCACCGACTACATCAACACCATCCCTCCCGAGCGCGAGCCGTGGTTCCCCGGCGACGAGGACATCGAGCGGCGCATCCGCGCCTACATCCGGTGGAATGCCGCGATCATGGTGTCGCGCGCGAACAAGACGGTCGGCGTTGGCGGGCACATCGCCACCTACGCGAGCGCCGCGTCGCTCTACGAGGTGGGCTACAACCACTTCTTCCGCGGCAAGGATCTGGCCAGCGGCATGGGCGACCAGATCTACTTCCAGGGCCACGCTGCCCCGGGCATCTACGCGCGGGCGTACCTCGAGGGACGCCTCACCGAGAACCATCTCGACGGGTTCCGCCAGGAGAAGTCGCACGCGCCGTTCGGGCTCTCGTCCTACCCGCACCCGCGGCTCATGCCCGAGTTCTGGGAGTTCCCGACCGTCTCGATGGGCCTAGGCCCGATCTCGGCGATCTACCAGGCACGCTTCAACCGCTACCTGCACGCGCGCGGCATCACCGACACGTCCAACTCGCACGTATGGGGCTTCCTCGGCGACGGCGAGATGGACGAGGTCGAGTCGCTCGGCGCGATCGGCGTGGCCGCCCGCGAGGAGCTCGACAACCTGACGTTCGTCATCAACTGCAACCTGCAGCGGCTCGACGGACCCGTCCGCGGCAACGGCAAGATCATCCAGGAGCTGGAGACCTACTTCCGCGGCGCCGGCTGGAACGTCATCAAGGTCATCTGGGGACGCGACTGGGACCCGTTGCTCGCCAAGGACGGCGACGGCGTGCTCGTCAACAAGATGAACACGACGCCGGACGGGCAGTTCCAGACCTACACCGTCGAGTCCGGCGCCTACATCCGCGACCACTTCTTCGGCGACGACATCAGGCTGCGCAAGATGGTCGAGGATCTCAGCGACGACGACCTGCGGCACCTGTCCCGGGGCGGGCACGACTACCGCAAGGTCTATGCCGCGTTCCAGGCCGCGCGCGCGCACGTCGGGCAGCCGACCGTCATCCTCGCCAAGACGATCAAGGGCTGGACGCTCGACAGCTTCGAGGGGCGCAACGCCACGCACCAGATGAAGAAGCTCACGACCGCCGACCTGAAGGCGTTCCGCGACCGGCTGCACCTGCCGATCACCGACGCGGCGCTCGAGGCCGACCTGCCGCCGTACTACCACCCGGGTGAGAAGTCCGACGAGATCTCCTACATGAAGGAGCGGCGGGCGGCGCTCGGCGGGTTCCTGCCCAAGCGGGTCGTGCGGTCCAAGCCGCTCAAGCTGCCCGGTGACGAGGCGTACGCGGAGCTTCGCAACGGATCCGGCAAGCAGCAGATCGCGACCACCATGGCGATCGTGCGGCTGTTCAAGGATCTGATGAAGGACAAGGAGATCGGCAAGCTGTTCGTGCCGATCATCCCGGACGAGGCCCGCACGTTCGGCCTGGACGCGATCTTCCCGACCGCCAAGATCTACTCGCCGCACGGGCAGGAGTACGAGGCCGTCGACCGCGACATGCTGCTGTCGTACAAGGAGTCGACCACCGGGCAGATCCTGCACGAAGGCATCAGCGAGGCCGGCTCGACCGCCTCGCTGATGGCGGCGGGCACGTCCTACGCCACTCACGCCCAGCCGATGATCCCGTTCTACATCTTCTATTCGATGTTCGGCTTCCAGCGCACCGGCGACCAGTTCTGGCAGATGGCCGACCAGCTCACCCGCGGCTTCGTGCTGGGCGCCACCGCCGGCCGCACGACGCTCACCGGCGAGGGACTGCAACACGCCGACGGACACTCGCCGCTGCTCGCCTCGTCCAACCCGGCATGCGTCGCCTACGACCCGGCATACGCGTTCGAGATCGCGCACATCGTCCGCGCCGGCCTGTCGCGCATGTACGGCGCGCCGATCGACGGGGCGACCGTCTCGGAGCACGACGTCTTCTACTACCTGACCGTCTACAACGAGCCGATCAACCAGCCGGCCGAGCCGGAAGATCTCGATGTGGACGGCGTGCTGCGCGGGCTGTACCGCTACTCGCCTGCGCTCGGCGGCCCAGACACCAGCGGCAGGCCGCGGGCGCAGGTGCTCGCATCCGGCGTCGCGGTGCCGTGGGCGCTTCGTGCGCAGCAACTGCTCGGCGACGACTGGAACGTCGACGTCGACGTGTGGTCCGCGACGTCGTGGAACGAACTGCGCCGCGACGCCGTCGAGTGCGAGCACGCGAACCTGCTCGCGCCGTCCGACGAGCCCCGGGTGCCGTACGTGACGTCGAAGCTGGCCGACGCCCCCGGGCCGGTGATCGCGGTCTCGGACTTCATGCGTGCCGTGCCCGACCAGATCTCGCGCTGGGTGCCCAATGACTACACGTCGCTCGGTACCGACGGCTTCGGCTTCGCCGACACGCGTGGAGCGGCGCGGCGGTTCTTCCACGTCGACGCGGAGTCGATCGTGCTGGGCGTGCTGACCCAGCTCGCCCGCACCGGCGAGGTCAAGCCCGAAGCGCCGCGCGAGGCGATCGAGCGTTACAGCCTGCTCGACGTGGCCGCCGCCGGGATCGGGACGATCGGCGGCGACGCATAATTCATTCCGCCCGGGCGGGTCTCTTCGCGCGAGCGCTCATCGCACTGTGGGCGCGCGAGGGCTCATCGCTGGTAGCGGCGGTGCCCGCAGCGCCTCCGCCCATCGCGGCGACGCCGAGAAGCCGATCGCCGAGCGGGGTCCGCGAGTGCAGTACGGCCTTTCCGGCTCGCTCGGTGACGAGGAGCCCAGCCGCACGCAGCGTTCGGGCATGCTCGGACGCTGACGGGGCGCTGATGCCGAGCTCGCGGGCCAGCTGGCCGGTCGTGCGCGGCTCTGCGGCAAGCCCCAGAACGGCCGCTCGGGTGCGTCCGAGCAGGTCGGCGAGCGGCTCCTGCACCGGCGACTCGTCCACCAGCGGCAGCGCGGTCAGCGCCGGGTAGACGACCAGGATCGAACCGTCGGGATGCGTACCGACCAGTGGCCGGGTGGTCAGGAATGCCGACGGCAGCAGCGTCACGCCGCGCCCTGCCAGGCGCACCGAGTACTGCCTACCCGCGTCGATCTCCAGGGTCGTGTCACGCCATCGCGCGTCCGGGTGGAGCGTCTCGAGCCCAGCCATCAGGCCGGACTCTGCGATGAGCCGACCGCGCCAGGCGACCTCGCCGCGGAAGCTCTGCCAGACGCGCGTCCAGGACGGCCCGATAAGCGCACCATGTGCGGAGCGGACGGCGGCTCCGAGCAGTTGCCAGGCGTCGGTATTGCGCTCGTCCAGTGCCCGGATCCACGGCGTGATCGGCTGGCCGGCCGAGCAGATCCGCCGCAGTTCGCGCCGCACGAACCCGCCCGGCGACGACAGCACCGTGTCCAGGCCGTCCTCGAGGCCGTCGCTGATCGGGTCGAGGAACAGCGGACCGGCACCGCTCGGTGGCACCAACTGGAGCAGCGTCCGGCCCACGCGCGGCAGCCGGGCGCCTGCCTCTCGGCGCCAGTTGTCGAACAGCGTGTCGCGCCGCTGCAGTGCGGCGACGGCGAGGCCCATCTCCAGCAGCGGCGCGGGCGCCGTCGCGAAGCGGGTCCGCAGCAGGTCGTCCGCGGTGAAGTGCAGCCGTAGCACGCGGCCCCCAAGCTCGCCGGTCGTTTAGGCCTCCCCCGAAACCATCGCATCCGCGCTACGGATCGGGCGAGGCTGCAGGTCCAACCGTTATCGAGGAGGTTCGAGAGTGAGACTTCGACGTGTCCTAGCGGGCGTGGGAGTGGTGGTCGCCGTCGTGGGCCTCGCCGTGACCCCGGCGTTCGCCTCGGCGCCCACCCCGTGGCAGACATTCCGCGAAGATCCGTTCACCGACGCGGCCGGAACGGTGTGCTCGTTCGGCCTGCACGGCGACATCGTGGACGACCACGAGCTCGTGCGGACGCTGCAGACGTACCCCGACGGGTCGCCGCTCGAGCAGGAGTTCGTGGGCCCGCTCATCATCAAGTTCACCAACATGGACAGCGGAGCATCGGTGATCCGCAACCTGACCGGCACCGGATTCTTCTTCTTCGATCCGGACGGCTCGATCCACGGCAACGGCTTCGGGCACATCGGCATCGGCGTGCACATCGGCAAGACCACGACCACGCCGTCGGGCGAATGGATACTGTCCGGCACGTTCGACTTCGTGCTGGGTGCGGACGGCGTGCGCACGTTCGACGTGACCGGCACGCAGGAGAACCTCTGCGAGACGCTGGCCTGAGCCGCAGGCTCCGGATCGAGGTCGATCTGCCGATCGACCTCGATCCGTGAGAATTCAGTAGCGGGCGCCGACGACTTGCTGCGCGAGCGGGTCCAGCACCGCCAGCTCGTCCGCGCTGAGCGTCAGATCCAGTGAAGCGACGTTCTGCTCGAGCCACTTGACCCGCTTCGTGCCGGGGATGGGCACGACCGGGACGCCGAGCCGATCGGCCTGCGCGGAGACCCAGGCCAGCGCGATCTGCGCGGGAGCTGCGCCCTTGGCATCGGCCACGTCGCGCACCGCCTCGACGATCGCGAGATTCGCCGCGACTGCCTCGCCGGCGAAGCGCGGGTTGCGGCTCCGGAAGTCCTTTTCGTCCAACGACGTCAGGTCGAGCGTCGCGGTCAGGAACCCGCGGCCGAGTGGCGAGTACGGGACGAGCCCGACGCCGAGCTCGCGCAACGCGTCCAGCACGGTCGTCTCGAGGTCACGCGTCCACAACGAGTACTCGCTCTGCACGGCAGTGATGGGATGCACCGCGTACGCGCGTCGCAGCAGTGCACTGTCCACTTCGGACAGTCCCAGATGGCGAACCTTGCCCTGCTGGACGAGCTCGGCCATCGCGCCGACGGTCTCTTCGATCTCGGCGGTCTGCGGCGGCCGGTGCAGGTAGTACAGATCGATGTGGTCGACGCCCAGCCGCAGCAGGGACGCGTCGCAGGCGCGCTTCACGTACCCGGCTTCGCCGCGGACGAGCCGCTTGTCGTCCCCGCCGGAGCGGTCGACGCCGAACTTGGTGGCGAGCGTGACCTCGTCACGCCGCCCGGCGATGGCCCGGCCGACGAGCACCTCGTTGTGGCCCGCACCGTAGATGTCGGCAGTGTCGATGAACGTCACGCCGAGGTCGAGCGCGCGGTGGATCGTGGCGATCGACTCGTCCCAGTCGGGGTGTCCGTAGAACTCGCTCATTCCCATACAACCAAGGCCCTGGGCCGAGACGGTCAAGTCGCCGAGTGCGACTTCGCGCATGTCAGTTTCCCTTCTTCGCCGCACGCACTCGGCGGCTGTAGATCCCTATCTTGTTGTCCAGCAATTGCAGGCACTCCTGCCGCTGCGTGATCGAATGCAGGACGAGCTCGCGGTGATGTCGGAGCAGGTCGAGCCGCTCGGGCTCACCGGCGCCCGACCGGACCAGCTCGGCGTAGCGCTGCATGTCGCGTACCGGCATGCCGGTGGCGCGCAGCTTGCTCAGCATCAGTAGCCATTCCACGTCGCCGTCGCTGAACCGGCGCCGCCCGTCCGGGCCGCGTTCGACTCGATCGAGCAAGCCGATCCGCTCGTACCATCGCAGCGTGTACTGGCTGAAGCCGCACTTCTCCGCGGCCTCGCGGGTAGACCATGTCGTCATGAGCCGAGGGTCTCCATGAGCATCGCAGCGAGTACCGCAGCGAGCGCCAGCGAGCGAGGAACGCAGCGAGGAGCGGAGTGGAGAGCCGAGGCGGGGGGCGCAGTCACGCTTCGAGCCTAGGTGTTAGAGCTTGCTCTAACGCAAGCCCGGTCAGGACGCGGTGCGCACTTCGTAGACGAAGCATTGCGACGCCGCGGCGCGGACATGCACGGCGGCCACCTGCGGACGGTTCAGCAGGTCGTGCAGGGCAGGCTCGACGTCCTCCTCGGCCCGCACGACGTGATGTCGTCCTAGTCGAGCGACTCGTCGACGCGGGCGATGCGCAGGCAGCACCGCAACGGTTCCCAGCCCTCGGCCGGGCCCGCGACGATCTCGTTGCCGTGCTCGTCCGTGCGCGCGCGGCGGATCGATTCGAGGCGGCCGGGGTCGATGGCAATGACGTTGAGATCGCTCATGCCGTCGAGTCTCGGCAGCGCAGCGAGCGCTGTCTGGCGGAAAACGGCCACGACGTCACGCATGCTTGGATTGCCCTGTGACGTCGATCCCGCGCGCAGCAACCGGCCGCGCGACGCTTCGCCCGTGGCATTTCGTGCTGTCGTTCGGGCTGGTCAGCCTGCTCGCCGACATGGTCTACGAAGGCGCTCGCAGCATCATCGGGCCGTATCTGGCCACTCTCGGCGCGTCGGCCACGGTCGTCGGTATCGCTGCGGGCGCGGGCGAGTTCATCGGGTACGGGCTCCGCGTCGTCTCGGGCTACCTCGTCCAGCGGAGCAGTCACTACTGGGCATGGACGATCACCGGCTACGCGCTGACCGTCGCTAGCGTCCCGTTGATCGGCGCCACTCACGTGATCGCGCCCGCGCTGCTGCTGTACGGAACCGAGCGGCTGGGCAAGGCCGTCCGATCGCCGGCGAAGGACACGCTGCTGTCGCACGCGTCGACGCAGACCGGCCGCGGCACGGCGTTCGGCGTGCATCAGGCGATGGACCAGCTCGGCGCAGTTCTCGGGCCGCTGCTGCTCGCCGCGGTGCTGGCCGTGCGCAGCGACGACTACCGGCTGGCGTTCGGGGTTCTCGTCGTTCCCGGTGTGCTCGTACTGATACTGCTCGCCTGGCTGCGGCACCGGGTTCCCGATCCGTCGGCGTACGAGGTGCGCGATGCGCCGCCGGCTGACGAGGCTCACGGGCGGGTCCGCCTGCCGCCGCTGCTGTGGCGCTACGTCGGCGCGGTCGCGGTGCTGTCGTGCGGCGTGGCGTCGTTCCCGCTGCTCGCCTACCACGCGCAGACTCGCGGACTCGTGTCGCCTGCGCAGATCCCGCTGCTGTTCGCGCTGGCGATGCTCGTCGACGGCCTGAGCGGACTGGTGATGGGACGCGTGTACGACCGGCGCGGTGCGTACGTGCTCCTCGCCGTTCCCGTGGCGGCGTGCGCGGCCGCGATCGCGTTCGGCGCGAACGCCGCGCTGGTATGGCTCGGCGTCGCGATCTGGGGAGTCGTGAACGGCGTGCTCGACTCGACGGTCAAAGCCGTCGTCACGGAACTGGTCGACCGCGACGCCCGGCCGTCGGCGTTCGGCTGGCTGGCGCTCGTGCGTGGAGTCGGCCTGTTGGTGGCCGGCGCCGTGCTCGGCGTGGCTTACGACCACAGCGTGACGTTGACGATCACCCTGATTGTCGCCGCGAATGTCGTGGCCCTGCCCGGACTGTGGTCGGTCATCTCGCGGGTGCGTCCAGCATCTCCCAGATGAGCAGCTCGGCGTCGCCGCCGACCGCGTGACCCTCGCTGCCCGTGATGCGCGCCGCGTCGCCGGTACGCAACGCGCCGAGGTCCGCGATCTCGGCCTCGCCCCGCGTCACATAGAGGTGCACGTAGGGCGCCCTCGGCAAGATCGCGACGTCGCCGTCGAGTCGCACGATGTGCAGGTTCGCCTTGTCCAGCCGCAGGATCGTGCTCGACGAGACGGTGTACCTCGGCGTGACCTGCCCGCCGCCCAAGAGCAGCATCTGCACGAAGCACAGCTCGTCGGCGCCGCCGTTCCGCTCTGCGTGCTCGACACCGGAGCCGGCCGAGAGGTGCTGCACCGTACCGTGGCGTACGGTGCTGCGATGGCGGGTGGAATCCTCGTGCAGAAGCGTGCCGCGCAGGACCCAGGTGACGATCTCGACGTCGCGGTGCGGGTGCATGTCGAAGCCGGATCCCGGGGCCAGGACGTGCTCGTCATGCGCCACCAGCGGGCCGAACTGCGTGTTCGCCGGGTCGTAGTGCGATCCCGACGAGAAGCTGTGCCGCGTGACGATGCCGTCGGCGCGCGACTCGGTACGGTCGGCGGCGCGCCGGACGTCGATCACGGGCGCGCCTCGTGGTCGGCCGCCCAGGCGAGCAGGTCGTCGGCCGCCCAGGTGTTGACTACGGCTTCGGCCGGCACGCCGCATGCGGCGGCACGCTCGCACCCGTATGGTGGATCGAGGCGTTCGGGTCTCGAGTTCACCTCGACGGCTACTCCAAATCTCGCGCAGGCGGCGAAGACGATCTCGGCGTCGAACTCCGACGGCGGCCGCTTGCCACGCCCGCCGGCGATCAGGCGTCCCGTGCAGTGGCCGAGGATGTCGGTGTGCGGGTTGGCGATCGCCGCAACCATGCGCGGCGTCATCTCGGCGGACGGCATCCGTAGTCCACTGTGGACACTCGCGACGACGAGATCGAGCCTGCTGAGCAACGCGTCGGTCTGGTCGAGCCGGCCGTCGTCGAGGATGTCGACCTCGATGCCGGTCAGGATGCGGAACGGCGCCAAGTCGTCGTTGAGCGACGCGACGACGTCGAGTTGCTGTTCGAGCCGCTCGGCCGAGAGCCCGCGCGCGACCGTCAGGCGGGGCGAATGGTCGGTGAGGACGAGGTACTCGTGGCCGAGGTCGCGGGCGGTCTCGGCCATCTCGCGGATCGGCGACCCGCCGTCGGACCAGTCCGAATGCGCGTGGCAGTCACCGCGCAGCGCGGCCCGCAACTCGGCGCCTGCCTCGGCGACCGGCGTGCCCGCCGTCGCGTCCAGGCGCCGCAGGTACACCGGCTCCTCGCCACGCAGCGACTCGGTGATGCACCGCGCGGTCACGTCGCCGATGCCGGGCAGCTCGCGCAGCGTCCCGGCCGAGGCACGCTCGTTGAGCTCGGCCGGCGTGAGCGACTCGGCCCGCGCCGCCGCCGACCGGAATGCCCTGACCCGAAACGTCGGTTCGTGCGCCCGCTCGAGCAGGAACGCTATTCGGCGGAGGTCCGCGACGACGTCCCGGGGAGGAGGCACATCGAGCACGCTAGCCGGTAGGCGTGGCAGGCTGCTCGCGTGAGACCCGCGCACGACGAACGAACGATCCGGCGCATCGAGCAGGCTGCCGGACGCCTCGCCACGCAGGCCGTCGCGCGGATGGACGACGAGCTGCCCTGGTTTCGCGAGCTGCCGGCCGACCAGCGGTCCTGGGTCACGCTGGTGGCGCAAGCCGGCATCGCGTCGTTCGTCGAATGGCTGCGCTCCCCCGACGACGTGCTGCGGCTGACCGGCGAGGTCTTCGCCGCCGCGCCTCGGGCGATGGCCCGCACAGTCACGCTCCAGCAGACGGTCGAGCTGGTCCGGACGACGATCACCCTGGCCGAGGAGCAGCTGCCCTCGCTCGCCGCGCCGGGCGACGAGGACGCCGTCCGCGAGGAGCTGCTGCGCTTCAGTCGCGAGATCGCGTTCGCGTCGGCACGCGTCTACGCCAGCGCCGCGGAGAGCCGGGGCGCGTGGGACGCCCGCCTCGAGGCGCTCGTGATCGACGGCCTCGTCCGCGGAGTGTCCATCGCCGACGAGCCGCAGAGCCAGCTCGCCGCGCTCGGCTGGCGCTCCAGCGGCCCGGTGACGGCCGTCGTGGGCGTGGCACCCGACCGCGAGCGTGAGGAGATGCTGTCCGGCGTGCACCGCGCGGCGCGGCGCCTCGGATTCGACGCGATCGCCGGCGCGCACGGCGGGCGGCTGGTCGTCGTGCTCGGCAATATCGACGACCCCGTGACTGCCGCACAGAGCGTGCTGACGTCATTCGGCGAGGGGCCCGTCGTCGTCGGCCCGCGCGCGAGCGACGTCAGCGAGGCGAGCTCGGTCACCCGGACGGCGCTGTCGGGCCTGCGTGCAGTGGCCGGCTGGCCGGGTGCTCCCCGGCCGGTCAGCGCCGACGCGCTGCTGCCCGAACGAGCGCTCGCCGGCGACGCCGATGCGCGCGAGGCGTTGCTGGCGCACGTCTACCGCCCGTTGACGAAGGCCGGTGACGTGCTGCTCGACACGGTCACGATGTTCCTCGCCTCGGGTGGCGCCCTGGAGACCACCGCCCGCGCCCTGTTCGTACACGCCAACACAGTGCGGTACCGGTTGCGACGTGTTGGCGAGGTATGTGGTGAAGCGCCCACCAATCCGCGTGGCGCGTTCACGATTCAGGTCGCATTGACGCTCGGCCGGTTGGACGCGTCGGGCTGACAGCCGGGCGAAACCCTTGCGCAACTCCGACGATAGTTCGATGTCACATACGGACAAGCCATCTCTGGAAGTTGTGAGTTTGCTACAACGGCACGCCGATTAAACCTGTGCGGGTCGTCATCGCCTTGGTTGCCATCGACAAGGGATCGTCGAGGGCGTGATCGCAGTCCTCGCGCCCGGACAGGGTGCCCAGAGCCCTGGCATGCTCTCGCCGTGGCTCGAACTGCCGGGCGCCGCCGATGTGATCGGCAGCCTGGGCGAGCTCGTCGGGCTCGACCTGATCCGGTTGGGCACCACCGCGGACGCCGACGAGATCAAGGACACCGCCGTCACCCAGCCGCTGATCGTCGCGATCGGGGTGCTCGCCGCGAGTGAGCTCGGCGTGGACGGTGGATCGGCCGGCGCATCCGTGATCGCCGGGCACAGTATCGGCGAGCTGACCGCCGCCGCCGTCGCCGGCGCGCTGACACCCGCCGCCGCGATCGAATTCGCGGCGCGCCGCGGTGCCGAGATGGCAGCGGCCTGCGCGCTCGCGCCCAGCGGCATGTCCGCTGTTCTCGGCGGCAACGCGGCGGACGTCCTGGCCGGCATCGCGGCCGCCGGCCTGACCCCGGCAAACCGCAACGGCGCCGGGCAGATCGTCGCGGCGGGTGCACTCGACGACCTCGCCGTACTCGCCGAGTCGACTCCGCCCGGGGCCCGGGTGCGGCCACTCGCCGTGGCGGGCGCGTTCCACACGCGCTACATGGCCTCCGCCGAGGAAGCGCTCAGCGAATACGCCCAGGACGTCAAGGCCACCGACCCGCACCACCTGCTGCTGTCGAACGCGGACGGCACGGCGATCGCCTACGGCGACCAGCTGGTCGCGCGCCTCGTCGAGCAAGTGACTCGCCCGGTGCGCTGGGACCTGTGCATGCAGACGCTGCGCGATCTGGGCGTCAGCGCCGCGATCGAACTGGCGCCGGCCGGCACGCTCACCGGCATCGCCAAGCGCGAACTGCCCGGCGTCGAGTTGCTCGCCGTCAAGACACCCGCCGACCTCGACACCGCGCGCGGCCTCATCGCCAGCCGGCCGCTGCACGGCCAGGGTGAGCACACACCGGATTTCCAGATCGTCGTCACTCCGGCCAAGGGCATCTTCACCCGCGCCGAGGGGTTGACCGAAGGCCAGCACGTCGAGCGTGGCACGCGGCTGGGGATCGTACGCACCAATCGCGACGAACACGCGATCGTCGCTACGGCGGCTGGCCTGTTGACCGAATGGCTGCGGCACGACGGCGACATCGTCGCCGCCGGACTGCCGGTGGCCCTGCTGTCCGACGGATCGGAGCTGTAGCAACCCATGCCGTTTGCCGCGCCACTCAGCGCCCCGACAGCCACGCGCATCCTCGGCGTCGGCCACTACCAACCGTCCAACGTCGTGACCAACAACGACCTGATCGCGCGCGGTGTCGACACCGACGACGAGTGGGTCAAGAGCCGCGTCGGCATCGCCGAGCGCCGCTACGCCGACCCGGACGAGACCGTGGTCGACATGGCCGAGAACGCCGCCAGCAAGGCGCTGGCCGCCGCGGGCGTCGCCACCGGCGACATCGACCTGGTCATCACCGCGACGTGCACGATGCCGACACCCGTCCCTGCGGCCGCGCCGCAACTGGCGAGCCGGCTCGGTATCGCGGCGCCGGGCGCGTACGACGTGAACTCCGGATGCTCCGGCTTCGTCTACGCGCTCAACGTCGCGTCGGCCGCAGTACAGGTGGGCCAAGCCCAGAATGTGCTGGTCGTGGCGTCCGAGCGCTTCTCGGGCTGGCTGGACTACACCGACCGCAGCACGTGCATCATCCTCGCCGACGGCGCCGGCGCGGCCGTCGTCGGACCCTCCGACGAACCGCGCATCGGCCCGGTTGTCTGGGGCAGCGACGGCGACCAGGCCGACACGGTCGTCATCGACGAGCAGTCCCACTTCTTCCGGCAGGAAGGCCAGGCCGTCTACCGCTGGGCGACCACCAAGATGGTGCCGGTCGCGCTGGAGGCCTGCCGCCGGGCCGGCGTCGACCCGTCCGAGCTGGCGGCATTCGTGCCGCACCAGGCAAACCTGCGCATCATCGACGTGCTCGCGAGGAAGCTCGGCGCGGCGAGCGCAGTCGTCGCCCGCGACATCCGGGTCTCGGGCAACACGTCGGCCGCGACGATCCCGCTCGCGCTTTCCAAGATGGTCGAGCGCGGCGAGATCCCGTCCGGTGCCCCGGTACTGCTACTGGGCTTCGGGTCTGGACTCGCATACGCGGCACAGGTCGTCCTCGCTCCGTGAACACCGTCTGCGCCTCCGTCATCCCGACGGAAATAGACAGACTGACAGAAAGGAACCGCTAGTGGCCGCCACTCCCGACGAGATCCGTACCGGACTCGCCGAGATCCTGCACGAAGTCGCCGACGTCGCGCCTGAGGACGTCCTCGCCGACAAGTCGTTCACCGACGACCTCGACGTCGACTCGCTGTCGATGGTCGAGGTGGCCATGGCAGCCGAGGAGAAGTTCGGCGTCAAGATCCCCGACGACGAGCTGCCGAAGCTCAAGACCGTTGGCGACGCGGTGAGCTACATCCAGTCAAACGCGTGACATCGAAGGGACGTCAATCATGAGTGCCGCCAGCGACGAAGTCGTCGTCACCGGCCTTGGCGCGACGACCCCGCTCGGCGGTGACGTGGCGACGTTCTGGTCCGGCCTGATCAAGGGCCGGTCCGGCGTCGCACCTCTCACCCAGGACTGGGCCTCGTCGATCGCGGTGCGCATCGCCGGGCAGATGGCCATCGACCCGGCCGAGGTGCTGCCTCGGGTCCAGGCAAGACGGCTGGACCGCGCCGAGCAGGCCGCGATCATCGCCGGACGCGAGGCGTGGGCCGACGCCGGGTTCACCGGCAAGGCCACCGACGCCGGGCTCGACCCGGAGCGGGTCGCCGTCGTCATCGGCACCGGCATAGGCGGCGTGACCAGCCTGATGGCCCAGCACGACATCATGCTCGAAAAGGGCGCCAGCCGGGT
>WNGE01005229.1_pt1 | contig 14730 bp, 18 predicted proteins | sample 5400651 | NCBI WGS metagenome assembly WNGE01 (sample SAMN13153370, study PRJNA577476) | soil metagenome | isolation source: 60 cm soil or saprolite under grassland replicate 2 | place: USA:California | collected 2016-06-15 | reverse complement strand
TGATCTTCCTGTGTGTGCGGCTTTTGTAGGCTCGGCGCAGCTCCTCTAGCTTGTCGTCTTGGGCTGGCCGGAGGTAGAGGCTGAGTTCTATTGTGGCTTTCTCTTCCTGGCCTTCTCCGGTGACCTGGCTGGTTTGCTGTGTAGGTGTCTCTGGTTCTTTTGATCTCTCGATGGTTGGAGCTGGCGGAGGTGGAATGTTCATGGCCATGAGAGGGTTGGCTTTCTCTTCTTTTTTTGCCATATTACTGTGCCTCGCTGCGCTGGATGAAGTCGGCGACAAGGCTGGCGTATGCTCTTGCGCCAGTGCTCTCGGGTGCGAATTCGTAGATAGGCATGGCCTCGTCGGTTGCCATTTCGACCTTGACGTTTTTCGGGATGACTGTTTTGAAAACCAGCTCGCCGAAATACTCTCGTATCTGTCTGGTTCGGGTTTCGCTCTTGTTGGAGTGGTCATCCAGGGCAACGATCACACCAAATATTGGGAAGTCTCGCCCGGTCTGCTTTTTGATGTCGGCGAGTTGGATTTCTAAAATCCTAATGCCGAACATCGCGAACCAGCTTGGTGTGAGTGGAATGATGATTTTATCTGATGCTACCCATGTGTTTACAGTGATCAGCTCGGTGTTCGGTGGAGTGTCAATCAAAATGTAATGATACCCGCTCACCCCTTCCAGGGCCTTGCTGAGGATGGATTCTCGGCCAAACTGACTTGCAAGCTGTGTATTTGCATTGCTCAACCACATTGAGCCAGGTACGATATCGAGGTTGTTGAACTTTGTGGGGTGGATGACTTGCTGAACTGGTCTGCGCTCCATCATGACCTGATAGAAGGTGCCTGCTCTTTCTTCCTCTATTCCCCCCATCAGGGCTAGTGTTGAGTTGCACTGGTGATCGGCGTCGATGATGAGGACGCGGCGGCCAGTTTGAGCCAGGCCGTGTCCGATGTTAACGGTCGAGGTCGTTTTTGTGACCCCGCCTTTTATGGATGTGAAGCAGTACGTTGACATGTCTTCTCCTTTTCAAAAATAGCAGTAGAACGGTAGAACGGTATGTAGTATATCGCTTGAGGGTGAGAACGGCAAGAGGGTAGAACTGGAAAGCGGTAGAATGGTATACCGTTCTACTATTAAAAGGGTAAAGCTGTATACCGTTCTACCGCTAGAAGGGTAAAACTGTATAAGCATGAGATTATGTTTGCGGCGGCTCCTGTGGCTTGTTGTATTCCTCTGGCTCCGCTCTGTGGGCGCTTCTAGTAACGATGGGCTTCTGAGGGTGCTTTGGCTTGTGATTGCCTTACTCTCTGGCTGCGCTCTTAGATTTGCCTCTCATCGCTTCTACTGGCCTGCTGGCTGTTTTCGTAGATAAGCTTTTCTCTATGGGATGATGCTATGTTGCTTGTGTCAGTGGTGCTGGCTCTGTGTTACACCATTCACATCGCCAGCTCTTGCTGGTGTGGTTCCAGTACCAGATCTTCTTTTGACACTGCCAGCAGATACCGCTTGGCTTGGCTGGCCTTTCGTCTGGGCAGCATTTGCACTTCTCTGTCTGTTCTCTCGGGGAGTCAACTTGACTCTCCGGCGCTGATTCCTCTTCTGCGGTGATGGTGATGTCGCTGGCCAGCTCCTCGGTGCTCTCGGTGTTTGCGTACTGCTTGAGGGAAGGAATGCGAGCAATGAGCTTGTCGGCGTATTCTTCTCTGCTGATTGGGATCGCGCCGTATGCAATGGCTTTGGCTCGCTTCCCTGGCGTGAGGTCGTAGTGTGGGAAGGTTGGGTGCCGTTGGAACCATTGCCGTTTGAGTCCAATCTTGCCAGCCATGTCGTGCAGGGTCTGGATGTTGCCAATGACGGTCATATGGCACCAGTCCTTGTAGGGAAGCTTGGAGTCTTCGTAGTGCTCGATGGGATCGACGTAGATAGTTCCTGTCGGGGAGTCAACTTGACTCTCCGATGACTTGGCCTGGTCGTCTTCTCTCGGGGAGTTAACTTGACTCTCCGGTGGTCGTGTCGCCGGGTCGATTTCGGGAGCTGCTATCCAGAGGGCATCCTGCAGGTGCTCTTCTTCTGAGTGGTTGATGTATTCTCGGCCACAATCCAGGCATATGGTATGATGAATGGGCTTGAGGTTGGTTGAACCGCATTTCTTGCAGTGCTCACGCTTGCCGCCGTGGTTGATGGAGTATTCAGCGCCGTCTTTTCTAGGAGCGATGGCTTCAGGCTCCTGAAAGACGATGGGGTTGAGGGCGACACTGACCTTGTCGTAGTTGAGTGCGCCTGGCTTGTTGAGTGGCTTTTCTTGCTTCGTTTTTGTGAGTGCGCCCCATTGGCTGAGTTCCTGTATTTTGACGCCGACGGTTTTTCTCTCCATGCCGACCGCGCTGCCGACGGTAGCCATGTCGATCTCGATAGGGTCGGTTGGGTCTGGCCGCAACTTGCTATTCTCGTTTTCCAGGTGGATGAGGACGAGTTTGTGTGGTGCCTTAATCTTCTTGTTGGCGAGGAGTCGTCTGATGCGTTCTTCGCGTTCCCTGTAGGTGTCGATCCGCTCCTGGCAATATTTCTTGTCGTCGAGGAGCTGGCTGTTGACTTCCTCCAGTTTGCTGGCGTGCTGGAGGGCAAAGGTGAGTAGTGTGGCTGTGGCGGAAGCTACTGTGATGGGTCTTCTTGTTCTGGTGAAAGGAGGATTTTCTGGAGGTATATTATCTCTTCCATTGTCGTTGTCTGCTCTTGGTATGCTGTTATCTGGTGCTGCTGGTTCGCTATCAATTGCTCCTGCTTGTCTATGAGTTGTTTGTTGCTCCTGACTAGCTTCCTGTAATCCGCTAGTTCTTGCTGTTGCTTCTCTATGGTTTTCATGGCTCTTTGTAAGAGAGCTTGTCCCTCGTACATTATCTCTTCGCATTCCCTGAGATTTCTGGTTTGTGGTTTCATTAATGGTTTCTTCATAGTGGGTCTTGTTCTCCTTATCTTTATTGTCCTCTAATTCTGCTAGTTGCTCTTCCAGTTCGGCCTTCTCCTCGCGTAGGTTGGTATTTTCGCCCTTGAGGGTAGCTATTTCGTCCTGCTGATCCTGAATGTGCTGCTGGGCCAGGCGGAGCTGGTTGGTCACCTCGTTTGTGGGTGCCTGGGGGTTGGTCAGGTCCGGCTGCTTTGGCTCGGCCTGGAGGTGTTTGATCTGGCTTTGTAAGCGGGCGATGGTCTTTTCCGCTTGTTGGAGCTGCTCACGTAGGCAGTGCTTTTCCTGACCGTGTGTGACATTATGAAGCGTTAGGTCTTTATTGACGGAGCGTAGCCGCTCTATCTCTGCCTCAAGAGTGGTAGTATCCTGTTGGTTGGTGTCTTCTGATGGTGCTGGTTGTGTGGAAGTTGCCTGCTCTAGTTCTTGGATACGCTTCTTTAGGCGAATGATGGTTGACTCATCCTCGCGTCGAAAGTACTCCAGATCACGGATACGGAGTTGTGCGTTACGGCAGCTCTCGTATGCGCGCTCCACCTGTTCGGGGCGTGCAAGCTCTAATTTGATTTCCAGTTCGGTGATGTGCTGCTGTAGTTCCTTCATGCTGGCCTTCTTCTTGGGCGCCTTCGTGCTGGCTGATCCTGGTTCAGTTGGGTCATCCTCAAAAGGTGATGGGGTAGCGGCGGGATCGCTTATGGGAGTGCTGGTGTCGTCGTGTGCCGGTGGATCGGCGGGGCGAACGTGCTCTGGCTTGACAGAAACAGTGGTTAGCCTTCCATCGCGTTTCTTCACTTGAAGGAGGAGCGTTTTCGGGTTGATTTTGAGGATAGTACCATCGACGGGATGAATATAGCCGTATCCGCCTTTCAACTCTTGGAGCCAGATGACGGATTGGCCCTGAGAGAATGTTCCAGTTGGTTGGTTGGGGTGCTCTTGAATCATGCTACACCTCGCTTTCTGCTGGTGAGTGTAGCAAATGAACGTGGGTAAAAGGTAGGTAGGACGTGGGTAGAAGATGGGGAAAACGTAGGAAAAACGCGGGAAAACGCGGCAAGGTTGAGCTTGTCGTGAAATTGGCTACAGTTGTCCCCTTTTTGTGGGACATTAGATAAATTTTGCTGCATACGTGGTGGCAAATCTGTTATAATCATGATAAGGTCCTTTGCATGCGTCAGACAAAGTGAGGTCCCTCAGTGGTCCTTCTCTTGCAGTGACGCAAGTATGGGTGACTAGCTCTCTCGGTTTCGGTCTTGGCAGAAGGTGTGCCGATTGAGCGACAATAATTCAATAATTTTCTGTTAGTAGAACTGGCGAGACTCTTGGTGGTGCTTGAGTCGAGGCCGGTTCTTTTTTTCTCCTATTGGCAATAACGATTGATTGTGTGATTCGGTTAATCTGGCCTCTTCGTACTACCTATCTCCTTATGTGGGCTACTCTCTTCTGGCAAGTCGAGAGTAGCCTGTTTCCGTTGTTTTACTGCTTGCTGGCGTAGAGTGTTAATCCATCAGGAAAAGGATAGGGTGTGTGGTATCCGTCTAAAAAGCCTTTAATAAACTCATCTTCAGGGAATAAGTGAGCAATGCCAAGTCTTATTCTCTTAGCTATCTCGTCTTGGGCTGTGATCTTTTGTGCGTCTAAGGTCAATTTGGGGTGTTGGTATGAGGCATTGCTCCCGGCGGCTAAACCAGCTCGATACGTGCTTATCATGGTTTACTCCTTTATTTGTTGGACAGCTTCTCGGTGCTGTTGGGCAAAGCGTGAGTCTGATGTCTCTAAATCTAACATGTAGCGGTGCCAGTCTGGGAATAGATAATCCTCTGGTATATCTTTTAGCCTGATGAATCCTAGCTTCTGGCATAGTTTTTGGCCTGGTTCTTCGGCGCTTACTGCGTAAAGGCGGTGGATGTAGATTTGTCTCTCGGCTAGCTCTTCAAGGAAAGAGTGGAACTCAGACATGAGGCGGAAGCCGACTCGCTGTGTGTGGTTGGAAATGCTTTCCACTGTTGCAATTCCTACATAGAGGTCGTAGGTGTTTCCAGGTTGATAGGCTAGGATGTCGTCTGGCTCGATGTGCCAGGCGCGTTTTCTTACGGCCATTATATCGCTTAGCGTTTCGGGGGTATAGGGAACTGCGTGGATGTATCCTGAGACCTTTTTATCTGTTATTGCAACGAGGTCGATGAGTGGGTTGATGGCGTACCAGCTTATGCGCTGTTTGGCGGTGGCAGTCTGCCATCCTCGGACGGTGAGGACTTCAGCGATGCCTTGAGCGTCTTGTGGTTGGGCTATGCGCACTTCGGTTGTGTCCTTTTCTTCGCGGGTATGCAGGAAAAGAGTCATCTGGTTTGCTAGATGGTCGATCTCTTTCTTTTCGTAGAATCCTTCTGTTCGCAAAGGTGGAACATATTTTTTGATCTTGCCTTTACGGACGTAATAACTGAATGTTGATGGGTTTAATCCTAGACGTTTTTGCGCTTCTTGGGCGGTGTAGTAGCCTGGGGGCGCTTTTTTTATGGCTCCGCCTCGTTTACTTTTCATCTGTTTGTCCTCTTTATTGTGTTTCACTTGACTAGCGTGTCTCCTTATGTTATATATTTGGTATGTTTAGCGTGTCTAATGTCTAGATCGTAGCACGTTTGACTTGGTCCTGTCAAGTTGTGGTAGGGGTGCAAGGGGGAAATCACGCAATTGCTCAAGGCTCGCGAAAGTACTGATACGCAAAATTTCGGCAACTCGCGAGGGGAAGAGTCGGAGAAGGTTGCGGGTGACAATCAGGCGTGGGTGCAGCACCGGGGGTGCAAGGCCCGAAAGGCGGTTCAATCCCGACCTCGCTGAAAGATGAACTGTTAGGGATGAGCGGATTTATAGGTTTGAATGAAGGTGCTGATGTAGGTTTCGGTTACTTGCTGGTGGGTTCCGATATGGTGGGCTTTGAGTAGGAGCCAGAGGGAGCCGGACTGGTAAAACTGTTCGGCTTTCTGGCGGGCGAGTGCTGTGATCTCTTCCTGAGTGCTTAGGAGTGGTTGATGATTGATCAGGTGTCTAGCAACGATGTCTTGTGCGTGTGAACCTCCGCATCTCTCGACCTCGGCTTTGAAAACGTGGTCGAAGGGGAAGAGCCAAGCGAAAAGCCTGTTCATATCTACCTCTCTTGCTGGTTTCAATCTGAGGATAGTATAGCATTTTGTGGAGGTGATAGTGGCAACTATTGCGCGAATTGGTTTTGATATTGTGGTGGTATTCGTGATTGTTGTGCTTGATCGTTTCATCCTCGGTTACATTCTTCCCCCGATTTTGCCCCTGTTGGATAAGTTGTGTCGGTGGTGGTTTGCGTCTCCTCGTTGGGGTCTGCTGAGAAGTGGGAAGCATCCGGTGTTGCTGAAGTTGCTGGATGGAGTAATGGCGGGCCTGATGTTGACGCCATTTGTGCTGTTTCTCCTCGTTGGCGTGGGGTTGTACCTGCTGCTGCGCATGTTCATCAGATTCTAATCTGAGTTGTGGTCGCAGGAGTTGTGGCTTTTTTTATTGGCCTTGAGTGAAAGGGAACCATTGATGTTAGATGCGAGCATTTATGTTCGGTCGATCAATCTGGATGTTGAGAATATGCGGAGTGCGAAAACACATGGCGATGATGAGCAGGTAGAGAAAACTTTTACTCACTTCTGCCGCACGCTGAATTATTGTTCGGATCATGGCCTCGCTCTGGATACTAACTACGATGGTGGTTTGACGTTGAGACGCAATGGTTATACACCTTCTGCCCTGCTCATTTTGATTGATGGTAAGGACGGTTTTGACTATCGCCGTTTGCCTAATCGGCGTGCAATGCGCTATATCGACTATGGCGACCCGCGTTGTGAGCCGACGTATGAAACCGATCATTATTGGGAAGAGCGGCGGGCGATTGAGCGCGATTATGTGGAACTGCTGCCCTGGGCAACGTGGGGGATAGTCGGAAGATAGGAAGGAGCTGCAATCTGGATTGCGGCTTTTTTATTGCTCTTTGAGAGTGAAAGGTAGGAACCATGTTAACAGTCTATATTCTTGCAAGCCGCAAGGAAGCGCGCTTTATCGAAGAGTTTTGGAAGCATCTGGCTCTTCTGCGCCGTCAGGTTCGCAGTGTCATCTGGGCTACTCCGCTCTATGTGGAAGATCTGGTTGCGTCAAACGCGGTTGTGCCAGTGATGGCAGAAGGCTATGTTGTTATTGGATGCCTGAGCAACCGCTTTGTCTCAGAACTGCTTGACCAACCAGCACTCCGAGAACTGGTTGAAGGTGCCCGAATAATGGTGCCCTTTATCATCTCCTCATGTCAGTGGAACCAGTCGCCTTGCCCGTTTGAAGGAAAGATGCCCCTGGCTCGGGAAGCTCTCACCTCGACGTTGCAACACGATCGTGTGTTTGTGGAAGCCGTGAGGCGCATTCGTGAAGTGCTTGTCTCGTTTTTGTAGGAGCTGTGATGTACCTCTATATCAGCTATGCCGATGAGGACGCGGCCTCTGGCAATCGGTTAAAAGGTCTCCTCAAGCCGGTCACAAGGGACTTCGGTTTTACCACATGGAGCAAACAAGAGGTCACTCCTGGTGGACTGTGGCAGCAGGAGATGGCACTCCATCTGAAGGAAGCATTGGTGTTTGTTCCAGTGATGAGTGCTGATCATCTTGCATCAGATCGATGCCAGGCTGAGACGACTGCTGCACTTCGGTTAGAGCGCAGAGGACAACTCAAGATCGTCTGTGTTTTACTGCGTCCGGTGTGTCTGGAATTTTCCCCATTAGAGCATGCACTTCTCCTGCCTGAGCGTAACAAACCAATCACCCGTTGGCGAAACCAGGATGAGGCGTGGATGCAAGTGCAATATGGCATCCTGGATGTGATCAAGCGTTTGCAAATACGGTAGCTAGAGCACAACGAGCGGTTCTAGCGACTGCGGGAAGGGTACATACGATGATCTTGTTTCTAGCAATGCTGATTAGTAGTGTGGTGCTGCTTGTAGTGTTGAAACCTCTTATTGATGAGTATAGGCCACCGTGGTGGTAGAGAACAGAATGTTCTCGTTCTCTTCTGAAAGGTGATGCTGCAATCGTTGGGGTTGCGGCTTTTTTCTTGTCCTTAAATGAGAGGAGTTGAGCGAGTGCTAAAGCGGCAGCCCAAATATAAGATTGTTGCTCCAGGAAAGCAATCGGTTTTTCGGCATACGTTCAAGGATGCCTTGTATGTGGCTATGGATCTTGGTGGAGCCCCGGCGAGGGTCGTGATCTATACCTGGGACTCGGGAGTACAGCAGTATATCGTTCGGTAGTGCGTTAGTCTTGAGTGAGTGAAAGGATTTGAGGTGAAAGAGAGAAAGCGGAAACTTTTGATTGAGCTTGAGAACAAGTATGTGGCGCTTGCGTGGCAAGAAATTGAAGAGCGAAAGAAGGCAGGCTTTGCCGTGACACCTGAATGGCTTGATGCGCTTGAAAGAAAGCATCAAGCATTGGCATTGCAAGAAATCGCAGTCTTAAGTGAAAGGATGCAACTATGCGCCAGTGGGAAGATGACACGCTAGTAGCAGTGAAAGTCACGAATGGTGGCAAGTTTAAAGTGATTGAGCTTCCTGCGAGGGAGACGGAGGTGATCGCCTCGCATCGAATCTTCAGTACGATGGTAAAAGCTGAAGCCTGGATGCTTGATCAGTACCCGACGGCGACGGTGGTGTTCCCTAGCGATATCGAGGCAGAGGTTGAAATCCGTAAAGCGTCGCGGAAAGGATTTTAGATGAGAGAGAGGAAGCTAGCGCGGAAACTGGATATCAGGACACTGCCAGATGATGCGCTGCTCACTATTCCGGAGGTGTGCAGCTACCTCTATATTAGTCGTAGCACGCTTGTTCGTTTTTGTGAGTCAGGCAAGATTACAAAAAGAAAGGTTGGAAGTGGTGTGCGGTTCTATGCGAGCGATGTGCGTGCCTGTATTAGAAACTTCACTGCAATAACTATCAGTGAGCCGACAGCGGAGAGGACGCTGTCCCAATGATTTCAGAGTGGGAGGTGTAGCGTGCCGAAATTTGTCCCGATTTATCGTGTGTGTGCTGTGGATCGGACTGGTCAGGTCGAGGTGAAAAATCAGCGGGTCCGGACAGAGGAGGAGATGAGGAAGCTGGTCAGGCGGTTGGAGCGCGGCGGATATACGAATATTAAGTGTCGTCGGGTCTAGAGTGAGGGTGAGCCGCGATCTGGATTGCGGCTTTTTTTATTGGCCTGGTAAGTGAAAAGAGGAATTGTGATGGCTGGTCTTAAGGAGATTGCGACGATTGTTGATGTGGTGTTGGTGCTGCTGCTGATCTGGTGGATAGTGAAGGGGTTGAAATGAGTTCGTTTCGTGCTGGATGTACTGAGAAAGGTGGATGCTTATGAATGGAGAGAAGCGGTTTGTGGTTGTGGCGGTTTCTCTTGGGCTGGTTTGTCTGACAGTTTTGTATGTCTTCCTGTTTTTTTCGCTGTTGGTAAATTAACCGAAGGGCTGACCAATTTTGTACTGAAGGATGGAATTTTTCACTGAAGGGTGAAACTCGACTCCTCGATGCCTGGTGGTACATAGGCTGAAGGTTCGCCCATTTTTTTGCCCAGGGGTGAGCCATTTTGTGAAGGTTCGAACACTCCCATTCCGTCTGAAGCGACCATTCTGACCTGATGGTCGGCATCGCGTCGTTTGTGGCCTTTCCAGTTTTCCCATCCGCAAAGAGAATGGACTGATATCTTCTCGCGCGCCTCGCGAGAGAAACAGAATGATTGAAAGGAGTTCTGAGGATGAACGAACCCGTCACAAAACTCGACACCCGACACAGCGTATCAGATGCAGTGGTCACGCCATGGGAGGAGACGCGTCGGGTGCTGGAAACCGCCGAGTGGTTCTGGATCTCGACGGTACGGGCCGATGGGCGCCCTCATGTCACACCGCTCGTGGCCGTGTGGTACGATGGAGATCTCTACTTTACCACTACCGACGCCGGACAGAAGGGTGTCAACCTGCGTGGAAACTCGCACGTCATTCTGACGACCGGCTGCAACAATTGGAAGGAAGGACTCGACGTGGTGGTTGAGGGCGACGCCGTGCGGATCACCGACCAGGACACCCTCGAACGCGTCGCCTCGGTGTGGGCGACCAAGTGGGATGGAGAAAGCTGGAAATACCAGGTACGCGACGGTTATTTTTGCCTCTACGATGAAGACGACCAACGAATTCTCGCCGATTCGAACCTCGTGTTCTCCGTCAAACCCAGGAAGGTCTTCGCATGCGTCAAAGGCCGCAGCCTGACCCGCCACCAGTTCTAACTGCTCGCGTCGCGTCGCCATGCGACATGCATCGGCCGCGTTCTGTCTCAACCGATGGAACGCGGCAGTGTTCGAACCTTCACACCATGGCTCATCCTTGATCCCCCAAATGGACGAACCTTGGGCTTCTGTACCAAAGGAGCGTCCTCCTCAAATGTGTTCGAGCCTTCACAAAATGGCCCATCCTTGAGCCAAAAAACGGGCGAACCTTCAGCCTATCTACCACCTGGAAAAACCGCTTCCCATCAGGTATACTTTTCACTGAACATGTAATTTGCGCTCCTCATCGAGAGCTTCACAAACAGTTGGAATGCGGAAGACGTATGCACCTGAAGTAAGGCGAGGCTGCTCATGGTCGCACTTGAAGTACAAGGCATTGATCTGTTCAAGATCGCGAATCGCTCCATTTCGGGGTGGGTTCCTAGCTTCAAAATGGGCAGCGCGGCAGCCCCAGCCAAGCTCCCATTCTGTAGTCAGCTTGAAGAGCGTCTCCTTTTATGGCTTGAGTACCATCCCCTGGTTGTGAACTACGCGCGTGGAGACATTGACGCGCAGTTTGCCACGAAGTATCGGCTGCCGATCCCGCAGCACGCGCCGTTCACCATTGGCTACACGTTTGAAGACCAATCCCATCACTATCTGCCCGATGCCGTGGGCATGCTCTCAAATGGGCGACCATTCATTGCTGAGGCAGGCATGGAGGATGACAAACGAGGGGATCGGAACCTCGCCAAAGCGGAAGCTGCACGAAGACTCGCACGCTTGCAAGAGGGTGTTTTCTGGATCGGAACCGAGCGCACACTCACCAAACGTCGCTCCTTCAACCTGGTCTTTTTGCATGCCAGGCGCAAGACGTTTCCCGCCTTCGCTGATATTGCCACCATCCTCGCCTCGGTCTGGCCTTGGGGAGAAGTCGCCAGCGTCGAAGAGGTGGCAAGCAGACTTTCACACCAATTTCCCGCCGATCTGGTCGAAGCGGCGATCTGGAAGGTGGTGGCAGATGCGGCTGCCCAGGGGCATTTACTGCTTGATCTGGAGCAGTTTACCCTCTCTCGCAGCCTTCCGCTTGCCTTGCTCCATCCCTCTGCTCCGGTCCTTGTCCCCTCACCACTCCCTGACACACTCGAACCTCCGCCAGACATACAGCCAATGGCGGGAGTCTCACGCGTGCCGGTTGCCATCGTTCCGGGGCCGACGTTTGATGCCTCCCGTCTTACCGAGCCACAACAGGAGCAATTTCACCGCAATCTGCGGGCCGTGGAACAGGTGCTTGCCGGAGCGAAGCAAACCCAGGTCGCCAAAGATGCAGGCATTTCACGCCCAACGCTTTCGCGTCTCGTCAAACGAACGAAGTTGTTAGGCAGCATCGCCTGTGTGCCCTATGGGAGCTACACCCGAAAAACGACGATGCACCTAGCCTTCCAGGAGTGTATCCGTCGGCTGTATTTGCTGCCTACCCGTCTCACCATGACCGCAATTCGAGAACATACCGAAATGCAACAGGTGGCAACGCGCTTGACATCAGAAACTGGCAAGCCAGTCAAACTTCCCTCCTATGCTCAGGTACGCAAAGAGGTGCAATGCCTCTCGGTGGAACCGGCATTGGTGGCTATGCGCGAAGGGGCCAAATCCGTTCCACGTGAACGCGAGTCTGCCGAGTCTTTTGCGCTCTCCATTCCGGCACCGGCTCTGCTCACCCAGGTCGATGAGCACACGATGGACCTGTATGTCGTCACCCCCTCTGGCGAGACGGTAGCCAGCCGTGTGCATGCAGCGGTGCTCATCTGTGTCAAAACGGCAGCGATCCTCGGCGCGATTCTAGCCTTGGGGCCACTGAAGGAAGAGGATTACATGCGCCTGGTCAAGGTCAGCCTGGAGAGGAAAGATCACTTGGTTGGCATCACTGGCTGTGAGCATTCCTGGCCGTGTTTTGGGAAACCGGCAATTATCTTTCATGATCGAGGGAAGATCTTCACGTCCGAGCGAGCACGGCAGGTCTTAGTAGATCGATTGGGGATAATCACCGAACAAGCTCCCCCGTACGCGCCATCAGCAAAAGGGACCGTCGAGAACCTCTTCCGATGGATGACGGAACGTTTTGAAAAGAGACTCTCCAATTCGTCCTATGGCGTCCACGATGCGGAAGCCGCAGCGCAAGCGGGAGGCATGACGCTAGAAGCGTTGGAGCGCTGCTTTTATCAAGCCATCGTTGATGATTATCAACAAGCCTTCAATGACCTGCGTCGGCAACGCCCCAGTGTGCTGTGGGAGTTGGCTGTAGCACAGAGCGGGGTGCCGCAGTACCTGGGCTCACCTGATGACCTCAAACTGCTGCTTATGAAGGCGCAAAATCGCAAGACGCCTCATCATGGGTATCGCGTGCAAAGCGGCAACAGGCTCTCATTTCAGGGCCGCTGGTATGTGTGTCCCGGACTCCTCTCACGACTCCGTGGCCGTGAGTTTGACCTGTATTATGATAGGAGGGACGTGGGTGTCCTGTATATTTTTGTCGAGGGGGAATATGTTGGGGAAGCCTACTGCCCTGGTCTGATGGGAGGCCGCGTGAGCGAGGGGGAAGCCAGAGCCCTGCGCAAACACGATGAGGAACAGGCCAGAATCGCCCGTGAACAAGGGCTGTCTGTTCGTGCTCGTATTCAGAACGAAGCAGGAACGGCTCGTCGGAGCCTGCGTGCAGAGATCCGTCAAGTCGAGCAAGCGCGTCAATGGGATCGCCAACGCGGCGACATTCATCCAGCCATCGTTTCTGAACACTTGGCGACTATTGAGGCTGAGAAACTTGCCCCGCCAAAGCTAGCGCCGGCACGCCCGGATGCTGAACCTGATCGTCCAGTCCGTATTTTACCTGTTCGTAGGATGTGAGAGGAACCCTACCCATGGCGTATTCCCCCTTCAGAAAGTACCCATTCATCGAGACCGCCTTTGCTCGAAGGCTCCAGGCAAAGCTGCATGACTCCTGGGATAATCGTTCCTGGCATCTGCTCGTGGCCGATCCGGGGGCTGGCAAAACCACGGCCATCCACGACCTGCAAAAAAGGGCTGGCGGACGCTCTGTTCTCGCGGTGGTGGCTCCAAAGAACAGAGAAGATGAGCAGGCGCTGGGTGACCAATTCTTTAGCGCTTTAGGACTTTCGCTCAAAGGGCATTGGCGCACCCGCAAGCCAAAACTGATGGGGCACTTGCATCAATATGGAACTGAGTTTCTCATTGTGGATGATGCCCATGATCTCTCCATGCCTCATCTGATGCTCCTCAAAGAAGTGACGGATCAGGGAAAGTTACACTATGATCATCAGCTTGGGGTGTGCCTGGTAGCTGCTGGACGGGGGAACACGATCCCCCTCAAAGAAATCTTAGATCAGCCTGAGCCGACCTGGCTGCAATGGCGTCGCCGCCTCGATTCGATGCAGCCCTTCTGCCGCATTGCCAGCCACACCTCCGAAGAAGTCCGAGAAATCCTGGCAACCCTGGAAGTGGTGTTCCAGCCGCTGCTACCGCAGCTCAACCTTCGTCGATGGACTTCATCGATCTATGATTGGCTCACGCAACCATCTCTCGATCCGACCCGCTCAGGCCGGGTAACGATAGACAACCTGATGAAGCTCGTGATCGCCGCTCTGGAATGGTCGTATGAGGCAAAGGCTCTTGATGTACAAATCACGTGGCTAGAGCAAGCCGCCGAGTTGCTCGTGCTCCGCCATGATACGCTCTGGATTATCGATGGAGCCGCGCCTGGCATGGAAACAGATCAGGCTGAGATCCTCTCGCCTGCGCAGGAGAGTGAGACGCAAGCTGAGCAGGTCTCTTCCTCGAAGGAAGAGCAAAAGATCCCACCTTCGGGCTCCACAGAACAGGCTCCTCTTGCACAATCTTGGAAAAAGACGGAGACGCCTCCCGCCACAACGGACAAATGCACGTTTTCTGGGGAGGTGCAAATTGCTCTCCAGCGTTTTGAGGAGAGCGGTGTCGCGCGTGTAGAGTGTCCCGGCTGTGGGAGAGTATGGACCCTTTCTCCAAGCGGTGGAGTTCTGCGCTTCAAGTCGCACGACAAACGCAAAATGAACACTCCCAATACCGGACGACGGTGGGCCAGAGGAGAAAGGGAAACAGACTGGAATGAGGTTGGAGCATGAGCAAGAGAGAAACATTGGAGGTTCGCAGAGGAGGAAAATATGCTGACCCTTGAAACAGAGCGGCTAATCCTGCGCGATTTTCTCCGGCAGGATTGGGACGCACTCAACGCCATTCTTTCCGATCCACAGGTGACGCGCTTTCTGCACTTCGCTTCCTGGGATGAGGCCGAGCGCCGCGCATGGTTTGAGTGGCTTCTTCAGAATGCATCGAGCCAGGAGCGCGACGCGTACATCTGGGCGGTGACGTTGCGGGAAAGCGGGGTACTCATTGGGTGGTTTGGGATCGAGACGGAAAGCCCCCTGAAAGA
>WNGE01007203.1_pt1 | contig 14733 bp, 13 predicted proteins | sample 5400651 | NCBI WGS metagenome assembly WNGE01 (sample SAMN13153370, study PRJNA577476) | soil metagenome | isolation source: 60 cm soil or saprolite under grassland replicate 2 | place: USA:California | collected 2016-06-15 | reverse complement strand
CCGCTCGAGCGCGTTCCCGAGAACACGATCAAGTACGCGGTCGGCCTGCTGCTGACGAGCTTCGGCTGCTTCTGGGGCGCCGAGGGTGTGGGAGTCACCTGGCCTGGGGACGAGCTCTCGCTGCTCGGCGTGATCGCCTTCATCGGCGCGGTCTCGTTCCTGCTGGTGCGGGCACTCCGCCGGCGGCTCGCACTGGCGCCCATGGAGGCAGCGGCGTGAGATACGTCCGCTCGTTTGCGCTGTTCTGGTGGAACTTTGTCGTCGGCGACGACTGGCGCGTCGCGGCGGGGCTTGCGGTCGCGCTCGGGCTGACGTCCCTGCTCACCCATGAGGGCGTCAACGCCTGGTGGCTGCTCCCGGTCGCGATCGTGCTGCTGCTCGCGGGCTCGCTCTGGCGCGAGATTCGCCGGGCCGCTTAGCCGGCTTCGCGGCGGGGCGGAATGATCAGCACCGGGCGGCCGGCATGCTCGGCGACCGCGTGCGAGACGCTGCCCGAGAGAGCCTCCTTCACACCGCTAAGCCCGCGCGAGCCGATCACGATCGCCGCCGCATCGATCTCGTCCGCGACGTGGATGACGCCTTCCCAGGTCGGGGCGGCGACCTCGGCTCGAGCCTCGGCGGCGAAGCCGGCGCTCGCGGCAAGTTCTGCTCCCTCCTTCGCACGCTCCAGCGCCTGCTCCTCGTTGAGCTCTTGGAAGCTCGGCACCAGCGTGCCGAGCGCGGCGTAGCTTTCTTCAGGCGTCAGCGGCGGACCGACGGCGAGGACAACGGCCGGGTGACCGTCGAGCAGGCTGGCCGCTGCGTCGATCGCATGCTTCGCGCCTTCCGAGCCGTCGTAGCAGATCAGAATCGGAGCAGCGACCATCGGTTCCTCCTTGCTTGCATGCAGAGAGCGTCGCGTGAGCGTAGTCGCAGCGTTGTCGGTGACGCCGGTTGTTTGGTTAGGCAATCCAACCCCGCGGGAATGTCTAGGCACCTGGGGTCGACCGACTCGACGAAACAAGAACGACTGCGCCCAAGGCGCATCGCCCGATGAAAGGAGCAACACGGATGTCAACCTCGCGCCACGCGGCGCTGATTTCAGCACTCGTCCTTGCCGTTTTCGCAGCTTTTCAGGCAGGCGCAGAGCGTGCCGGCGCCGCCAGCAGCCCGCAGATGCACTTCGACAAGTACATGACCGTCCAGTCGGTCTGCTTCACCGTCACGAATCCGAGCCTCGGGCAAAGCACCCTCTACGGCCAGCGGTTCACGGACGGAACGGTCAGCCCGCAAACGCCGGCGATCGTGCTGGTGCACGGGATCGCCTCATCGACCGAGAACTGGGACTTCTCGCCGACCTGGTCGGTCGCGCGCGCTCTCGCCGCGAAGGGATACGTCGTCTACTCCTACGACCGCCTCGGCTACGCGAAGAGCAGCTACTACGACCACCCGGGCGGGGGCTACACGCTGACGACCTCGGCGCACCGGGACGAGTTGCACGACATCGTCACCGAGGTGAAGAGCGGCGCCTACACGACCACGAGCGGCAGCGACTGCTCCGGGGCGCAGCAGTCGAGCACGATTCACAACGATCGGGTCGTCATCATCGGCCACAGCGCCGGCGGGTGGATCGTCGCCGGCTATCCGGGCAAGTACCACGACGTGGCGGCCATGATCCAGACCGACATCTCGGGCTCGATCTCGCCGCCGAACGCGCCGCTGGGGAGTTCCACGGGAGGCGGTTTCACCACCAGCCCCGACCATCCCGACTACTTCCAGTTCTTCCAGACCAGCCAGAACTGCAGGGACTTCAACACCTACACGCCCGGGATCGTGCCGTATGTCGTCGACATCGCCTGCGCACCGCCGTTCCTGCTCTCGCCCTGGGGAGAGATCGCCGACCTGGGGGAGAAGTACGCCGAGAACGACTTCTACATCAGCCAGATCGGGCCTTCGATCCCAGTATTGCTCACCTCGGGCGACCACGACAGCACCGACCCGCCTTCGGTCGCGAAGGCGGACTACGACTACTACAAGGTGAAGACCAAGTGAAAGGAGACAGCCCATGACGGGCAAGGCCGACTTCACGCAGGAGGAGTGGGACCTCATCCTCGAGGGGCCGCCGAGCGCCGGCATCATCGTCGCCACCGCCCAGCGCGGCGGAACCTTCCGCGAGTCGTTCGCGATCGGGAGGGCGTACGTCGAGGCGCGCAAGCAGCACGGTGACAGCGAGCTCCTGGACGAGATCGTCGCGGCGAGGCCGGAGCGCGACCACACGCGCTACCACTCGGCCGAGGAGCTCAAGCAGGCCGGGCTGCAGCACCTGCGTGACGCGGTCGCTGTGCTCGAGCGCAAGGCGACGCCGGAGGAAGTCGAGGACTACCGGCGCTTCATCCTCAACCTCGCAGACAAGGTCGCTAACGCCCACCGGGAGGGAGGCGAGCAGGTCAGCGACGCTGAGCGGGCGGCGATCGACGAGATCTCGGCGAGTCTCGGCGCTCCAGACACCTAGGCCGGCGCCAGGCGCGCGGCCGAGATCGCGCCGCCGAGATCGCCGAGCTCGGACAGCCGGACCTCGGGTGGCCGGTCGCTCGACGTCGATCAGGTTGAGGGCCGAGGCGGCGCCGGCTCCGAGGGCCTGAATCGCTCGCTCGATCAGCTTCTCGGCGTAGGCGTCTTGCTCGTCCAGCGCATGCTGCCAGACGGAGCTCGTCAGCTGATCGTGTCCGTGCTCCTCCATCAGCGCGAACAATCTGGTCTCAACGCCGTGCTTCTGATCACGTCGTGCCTTGCGCTCCATGGCCGCGCGTCCGGCGTAGGCCTCGACGCAGCCCCGGCGCCCGCATGTGCACTTGGCGCCACCGAGCTTGATCACCATGTGGCCGATCTCGCCCGCGGCGCCACGTCCCAGCCAGCGATGCTTCTCGACCATGATCGCGCCGCCGACACCGGTTCCCCACCAGAGCCCGAGGAACGTCCGGAACGGCCGGCCGGCGCCCAGGACGGCCTCGCCTTCGACCGCCGTGCCGACGTCGTTCCCGACCCGCACGGGCACGCCGAAGCGGCTCGCCAGCGTCTCGCCGAGCGGGAACGGGTTCGTCCAGTCCGGCAGATTGCGCGCGTTGGCAACCGTGCCCGTCGCCTCGTTGACGGTTCCCGGGGAGCCGACGCCAATGCCCGTCAGCGCTGCGGGGGCGCTTTCGGTCGCATTGGCCGCTTCCTCCAGCGCCTCGGCGGTCGCGTCGGCGACGGCCGCGGGGCCGCCGTCCCTCGGCGTGGACCGACGCGCCTGACCGGCGACGGAATCGCTCTCGTCGATGACGACGGCCTGGATCTTGGTGCCGCCGAGGTCGATGCCACCTCTCATGGAGGGTTCTTAGCACCAGCTTCGCTTACGATCCAACCACTGCCGGGGTCGAGACCGAAGTAGAGGAGGTCCCTTTGGCCGCAACCGAGCAGCCGATCAGCTTCGCGCAGGACATCGAGCCCCTCTTCCGCGAGGGCGACCGTGAGTCGATGAAGTGGGCCTTTGACCTCTCGTCCTACGACGACGTCACGGCGAACAGCGACGCCATTCTCGGCAAGCTCCGGGACGGGACGATGCCCTGTGACGGCGCCTGGCCGGAGGAGCAAGTCGACCTCTTTCAGCGCTGGGTCGACGCGGGATCGCCCGCCTGAGCAGGCAGAGTCAGCAGCCCACTGCGCCGGCCGCGCAGTGGGACGAGCCCCCGCGCGGCCGGCGTCGTGGTGCTATGACGCGAGCGGGCGCGTTCCCCAGTCCGGGGGTTCCGTCGTCCAACGGGTTGGTGACCGCGGGAGAAAGCCCCGTGCCGTCCGCATTCACGGTGTAGATGTCCTCACCGGTCTGCGGTTGGGAACCGGACTCCAACCCGCGACCTCCGGCGTGACTGGCCGTGAAGGGCTAAGTCGTTCCCGCCGGCACGAGAATGCCGCGCCCCTGCAGGCGCCCGCCGTCGAGATCGGCCATGGCGTCGTTGATCGCGTCGAGCGGATACATGCTCGTGTGCAGACGAACCTTGCCCTCTGCGGTGAGCATCATCAGGTCCTCGAGGTCGGCGTAGGTACCGACGAGGTTCCCGATGAACGAGATCTCGCGCGAGATGATGTCGATTGTCGGGACAACGAGGTTCTGCCCGTAGCCGATCACGTAGTAGAAACCTCCGTCCTGGATCATCGCGATTCCGTCCTCCACCGAGCCCTTCTCGCCTACGAAGTCGAGGATCACCTCTGCGCCCAGCCCGTCGGTGAGCTCCCGAACCGTGTCGACATGCGAGCCGTCTACTCGGACCGTATGGTGGGCTCCCAGTTCGCTGGCGAGCGCGAGCGCCGGCTCGGAGGGATCGACGACGATGATCTCGACCGGCGTCATCGCCGCCAGGCACTGGATCCCGATGTGGCCGAGGCCGCCTGCCCCGATCACCACCGCGCGCGTTCCGGGGGAGAGTACGGGCAGCGTCTTCTTGACGGCGTGGATCGCGGTCAACCCTGCGTCGGCGAGCGCGGCGATGTCCTTCGGCTCCAGAGACGGGTCGAGCTTGATCACGGACCGCGCGCTCGTGAGCAGGAGGTCGGCGAACCCGCCATCTTCGCTGATTCCGGGGAAACGGCCGTTGACGCAGTGCATGTCGTCGCCGCGGCGGCAGGACGCACAGAGCCCACACGTGATGTAGGGGTGGACGATCACCGTGTCGCCGACCTCGACGTTTGTGACGCCGGAGCCCACCTCGTGGATCCAGCCGGCGTTTTCGTGGCCGAGCGTGTAGGGCAGCTTCACGCCGGACTTCTCGGCCCACTGCCCCTCCTGGATGTGGAGATCGGTGCGGCACAGCCCGGCCGCGCCGATGCGCACGACGACGTCTAGCGGCCGCGTGGCACGCGGCTCTTCGACCTCGTCGAGGGCCAGTGGGTCGTGGTAGGCGTGTAGCCGCGCGGCCTTCATGCTCCAACCTCCTCGAGCTCGGCCCCCCGCCGGGAGCGGATTTCCAGCAGAGACCGGCAGATGCTGCCGTTGACGTCCAGGCTCGTGCGCACGAGCCGTGCCTTCCGGAGCCAGAGCGTCAGCTCATCGGCCGCCAGCGGCTCACCGTTGGGCGCCACAAACGCTGGCGAGTCGGGGTCGCAGTTGATTCCCAAGTGCCCACGCAACTCCAGGCAGCGCCGTGCGTCGGCGTCCTCGGGGAGGTCGGCGAGGCGGAGCGCTGCGACCTGCACTGGCGTCGCGCCGTCTGCCAGGAGCGCCTCGCACAGCCTGGCCTGGCGGGCGACTAGCGCCTTGCGCTGGAACAGCTCACGCAGCGCGCCCAGCTGATCGTCGTCGGTCTCGCCCGGAAACGCCCCCATGAAGCCTTCTCCACGGGCGATTGCGGCGTTGATCTCCTCGCCCGTGTAGTGGTCTTCAAGCCTGACGTCGATCCGGCCGACGTCCGGCAGCAGCCGGCGCACGACGTTGCGCGCGTCGGCTGCCATCAGGTACGCGAAGTTGGGAGCGCATTGCGGCGTCGGCAGTCGAAGCAGGATCTCCACGTCGCCGCCGGCCGACACCTCACAGGAGGTCACGAACCCAAGCGAGGTGATCGGCTCGTCGAGCTCGGGATCGTGGACCTCGCCCAGCGCCTCGAGGACGCGCGCCCTGGTATTCATGCCGAATCGACGAGCTGTGCGTCCTCCCTTGCCGCCGGCTCGCCCGCTTCGTCCGGGATCTGAAACTCGTCCGGAACCTCGATTCCGTAGAGCTTGGCGGCGTTGAGGCCGAGGATCTTCCTCTTTCCGTCGGTCGTCAGCCGCGGGTAGTCCGAGAACTCCACGTCGTCCGGGGACGTCCAGTCGACGAAGCCCTCGACCTGCCACCTCGGCTCCCAGATCGCGTAGTCGCTGGCCCACAGCATCTTGTCCTCGCCGACCCAGAACAGCAGCTCGCCCATCACCTTGGCGAAGAAGCGCGGCCGGGCGTGCATCAAGCCTCCGATGACGACCGCGAGCCCCGCGTAGACATTCGGCTCCTGCGTCGCCATGAAGCAGAAGTCCTCGATCCGCGGCAGGCCGACGTGCTCGACGATGAAGTTCAGCTCGGGGAAGTTCGTCGCGACGTAGTCGACATCCGAGACGTCGAATGCGTCTTTGTCGAGCGGCCAGATCGTCGGGCCCTTGTGCACGTGGATGTTCTTGATCCCGAGCTCCTGGCACTTCTCCAGGAAACGCTGCGACTCGGGGCTCTTGAGCGACCAGCCACGCGAGCCCTGATACCACTCGGCCGTGTAGAGCTTGACGCCCTGGAGGTTGTAACGCTTGGCGTCCTCCTCGAGCTGCTTCAGCCCGGCCTCGCCCTCGCGCGGATCCCAGCGACCGTTGGCGATCAGGCGGTCCGGATACTTCTCGACCAGCTCCGCGTTCTTCTCCAGCGTGTTGAAGCCGTCGGTGTACCACTCCTTCAAGTAGGTCGACTGGAAGATGCCGACGTCGACGTAGCCGTCCTCGAAGACGTCCTTGACGAAGTCGTCCTCCGAGTACTTCTGGAACTTCTCGAGCGGCCAGTGCGTCTCCGCGGGGCCGAGGCCCATGTACGCGTGGAAGCACTCGATCCAGCCCTTCGCGTACTGCTCCTGGCCGCTGACCCAGTTCGCCGGGCTCGCATCCCAGAAATGGAGATGACCGTCGACGACGAAAAACGTGTCTCCGTTGTGGCTATACACAGGACGCCCTCCTCTTCTGTTGCGGTTGTAGGAGGCCTGAGACTGAGCTCGCCGGCGAGCGGGGCGGTGCACATGGCCGGGCACCGCGACGTCGTCGACCGCGAAGGCAGCATGATCGAGCGGCCTGGTCTCTCAAGTGCTCCTCACCGGGACGAAACGTGTAGACCTTTCCGGGGGCATCCTCTCACGCACGCTGTTCCGGCGCCACCTCCCGGCGCGGCGCTGCGCTGGTCAGAACGGATTCACGCAGCCGAGCGGTTCGAGCACCGATTCGGCACGCGCTCGGACCTGCTTCGAGGCGTCCGTCTGGCCCGCGGCCTCGAGCGCCTCTGCCAGGTCGAGCTCGAGGCACGCCGCGGGAAAGGTGCGCCCGAGTTGCCGCTCACGCTCGGCCGCCCGCTCGAGTTGCTCGACGGCTTCGCCCGCGCGTCCTTCCAGGAGCGCGAGCAGACCCTCACCGGCTACCAGCGCCGTCTGCGCGATCGCCGCAAGGCTGGGGGTCCCCCGAATCGACTCGATCGTGCCAGCGAGAAGCTCCGTCTCGCCCGCTGCGGCGAGCGCCCTGACGGTAGGGACCGCATCGAGCACGGCCGGCCAATGTCGATCGACGACGGCCAGCACTTTGTCGATCAAGGAGCGGAGCTCCTCGAGCTCGCCGGTACGCGCCAGCCACGGCAGGACGACGCCTGCCATCGGGATGATCCGCTGCAGCTCGCCGCTCGCAAGGGCGAGCGGTTGCAGCTCTTCGAGGAGCTGCTTGCTCGTCTTCGCGTCGCCGCGGCGGAACGCTAGGCCCCCGGCGACCGCCAAGAAAGCAAGGCGCGTCGCCGCGCTCTCCTCGTGATCCTTGACCTCCGCGAGAGCCGCGTCCGCCTCTGCCCAGCGAGCGGAGGGAACCAGGAGGCACATCGCGGCCGACACCTCTAGGTACGGCCCGATCGACTCGGGTGCTGGAACGTCCGCGAGCCGAACGCGCCCCTCGGAGACGACAAGCTCGATCCGGTCAACCGGTAGATAGCCGCTCCCGGACCAGATGAAGTTGATGATGGCCCGGTAGCCCTCCTCGAACTCGCCCGCTTCTGCCGTCGCGTCGACGATCGACGCGATCTCGTCCGGCTTCGGAGCAATGCCTTCAGCCGCCTCCTGGGTGAAGAGGTTGACCGCGGCGTTCAGCTCAGCGAACGAGTCGCCGACGCGACGTGCAACGACAATCGCCTCCCTGGCATGGTCGACCGCCTCGGGGCGTTGCTTCAACATCTCCACTTGGGACTGGCGCGCAAGGGCGCGCGCCAGCTGTGGCGACTCGGGCAAGCCGGCGAGAGCGGCCACCGCGGCATTCGCGGAAGAGAGGGCCTCGTCCCAACGGCCCGAAAGCCAACAGACCCTCGAGCGCAGACCTAACGCGTCCGAACGCAGCTCGGCATCGTCAGTCTCCAGCAGGCTCTCGACGGTGTCGAGGCGCCGGAGGGCGCTGTCGTTGAGCCCCTCCGTCATGTCGAGCCGTGCGAGCCCAAGCTCTCCTGCCGTCAGCCGGCTCTCGTCGACCGCGAGCTCGAGTGCGCGCTCGAGCTGCCTTCTCGCGGCCTCGAAGGCTCCCCGCCCATAAGCCGCCTCGCTTGCGGCGAGCAGCAACTCGAAGGCTCGCGCGGCGACGGCCGGGTCGTCCTCGCCGTAGGCGACCGCCTGGCCGTAGTGATAGGCGGCCAGCTCGACGGTTTCGGCGCTGCGATCGGGCGCCACCTCCTGGATCCACTCGCCGACGCGCCGGTGGAGCTCCCGGCGCTCCGGTCGCGGGAGTGTCCCGTAGACGACGTCGCGCGTCAGGGCGTGCTTGAACGCGAACTCGCGCATCCCCGCCATGCTGGAGTCGACACTGTCGGAGACAAGGCCGCTTCGTACGAGCGCTCCGATCACCCCCTCGTCGACCTCGACCGCCGCCGGCCAGAAGCTGCGGCCGATCACGCTGCAACGGCGCAGCGCATCGCGCGACGCAGCCTCGAGCCGGTCGATGCGCGCCGCGATCACGCCGTGTATCGAATCCGGGATTGAGACGCCGGCGAGCCGCTCCGTTGACACCCAGCCGCCGTTTCGCCGCTCGAGCGCCCCTTCCTCGATCAGCATGTTCAGCATCTCCTCGAGGTAGAACGGATTGCCTTCCGCACTCGCCAGCACGCTTTCCCGGACGTCTTCGGGAACCTTCACCTCGCCCAGGAGCGACGACATCAGGTGCGCGGCGTCCGCCGACGAGAGTGGGGCGAGCGAAAGGGAGGTCGCGTTCTGCTTGCCCGCACCCCACGTCGGGCGCATCTCGAGCAGCTCGATTCGGGCCGTGCAGAGCAGCAGCACCTTCGTGTCGGCGAGGTTCTCCGCGAGCTGTTCGAGGAGGTCGGCGAGCGCGCTCGAGGCCCAGTGGACGTCCTCGACGGCGACGACCGTCAGCTGCTCGCGCCCGAGAGCCGCGACATACCGCGTCCACCCGTCCTGCAACCGCCGGACGACTTCTCGCGGATCGCCGCCTGGTGCAGAGCCACCCGGAAGCGCGAGCCCGATCGTCCACGCCGCCGCCTCGAGTACCCGCTCGGCTTGATCCTCTGACACGACCGACTCGATCGCGGCTCGCAGCTTCGAGAGGGCGACCTCTGCCGGATCGGTGTCGAGGATGCCGGCGTGAGCCTTCGCCGCCTCCGCGAGCGGCCAGAACGTGATCCCCTCGCCGTAGGGGAGACAGCGACCCTTCACCAGGCGGGCATCGGCAAGCCGATCGACGAGCTCCGCGAGCAGCCGCGACTTGCCGACTCCGGCAGGGCCGAAGAGCGTCACGAGCTGAGGCGCGCGCTCGCGCTCGACGCGGGCGGCAACGGCGCTCAGGATTGCGAGCTCGTCGTTTCGTCCAACCAGCGGCGCGCTCAAGCCGGCGATGCCGCGAGGGGCCCGTTCCTGTTCGCGGGCGGCGGCAACGGCCACCCAGGAAGCGACGAGCGCGCTCTTGCCCTTCGCCTCCAGCGGCGCGTGCTCGTGGTACCTGATCGTGCGGCTCGTCGCCGTCTGTGTCCGCTGTCCCACCAGCACCTCGCCCGGCTCGGCGTGCTGTTGCAGGCGCGCTGCCACGTTGACGGCGTCCCCGCTGACCATCAGCTCGCCTCGCGCAGCCGCTTCGCGGCCGGCGACCACCTCGCCCGTGTTGACGCCGATCCGCAGCCCGACGTCGGCGCCGTGTTGGCCCTGTACGCGCTCGGTGAAGGAGACGAACCTCTCCCGCACGGCCAGGGCGGCCCGAACGGCACGTTCGGGGTCGTCCTCGTGAGCCTGGGGGATCCCGAACACGGCAAGTACCGCGTCGCCGGCGAACTTCTCCGTGGTGCCTCCGAATCGCTCGACCTCGGCGTTGATCAGCTCGAAGAGCTCTCCCTGGAGCTGGCGAACGTCCTCCGGATCCAGTTGCTCGCCGAGCGCCGTCGAGCCGGCGAGGTCCGCGAAGAGAACCGTGACGACCCGGCGTTCCTGGCGCTCGTCGGTCGCCTCGGCGGCGCGGCGAGCATCTTCGCGGAGGGCCACGCCGCAGTTCGAGCAGAAGGTCGCGCCGGCCGGCTGCTCGAACCCGCAGGCGGGACAACTCCGCAGGAGCGCCGCACCGCACTCGCTGCAAAAACGGGCGCCGCTGGCGTTCTCGGCACTGCAGGAGGCACAGACCAATCCCATCGCGGCGAGTCTACGGAGGCCACATTCGGAGCGGGGCGACGCAAGGGTGGCTTGACCCGGCTCGGACGGGGCGAGAGAGTCCGTCCGATCGGCAGAAGGGAGGGAGTTGTGGCTCACGCTCAGCAGCTGCTTGAGACCCATCCTCGGGGACCTGCGATCGAGCCCGGCGCGCTGGTTGCGTGCGTCGAGGCCTGCTTCGACTGCGCGCAAAGCTGCACCGCTTGCGCGGACGCTGACCTCGCCGAGGACGACGTAGCCACCTTGATCCGCTGCATCCGGCTGTGCCTGGACTGCGGCGACGTGTGCATCGCCACCGGAAACATCCTCAGCAGGCAGACCGAGTTCGAGCCGAAACTCGCACGACCGGTGGTGCAAGCTTGCGCCCAGGCGTGCCGCATCTGCGCGGAGGAGTGTGAGCGGCATGCGGCCCACCACGAGCATTGCCGCATCTGCGCGGAGACCTGCAGGCACTGCGAGCAAGCGTGCGCCGACGTCCTATCGGTACTCCCGGCCTAGCATCCTCCAGAGGCGCTCACGAACGCTCGGCTTCGCGAAGCAACTGGCGAGCGTACGGGTCGTCTGTGGCATCAGCTCGTAACGCGGATTCGCGCGCCGAGCTGGCGCGAGATGGCGGTCTCACGACCGTCACTGCGGAGCGTGAGTGGACCGCCGAACGGTGCGGCTTCGACCAACTCGACCCGCCGACCGGGCACGAGCTGAAGCGTCGCCAGATAGCGCAAGAGGTCACCGTCCCCGTCCGGAACCTGCTCGACAATCGCCTGCTCGCCTGGCTCGAGTGCGGTCAGCGGCCTGGCTGCGGACGGCACAATCTTGAGCTTCGCGTCGGGGATTGGGTCGCCGTGCGGGTCTTGGCTTGGCGAGCCGAGCGCCTCGTCAATGCGCATCTCGAGCTCCTCGGAGAGCGCGTGCTCGAGCCGGTCTGCTTCGGCGTGGACGGCGTCGAGGCTGAGTTCGAGCGTCTCTGCGAGGTACAGCTCGAGCAGGCGATGGTGGCGGATCACCTCGAGAGCGACACGCTCACCGGCTCGGGTGAGGCGGACGCCGCGATAGGGCTGGTGGTCGGCGAGTCCGAGTGCGGCGAGCTTCTTGACCATCCCAGTCGCCGAGGGGGCAGCGACGCCCATCTGCCGCGCGAGCGTCGACGTTTTCACCGGCGCGCTCTCGCCTTGGAGTTTGTAGATCTCGCGCAGGTAATCCTGGACCGCGTCGCTGAAGTCTGCGGGCACCGAGCGGGCTGCCGGGTTTCGCCGGGCGGGCTTCGACGTTTCCGGGACGCTCATCCGACCAGGAGCCCGGTGCCGTACATGACGGTGATTCCGGCCAGGTAGCCGCCGATCACGTGGCCCGAGCGCAGTCCGCCGGGCGCGCGGCGGGCAACGTAGCGGCCGACCTCGACCACGACCTGCAGCGCGGCGCCGACGGCGAGCGCGAAGAAGAGGACGCCGAGCAGATCGCTGGTGATAAAGCCCCCGATCCAGGCGCCGGCGATCGCCGGCGCGCCCGCGATCAGAGCGAGCGCTCCCAGCCGGGCGAGGCCGATCCGTGCGCCATCTGCGATCGGCGCGGCGATGCCGAGCCCCTCGGTGATGTTGTGGACCATGAAGCCGACGATCAGAAAGGTGCCGAGCGCCAGCTCGCCGAGCGCGATCGACGAGCCGATCGCGAGGCCCTCGCCGAGGTTGTGCAGGCCGATACCGAGCGCGACCAGGGTCGCGAGAGCGGCGCCGTCGAGCGGGGCGCTGCGCTCCCGTTGACCGGCGGCGGAGAAGCGCTGGGCGACGAAGGTGAGACCGAGGTAGCTGGCGGAGACGCCAAGCAGGATCAGGCCCGGTCCCTGGAAGCCGCTCGGCAGCCGCGCTTGCAAGTCGAGCGCCTCGGCAAGAGCGTCGAAGGCGAGGAAGCTGAGCAGGCCCGCGGTCAGCGCCATGAAGGCGCCGATCCAGCGGGCCCCGGCGCGGCGGAGGGAGGGCAGCCAACCAAGACCGAGCGCAACCGGGACGATCCCGACCAGGAAGCCGATCACCGCGTATCCGAGGAATCCGCGTGGCGAGGCGCCGCGTGTCTCGACCGCCGCCGGCACCTCGAACGTGCTCTCGATCCCGCTCGAGCTGGTGACACCGACGGTGTAGGGGTCGTCCTCCACCCAGTGGAAGGGGACGACGATCGTGCTCGAGCGCAGCCGGCCGAGCGTGGCCGCGCCCTCGATGCGGAACGGCACGATCGCGTCGTCGACTGTGACGCTCGCGATCGTCAGCTTCGGCCGTTGCGGGTTGGTCACCCGGATGCTGATCTTTCCGGGTCTGAACTCGACCCGGCGGATGTCGAACTCGTCGCGGGGCGGAGGCGCCTGGCCGACGAGATCGAGCAGCGAGGTGCCGCTCGAGGCAAACAGCGTGACAACGCCGACGAGGAGCAGGAGCGGGACGAGCGCCCACAGCCGCCAGGCGCCTGGCCGGAGACGCTCGGCTGCGCCGGTCGAAAGCGAGGCCATCAGTCGACGACCTCGAAGAAGCCCATCCAGCCGAGCTCGGTGAACTCCGACTGGTGCGCGTGGAACATGAACCGGCCCGGGTGGGCGAAGTCGATCTCGATGATCCCGCGCTGCCCCTGGCAGAGCATGACCGTGTCCGTGTACTCGAAGTGGTCGCTCGACCCGGTCGGGTAGTAGCGGAAGAAGTCGCCGTGGAGGTGAAACGAGTTGATCGGGTCGAACTCGGTCAGGTTGGCGATGTAGATCCGAACGGTCTGCGAGCGGCGGACCCGGATCGGGTGCTTGGCGTAATAGAACGCCGGGCCGTTGACGCCGTAGAAGTTGTTGGCGCCGTCGCCGTCGGTGTCGAAGCCGTTCAGCACCATGACCAGCTCCTGCGCCGGCTTACGCTGCCTCGGCGGGTCGATGATGAAGGCGCCGTAGAGGCCCTTGGCGATGTGCTTCTTCAGCGGCGTCGAATGGCAGTGATAGAGCTGCATCCCGTACGGGCGGGCCGGGAACTCGTACGTGAACGAATTTCCAGGTTCGACGACCTCGAAGACGCCGTCCATGTTGGCCGGGTGGACGCCGTGGAAATGAATTGTGTGCGGGTGCGAGCCGGCGTTTGCGAACTTGACCCGAAGCAGATCGTCCTCGGTGGCGCGGATCACCGGCCCCGGCACGGTGCCACCGTACGTCCAGGCCGAGAAGAAGACGCCCTTGGCAACCTCGATCTGGCGGTCGACGGCGGCCAGCGTGTACTCGCGGACGCGGCCGGGCTTGTGCGGAAGGGACTTCGGCGGATAGAGGAGCGCGGTCAGATCGCTGAGGCCGCCCGGGGCCGGGACATCGCCGCCGATCATGGCGGCATGCCCCATTCCGTCGTGTCCCATTCCGTCCATAGCCATGCCGGTGTGCGCGGGTGGCGGGGCCGCCTCGGTCGTCCCGGCCAGCGCCAGCTTCGCGAGTGGCGCCGCGGCTACCGCGGGCGCGGCGGCAATCAGCAGCTGCCGGCGCGTCACTCTCGATTTAGGCATCTCTAAAGATTAGTTTCGGCATACCACGGCCGCAAGAGCCTCAGCGGCTCCACTGTCACCCGTAAGGAGATGAACAATTTGTTCGGCGGCGATCTTGGCCTCCGAATCGACTTCGTTCGCCTGCGTCTCCTCCCCTTCGAGCCCTTCGCCTTGTTCGCCGTCCGGAAGCCAACAGGCGCGCGGCCCGTGGTTGGGGTGGTGCTGGCTCGCCCTCGCCGATGTGCGGAGCGGGCTCGGCGAGGACGATTCGGCCGCGGAGTCGCTCGACCGCGCCCGAAAGGTCTTCGAGCTGATGGGCGACGCCCGTGGCCTCGAGTTGTGCAAGTAAGAGTCGAGCGATGAGTCTTCGCCGCCCATCGCGTCTTATCGGTAAACCGACCAAGGAGACCCAATGCAGCCCCGCCTACTGCTCGACGGCCTCGCCATGCCCGAGTCGCCTCGCTGGCACCACGGCCGACTGTGGTTCTCGAACTGGGGAGCGAGGCAGATCGTCGCCGTCGACCTGGACGGCAACAGGGAGGTGGTTGGAGAAGGCCCCGATGGACTCGGCTGGGCAACCAACTGGCTTCCAGACGGACGCCTGCTCATCACAGGCCCGGAGCTGATCCGGGTCGAGCCCAACGGTTCGCGCGTCCGGCACACCGATCTCAGCCACATCTCGCCGCACGGCTGGAGCGAGATGACGGTCGACGGGCGCGGCAACGCCTACGTGAACACGATCAACTTCGACTTCGCCGAGTTCAACGAGGTGCTCACGAGCGGCAGAGCTCCCGGCAAAATCGCGCTGGTCACGCCGGACGGTGAGGCCCGCGAGGTC
>WNGE01005228.1_pt1 | contig 14733 bp, 13 predicted proteins | sample 5400651 | NCBI WGS metagenome assembly WNGE01 (sample SAMN13153370, study PRJNA577476) | soil metagenome | isolation source: 60 cm soil or saprolite under grassland replicate 2 | place: USA:California | collected 2016-06-15 | reverse complement strand
GCACGAGGTCAGGTTCGATGAAGAGCAACCAGATGCGCCTCAGCCGTTTCGGCGTATCGAAGATCAGCCTGATGGTTTGCTGTCCAGGTTGTGCGGCTCGCCAACCGGATTCTGCTCCGGGCACCAGCGCCGACTCGATGGGATGCGCCGTATCCTCAGAGGTGATTTCGACTTGGGCCAAGCGCTCCAAGTCCAACCAGTCTCCGTCGGGAAGCGGAGAATCTTTGGGAACTGGAGTGACTACGCGTTTACGCAATGGTCATGACCTCAATGCGGCAGCGGGATGAAGACGAGGGTGAACGTCGCGATCCGCGGCCGAGTCTCGCCACGAGGAGGCCACCTGTTCAGGGGACAAGTGGCTCCCCGCACGTCCCCTCACCTCAGACCTTCGAGAGCTGACCAGACTGGATCATGTCGACCAGGATGTTCCATTCGTCCTTCTTGAGGACGGCGAGATTACCGGCTTCGCCGATCAGGACTTGGTCGCCCGCGAACTCCACCTCCGGGCACTCGCCGCATCCTGCGGGGCACAGCAGCACTTTCCGGTTGTCCATTGTATTCACCTCCTTCCCTTCACGATCTTTAGTCGCTCGATGTGATGGCAGACGGTGGACTCGCCGCGTCGTGGTGATCGTGAAGACGATCTAAGTACACCGGATCATGAATTCGTTCCGGGTTTAGGATGCGGCCAGTCGGCGGCGCTGGCTGAATTGTGACAGAAGTCTTTTCGATGTGTAGCTCCACTGGATCGGGCGTGCCGTTCGGTTCCGGTCAGCCAGGAAGGCCAAGAGGCGACGTTCGACGTGGCGGGTGCTGTCAAAGTCATTGGGGGTGAGCACCTTCTTCTGCAGGACGCTGAAGACAATCTCGATTTGATCCAACCAAGAGGCATGTACCGGAAGCCAATGAATGCGAACGTCGAAGCGCAGCCCGAGGGTACCTATCCAAGACGCCAGCTGCTTGGGCGCATGGGTCGATCCGTTATCAAGGATCAGATGGAGTACGCGAATCCGTTTGCACCAGAGGCTGGCGAACAGCAGCCGCAAGAACTCCTGAAATTCGCCGAAGCGCTTGCGCTCAAAACACCGCGCCAGTGTTTCACCCCTGTGCACCAAGAGGCCCGCGAAGAGTTGCACCGCTCCGCGACGCTGGTAGCGGTCGCCGACATGCATAGGGTGCTCAGGACGCGGCGGCGTTGTCCCGCCGCCGGCCTTCCGCGCCTGGATCGACGTCTTCTCATCCGTGCAGACGATAATGTGCCCTTGCCGAGCCAATCCTTCGGCGCGTTCGTACAGGTCCAGAATGGGAACGGCCCGCTCCAGGAAGCGCGGGTCGGTGGGCTGCTGCCAACTTCGATATAGCCAGGGCTTGATCTGGTCAGCCTGGAGCCACCGTTTCACGGTCGAGGCGGAGATGCTTGAGACGATGCCACGCTGGATCACCGCCCGTGCGAGCTTAGCCGCGGACCAGCGCGAGAGCGGTTTACCGGAACCCCGAGGTAGCGTGCAGGCGAGGGCGGTTACTCGCGCGCGGGTTGCGGAGGGGAAAAAAGCGCGGCCCGCCGGGCCGCGGCGCTTCGTTGAGCGCTGGTCCCGTCCGGCTCCGGCTGCGCCACTTGCGCACTGTCCGGTCAGTACACCCCACCGCCCGTGCGATGGCGGTGTTTGTCCAGTCCGGATGCTCGTACGCGAGCAGGAGTATCTTGCTCGCACCACCTCGGCGTAGCGTGCAGTGCGAAGGCGCGTGATGCGTTTGAGCTCTTTGTACTCCGGAGCGGTAAGTCGGATGCGGCGCTGCGGTTTCGGTCCCGAGGTCGCGAGATCTTTCGGCCCATCGCCCCTTGAGGAGCGACGATATCAGAAGTGGCCTCAAGGACCTAAAAACCCGGAACGAATTCATGATCCGGTGTACTAAGTAGTTCCTTGAGACCGCGCCGTACTTCGGTCAGGTCAGCGAGGGTCCGGTCCATCCCTGGCGTAAGCCTTCTGGGTCGCCAGTTTTGTTACGGAGGTTGGATGAGGCGGGTTTTCAGAAGGTTACATCTTGGCAGGTAAAGCCACTATGGGCGTCAAGGTCCCACTGGGGTATGAAGCCGAGCCGAACTCACCCGCTAGACCCGCACATAGGGTCCGAGGCGAACTGCACGGGCGCGTTACATGAAGAGGCCGCCATTGATGCTGAGCTCGGCGCCCGTGATGTAGTCGCCATCGCTCGAGCAGAGGTACACGCAGGCCCGCGCCACTTCCTCCGACTTGGCGAAGCGCTTCATCGGGATCTGGTCGAGGAGCCGGTTCCGCACCTTCTCTGGGATGCCGGTTACCATCTCCGTCTCCGTGAAGCCGGGAGCCACGGCGTTCACCGTGATGCCCTTGGCGGCCAGCTCCTTGGCCAGGGACTTGGTGAACGCCGCGAGGCCGGCCTTGGAGGCGGCGTAGTTCGCCTGGCCGAAGTTCCCGATCTGCCCGATGATCGACGTGATGTTCACGACCCGCCCCCAGCTCTGCTTGATCATCTGGTCGATGAGGACCTTGGTGCAGTTATAGGGTCCGTCGAGGTTCACGGCCAGCACTTTCCCCCAGGAGGCGAGATCCATCTTCACGAAGGTGTGGTCGGAGTTGATCCCCGCGTTATTGACCAGGATGTCGAGGTGGCCGAATTCCTCGAGCACCTGCTCCGCCATGCGGGTGGCGGCCGGATAGTCGGACACGTCGGCCTGGGCTAGGACCGCCCGGCGTCCCATGCCCCGGATCTGGTCGACGACCTCCCGGGCTAGACGCTCGCTCGAGATGAAGTTGACGGCCACGTCTGCGCCTTCCTCGGCCAGGGCGATCGCGATGGCCCGGCCGATGCCGCGCGAGGCTCCGGTAACGAGAGCGGTTCGTCCTTCGAGCTGCATGGAGAACCTCCTTCCTGTCCGCTGATGGGGACTCGCGTGATGATCGGGTCGCTCGGAGCCGCCGCCCCCCTTTGGCGCTCCGGTGTCGACTGCCCTCCGACGAGCCGCGCACTCGTCTGCCGCAGGGCCCCGGGCAAGACAATCAACCCGAAAGTAGCGAATGATCCTTAGCCATCCCCCCGCCCCCTGGCGGACCTCTTGCTTCCTTGAGGTCTGGACCGGTTACTTGGCCGGAAATTCTACTAGCGATCATGACACACCCGCCGAGGCACTGGCGCAATGAGGCAGATGCTTCAATCTTCCAAGGGCGGCGGACCCCAGTGCTTAGGTCTTAAAGGTCCATGGCAGACGTGAAGGGATTGAAACGCGACTTTCAAGTCCCGGGGCGAGATCTCTCGGCCTTTGCCGGTTCAATTCACGGGTCCACAACCAGCTCGCCTACCCTGCCCCGTGCTGGTAAGCATCAGCTCAGGTCCGATAAGGCCCTATACATCTCCAACGCGTTGAGAGTTCTGTTATCCTCCGATGACGTCGTACGGCCGCATCATGTCGTTGTCCTCGTGTTCGAGGATGTGGCAGTGGAACACGTAACGGAACTTTTCGCCACGCACCACGGGCGTGCCCGTCGGCAGGTCGAAGCGCGCGATGATCCGCGTCACCTCGCCGGGGAACGCCTTCACGGTGTCCTTGGAAGCCGGACGCTCGTTCGGCGGCGGTGCAACGGCCGGACCCGTGAACACGAGAGCGCCCGGAAACCGCGTGACGTCGAAGGGCCGGCGGTCGAGGATCTGAAACTGCACGAGGTGGACGTGGATCGGGTGCGCGTCCTCCGTGGTGTTGATGATCTGCCAGACCTCGATGGAGCCGGCCTTGGGCGTCTCCGTGACCGGGGCCTCCCACGGCGCGTTGATCAGGCCAACGATCGGGTTACCCGCATCCGAGTCGAGCTCCGTCAGGACGAGGTCTCGCGTCGTGACGGCAGCCGACGGCGACAGGAGCGGCACGGGCGCCAGCGATGCCGGGACTGAGCTCCCGTCGTGTCCGCGTAGCCGCTTCGTGACCTTGAACAGCATCACCTCCGTTGGAACGACATCGTCTCCGTCCGGGTACGGGGCCTTGGCATCGTTGTTCAACACGAAGAACCGGCCGTCGGCGCCGGAGAAATCGAGGATGACGTCGAAGCGTTCGGCGGGCCCGATCGTGAGATGCGAGCGGTGCACGGGGGCGGGCAGGAAGCCCCCGTCGGTGCCGATCTGGATGAACGCGGGGCCGGGACGCCCCAGCGGCGAGCCGTCGGGCCAGCTCTCGTTGAGCGTGAGGTGATAGAAGCGCGCGTTGGACCCGTTCAGCATGCGGAACCGGTACCGGCGGGGCTCGACCTCGAGGTACGGCCACACCATGCCATTGACGAGGATCGTGTCACCGAAGAACTCCGGAATCCAGACAGGGGGAACGCGCGGATCGGGATCGCCCGGCGTCTGGACCGGGTAGAGCAAGGAGCCGTCCGGGTTGAATGAGCGGTCCTGGATCAGCAGCGGAATCTCGTCGGGCCCGCGCGGAAGATCGAGGGCATCCTCGATCGCGTCGCGGATGAAATAGAACCCCGCGAGGCCGGCATAGACGTTCAGCCGCGTTGTGCCGAGAGCGTGATCGTGGTACCAGAGGCTGGTCGCCGGCTGATCGTTCGGATAGTGATAGATGGTCGGTCCGAAGAACGGGCCGGTTTGGCTGAAGCCGCGGGTGAACCAGGCTTCCGGATGGCCGTCGCTGTCGGGCAGCACCTTCGCGCCGTGCAGGTGCACGACGGTGCGGACGGCGGGTGCCGGGGGCTCGTCGCCGTGCAGCGTGGTGTCGATCGGGAACAGATGCGCCGCGGGCAGGGTATTGCTCCATTCGACCGCGATGGGGGCGCCTAGGCGGACGTCGAACGTCGGCCCCGGGTAGAGCCTGTCGTAGCCCCATACTGTCGTTGGGCGCAGGTCGCGGTGGAGCTTTTGCTTGACCTGGCGCATGGCGATCCGGAACAACGGCATCCCGTCGACCGCGCCGCGCGGTTGGGCACGGTATGGCACCGGCAACGGATCGACGAATCTCGCCAAGCTTCCAGAGGGACGCTTGGCCTCGGCCTGTCTCGCCCGCAGTACCCCGGCCGCCATCGTGGAACTGGCAGTCGCTCCGACTGCCCGCAAGAACGCTCGCCTGGTCAATGCCGCCATGGGCAGACCCCCTCGACGCAAGGATTCGCTGTCGTGGCTGGCTGGCGGAGGACACGAGGCCCGTGTCCTCTGAATGGCTGGCTGGCACCGCGCGCGATTAGGTAAGCCTAACTTCGAGGCTCTGTCAAGACCCTTTATCGGACCTGAGCTGGCGCCCTATCGGCTACGGCGAGCCTGCTCATCGCGCGCCATCGTGGTGACGGCGATCAAGACTTTCGACACGTCTGACCTGACGCGGTCGAAATCAGCCGTCTTCCGGAACGTGTTTATATCCATGAAGAGCTTCTTATTGACCTCGACCATAATACTTTCAACGCCCCCGGTGGGGTCGCGGCGTATGAAGGCCCCGTCGAGAAGAAGGCTTTCTCGAGCCCCTCGTACACGACGGTGGGCGGTCAGACGATCCCCGTCCCCTGATCGGGGTCAGGTCTTGCAATCCAGCATCAGAAACCGAGAGCCACTGCCAAACCGGATAGGTTCGGCTCGGCAATGTATCAATTGCAAGACCTGACCCCTAGAACTCAGGCGCAGCGCCTGTTGCCCGTCTCCTTTGGCGGGACGGTCAGCTCGTCCTTCGGCAGCAGAACCGCTTTGCCGAGGTATGGGAACTCGCTACCGAAGTAGCGGAGGTCTGCCGGAATCTTGTCCGGCTCCATGACCTCGGCCACATACCCCTGGGTCAGCATCTGGTGGTCGCAGGCCCGCATCTCGACCTCGGCGCCCCACACGGTCTTGAACTTGTTGCTCTCCCATGCCTTGATGAGCTTCTCCGTATCTAGGCTTCCCGCGCGCTTGACCACGTCGCCGACCCACATGGTCGCGTTCGTGACCCGCGCGGCGGTGAGCGTCGGGAACTTGTAGCTAATCGGCGCGTCCGGGTAGCGCGCCCGCCACGCCTTGATGAAGTCGCGGTTCTCCTTCGTGTCCACCGTAGAGAGGTAGGCGTCGGCGGTGATCTGGCCGAGCGCGGCCTTGGCCACCGTCTGCATTACCAGCGGGTCGTCCAGGAAGTAGTTGCCGACCTTGACCTTCCAGCCGAGCGCGGCGCCCTGCTGGAGGAACAGCTTGAGATCCTGGCCCCAGTCGCCGGTCATCACCACCTCGGCCCCGGAGGCCATGATCTTTGTGATGTACGGCGCGAAGTCCTGGACTTTCTGGAGCGGGTGGTACTCGTCGCCCACGATGACCTGGTTTGCGGCCTTGATCTTGTTGAACTTCTTCTTGAAGCCGTCGGCGGCGGCCCGGCCGAAGTTGTAGTCTTGGTTCAGGAGGTAGAACTTCGTGTACTTCTGGGGCGCGAGCTTGGCGAAGTAGAGCGCGAGCTCGCCCGAGTGCATGTCGGTGTTCAGACAGCAGCGGAACGTGGTGTCGAAGAACTCCTCCCCCGTCAGCTCGGAGGCCTCCGTGCCCGTCGAGAAGAAGACCTTCTTGGCCTGGTTGGCGACCTGGGACACGGCCTTGGCGATGTTGGAGCCCGTGTTCACCGCCAGGAAGTCCACCTTGTCGCTCAGCAGGAGGTCGTTGGCCCGTCGCGTGGCCACGTCCGGCTTAAGCTCGCTGTCGGCCGGCACGATCTCGAGCTTGCGCCCGAGCACGCCGCCCGTGGCGTTGACCCGCTCGGCCCCGAAGCGGAAGGCTGCCAGGTTGCCCTCGCCGATGTAGGCGACCGGGCCGCTGGTCGGCTCGAGCACGCCGATCTTGATGGGACCCGTCTGCGACCAGCCCGGCCGCGTGATGACGAACGGACCCGTCGCGACGGCGCCGACGGCCGCCGCGCCCTTGAGGAACTGCCTGCGGTTCATCTTGTCGATCATGTCAGCCTCCTTTGGCTTACACCTCGAGATACTGCTTGCGCACCGATTCGCTCGCCTGCAGCTCGCGCACGCTCCCGCTGAAGACGATCTGTCCCTTGGACATTACGTAGACCCGCTGCGCCAGCGCGAGCGCCGTCTCCATGGACTGCTCGACCAGCAAAATGGGCGTCCCGCTCTTGTGGATCGCCCCGAGGATCCGCTCTACCTGCTCCACGATCATGGGCGCCAGCCCCTCCGTGGGCTCGTCCACCAGCAGGAGCTCAGGATTGCCCATGAGGGTCCGGCCCATCGTGAGCATCTGTTGCTCGCCGCCCGAGAGCGTTCCGGCGCGCTGGTGCGCGCGCTCCTCGAGCCGGGGAAAGAACTCGTACACCCGCTCGGGCGTCCAGCCGCCGTTTCGAGAACCGCCCTTGATGCCCATCAGGAGGTTCTCTCGCACGGTGATCGTGGGGAAGATCCGCCGCTCCTCCGGCACGTAGCCCAACCCGAGCCGCGCGATCCGGTAGGGCGGCATGCCGGCGATCGGAGCGCCCTTGAACGACACGCTGCCCCCCGACGGCGCCACGAGCCCCATGACGCTCTTGAGCGTGGTGGATTTACCCACTCCGTTCCGGCCGAGGAGGCAGACGATCTCGCCGGCGTCCACCTCGAGGCTCACGCCGTGGAGGATGTGGGACTTGCCGTAGTGCGCGTGCAGGTCCTCAACGGCCAGCAACACTGGCTTTCCTCCCGAGGTAGGCGCGCTTGACCTCCTCGTTGGTCCGGATCTCGTCGGGCGTCCCGGTGGCGAGGACACGGCCGTAGTAGATGACGCTGATCCGGTCGGCCAGATTGAACACCACCTCCATGTCGTGCTCGACCATGACGAGCGTCCGGCCCTCGGTCACCTGCCGGATGAGGGCGACGGCCCGCCGCGTGTCATCACTGTTGAGCCCGGCGGTCGGCTCGTCCAGCATGACGAGGTCCGGGCGGGTCGCCACGGTGAGCGCGATCTCCAGCTCGCGCTGGTCGCCGTAGGAGAGCTCACTGGCGAGCACATCGCGCCGGTCGAGGAGCCCGACCATGCCGAGCGTCTCCTCGGCCTCGCGGCTGACGTCTGTCTGCCTATCGAGCAGCGACCAGGCATCCAGGCGCATGTGCCGGCGCGAGAGCACGGCACTGCGCACGTTCTGGAAGACCGTCAGCCGCGGGAAGGTGTTGATGATCTGGAACGATCGTCCGACGCCCAGGCGCGCGATCCGGTGCGGCGCCGCGCCCGTGATGTCCCTGCCACGGTAGAGGACGCGGCCGCTCCGCGGGGCGTAGCGGCCGGTGATGATGTTGAAGAGCGTGGACTTGCCCGCGCCGTTTGGCCCGATGACGGCGTGGCGCTCTCCCTCGCGGACCTCGAGATCGATCCCCGTCAGCACCTGCAGCCCGGAGAAGTCGTGGTGGATGTCGCGCAGCTCGAGCGCCGTCACGCGGTCTCCTCCCCCTGGGGGCGCGTCCACAGGCGGCGGACCGAACCGTCCCGCCCGAGGAGGCCGGTGAGACCGGTGTGGGCGTAGAGCACCATGAGGACGAAGAGCAGCCCGAGGAGGAACGGCCACCGGTCCGTCGTGCGCGAAAGCCAGTCCTGGAGCAGGATGTAAACGGTCGCGCCGAGGAAGGGCCCGAGAAAGCTCCTCGTCCCGCCGAGCACCGCCATGAAGACGACCTCGGTGCCGATGGGCAGGTCGAGGGACGTCGGCGAGATGAGGCGCTGGAAGGAGGCGAAGAGGCCGCCGGCCACGGCCGCCAGCGTGGCCGCCGCGATGAACACGATGAGCTTGGTGCTCATGACGCTGTAGCCGAGAAATGCGGCACGCTCGTCGTTCTCCCGCATGAGCAGCACCGCATTGCCGAGGGGTGTCCGCGTGAACCGCCAGGCCGCCCAGAGGCAGATGAGCACCACGGTGAGGGCCAGCCAGTAGAAGTGCGCGGGCTGGCCCATGCGGAGCACGCCGAGGCCGGGCAGGCTGATGTCGGGCACGGTCACGGTCAGGCCGTCGTCGCCGCGGGTGACGTTGCGCCACTTGAGCGCCACCGCGTAGAGGAACTGGCTGAAGGCCAAGGTCAGGAGCGCAAAGTAGGTCCCGCGCAGCCTCACGCAGAAAAAGCCGATCAGCGCGCCGCCAAGCGCCCCAGCGAGCGCGCCGAGGCCCAGGGCCCCGAGGAGCGGCAGCCCGATGATGTGCTTGAGGGCGAGCCCCACCGTGTAGCCGCCGACACCGAAGGTCGCGGCATGGCCGAACGAGAGGAGCCCCGCGTAGCCGAAGAGCAGGTTGAACGAGACCGCAAAAAGACCGAAGTAGAGGATCTCGATCGCCATGCGGAGCCGCACGACGTCGAGCGCCCACGGCAGGGCGTAGAGCGCGAGGAGCGCCGCGACGGCGAGCCCCCGGGCGCGGGCGCTCATCCCTTCTCTCCGAAGAGGCCCTGTGGGCGGACGATCAGCACGACGGCCATCAGGAGGAACTGGAAGACCAGGGCGAACTCGGGAAACCAGAGGATGCCGAAGGACTGCAGCTCGCCGATCATCAGCGAGGCGAGGAGCGCGCCCAGGAGCGAACCGAAGCCGCCAATCACGATCACCACGAACAGGTCGGTGAGGATCACCGCGCCCATCGACGGGTCGGCCTGGAGGAACGGGGCGGCGATGACCCCGGCCACGGCGGCCAGCGCCGAGCCCACAGTGAAGACGCCGAGGGAGACCAGCGGCGTGTTGACGCCGAGGGCCGCGACCATCTCGCCGTCGGAGACGGCGGACCGGATGGTGATGCCGACCCGCGTCTTCAGCAGCGCCGCGGCCATGGCGAGGCAGATCAGCGCGGAGACGCAGAGGATGAAGAGCCGGTACACCGGGTATCGGCTGCCGAGGAACGGGATCGAGCCCGCGAGACCGGCGGGCACCGGCACCTGAAGCGGGTTGCTGCCCCAGATCCAGCGCACGGCTTCCCCGATCATGAAGAAGAGACCGAAGGTCAGGAGCAGCTCGTACGCGTGGCCAAAGGCGTGGGTGCGCCGGAGCAGGTAGCGCTCCACGAGGGCGCCGAGCGCGCCGACCACGAGCGGGGCGACCAGGAGCGACAGCCAGAAGTGGCCGGTCGCGTGGACGGTGCTGTAGGCGAGATAGGCGCCGAGCATGTAGAAGCCGGCATGGGCGATGTTGAGAATGCCCATCATGCCGAAGACGAGGGTGAGCCCCGAGGCGACCAGGAACAGGAGCATCCCCGACACCACGCCGTGCAGCGCCTGCGTGGTGTACACGCTCAGCGCGTACATCTACGCGCACCGCCTGTTGCCGGTGTCCCGCGCAGGCTGCGCGATGTCGTCCCTGGGGATCTTGACGGGCCGCCCGATGTAGGGAAACTCGTTTCCGAAGTAGCGGATCTCCTGGGGAATCTTCTCCGGCACCATGACCTCCGCGACGTACCCTGGCGTCTGCATCTGGTGATCGCAGGCGCGCATCTCGACCTCGCCCCACACGATGTCGAACTTGGCGCCTTCCCACTCCTTGATCAGGCGCGCCGTGTCGAGGGTTCCCGCTTTCTTGATGACGCTGGTGAGCCACCTCACGCATTCGGCATAGCGGCCCATCGTCAGATCCGGAACCCTCGACTCCAGCGGGGGATTCGGATACCGCGCCCGCCATTTCTTGACAAACTCCGTGTTGGCGGGAGAGTCCACCGTCACGAGGTAATCGGAGGCGGTGACGTGCCCGACCGCATCGGCGCCGATCGCCTGCAGGGTCGATGGATCGTTGAGAAAGAACGATCCCACCTTGACGTTCCAGCCGAGCGCCCGCCCCTGCTGCAGCAGGAGCCGGAGGTCTTGGCCCCAGTCCGATGTGATGACGACCTCGGCGCCCGAGGCCCTCACCTTCGTGATGTACGGGCCGAAGTCCTGCAGGCGCTGGAACGGGTGGTACTCCTCGCCCACGATCGTCTGGCCCAGTCGCTTCAGCGCGGCGAACTTCCGCCTGAACCCGGCCGTCGCGGACCGGCCGAAGTTGTCGTCCTCGCTGAGGAGGTAGAACTTCTCGTACGCGTGGGGCGCGAGCTTCGTGAAGTAGACGGCAAGCAGCGCGCTGTGCATCTCGGTGTTGACGGTGCAGCGGAAGGTCGTATCGAAGAACTCCCCGCCCGTCAGCTCGACGGCCTCGCTCGTGGGAGTGAAGAAGATCTTCCTGTTCTGCGACGCGATCTGCGAGGCCGCCTTGCCCACGGTCGAACCCAGCCCGGTGAGAAAATCCACCTTCTCCGAGAAGATCAGGTCGTTGGCCCGGCGGGTCGCGATGTCGCCCTTCATCTCGCTGTCCGCCACGACAATCTCGAGCTTGCGGCCGAGCAGCCGCCGGCGGCATTTACCTGCTCGACGGCGTAGCCGAGGGCCGCCACGTGCTTGTCGCCGACGTACTTCACGGGACCGCTCCGCGGCTCGAGGACGCCGATCCTGATGGGGCCCGTCTGCGACCAACCCGGGCGAACGATCACGGCCGGGGCGGCGGTGAGCGCACCGGCGGCTGCGGCGCCCTTGAGAAACCTCCGCCTGCTCAGCCGATGGCCCATGGCATGTCCTTTCCTCGTGGGGATTGCTCCGCCGGTAGCGTGGCGGGAAACGTGGGGACGTGTCAAGCGGATGGGTCAAACGGCCTAGTGCACGGACCCCTCCGCCCGGCAGAGGACGACGACCGTGCCGAGCTTGGTCCCGGCTTCGACCGCCGCGTGTGCGCCCGCCGCGTCCTTGAGCGGGAATCGGCCGGCGATCGCGTGGAGCCGCGGGCCAGCCTCGAGCCAGCGGGTGATGTCCTGCTGCGCCTGGCGCCGGGCCTCCGCCGGGAGCGTCGAGAGCACGAAGGCCTGCACCGCCACGTTGCGCCGCATCAGGTCGTAGAAGGGGACGGCTGGCGTCCGGTTCCTCGTCGACGCGTACGCCGCGATGGCTCCGTTGACCTTCAGGATCTTCAGGCTTGTCTCGGGGTTCGCCGCGAAGTCCACCTCTACGATCCGGTCGACGCCCCGGCCTTCCGTGAAGCGCATGACGCGCTGGGCGACGTCCTCCGTTCTGTAGTTGACGACGCAGTCGGCGCCGGCGGCCCTGGCATGCGCGGCTTTGGCTTCGGAGCTGACGGTGGTGACGACCTGCGCGCCACCCCACGTGGCGAGCTGGATCGCATAGTGACCGACTGCGCCGGCCCCACCGGTCACGAGCACCGTGCGCCCTTCCATGGGCCCGTCGCGGAACACGCACCGATGGGCGGTCATGCAGGGCACGCCGAGAGTCGCGCCCGCCTCGAACCCGACCGAATCCGGCAGCCTCGTGACGAGGCCGGCGTCGAGAGCGATGAACTCTGTCCCGAACGCCCGGCCGTGCTGGCCGTTGTAGAGCCACACGCGGCGTCTGAGCCATTCACGCGGGACGCCGGCGCCGACCTGGTCGACCACGCCGGCGCCGTCGCTGTTCGGGATCACGCGCGGGTACTCACGCGGGTAGCCCGCTCCGCGCCGCCTGTTGCAGTCCGACGGGTTGACACCGGATGCCGCGAGCTTCACGTGGACCTCGCCCGGGCCCGCGTTCGGCGTGTCGGTCTCGCCGACGACCAGGACCTCTGCGGCGGGTCCCTGGCGTTCGTACCAGACAGCCTTCATCGCATCACATTCTCAGCACGGTTGCCTGAAGCCCCCGCATGCCTGCGGCATGCGCCATAGCCGCGGGAAGCTCTGCAAGGGGGAATGAGCGTATCTGGACCATGGCCAAGTCGAGCACGCCGCTCGCGGCCATCGCGATTAGCCTTGCCAGCGAGTCCTTCGGGTACATGAACTGGCCGACGATCGTCAGATCGTTGATGACGAGCTCGCTCTAACCCACCGAGAGTGGGACGGTCATGCTGACCATGAGGGCAAGGCGCCCCCCGCGACGGAGGGCGCAATCGCCGCCAAGGTGCGGCGGCCTGACTACTGCACCGAGATGACCTTGGAGGTCGGCGTGGCGTCGAAGAGGAGGGTCGACGGCCACGTCGGCCAGATGACGCCCAGGGCAGCCGGCGCGTTCGGATCGCCGCGTTCCGCGAACGCACCCAGGCTCTTCATCATCGCGTCGGACAGCTCCAGGCGGCCCGGGCGGTTGGCCGTGGAGTTCGCGACATTCGAGAACAGCGACGGGCCAAAATTGCCGAAGACGAACGGCAGGTCGAACGCGTGGGCCGCGCCGTAGATATCGTTCCACGGCGCTGGCTCTTCGTCCCAGTCGAACCGGTAGTACCAGACCTCCGCCTGCTGCGCGTTCAGCGCATTCAGGACGTTGTCGCGGCTCGCGATGAAGAAGATCTGGTTGAGCAGATCCGTCTTCGCGTTGAAGCCCGTCACGGGCGTGTTTACCGGCAGGTACTGCGCCGGAATCCACTGCCCGATGCTCACCGTGGGTGGGGCGTCGGGCTGGTAGCTGAACTGTATCGAGAAGAGCGTGGCGTCACTCACCAGGCGACCGCTCACGCCGCCGAGCGCGGGCGACAGCGCCAGGAACGTCGGGAACAGCTTGGCCTCGTCGCGTGTGTTCCCCGCAAGCACGGGCACCCGGAGGTACTGTCCCGCGTTGATGGCGGCAATGGGGTCCACGGGCAACACCGTGCCTTCGGGAATCGGACCGGAGCCCGCGAGCCCCAGCGGCGCGAGCTTGGTCAGCAGCGTGAGGAACAGCGTGGCCGGGCTCTTCGAGCGCAGGTAGGCGGCGATCTGCGCGGGCGTCTGGCTCGCCACATAGGTCTGGGCCGACGCGGTGTCGGTGGCGAGCCCGTCGGCGATCAGCAGATTGACGAGCAGCGCGTTGCCCTGCGCGAGGTAGACCGATGCCGGATTGAGCGTCGGGATTCGCCCCGGCGGCAGGTTCGTGGCCAGCGATATCCCGCCGCTGAGCGCCACCGCGCGGTGGAAGAGCCGCGGACGCGCGTGGACCACCAGCGGCGAGGTCAGCAACGCGTAGACGTTGATCGCTCCCGCCGACTGGCCCATCAAAGTCACCCGGGCCGGGTTGCCGCCGAAGCCGGCGATGTTGCGGTTGACGAACTGCAGCGCCTTGACGATGTCGAGCAGGGCGAAGTTGCCGGAATCCTCGTCGGCATCCACGCCCGTCTTCAGTTGCGGCAGGTTCAGGAAGCCGAAGATGCCGAGACGGTAGTTCACCGTCACGACGATCGCGTTTGCCGCCTTCGCGAGCGCGGCGCCGTCGTAGACCGGATCGGCGGTGTAGCCGGAGACGTCGCTGCCGCCGTGAATGAAGATGATCACCGGCAGGCCGCCGTGGTGCGTCGCCGGGCGCCAGATGTTCAAGTACAGGCAATCCTCGCTCCCCACCGCCTGGTTCAGCGTCGTGCCGATCGTCTCGTCGTAGCGGTTGTTGGCGCCGGGCCCATAGATGCGGCCGTACTGCACGCAGGCATTGCCGAACTGCTGGGTCGCTTTGGGCGCCACCCATACATCGGGATCCACGGGCGCCTTCCAGCGCAGGGCCCCGGTCGGCGGCTTCGCGAACGGCACGCCCTTCCATGCGTAGGTGCCGCTGGCGGCCGAGTCGTCGATGCCGATCACGGTGCCGAAGCGGGTGCGCTGCTCGACGGGCGACGGAGCGCCGCTGGCCCAGGCGGGGATCTGCAAAACGAGCGCGATGCCAGCGGCGGCGAGCCAGGGGGTACGGATCATCGTCTTGCCTCCTTCTCTTGTGCGGTAACGGTGGCGGTGACGGGCTTACCACACTCCCCACAGAACTTCTGGCCAACCGGATTGTCGCGCTG
>WNGE01006337.1_pt1 | contig 14734 bp, 10 predicted proteins | sample 5400651 | NCBI WGS metagenome assembly WNGE01 (sample SAMN13153370, study PRJNA577476) | soil metagenome | isolation source: 60 cm soil or saprolite under grassland replicate 2 | place: USA:California | collected 2016-06-15 | reverse complement strand
TGACATTGATGTCTTCGAACTCTTTGAGGAGATTAATAGTTTCCTGGACAGCTTCTTCCACCACTTCGCGCACAGTGCGCGAATCATCTATCAATGGTTCCTGTTCCAGATAGCCAACGGTGTAGCCCGGGGAAATAACGGTTTCACCATTGATCTCCTTGTCCACGCCCGCGAGTATCTTTAACAAGGAGGATTTACCGGAGCCGTTGAGACCGATAACGCCAATCTTGGCACCGTAGAAGTAGGAAAGGTAGATGTCTTTGAGGACGGCTTTCTTGTCGTAGTACTTGCTGACGCCGACCATCGAATAGATAACTTTGTTTGGTTCAGTGGTCATGAGAAGAATTTAGAATTTGGAATTTAGAAGTTAGAATTTGCGAATCGCTTTGTTTGGTTCAGTGCTCACGAATCTCTATCAACAAGATTACACAAGATTACGCAGATTACGAAAACAGGGTCTTTGGACTTTGGTCTTGGGTCTTTGAGTCATGGCGAAGTTGAGACTAACCAAAGATCAAAGACCGAAGACCGAAGACCCAAGACCATGTTTTTTGAATCCGCGCAATTTGTGGATTCTCCTCAGGTTTTCAACAACTCTCGTGCGTGCCGTCGAGCGCTATCGGTGATCTCTGCCCCGGTCAGCATCCGAGCAAGTTCTTCAATGCGGCCCCGACGATCGAGTTTTGTTACGCTCACCTCTGTTCGACCTTTAACTGCCTCCTTTTGCACGACCAGGTGGATGTCGGCAAAGCGTGCGATCTGCGGCTGGTGCGTGACGCATAACACCTGATTCGTTTGCGAGAGCTTTCTGAGCTTAACGCCAACCGCCTCGCTCACGACCTTTAACTGCCTCCTTTTGCACGACCAGGTGGATGTCGGCAAAGCGTGCGATCTGCGGCTGGTGCGTGACGCATAACACCTGATTCGTTTGCGAGAGCTTTCTGAGCTTAACGCCAACCGCCTCGCTCACTCGCCCACCAATGCCCGTATCGATTTCATCAAACACAATGGTGCGCGGAAACTCTGAGGCATTCGCCACAGTCTTTAGCACCAGCATCAAACGCGAGGCTTCTCCGCCAGATGCTACTCGTGCAAGCGGCTTAACGTCTTCACCCACGTTCGCCGAAAAATAGAACTCCACACGATCGATACCGGCTGGAGAAAAAGCAGGAGCAGGGGCAGGAGCGGGAGCAGGGACAGGAGCAGGAGCAGGAGCAGGAGCAGGAGCAGTTTCGTTCTCAACAGTTGCCGTTATCTGAACCTGAAACCTTGCGTTCTCCATTGCGACTTCCGCTATACCGCGCTCAACGGCCCGCTCGAACTTTTTGGATGCTCGGACCCGCTCGGTATGCAATTTGTTCGCTCGTTCAAGATACCGTGAGCGTGCCGCCGCCACTTCGCTTTTCAGTTCGGTTTCGCGTTCATCAGACCGTTCAACCTGTCGTAAGCGGTCTTCAGACCGCGCTAAATGCTCAAGAGCGCTCTCAACTGTTCCGCCATACTTGCGTTTCAACCGATAGAGTTCTGCCAACCGATTTTCAATCTCTGTCTGTCTGGACGGTGAAAACTCCAGTTTGTCCGAAAAATCGCGTAAAGAGAATGCGAGGTCTTCCAGGATCGCGCGAGCTGACTCCAATCCTTCCAGATACTCACGAAAGCTTGATTCATACTCGGCCAGCTCTGCCAAACCCTTTGCCGCACGGCGAAGGCGAGCAAGTACCGCGTCATCATCGTCATAGATAAGCCGGTAGCTTTCGACGGATAGCTGAGTCAGTTTTTCGACGTTCGACAATCGGCGACGCTCCTCTTCCAACCTGGCGTCTTCACCAATGGCTAACTGTGCGCGCTCAAGCTCTTCAATCTGAAACCTCAATGTGTCGACCAATTGAAACTTTTCCGCTTCATCTTGACGCAGCGCGTTAAGCTCGCGTTTGAGCTCAGTGAAACGCTGGTAAGCGTCAGCAACCTCGTCACGAAGCCCTCCGGGTCCGGCAGCACCAGCGAAAGCATCGAGCAGTTGCAGATGCGTTTCGGGATTGAAGAGCGTCTGCTGATCACCCTGGCCGTGAATGTCTACCAGAAACTGGCGTAGGTCGCGCAACAGCGACTGTGTAGCGAGTTGATTGTTGATGAAGATCTTGTTTCTGCCGGCGCCAGAGAGCTCGCGTCGGATTATAAGTTCGTATAGCTCGCGGCGGGCTGGCATCGCTTTCCCGTTTGAGCCGGGACTCGCCGGCGCTTCTTCTGTTTCCGAGGGAAGTATTCCTGACGTTTCCAACAGAGCATCGAGTTCCGGATTTCGGCTGACCGAAAAGAGTCCCTCAATGAAGCCCCGTTCAGTTCCGGACTTCAACAAATCGCCCGTAAACCTTCCTCCAATCAAAACTCCGAGCGCATCGACAATGATCGATTTGCCTGAACCAGTTTCGCCTGTGAGCAGGTTAAGACCAGCGTCAAACTCGACACGCAGATCATCGATCAGGGCGATGTTTGAAATGTTAAGCAGTTGGAGCATGTTTGCGCAGACTCAACTTTTTGGAGTGCGGTGGCCTGGCAAGGCCTGGCACCGCTTTGGCCTAACGCGGCCGTGCGTACTCTTCGTGTTAAGAGTCTTGATGAGGATCATACGGCAACTCATATAACTTCGCTGACAATACCGGCTAATGAGTCTCAGGCCAAAGCGGCGCCAGGCCGCCGCACTCCAAATATGCTTGCACAACATAACCTTTCGAAGCTACAAGGACACGTGAAAACTTTGCGTCCCCTGGCCCGCTTTGCGTCTTTGCGTAAGAACTTTTGCTCTGACAAGCCCAACAACGGAGAATCATCGTGAAACGAATCTTTGCTTCTGCACTTCTGCTGGTCTGCTTTTTTCAGATCGTAAACTCCCAGGCGCTCTCACCTGAAGAAAGGAAGATCGCAGCTTATGTCGATGCGCACGCAGCTGAAGCCATTGCGCTCCTCGAAAAGGTCGTCAACATCGAGAGCGCAACACAGAACCTCGCGGGAGTGAAACGAGTCGGCGAAGTTTTCAAAGGTGAATTCGAAGCTCTCGGGTTAACCGCCAGGTGGATAGACATGCCGACCGAGATGAATCGCGCCGGACATCTCATTGCTGAGACCAGTGGAACTAGCGGGCGGGGCAAAAGAATTCTCTTGCTTGGACACATCGACACGGTCCTTCAGGGTGAGCGCTTCCGCAGGGAAGGCAACAAGGCCTACGGCAACGGCAGCTCTGATATGAAAGGCGGTGACGTGGTCTTGCTTTATGCGTTGAAGGCGTTGGCTGACCTCGGCGCGCTCAAAGACATGCGCGTGATCGTGATGCTCACCGGTGACGAAGAAGCCGCGGGGCGTCCGGTTGAAACCAGCCGTGGCGATATGATCGCCGCTGCGAAACGAAGTGATCTGGCACTCAGTTTCGAAGGGGCACGCGGCGTTGATGCCACGGTCGGCCGGCGCGGTGGCAGTTCGTGGACGCTGGAAGTCTCCGGCGCCACCGGTCATTCATCCCAGATTTTCAAGGAGCGCATGGGCAGTGGCGCGATACTCGAGGCCGCGCGCATTCTCAATCAGTTCTACGAACAACTTCACACCGACAAGAATGTCACTTTTAATCCCAGCTTGATCATCGGTGGTACAGAAGCCACCCTCAGTGGCTCGAGCGGCACCGCAACGGGCAAAACTAACGTCGTCCCGCAAAAAGTGATTGTTCGTGGCGACCTGCGTTTCAGCAACGACGAGCAGAAAGAAGCTGCCCGCGCGAAGATGCGCGCCATCGTGGCCGCAAATCTTCCGCGCACTTCGGCGAAGATAACCTTTGAAGATGGGATTCCCGCGATGGCTCCGACTGAAGGGAACTATGCGCTGCTGAACCAACTCAGCCAGGTGAGTCAGGACCTTGGTTTTGGCAAGGTAGGTACGGTTGACCCCGCCGATCGAGGCGCCGGCGACATAGCTTACGTTTCACATCTTATCAGCGGCCTCGATGGTCTCGGAGCAGATGGACAGGGCGCACATGCACCAGGAGAATCCGTGGAATTGGACTCAATGCCGATGCTAATCAAACGAGCAGCCATCCTTATCTATCGTTTGTCGCGGCAATAAGTTCACGCTAAGACGCGAAGGAATTTAGAATTTAGAATTTAGAACTTAGAATTTAGGAATTAAACCAGCCACTTAGGAGAATCTTTTCAGCGGACTGGCTCAAACTCCACAATTCTAAATTCTAAATTCTAAGTTTCCTTTGCGTCTTGGCTTGAACCTTTAGATAGAGGTTCACCTCATCTGACGAAATCTTTTGAGAGACGAATCCAATGTAATTATCCGGTCGTGACAGCAAACTAAAGGGTTCATCCGTGCCGAAGAGTTCTTTCACTTGTTCGTGAAGCGGAACAGCGTGGATATCAACCAAGCCGGCGAGTTCGCTTTCAAGTTCCGTCCTCAAGGCTTGTAAATCGCGTTCGGCATTCGAGAAGAGAAGAAAGTGAAATTTTGGTTGATGCAGCCGGTCGTAAACGCTCTTGCCGTCTACCAGGAAATATGGAATCCGGTCGCCGGCTTTGACTTTGAAATTCTCATCTCCGGCGTGTTGACTGAGTGAACCCTGCCGATAGTTGATACCGATTTGCGAAACCAACGGAAACACGAATTTCTTAATGGGGTCGAAACCAAGAATGTATTTTGCAATCGGCGGCAAGACATTCGTGCGAAGGAATGCGAGAAACCATTCCGAGCCCGCGGCAAACTCAAACAGCCGGTCCGTCGTTTGCAAAAGATTCTTTGCGTTCTCAAGCCGTTCTTCGTTGTAGGTTTCCAAAAGACTTTCTTCGCTCTTGCCTTTCAAAACGAGAGCCATCTTCCAGGCAAGATTGTAGCCGTCTTGAATTCCAGTGTTCATCCCCTGTGCTCCGGCGGGGGAGTGAATATGCGCAGAGTCACCGGCGAGAAAACATCTGCCCTCTGAGAATCTACTGACATGGCGAGTGTGGACTTTGTAAGTTGAAAACCATTCGACGTCGTGAATATCGAGTTCCAGGCTTGCGATTTCCTTGATCTGTTGTTCGATTTCTTCATACAAGATGTCGCCTGGGTCTTTTGCAAATTCTTCGGGAAACGTGCCGACAATGCGGTAACGCTTTTCGCCCTTGAGTGGAAAGAAAACAAGTAGTGAATCCTTTGACAGACAGGGGTACAGAGCGTCATGACTGAACTTCCAATCAACCTGCGTGTCAGCGACGTAAAACAAACGCTCAAACGTGCTTCCTTTAAACTCGAGTCCAAGGGCGCGTCGCACCGAGCTTTTCGCTCCGTCGCAACCAACCAGATATTTGGCTTCGATACTTTGAACTTCGCCAGCGTCCGTTTTCGCTTGCGCCGTTATGCCGGTTTCCGTTTGAGAAAAACTCTCGAGTTCGGTTTTCCAAAGAACTTCTTTTCCACGACTTTGTAAGTACTCGAAAAGCAGCCGCTCGTTCTTGCTTTGTTCCAGCATCAGCACATAAGGATAAGGACTGAGACCCTCTCCAATAGTCGACAAATCAAGTTCTCCTCGAACCTCACCGCCGGTGAGGAGACGGACGTGTCCGGTAATCCAGCCCTGTTCGACTGCTTTTTGCGCTAAATCAATCTGCTCGTAAATCTCAAGTGTTCGTGCCTGAACGCCGATGGCCTTGGAATAAGGAGTGACCCGTTCGTTCTTTTCAATGATGACAAAATCAACATCATATCTAACGAGCTGACATGCCAACGAAAGCCCGCTTGGACCAGCGCCGACGATCAGTACGTCCGTTTTAATTGTTGTCTCCATAGCTCCAATCTCCACGGCAGTTTCAACAGGCGAATAATCAATGTCAATAATGACCTCAGAACTTTACGAACTCAAACTTCGTCCTAAAGCTGCGCCGGGGGCTGTTGTAGAAAGTACCAAATTGTGGGCTCGCGAGGTTGTTCTGCACATCACGAGGGTTCCAGTGGTTGGTGATGTTGAAGATCGTCAGCCCCACTCGTCCCTTGTACTTCTTCTTGCGGAAGGGAATCTTCAACCCCTTGGTCACAAGCAAATCAAGTGTCGCCAATTGCGGAAAGCGTCCACCACCATTTCGTGGACCAACGTAGTCCTGCTGCTCATTCAAGATCGAATACGGAAAGCCACTGCGCCAGTCCAAAACCGGCGTGGCGACAATGTCCTTTGGCAAAGCGACGTCACCCCAGAAAAGTAAGCGGTTCGGTGCGTCAAATGGCTGTTGGCCGTATTCGTCAGGACGTATCACCGGGTGGCGGAGATTTCCGAAGTAGGTATTGTAGTCGTTCAGATCACCGCGGGCCTGCGACCGCACATACGAGAGAAAGATGTTGCGTCCTTCCTGAAAGCGAAATCGCGCCACAGCCTGGAACTCGCGATAGCGCGAGCGGCCCGTGTTCTGCAATAACAGTTTGTTCCCGCTGGACAACATGACAGGCTCGATGATGAAGTCACGCCGCGTCTCGCGTTCCTCGTAACCCAGGCGTAAAAGAAGTCTCGGTGTCGTCTGATGATCAACTTGTACGTTCCAGGCGATGCTGTACGGGTTTTCAATATCATCGGACACAGTGTTGCGAAATAGACGTGGCCCGTCGGTGACAGTTACTCCGTCGCTTCCAAACGTGGTGACAATCAAATCCTGATACTGCTCAAATGCCCCGACGTTCAGTGGAATCTTATCGTAGAACAGCCCCACGCCGCCGCGCACTACGGTGCGCTCAGAAGAGGTTGGCAGGAAGACGAAGCCAAGGCGCGGAGCAAAGTGATTCTGGGCGCCAATCTGGTCCCGGTCGTAACGCAGGCCCAGATCGAATGTCACACGCTTGTTGATGGTCCACTTGTCCTGCACGAAGACTGAGTATTCGTTCTGCCGTTGTTGCAGTTTACCGGCGCCGGCATACTCGAGGAGTTGATACGTTGTGCCATCAGCACGAACCACCCGTACCGGGGTGCTCTTGTCGGTGCCCGTGAAAGTGGTGTGACTGAAGTTGAGCCCGGTCTTAAACGCGTGCGAGCCGTACCATTTCATTGGCGCGAAGTTGTAGATCTCCAGCCATTCATACCTCCGGCTCTCGCGATGCTGCCGGTCGAACCAGCCGCCGAAGTTCCGGTTCGGGGTTACGCGATACGCCTCGGCGCTGTTGCCAAAGATGTCTCCGTCAAACTGCTTGGCGCTGAAACTCGATTGCAGCAGCGCGCCCGACTTGAACACAGCCTGCTCGTTAAGCGCAATGAACCATCCGCGCTGGTGAAAGTTTGCGGTTGTGTCCGCGGGATTGAAGGTGTTGAGATTAAAGAAATCGAATTTCTGCGGAAAGATAGAGAAGGTCGCGGTTAGGCGGTTGTTTGGGTTGACGACGTAGTCGACTCGAGAGAACGAGTCAAAACTTTCACGCTGGATATCGCTCTGTCGTTCATCAAGATCTTCCAAACTCGGCACGTTGGTGCGCACAAAGTGGTATTCGAGACTCTGAAAGAAAAAGAGCTTGTCTTTCTTGATTGGCCCACCCACGGCGATGCGCGGCGTTACCGCTCCGATTCCGAAGATATGACCGTCGCGAAGACGCGGACGGGGCAACGTACCAGTTACCAAATACCGCCAATCGTTGCTCCCCGAGCGCGTCTCGATGGTTGTCACCGCGCCGGTGAATTTGCCGTACTCGGCAGAGTAGGGATTTGAGTAGACATGCACCGTCTCGACCGCTTCCAGCGGCAGTTCGATCGCCGGGTTGCCGGTCACCGGGTCAGTTACGTTCAGGCTCGAGACGAGAATCCCGCTTTGGCTTGGCCGTGTTCCCTTGATATTGAGGTTGCCGTCCGGGCCGCGCACTACACCAGGGAGGAGCGGTAGCGCGTCCTGGAATTTCTGGTCGATGAGTGGTGCATCGCGCAGCGTCGCGCCCGAGAGCACCGCAGGAGTCGTTGAATCCGTTTTGCTCGCATCCGTCGGATCTTCTTTCACCGTCACCGTTTCACTCAGCGGAACGGGCTGTAGGAGGATGTTCTGCTCTACGGTCGATTCGATCTGCACGCCAAGCTTCCGCTCGTATCTCTTAAAGCCTGACAACTCGACAGAGATGACATAGTCGCCCGCAATGAGCCCGCTGAACGCGTACTGGCCTTCATCGTCACTGACGGATTGAATCTTCTTGTTAGCCAGCCGCTCACCACTAAGGTAGACAACGACGCCGGCAAGGATTTTTCGCTGATCGGGAATGTCCGCAACAACTTTGCCCCTGATGCTCCCACCTTGGATGTTGCCTTGCATCGCTGTAGCCGCGAGCGTGTGGAACCCCGAGCAGGTGACGATAAAGAGGATTATTGATGCCGCTAAGCGGATTGAATACGCGATTCTGGCGCTGCCGCAAGCGTTAGACCGGCGTGGTCGTCGGTTAAAATTAGCGAGGCCCATTAGCCCGATCCCCCTGGTTCAACATACCCTCTTCTACAGAGGACGTCCGCAGATTGCACAGATTACACAGATTAAGAAAAGAAGAAAGTAGGCAGGAGCAGTAGAAGTAGGCGGAATAAGCAGCAACCGCGCTCCGCTTACTGATTAGCGCACTCAGACCCCGATCCTTACCTGGACTGACGACCTGTGTACTGCCCTACTTTATTCTTTTGTTAATCTGTGTAATCTGCGCAATCTGCGGATGTCCTTTGTTCATCGCAATCCGACATCCGAAATTCTTCACAGGTTCGGCAGCCCCGACGCCTCATTCGGCACCGCGGGAGCAGCCTTGGGCAACTCGGGAGTAAAATCCTCGCCTGGATTTATGAACTGGTTTCGCTCAAACCGATACTGCTTGTCGTACAACTGCCTATATCGTCCGTCCGCAGCGAGCAGCTCTTCATGAGTGCCGCGTTCAACGATCTCACCGCCTTCAAGGACCAGAATCTGATCCGCGCTGCGAATTGTCGACAGACGATGAGCGATAACGAATGTCGTGCGACCGCGACGCAGCGATTGCAATCCATCCTGAATCATCGCTTCGCTCTCACTATCAAGGCTTGAAGTTGCCTCATCCAGAATAAGTATTTTAGGCTCTGCTAAAATCGCCCTGGCGATAGCAACGCGCTGCCGCTGACCACCCGACAATTTCACGCCGCGTTCGCCGACAACTGTGTCGTAGCCGTCTGCAAAACCGTTGATGAACTCTTCGCAGTGTGCGACGCGACTGGCGGCGATGATCTCCTCTCGCGTGGCGTGCGGATGAGAGAAGGCGATGTTCTCGGCAATCGTGCCGTCAAAGAGAAAGTTGTCCTGCAATACCACGCCGAGTTGGTTGCGATAATCTTTCAAGCGAATAGATGACAAATCCCGTTGGTCCACGGTCACGCTTCCAGACAGAGGTCGATTGAACGCCATCACCAGACTGATCAGCGTCGACTTGCCCGAACCACTCGAACCTACCAGCGCCGTTGTGGATCCCGCGGTTGCGGTAAAAGTAACGTGCTTTAGCACAGGCGTGTCATCGTTGTATTCAAAACTAACGTCACGGAATGCAACCTCACCAAAAATGTCAGGACACTGTTCACGATCTTCGTCGTCTTCATCTTCAGTCGCCATTTGCTTGATCTCGCGTATTCGATCGAGACCGGCAAACGCTTCTGTGATCTGCGTGCCGATTGAGGCGATCTCGACGATAGGAGCAGCCACGAGCGCCGTGAAGAAGATGTACATAAAAAAGTCACCGAGCGTCATTTGACCAGAAAGGATGTGACGCCCACCGACCAAAATCAGGATTACTCCAATAAGCCCCACGATGACAGTAGAGAACGCAGTGACCCCCGAGACCGCTGTCATCGACCGCGCCACGTTGCGAAACAAGCGATGCGCGCCGCGGGCAAACACCAGTTCCTCACGTTTCTCTGCGGCGTACGCCTTGACGATGCGAATGCCGCCCAGCGACTCAGTCAGACGGCCGGTGACTTCTGCATTGATTTTTCCGCGTTCGCGGAAGAGTGGTCTTAACTTCTTAAAAGCCAGCGCCAGGCAACTTCCAAATGCCGCGAGGGCGAATAGAGTTACGGAAGTTAACCGCCAATCCAAGTAGAAGAGTACGCCAAGAGCGATCGCTGCCGTCACCAGGCCGCCGATGAGTTGCACGAGTCCCGTTCCTACGAGGTTACGTATACCTTCAGCGTCGATCATGATGCGCGAGATGAGTACGCCGGTCTGTGTCGAGTCGAAGTATCTGATGGGTAGACGCTCTACATGTTCCTGCACGCTTTTGCGCATCTCGGTAATGGCGCGCTGCGCGGCCACTCCCAACACCTGAGAAAGGGCAAAGGACGAAAGCGCCTGCACCAACGTCGCCGCACCGGCCGCGAGGGCCAAGGGTACCAGCAGTTCGCTGCTGTGTTTAATGATGACGTCGTCAATCAGATACTTGGAACTTGCAGGCAACACCAAGCCGACAAGGCGGTTGACGATCATCAGCATCATGCCCAACGCCAGTCGATAGCGATGCGCCCAGATCAGCTCTCGCGCCTCCCGCCACGCGGCTGCGGGAGTGATGCGCTTTTTCTTGGGCTTTGTTATCTCCGTGCTCATTACCTTATCCGCAGATTAGACAGATTACGCAGATTACGCAGATTAAAGCAAAAGCTGGACTGGTTTCTGGCGTCGGAATCTAATAGAGCTACCTACCGGTATCCAGGATATTGACAAAGAGATACTCTCGATAGTAAAAGACGCTCTGCTATCAGTTCTCGAGTCGAATTCCTCATTGTTGAAGCCTGAAAACTCTATACGACGACAGTGACTGGATAAAGCTTGTCTACTGGAGTGTCTCCGGTTACTAAAAAGATCCGAGGGGAAACCATGAACATTCACAAACTCTTCGTAAGTGCAATAGGTTTTATCCTGGTGGTGATATTCGCGCCGGCTGTGCTAAAGGCTCAACCAAGAACCGAGTATCGCGCCTTTTGGGTTGATACCTTCAACAGCAACCTCAACAACCACACGGATGTCGTCACTGTTGTCAATAACGCTAAGGCCGCAAAAGCCAATGCCCTCTTCGTTCAGGTGCGCCGGCGCGGAGACTCGTGGTATCTCAACTCGCTTGAACCGTTAGGAGATCGGGTGCCGATTCAATCGGGCTTCGACCCACTCCTCGACATTATTAATGTGGCGCACGCTGAAGGGATAGAAGTACACGCCTTTGTCATCATGAGTGCGATCTGGGGGCGCGCGCCGAACCTTTTTCCTCCTGAGAATCCGAACCACGCTTTCAATTTGCATGGCGGCTTTAATGCCGCAACCAATACAATAATTCCCGGTCCGAATAATTGGCTTACTCGCACGCTACTGCCGGATAGCGGTACCGCTATCGCTTACCAGGGGCACCGTTTCGGCAGTGACTTCTGGATAGACTTTGGTCACCCAGACGCCGCCAAGTACACGGTTGACGTCGTCACTCATCTGGTGCAGAACTACGACATTGATGGGTTGCACTTGGACCGTATTCGCTATCCCGAAATCAGCATTTCAGGTCAAACACCTTCCACCGGTACCAATATCGGCTATAACACGACGAGCGTCGAACGCTTTCAAAGACATTACGGTATTCCAACGGGTTCGCCACCGCCCGCAGCGAACAACTCGCAGTGGAACCAGTGGCGCCGCGACCAGGTCACAAACATCGTCCGCCGAGTTTATCTAAATGCACTCGCAATCAAGCCGAACTTGAAAATCTCCGCCGCGCTCATTGCATTCGGTGGTATCGGCTCGACCGAAAGCGCGTGGAACTCTGCTGAAGCATTCTGGCGTGTCTATCAGGATTGGCGTGCATGGACGCAGGAAGGCATCATCGATATGGCCATTCCCATGGTTTACAAAGCGGAACATTCGGCTTCGGTAAGCCCGCAGTTCGATCAGTGGGATTTGTGGTTACGAGGGCACCTCTATAATCGCGCGGGCATCATGGGCCAGGGTGCATTCAATAATGCGATTGAAGGTACGTTGCGGCAGACGCGCCGAACGCTGACACCCGGCGGGACGAACAGTCTGAGCGGAATAATTTTCTTTTCGATGGCCACGAGCAACATCGCCGTTGCGAATAATCCGTTTGCGATTCCGCCGGCCAATACTCCCGCTCGCCCGTTTGCAGAGTTTGCTTCGGGCCTGACCACAGGCAAATCGGTAAACGGCTTGACAATGTACGAGCCGGCAGGATTGACACCGATCTTCAACGACCCGGCTCCAATCCCTGCTTTTTCGTGGAAGGTGGCTCCGCAACTCGGACATATGAAGGGCGAAGCTCGCCAGGTTGATAACACGCCCTTTGATACCGCGGCGGTCACAATCGAAAACCTCGACACTCACGCGATGCTTACAACGGCGACTGATGGTGGTGGGTTTTTCGGTGCTGTCGACCTGACCCCCGGTCCATATCGAGCTCAAGTCGATGCTTTATACTACTGCTTCAACGTGACGCCGGGAATGGTGGCTAATGCAGAACTCGACACTCACTCGCCCGAAACGACGACGGTCCTTGCGCCGGCGAGTCCGGATGGTCAAAACGGCTGGTACAAAACAAAGCCCACTGTCAGTTTCAGCGCAACAGATAACTGCTCGGGCGTTGCCATTACTGAGTACTCGATGGATGGAGGAGCGACCTGGCAGCCTTTCAGTTCAAGTTTTACTGTTGCTGCCGAAGGCACAACTACAATTCTCTATCGTTCGACAGACCGCGCCACGAATACTGAGACAGCTAAGAGCATCACGCTGAAGATTGACACAACGGCCCCCAATATTACGCTGAGCGCGACGCCGTCGATGATCTGGCCTCCAAATGGTGGAACTGAAAACGTGATCATTAGTGGAAACGGAACGGACGCAGTTTCAGGTCCTGCCAACGTCACTTACGTTGTTACAGATGAGTACGGCATGCCACTCAGCATTCCGCTGCATACGCTTTCCGGCACTCCCGTTCAATGGACCGACTCGCTCGCCGTCGAGGCAAGCCGTCGAGGAAACGATCTTGACGGACGACTTTACCGCGTAGTCGCCACCATCACGGATCTGGCAGGTAACACGGCCACGGCATCTGCGGACATTGTCGTTCCGCACGATCAACGGAATCAGTAAGCAGGAGCAGGAGGCAGGAGCAGGCGGCAGGAGCAGTAAGCACGGGCAGGAGCAGGAGGCAGGAGGCAGTAGGCGGGCGCCCCGCCCGCTTACTGTTTAGCGTACTCAGACCCGATCTTTATGTAGACTGACAACCTGTCTACTTGCACCTGATACTGCCATCAAGTACGTTGCCGGTTTCCCAACACGCAATCCGCAATCCTAAATTCTAAATCCTAAATTCTAAATTCCCCTTCAACCCTTGACATTCTAGGGAAGCGACTGTATGCTCCTACCCCTAGAGAATCGAGGGAACACTCCAAATGGCAAATACTCGAACTGACTTACTCCAAGGAACTTTGGAGCTGTTGATTCTAAAAACATTGTCGCGCGAACAGATGCATGGCTATGGCATCGCCCAGCGAATACACGAGACTGTTGATGATTTACTGAAGGTCGAAGACGGCTCGCTTTACCCCGCACTCTATCGCATGGAGGAGCGCGGCTGGATTGCCTCCAAGTGGGGCACTTCGGAGAACAATCGGCGCGCCAAATTCTACAAACTGACAAGAGCCGGGCGACAACAGCTGGAAGCTCAATCGGTCAATTGGCAACGCGTCTCTCGAGCAGTCAAGAGAGTGTTGCAAACTACATGAGGGATGCTTTCGTGATGAAGGTACCAGGACCACTACTTAACCGCTTCGATCGCTGCCCGCTCGAACGAGAAGTCGATGAAGAGTTGCGGTTTCACGTGGAGATGCAGGCACAACCAGGGACTAACGCCAGACGAATCTCGCGCCAGGGCGGCGCTTCGCTTCGGAGATTTCGCGCAGATCAAAATGGAATGTATGACAATAGCCTCAAAAAACACTGCAGGGACGTGGGCCATGAAGTCTCTCTTCACAATGACTTTTCTCCTCGGAATCTCAATAAGAATTCTGAGTTCCGAGTATCATTTCACACGTATTGGAGATCTGCTGATAATGATTGCCGTCTTCGGGGGGTTACTCGTCTACGGAAAGAAAACCGGCCCAAACTTGTTCAGACCCGAAAAAAATCCTTTCACTTAGGATTAAATAAACCCGCTGATTCAATGCCGCTTGGCTTTGATGAAAAGGGCCGCACGCCTTTCGACCGGGTCAGAGCAGATGACCGCTAGGATCCACTTCGTCTGCATTCCTTAACACCGGGATCGCGTGCACCTCTCTGTACCCAGGTTCTACCTTGATGTAAGAGTGACGAAAGATGCTCCTCAAACAAACTGCGGGCAGTCTCGCGATCAACGTCCCGAGATCCTGTGAGCGCTATCGATGTTCTGGGATTCATGGGATTTGCTGTCAAGGTAGTCCCTTAACTCCGGATGACCGCCATAGTCTGCCCAGCCAGATGGTAATGTCCCAACCTTCGTATCTTTGATGCTCGGATTCGCGCCTTGCTCAAGCAGGAAGTCGACCATTGCTCGGTGACCGCGGAGCGCGGCGTAGTGTAGACCAGTACCGGCGTAATCAAATCCGGGTGGGATGGCGTTAATATCCGCTCCTTTCTCCAACAAATACTTCGCGGCCTCAATGTGATTGTACATGCAAGCATAAATGAAGGCGTTGTTAATTATGTCCTTAGCGTCGTTGGACCACTGG
>WNGE01005227.1_pt1 | contig 14734 bp, 14 predicted proteins | sample 5400651 | NCBI WGS metagenome assembly WNGE01 (sample SAMN13153370, study PRJNA577476) | soil metagenome | isolation source: 60 cm soil or saprolite under grassland replicate 2 | place: USA:California | collected 2016-06-15 | reverse complement strand
TTGGGACTCGGGTTGGGCCTCTGCCCCTGCTCCGGCAGCTTCTTCTCGACGAAGTTCATCGGCAGGGGACTCGGTCTCGCCGCCGTGCAGGGCATCGTCCGCGGCCGCGGCGGCGCGATCAAGATCCGAAGCGAGCCCCGCCGCGGGACAGCCTTCAGGCTCCTGTTTCCCGCCGTCTCCACCGAGGCTGAGACCACGGCTTCGAAGATCGGCGACGCTCCCGGCTGGCGACGGCGGCACGGTGGTGGTTGCCGACGACGATGACGGCCTGCGCCTCATGGCAACAGCGATGCTCGAGGAGCTCGGCTTCGCCGTCATTCCGGCGAGGGACGGTCCCGAAGCGCTGGCGATCGTGAACGAACGCGACGGAGAGCTTGCCTTCGTGCTGCTCGATCTGATAGCCGGGAATGGACGGCGAGCAGGTCCTGCGCGAGCTCGAGCAGCTCCGAACGACGACTCCGATCGTGATCTCCAGCGGCTACAACACCCAGCACCTGAGCCAGGAGCTGACCGGGCCGCGGCGTCGCAGCGTTTCTGCAGAAGCCGTACGAGTTCAGCCAGATGCAGGCGATCGCGGGGAGCGTGATCGGCTCGCACGCGCGGCGGTAGCGTCCTCCCGCGAGGGGGGTTTCGGCGCCCGCGTCCGTTCGCGGAGGCAGGCGCCGTTGGGTTGTCAGGCGATCGAGTAGTGCGAGACGGCCGACTGTCTCTTGCTGCCCCACTTCCACCCCGCGCCGGTCGCGGCGACGAGGAGGAGGACGAGGACGAGGAAGGCGAGGGCGATCTTCTTGGTTGGCATGCAGGCGATGCTAGGGCGTGCCGCACCGATCGGAATCCCTCGTTCGAGGGATCCCGGAAAAACTCGGGCAAGCGTGTTACTGTCGCGCCCGATATCCGGGGGCTCGGGGCTCCCTGGGGGAGAAGGAGGGCACATGCTGGTTCGCAGGATCGGTCTTGTCGTGGTTCCGGTGCTGCTGCTCGCTGCGACTGTCGCGAGCGCCGGAGGCGGCAGCGCCGCCCAGCCGGGCGCAAGGGCGACGGCGGCGGCGCCGCAGTCGGCGAAGAACATCGACCTCGCGACGCATCCGGCAAAGCGCTGGATCGTCCAGCTCAACGGCGCGCCACTCGCGACCTACCGCGGCGGCCTGTCCGGCCTGCGCGCCACGGCGGCAGTGTCCACGGGCGCGTCGCGTCTGAACGTCTCGTCCGCACGCAGCCGCGCGTACGTCCGCCATCTGCGCAGCGTCCAGCAAGCTTTCGCGAAGCGGCTCGTACGCAGGATTCACGGCGCGTACGTCCAGCGCACGTACCAGGTCGTGTTGAACGGCCTTGCGGTGAAGATGAATCGCGGACAGGCTGCGATCGCGCGCAGGATGAAGGGCGTTCGCGCGGTCACGCCGGACATCGCGTACCAACTCCAGATGTTCTCGACACCGGCGCAGATCGGCGCGCCGACGCTGTGGGGACAGGTCGGCGGCCAGAACAACGCCGGCTCCGGCGTCAAGGTCGCGATCATCGACAGCGGCATCTTCGTCCGCCACGACGCCGGGGGCGCATACACGGGCAACCCGTGCTTCGACGACACGGGCTACACCGCTCCGGCCGGCTACCCGCTGGGCGACACGCGCTTCACGAACAACAAGGTGCTCGTCGCACGCGCGTACTTCCGGCCCGGCGACCCGCCGATCGCGAACGAGGACACGCCGATCCAGGGCACGAACGCCGCGAGCCCGCACGGCACGCACGTCGCCGGAACGGTTGCGTGCGACGCCGGGACCGCGGCGAGCTTCGGGGGATCGACCGTGCCCATCAGCGGCGTCGCACCGCGCGCGTACCTCATGAACTACCGGGTCTTCTACCCGAGCCAGAGCACCGAGGACTTCCAGACCGGCAACGCGTACACGGTCGAGCTCGTGCAGGCGATCGAGGACGCGGTGGCGGACGGCGCCGACGTGATCTCGAGCTCCTGGGGCTCGAGTTACCAGAACACGCTGGCGTGGCCCGACCCGATGATCCAGGCGGCCGAGGACGCCGTCGACGCAGGCGTCGTCACGGTCTTTGCGAACGGAAACTCGGGCCCGGACCAGGGCACGGCAATCTCCCCGGCGATCTCGCCGAAGGTGATCGGCGTCGGCGCGGTGACGAAGGACACAGCGCTCGTCGCGGGCTCGATCAACGTCACGGCTCCCGAGCCGGTGCCGGCGAACCTGAAGGACCTGCCGTTCGGCGGGGCGGTCTTCGGCCCGGCGGTGAGCAGTTCGGTCGGCCCGGCGCTCATCGTTCCGGCGGAGAGGTTCAGCACCAACCCAACCAATCCGAGCTTCGGCTGCTCTCTGGCCGGAGACGTGAGACCGTATCCGGCCGGCTCGCTGAACGGGTCGATCGCGCTGATCGAGCGCGGCACGTGCAACTTCAGCGAGAAGGTGTACAACGCGGAGCAGGCCGGCGCGATCGCGGCGTTCGTCTACAACTCGGTCGCCGGTGGAGACGCCACCTTCACGATGGGCACGGGCGTGCACGCGGCCGACGTGCACATTCAGTCGTGGTCCCTCGGCCGCACGAACGGCCTGAACATGGTCAACTTCGCGAACGCCAATCCTACGACGGCACAGGCGAAGTTCGACTCGGCGCCGCACACGGTCGCCAATCCGGGCGACGTGATGGCCGGCTTCAGCTCGCGCGGGCCGAACATGGACAAGCTGATCAAGCCCGACGTCGCCGCTCCCGGCGTAAGCGTCTTCTCGAGCGGCTACGGCGGCGGCCCCTTCCCGGGCCCGTTCACCGGCTTCGGCGCCGTCTCCGGAACGAGCATGGCGACGCCGCACGTCGCCGGCTCGGCCGCGCTGCTCAAGCAGCTCCACCCGGACTGGACACCGGCGCAGATCAAGTCCGCGCTGATGACGACCGCGACCGAAAACGTCTGGACGAACAACGCCAAGACGATCCTCGCGGGCGTGCTCGACCGCGGTGCCGGGCGCATCGACCTGACGAAGGCGGGCAATCCGGGGATCACGCTCGACCAGCCGAGCCTGAGCGCCGGTGAGATCACTGCCGGACAGCACGCCGACTTCACGATCCACGCGCACGACGTGAGCGGCGCCGGCGGAACGTGGAACGTCTCCGCGGTGAAGACGGCAGGAGGGGCGAACTTCGAGATCACGCCCGGCAGCCCGACTCTGGCGATCCCGGCGGACGGTACCGCCACGCTCGGCGTGACCGTCGAGGCGCTGGCGGCTGCGGCACCCGGCAACTACGAGGGCAAGGTCGTGCTCGCGAACGGCGGGACGACGCTGCACATTCCGGTGTGGCTCCGCGTGCTGCCGACGACGCCGACGGCAGACGTGCTGCTCGTCGACGACGACGGCTCGTCCAGCCCGGCTGCGTTCCCCGACTACTCGGCCGTGTACAGCAACGCGCTGACTGGGCTCGGCGTGAGCTACACGTACCTGAACCTGTGGACGACGGCGCTCCCGTCGCTCTCCGCGCTGCACGGCTACAAGGTCGTCCTGGTGTTCACCGGGAACAACAACAGCTTCAACACGAGCGGGTTCACGACGAGCATGCTCAACCGCCTGTCCGAGTGGCTGGACAGCGGCGGCAAGCTCTTCGCGACCGGACAGAACTTCGCCGAGACGACCGACAACAACACGTCCTACGCCTCGGCGCACATCGGACGGGGAAGGCTCTACCACGGCTACCTCGGCGTGAGGTACGACGACGGCAGCGCCTTCGCCGGGGCGGCACCGCGGCCGACCGCGACCGGCGTCGGGCCGTTCGCGGGCTTGACGCTCGACGTCAGCCCGGGCGCCGACGGCGCCGGCAACCAGTCGTCGATCGAGGTGACGTCGCCGATGCCCGACAACGACACGTACGAGGCGTCGCACACGATGACGCCGCTGTTCCGCGCGATCGGCAGCGCGAAGCAAGGCGCATCCGCCGCGATCTCGTTCGGGCGCTCGTCCGAGCCGACGCTCGAGGAGGAGCGGCTCGAGTATCGCTACCGCTCCGTCTCCATGGGCTTCGGCCTCGAGGCCGTGAACAACAGCACGGCCTTCTCTAGCCGGGCACAGGTCACTCAGGCGGCGCTCAACTGGCTGCTCGACCGGACCACGTTCGGTGCCATCGTCGACACGCCGCAGAAGGGCAAGGACAAGCCGAAGAAGAAGGTCATCCTGACCGCGAGCCCCACGTCGAACGTCGGCGCGACGTTCACGCAATACCGCTGGGACTTCGGCGACGGGTCGCCGTACGAGACCACCGCGACGCGCGGCGTCAACCACCAGTACCAGCACTGGGGCACGTACAACGTGCGCGTCGAGGTGACCGACAGCCTCGGGCACAGGTCGATCCAGAAGCAGGCCGTCGAGATCGCGAAGGACTGAGGCAGGCGCGTAGGGCCCGGCCGTTCCGTCGGCCGGGCCTACCGCTACTCCCGCGTGCGGCCGCCCTCCCGGCGATCCTTGCCGGAGCGGCGCTCCTGTCCGCTGCGGCGCTCCGGCGGGGGCGGCGGCGGGTTGTCGCCCTTGCGCCGCTCCGCGCTGCCTCGGCGGTCTTCGCCTGTCCGCCGCTCCTCGTCGCGCTCGTCCATCTACTCGATCCTACGAGGCTGGGCGGTCGGCGACGACGACGAGCCGCGTCTCCTTCGTGAGGCCGGGCGTGCGCACGTTCTCGAAACCCGCTTCCTCGAGCCACGCTCGAAGCTCGGGCACGTTGAACCAGCGGACGACGAACTGCGTCTTGCGCGTCCGGCCGGCGCGCGAGACGATGCGCTCCGTCACGAAGCGCGCGTTCTCGAGATCGAGCGTCCACTCGTCCGCCATGACGTCTCCGTCGCGCTCGACGAAGTGCTGCGGCTGCGGGTTCAGCAGGATGCGGGTGATGTTCTGCGTCTCGATGATGACCTTCCCGCCCGGCTTCAGAGCGTCGTGGAACTGCCGCAGGACGGCCTTGTTCTGGTCGTCGGAGAAGTAGCCGAAGCTCGTGAACCAGTTGACGAGTGCGTCGAATTGCTCGCGCCAGGGCAGCTTGCGCATGTCCCCCTGGACGTACTCGACCTCGACGCCGCGCGCCGCTGCGTCCTCACGCGCACGGTCGAGAAAGAACTCGCTCGCGTCGAGGCCGGTGACGCGGAAGCCTCGCTCGGCGAGCGCGTTCGAGATGCGCCCGTGCCCGCACGGACAGTCGAGGATCTCTGCACCGGGCTCGAGCTCGAGCAGCTCGAGAATCTTGTCGACGTCCCCTTGCGAGCGTTCGGGCGTGAGGAGGCTTTCGTAGAAGTAGAGGTAGTCCTCGTTGAACACCCCCTCAAAGCCGAACTCGTTCATGCGTCGCCTTTTTCGAACTCGTCGAGCAGCATGTGAATCTCGCCGACGCGCTCGAAGCCGAGCCGCTCGAGAATCGGGCGCGACATCGAGCCGCCCTGCGTGATCAGCGCGGGCGTGCCGTTCTGCACCGCTTCCTGCCAGCGCGCGTGGAGGACTGCGCGGTAGGCGCCGCGGCCGCGCGCGCTCGGCAACGTCGCGCCGCCGTAGAGCAGGAGGCCGTGCTCGGTCGGGGCCGCCGTGCCGGCGGCGACGAGCTCTCCGTCGAGCCAGGCCGCGTGCATCACGTTGACGGTCTCCGCCCAGCGCTTCTCGAGCTGAGCCTTGTTCGCCTCGATCTCCCCGGGCGACGTGCCGAAGGCCTCCCACTGGACGGCATTGGCCGCCGCATACTCTTCGAACGTCTCGACCCGCCGCGCAACGATTTCCGGCGGTGGAGGCGGGGGCTCCCGGCTGAGCACGAGCGCGACGGCGTACGGATCCTTGTCCCAGATCAGCCCGCGCTCGAGCAGCCGCTCGACGAGATCGGGCGGCTCGGCGGAGCTGCCGACCTCCCACTGCGTCTTGCCGCGGCCGCGCGCGCGCAGGAGCGAGCGGACCTCGGCGAGGACGTCGTCGATCTCGTCGGCGCGCATGCGCTGCCGCTGGACGGTGTTCCACGTCTTGCCCGAGCCCATCCAGAGCGTGTAGCGGTCGGTCTCGATCCGCTCGTCCCGGGGCCCCAGTGGGCCGAAAGAGTTCGGGTACTCGGCGATCTCGCGCAGCACGGGAGGAAGCTACCCTGTGGCGCGCGGCGCCGTGGCCGAGTGGTTAGGCAGAGGCCTGCAAAGCCTCGTACACCAGTTCGAATCTGGTCGGCGCCTCTCTGCGCTACTCGGGCTCGAGCTCGAGGTGCGTGCCGACGGCCGTGTAGACGATCAGGTAGCCGATCGTCAGCGCCGCCGTCAGCGCGAGCAGCGCAGCGACGAGCCGCGGGTGACTGAACGGGCTCTCCAGGTCCGTCGCGATCACGTGGGCGATGCGGCGCGGGCGGACGAGGGCGTCCCAGCTGTTGAAGCGGAGGAAGCGTCCGAGGTACACGCCGAAGCTCGCGAGCCCGAGCGCGCCGATCACGCCGAGCCACGACCAGACCGGCCCGACCGCGCGCTGCCAGATCATCTGCATCAGGTAGAGCGAGCCGAACCCGAGCAAGAGCCCGGTCCACGCGAAGGACGCGAGCATCAGCGCGTCGTACCAGAGCGGCGTCGCCTGCGACTCCTGCAGGTGGATGAAATCCGTCAGCAGGTAGGGCGCGTTCGGGAAGAACAGCAGCCACAGGACGCCGAGCGCGACGGTCGTCACGTTCTCCCTACGCCGCGCGCTCCTGTACGCCGCGAGCGCGAGCACGAACGGGATCCACGCGAGGGCGAGATTCCACACGAGGAAGCTGTAGAACGTGTTGCCGGCGTGGTGATTGCGGACCACGACGGTCGCAACGCACACCGCGGAGGCCGCGAGCAGAGCCGGGATCGTCAGCGCACGGCGGTCCGTCAATACGGCCGGATGCCGCCGACGTAGCTGAACGAGTAGCTCGACTCGTACAGGCTCGAGATCTTCACGACGTCGCCCGTGTGCGGGGCGTGGATGAAGTTGTAGCCGCCGATGTAGATCCCGACGTGGCCCGGGCCGCTCGGTCCCGGATGGAAGAAGACGAGATCGCCGGGGATGAGGTCTTCCGGCGTCAGGATCGGCGTTCCCTCGTGCCACTGCGCGCCGCTGAAGTGCGTGAGCTGGATGCCGAGCTGCGCGTAGACGTACATCACGAGCCCGGAGCAGTCGAATCCCGACAGCGGGCTCGCGCCGCCCCAGACGTACCGCACGCCGAGGAACCGCTCGGCGATCGCGACCGCGCGCGCACCTGGCCCACCGCCCTGCGGCAGTACCGGCACGCTCGCGAGCGAAGGCCCGCCGACCGTCGAGAGCGGCGCCAAGCCGAACAGGAGCCACGGCGAGCCGCGGCGCGGCTGTCCTGGCGTCCCGGCACGCGCGAGCCCGACGAGGATCTGCCGGTCGCCGGTGACGACGCGGACGCCGACGAGCCCGAGATCCGTGCCGAGGCGGCCGGGCAGCGCAGCCTCTTGCAGGAACACCGCGTAGGTGCCGTCTCCCACCTGGAGCACCGTGTTCGGCGCGGCCTTCGCGAAGTGACCCGCCACCTGCAGCGCCTCGATCCGCGCGCCGGCGGTTCCCGATGCGGGAACGAACATGCGGCCGATACGGATGCGGCCTCCGAGGATGCTGACGTCCTGCAGCGTGAGACCGCTTGCGTCGCGCGCGGACGAGCCGATCGTCAGCAGGTAGCCGTAATCGCTAGGCGACGTATACGAACCGGTACCGGCGTGGCCGAGGAGCGACCCTTCGCCGTCTCGGATCTCGGCGACGGGCGCCGCTCCGTGAGCCCGCGCGGGGAGGGCGAAGGCGACGGCGACCAGGGCCAGGGCGGCGAACCGGCGCACCTCAGCAGGATACGGCAGCGCGCAAACGGCCTCCGCACGCTCACACCGGAAGCCGCGCGCCGCTTGCCATACTTCCCCGCTTCCGAGCGAGAGGGGGCGCAACGAAGCAGAAGACCTGCGCGACATAAGTGGTCGAGGCCAGCGGTAAGAACACGAGGGGGAAAACACATGAAGAGGTCTTTGACGAAAAAGTCTCTCGTCGCATTCCTGGTACTTGTCCTTGTGGCCCTCGCGGGCTCCGGAACCGCGCGGACCGCAAGCGACCTGACGTGTACGGGCGCAGCCCCGCCGGGGACCTACAACAACGTGGTCGTTCCGGCGAACGCGAGCTGCACGCTCGACAACGTGCGGGTCCTCGGAAACGTCACCGTCAAGACGAATGCAAACCTCCAGATCCAGACGGGCACCGGAGACACCACCGTCGCCGGAAACATCACCGGCAAGGACTGCGGGTTCATGGAGCTGCAGATCGTCAACATCTCGTTCCGGATCGCGGTCGGCGGCGACTTCGTCGCGACGAACTGCACCGGCGGCCCCTTCACCGGGTCGCAGGGCAGCTCCGGGCCGGGGACGCCGCCGCAGGACGTGCTGATCGGCGGCAACGTCAAGTGTGACAACAACGATGGCGGCTGCGTCTTCGACTACTCGGTCGTCGGCAAGAACCTCGAGTGCTCGGCGAACTTCGACTGCGACCTCCAGTCGGACGCGATCGGCGGCAACGCCACGATCAAGAACAGCACCAGCAGCATGTTCGTCTTCAACAGCATCATCGGCGGCAATCTCGCGTGCTCCGGGAACTCGGGCCCGGCCGGCAGCGGCAACACCGTTGCGGGCACGAAGTCCGGGCAGTGCACGGGCTTCTAGCCGGCTCCCTGACCGAGACGCGACGGCCCGGCCGCGCCACGGCCAGGCCGCAAGGGCCGCCTCCGGGCGGCCCTTCTGCTAACCGCGCGGCGCGCGCGTCAGGAGCGCGCGTGCCGTGTCGCGCGCGCCTTCCTGCTGCTCGGCGGCTTGCTCGACGAGCCGCCGCAGCACGTCGCGGATGCCGATCATCCCGACGAGGAAGTCGCCTTCGCAGACCGGCAGGTGGCGGATGCGCTTCGCAGCCATGAGCTGCGCGGCGCCGACGATGTCGTCCTCCGGCGACACGGTGACCGGTCTCCGCGTCATGACGTCCTCGACAGCGACCTCGCCGAAGAGCGAGCCTTCGCCCGCGGTCCGGAGGACGTCGCGCTCCGTGAAGATGCCGACGAGACGCGGCCCGTCGCACACGGCGACCGAGCCGATGCCCTCTTCCAGCATGCGGGCGATTGCCTCCTGTACGGTCGCCTTCGGCGTCACGGTCACCACCCGGACCGTCATCGCGTCTCCGACTCCCATGCCGGCACGAGCATAGGGCACACCGCGCGCTCGCAACAAGTGTTGCGAAGGAAACGATGCCTTGACGAACGATCGTCGATCGTTATGATCGCGGACGCAATATCGAGCCGCTGTGCGGACCCAGCCAACGTGCGGCTCGAACTCATGGGAGAGGGGGACGTATGTCCAAGCAGTTGCGCATCGCGCTCGTGACGATCGCGGTGCTGCTCTTGTGCGGCTCCGCGGTCGTCACCGGAGCAATGACGCGGTCGAGTGCGCCCGCGGGACACGCGCTTCAGTCACACGAAGAAGGTGTGGGATCCGAAGCGTTCGCGCGGCACACGGAAGACCTCTTCGCCGCACGCGTCGGCGAGCCCGGCGAACGCGGCGAGCCCGGCGAGGGCCCGACCTCGCTCGCCGAGCAGAACTACGAGCTGAACGGCGGGGATGCGATCACCGCCGAGAACATCTCCGGAGCCCGGGCTGCGTTCAGCGCCATCCAGAAGCGCGGACTGGGGCAGGGCAAGAGCTCGACGTCGTCCTGGTTCTCGCTCGGGCCGACGAGCGCCGTCTATCCGGCGTTCCTCAACAGGCACCACAGCCAGTACATCACCTCGGGCCGCATCACCAGCCTTGCGCTCTCGCCCAGCTGCACGCCGCAGGCGTGCCGCCTCTGGGTGGCCGCGGCGGGCGGCGGCGTCTGGCGGACGGACAAGGCGCTCTCCGGAAACGCCAATTGGGTCAACGTCTCCGACGGCTCGTTCGCGTCGGGCGCGATCGGCTCGTTGACGTACGACGCCGCGCACAACACGCTCTACGCCGGCACCGGCGAGGATGCGGCTGCCGGCGACGCCGAGGCGGGTGTCGGGATCTACAAGTCGACCGACGGCGGAAACACGTGGTCCGCGCTCGGCGGCAACGCGAGCTTCAACTTGCGGGCGATCCGCGACATCACGATCGACCCGCACGATCCGTCGGGCAACACCATCTACGTCGCAGACGGTCGCGGCGTACACGGGATCTCGTCGACGACCGCCGGCGCTGTGTCCCAGATCCCGGGCGCTCCGGGTGTCGGCATCTGGAAGTCCACCGACGGCGGTGCGACGTTCACGCTGCTGTCGCCGCAGACGGTCTCCCTCGGACCGGCCCCCGGGCAGACGTTCCCGTCGAGCTTCGGCTCCACCCGAGGCGCGACGAGGGTCAAGGTAGACCCGACGCACGCGGGCGTTATCTACGCGAGCGCCTACAACGTGGGCGTCTGGCGCTCGATCGACAGCGGCGCGAACTGGACGAACATCCATCCGTGCGCCGTCGACCCGCTCGTCACGAATCCGGCGAGTCCCTTCTTCGGCACCTGCGGCGCCGCCGCCGATCGCAGCGAGATCGCGCTGACGACGCTCGCGAACGGCGACACCCGCATGTACCAGACCGAGGGCGACAGCGGGCCGCCGACGGACGCCGCCGGTCACGTGCACGGCGACCAGATCTACAGCCGGTTCTTCGTCGCAGACGGAGTCCAGTCGGGCAGCCCGACGTTCACCGACAAGACGAGTGCGGGACTGACGTTCCACACGGACGCCGGCGGCAACATCGTCGCCGACACGTCGAGCCCCGGCTACGCGACGTACAACTTCTGCACGGGCCAGTGCTGGTACGACCAGGGCGTCATCACGCCGGCCGGCCAACCGAACACGGTCTACGTCTTCGGCTCATACGTCTACGGCGAGGATCACAACATCTCGAACGCGCGCGGCCTCCTGCTCTCGCAGGACGGCGGCAACACGTTCACCGACCTCACCGATGCGGCGACGGGCGACGACTCGAGCCACGACGGTCTGCATCCGGACCAGCATGCTCTCGTCACGAACCCGAACAATCCGCTGCAGTACTGGGAGGGCGACGACGGCGGCCTCATGCGCTCGGACGGGACGCTCGCCGACATCTCGTCACGCTGTGACGGACGCGGGCTCTCGGGCTCCGACCTCAGCCGGTGCAAGCAGCTGTTGTCGAGCGCACCGGGCACGTACACGAGCCTGAACAAGGGCCTGCAGACGCTGCAGTTCCAGAGTCTGTCCGTGAACCCGGCGAACCCGAAGAACGTGCAGGGCGGGACGCAGGACAACGGCACGTTCGAGACGACGGGCTCGAACGTCGTCTGGCCGCAGACGATCTTCGGCGACGGCGGCCTGTCGGGCTTCGACGCCACGAACCCGGACTTCCGCTTCCACACGTACTTCTCGTCCCAGGCGGAGGTCAACTTCAACGGCGGCGCGCCGCCGAACTGGGACTGGATCTCGGATCCGTTCTTCGGTGCGACGGGAGAGTCGTCGCTGTTCTACTTCCCGATCATCACCGACCCGACGGTTCACGGGTCGATGTTCGCGGGCCTCACGCACGCGTGGCGCACGACGGACGACGGGGGACCGCAGGCGTACCTCGACCAGCACTGCAACAGGTTCACGGGCGACTTCACGGTTCCCTGCGGTGACTGGGCCAAGCTCGGCGATCCGACCGCCAGCGGGCGCCTCACGTGCTCGCCGTCGACCCCGGGACAGGGCGCCTGCGTCTACGGAACGACCCGCTCGGGCGGAAACGTGAGCTGGCTGTCCCGCGCCTCGGGCGACAACTCGACGCTGTGGGCGGCGACGACGGCGGGGCGCGTCTTCATCTCGAAGAACGCGGACGCGGCGGGTCCGGCGACCGTGTCCTTCACTCGACTCGACTCGCTGGCGGCGAACTCGCCGGCACGCTCCGTGTCGAGCATCTCGGTCGATCCCGCGAACGCGAACCATGCGTTCGTCTCGTACCTGAGCTACAACGCGCTGTCGGTCAATCCGGGTCACGTGTTCTCCGTCATGTTCAACCCGATCGCCGGAACAGCGACGTGGACGTCGCTGGACGGGACCGGCGCCGGCTCGATCGGCGACCAGCCGGTCAACGGCGTCGCCTACGACCCGGTCACGGGCGACCTGTACGGCGCCACCGACTTCGGCGCGGTCAAGCTCGCGGGCGCGAACCCGGCCAACGGGTGGACGGTCGCGGCGCCGGGCCTGCCGGTCGTGACGGTCGCAGGCCTGACGATCAACCCGGGCGCGCGGCAGCTGCTCGCCGCGACGCACGGGCGTGGGGCGCACCAGCTGACGCTCCCGTAGGCAAGAGCGACACACCACAACGAGCGAAGGGCCGCCTCCGGGCGGCCTTTCGCGTTCCCCGCGGTCGTTAGCTCGAGGCCGACCGCGGGTACGTTGAGCACGTGCGAAAGCTGGTGCCGATCATCCTGGCCTTCGTGTTCGCCGCGCCGGCGGGCTCCGTGACCACGTCCGGGTTGCGCGGGACCGTCACCGAGCCACGTCCGGTCTGCCTCGAGGACGAGCCGTGCGGCGGGCCGACGGCCGGCGTGACGATCGTCTTCTCGCGGAGCGGCAGGTTCGTGAAGCAGGTGACGTCCAACCGCGAGGGCCGCTACCGCGTCTCGCTCGCGCCAGGCATCTACTCCGTCGGGTCGCCGGACGCGCTGCCGCGGCTCGGCCATGTCTCGCCGGCACGCGTCCGCGTCGACGCCGGCCGCTACCGCCGGGTGAACTTCTTCGTCGCCACCGGGATCCGCGCGCAGTAAGCGTCCTCCGGGAGCTCGCGCCCTCTTATTCGCGCAGCGCCTTGTCGTCGAGCGCGGCCGGGCAGTTCCACACTTCGGCCCTGCCGAGGCGGCCGAAGTCGGTGCAACTGGTCAGCTCGAGACTGGGCCGGCCGGAGAGCCGGCCGGGGATGCAGGAGCGCCATTCGCTTCCGTCCTCGGCGAGCGCGTACGTCGAGCAGAAGCCGACGAGATGGGCGCGCTGCAGCACGCGCTGATCCTTGACGGTGATCATCAGCGCGATCAGAACGGTTCCTACGGCCAGGATGCGAAGCATGCGGCGAACTCCTTTGCCGCTCTTATCGCCGCATTCGGGCCACGCCTTTAATCCCTGATCCGGGGGTCAGCGAAGGCCGCCGCGCTCGTGGTGCGCGCGGAAGAAGTTCTCCGAGCCGGCGCCGGCCATGGCGGCGGAGGCGGAGATCTCCAGCGCGAGCGCCGCCGCCGCGACGATCTGCGCGAAGCGGTAGACCTGGCCGGGCCCCGCGCAGCCCATGAGCTCGAGCCAGTCGTGCGCGGACGGCAGCGTGGTGCCGCCGCCGACGGTTCCCACCTCGAGCCCGGGGAAGCGGATGGAGCAGTGGAAGCCCCCTTCGACGCGGCGTCCCGTCCCGTGCGCCATCGAGCTCGTCCCGACCATGCCGATGTCCTGGCCGGTCGCCGTGAAGACCGCGGCGATCGCCGACGCGGGCGTGAACGCGACGGACTGCATGCCGGACGCGACCGCGCCGTGCGTGCCCGCCCACGCGAGCCCTTCCAGATCGCTCGCGGTCGTTCGTAGCACCCGGGCGATCGACTCGTCGCTGAGCGTGCACTCGGCGATCACGGTTTTCCCGTGTCCGCGATGGAAGAACTGATACGACGGTTTCTTGTCGCCGCCCATGTTCGCCTCGAGGATCGCGCGCTCGGGTTTCACCGGCGCGCGCTCCATCACGTAGCCCATGTTCAGCAGGTAGCTGTTGCGAGTCATCATGTTGGGGCCGACGGCGTCGCCGGTCGTCCACGCCCAGAGCACGTGGCACATCGGGCCGACGACGTGCGTCGTCACCTCGCGCAGCTTGGCGTAGCGCGAGACGAACGGGTCGTCCGAGTCCGCGAGCCACGTGCGCATCGCGTCGAGCTCGCCCTCGAGCCAGCGCGCGAACGCGATCGCGTCTCCCGCCGACGCGCAGACGAAGCAGCTCGCGCGCGTGATCCGGTCGTGCAGGACGTGCGTGCGGATCGTGCCCGCGGCTCTCGCGCCGCGGGTCATCGACGCGGTCAGCCCGCCCTCCGTGTGCGCAAGCGGCACGTGCACGGTCTCGGTCGAGCGTCCCGTCTCGCGGACGGCGCCCGCGTCGTCGAGCTCGTAGTCTCCGAGCTCGATCTCGATCGGAACGACCGAGACGGGAACGACGGCGACGCCGGTGACGGTCTCCGCGGCTTCCGCGAACTGCCGGAGATCGATCGAGGTGACGAGGCCGTCGAGCCCGAGCGCCTGCTGGCGCGCTTGGATCGAGGCAGCATCGTTCTTGCGCGGCCAGCGCTTGCGCTGCATGCGGGGAGCTTAGTGCGCAATCATCCAGGCGATGATCACGGGCGCGCACGTCATCCTCTTCACGCCTGAGGCCGACGCCCTGCGGGCGGTGTTCCGTGACGCGCTCGGCTGGAAGCACGTCGACGCGCACGACGGCTGGCTCATCTTCGCGCTTCCGCCTGCCGAGCTCGCCGCCCACCCGTCAGACGGCTCGACCGAGCATCGCCTCTACTTCATGTGCGACGACATCGCGGCGACGATCGAGGAGCTGCGCGCGAAGGGAATCGAGATCCGCGGCGAGCCGGAGGATCAGGGCTGGGGGATCGCGACCACGATGGTGCTCCCGGGCGGCGTTGAGGTCACCCTCTACGAGCCGCGCCACCCGATCGCGGCGGAGGCTTAGGTCGAG
>WNGE01005225.1_pt1 | contig 14739 bp, 13 predicted proteins | sample 5400651 | NCBI WGS metagenome assembly WNGE01 (sample SAMN13153370, study PRJNA577476) | soil metagenome | isolation source: 60 cm soil or saprolite under grassland replicate 2 | place: USA:California | collected 2016-06-15 | reverse complement strand
TCAATAGATTTAATAAATCGGGATGTCCCGTTTTGTTCTATTTCTAGGGCATAAGGTGTTCAGTTCTTTGTATCTTCCTCGTTCCATAGTGCTTCGCCTTCATAGTCTTGATGAAAGACAAAAAGGCTCGCAACAAGAATAATTCTATTGAACCAGAGCACTCTTCCGCCCTTTCGATCATAACAGGTACGCTTCACCTCCATCACAGGCGCAGTACGCACAATCTCAAGAAGCTCTTGCTCTTGCGCTGTTGGAAGACGTGCAATGATATCCTCTGTCATGAATGTGGCAACAATCCCATGCTTGTTCTTGATGTCGAGAATAGCATCGTACTTGTCATTGGCTTGCATACCCGCCAGCGTTTCATTATCAATAAGGCTCGCAAGAAAGTACTTTGAGGTCAGTCGGTAGTGTATCCGCTTCGTTCCATCACGACGTACTCTTGCAACATAAGGCGTTCCCCCTGGCACACCAAATTCTCTGGCAAGAACATCAGGCATCGGTTTACGCTCTGGCTGTTCTAAGTACTCTGTTACCGGCTCAAGCCCCTGCTCTCGAAGGAAACGAACGAATGGAACGTCCCTCAAAGGAACTCGGTTTCTTGGAGGAGTCACAGTGAGTCGTTTACTGCTCCCATTTCCTGATGCGATAAGTCCCTCACCTTGTAACTGTAGGATGACCTGGTTCATCACTGAATGAGAAATGCCAAACTCACGCTCAAGAACCGATCTTGACGGAAGGTACCCACGAACACCGTAGTCACCCCGTAGAATCTGTTCTCGTAAGAGTGTAACAGCCTCTTCTAACTTTTCTGCTTTTGCCATATCCTTATCCTCGTTTATCTTAATCATGGGTGTATCCCAGGTTTCTTGACACATATTGAGACATCTTGTTTAGGATGTCCTGGTAAGCGATATCATAATATAACATTTATGTACCCAAAATGTAAAGGCAGTGTAGCTTAATCTCCGCTTTTAAAACATGTTGCTATACACAATGGTGCGTGCCCATACATGCACAGGGCATTTGGTGGGACTCTGTATAGTGGAAGTGGATAGAACGTCAAGCAGGTAGGCAACGAGTGAGGTAAACACCTGAAGCGAAACCAGAAATGCACAAATAGTCCCAAATGCCTTACGGCAATGGGATAGAGGCTTTGTAGTTCCGCCATCACGTACTGCACGTGTTAAGTCAAACGGAACATCCCGCGTCATAAAACGCCAGATGTTTCGGAACTATATACGCATTGTCGTTATGTATAGAGGCGGTATCGTCCTCTATGTCATGCTGATGAGGAGTAACTGTTTAATGAAAGCTAGTTCACCAGAAAAGACACAGGCCGTTGTTGGAAAAGATGAACTGATTCATCAAATCGCAGCCAGGGCTGGCTTAAATCTTAAAGAGACCAGTAAGGTGATTGATGCCTTTACTGAAGTTGTACGTGAGAGCGTCGCACAGGGACATGAGGTACGCCTGATGGGCTTTGGCACCTGGAATCTGCGCGATGTGGCTCCCAGGCGCGTGAAGTCTATTCGCGGCGGTCATCAGATTACTATTCCAGCCAGGAAGCGCGTCGGCTTCTCCGTCGGAGCTGTCCTTTCGCAGGCAGCTCAATCAACCAATTCCTCAAGGTAAGCAGGCATGAAAGCCTGCCTTTTGTTAGAATGCTTCGCCCCGTAGAGACATCGTTTGCCTCTACGGGGCGAATTTGTCAGTTGGAATAGACTCATCCTTGAGTTCCTGGACGCCAGGCACACGAAACGCTAATGTTTCATGTTCTGCAAGAACTGCTCCACCTGCTGACGTTCACCGGGTTGAAGTGGACGGAAAGCTCCCTGATCGTTGATAAATACGGTTCGCGATCCCTGGAAGCTCACGATCATATCTGGCTTACCATCGCCATTCACAGCGGCAAATTGCAATGTTACAGGCACCAGATCGTCTCCCTTCCCATACAGTTGTGGACCGACATAAACATGCGAGTGTGCAGCATCACCACCTGAGATCTCGATAATTTCGACATGACCGTTAAGATTAAGTGCGATAAAGTGACTCGGCACACCAGTCTGTTCATTATGGCCCACCCATGCATCGGCCTGGAAAGTGCGTGGCCTTCCATAGTGGATGTCGTCGAGCACGGTGTTGAACCACCCGAGCGCGGCGCTTAGCAACGTCCACAGCACCAGCATACCTAGCATCCCGATACCGAGATACAGGAGCGGATGTGCATGACGTCGGCGAATGACAACTTCCCTCTCGATCGGACCCGTCCTTGGGCGCGGTGTCTGAGGGATATCAGGGTTTGATACAGCCCCAACACGCCTGTTACCAGGTCGTGTCTGAACTGGCGGGTACGTATCCCGCTCATCATCAGCGATCACATCTCCACGCTGCCATGTAACGACATCATCAGTGACATCGGCACGGCGCGGGCGTGAAGCTCGCTGTACAACAGGACTTGCAGCAGTCGTTACAACAGAGCGTTTTCCTACGGAACCCGTACGGGTTCCAATAGGGCGATGACGTAAGACGCTACGCGTTGAAACATGGTCAGATGTTTCAAACTGTGGCATAGATACTATCTCCTCTCGTCACGGACTCAGGCATAGAATTTTTAAATGAATGAATGAAGCCTTCCAGTCCGAGATGACCCCTCATCAACTACTTTTCCATATGTGTACATACGATGGAGTAGGGTGGGTACAAAATTTAGTGCGTGGTAACCTTTGTTACACACGTTTAGCGGGGATATTGTACAAAAAGTTGACGATTTAGGCAATATGAGATGTAAGTCATAGCCCATTTGGACTGACTTGAACGGAGGACAGGACGCGTGTCCTGCATAGTTATGAAGGATAGGCAAATGTAACAGTAAGTGCATAGTTCCATACCTATCCATGACTATTCACAGTATACCACGCCTTTCAAGAGATTTTCCAGAGGCTCCCCCAGAGGTACTAGAGGAGATCTTCGTGGTCAAGCACTGACTGTAAATCTGTAGGAAGAGGGGCTTCGAATTCCATTATATTTCCAGTTCTGGGATGAAAGAAACTCAACTGATATGCGTGTAAGAACTGGCGCTGTAATGAAATGCCACGCGGGATATGACCAGGTCCGTACACAGAATCTCCAAAAACGGGATGTCCTATGGCTTGTAAGTGCACACGGATCTGATGAGTACGCCCGGTTTCAAGTTGCAAGAGCAACAAGCTGTGGTGATTGAAGCGCGTGAGGACACGAAAATGTGTGCGTGCCTCGCGACTGTCTATAGAGGTAATCGCCATCTGCTGACGATGACGGGGATTGCGACCAATAGGTGCATCTATACTGCCCTGGTCAAGCGACACAATACCCTCAACCAGTGCGAGATAGCGTTTCACCACCTCGTGTCGCTGCATCTGTCTTACCAGGGCTGCCTGGGTATGCGCATTCTTTGCCACGATAAGCAGACCGGATGTATCGCGATCCAGGCGATGCACAATCCCAGGCCGTATGTCGTCTTCCACAGCCATACTACCCTGCAAAGCAGGATAACGTGCCAGTAATGCATTTACCAGTGTGTCATCGTAATGACCGGGAGCAGGATGCACCACCATACCAGCCGCCTTATTCACGATCAAGAGGTCATCATCTTCATAAACGATATCCAGGGGCAATGCCTGTGGCCTGACCTCTTTCTGTTGCGAAGACGGAATGCTACACAACACCTGTATATCGTCATCAGTTCTAAGCACATAACCGGGCTTACTCGCGCGCCCATTGATAAGTACCGAGCCATCGTTAATGAGTTGTTGTACAGCAGTGCGCGAGAGACTACCCAGTGTGGACACCAGGTAACGATCGAGGCGCAGCCCCACCTGCTCGGATTGTACACGCCAGTTCCGCCTGGAGTCAGGAGTCGAATCAGTGTCTGGCATCCTGCTCCGTGGAGCGGAGTGTTCCGCTGGTTGTTGAAGAAGTCGTCGACTGCGTTGAAGACGCGCTCTCTTTCTTGTCATGACGGAAGCCGCCGAACAGGACAAGCGCAAAGAGCAGGACAACTCCTACAGAGATACAGGCATCAGCTATATTGAAGACAGCAAAGTAGTAGTTGATTTCAGGAACACGAAAGGAGATAAAATCCGTTACTACGCCGCCATTATGGGCTCGATCGAGCAGGTTGCCAAGCGCACCGCCAATAATCATGCCAAAGACGATTTTGTAGAAGAGCGAGCCTGTATTGATCATGCGTATATAGAGGTAAGCCACAACACAGACCGCTGCTGCAATGAGCACCACAAGCACAGCATTATTCGCGAAAACGCCAAACGCCGCTCCCCCGTTCTGAATGTAGTCAAGAACCAGGTAAGGACCGATTATCGGGATAGTGTTTCCGCTTCCTGGCGGTCCCATATGCGTCACCACCAGGGACTTTGTCCACTGATCAAGCAAAATGACCACAAGTACAGTGAACAATGCTACAGCATCATAAATACGCGCACGCCTGGCTGTCACGATCTTTTTATCCTTCTTTCTCAACAGTCGCTGGAATACAGGTATTGTACCACAGCGCGGTTTTCCTGTCACCTTCGTCAAGTCTTGACAGGACTTAATTTATTACTTAGTATCATCATTAGCCATTCCGTTTCACGAAGGGAGGTAATCCGTACATCATGCCATAAACACAACAATGGTAGTTTGTTAATGCGGACATAGTAGGCAGGCCCTCGCGGTTGAGAGTCGTACATTATACCCCTTACAATGAAGGAGGTAATCGCATGTCGCGCTATACACGCCCTACAGTTTTCGTTATCTTCACCACCCTTTTAGTGCTCCTATTTTCTGCCTGTGGAGGCTCAAGTTCAGGTGCTCCCAGCAGTACCACAACGAGCGGTCCAGTGAACCTGACCTACTGGTCCTGGATACCAGGGATGGATAAGCAAGTCGCTCTCTTCAACAAGACCCATTCCAACATTCAGGTCAAGTTGAACAACGTGGGTTCAGGCCCGGCTGAATACGACAAGTTGTATACGGCTATCAAGGCCAATAACGCACCTGATCTTGCCCAGGTGGAGTACCAACTCCTGCCGACGTTTGAGACAACGGGAGGGCTCCTGGATATCTCCCAATATGGCGCGAACTCGGCGAAAGATCTGTTTGTGCCCTGGACCTGGAGCCAGGTGACTCTGGGCAACGCTATCTATGCCATCCCACAGGATACCGGTCCCATGGGACTGTACTACCGGCAAGACATCTTCAACAAGTATCATCTTCCGGTGCCCACTACCTGGGCGCAGTACGCTGATGATGCGGCCAAGCTGCATGCCGCCGACCCGAATGAGTACATCACCGATTTTCCGCCCAAGCAGCCAGGACAGTTCGTTGGATTTGTGTGGCAGGCCGGAGGGCGCTTGTTCAGCATCAATGGCCAATCCTGGAAAGTGTCCATCAATAACCCTGCCGCCCAACAGGTTGCCTCCTACTGGCAAGATTTGATCAGCAAGAAGCTCGTCAAGACCGAACCGGACTTCGCAAATGCCTGGTATCACGACCTGCAGACCGGGGCGCTGGCTACCTGGGTCACGGCGGCATGGGGCAACGGTATCCTCGAGCAAAATGCTCCGCAGGCCGCCGGGAAGTGGCGGGTCGCTCCTCTCCCGCAGTGGCAGGCGGGTCAAAACGTCTATGGCAACTGGGGTGGGTCCACCACTGTTGTGTTCAAGAATACGCAACATCCCAAAGAAGCCACTGAGTTCGCCATCTGGATCTCTGGCAACGAGCAGAGTGAAGATCTGGAGATTACGGGGGGCGGAACCTATCCAGCGTTGCAAACAGCATTAAACTCATCCGCTTTGAATGGTCCCCAGACGTATTTTGGCAATCAGGACACCAACCAGGTGTTCAAGACGGCGTTCACGCATGTGGATGTCGGCTTCCAGTGGGGTCCGACCATGAATCAGGTCTACACCGACATAGGGAACAATTTCGCCAACGCTGTTAATGGTCAGGGCACTCTCACTGATGCACTCAATGCGACACAGCAAAGCACCGTCACTTTCATGAAAAAGCAAGGGTTTAGTGTCAGTTCCTGATGCATCTTCACTTGACCCTTTAGGGTTTCGTGTGTATACTTCCTTTCGGCTGGCTGACCGGAGGTAGGAGCGCAGCACCGTTGCCAGCCGAATAACGAGCTAGACTCTCCCTCTGAAAGGGCGGCAGGAACCTTTGTTCTTTTACGACCCGCTTGAGGGGACTGAAAAATCCTTGCGTGGAATGCTGCGTCGTCAACGCTTCTGCGCGGACCTCCGTCCAGCAGGTGAGAAGCCCCAGGAGTGAGCACCTCCCTCTAGACGAGGGAGGTGCTCGCCTTCTCTACGGGCACCTATAGAGGACCAGCAACACCTACAGTGACTACTCCCCTTGGGTTCGCAAACCCAGGGGCTTCTCAGGAGCGCTCTCCTGATGGCTCAGTCCGAGCCGAAGGATATTAAGAGCAGCGTTGTGGTCACGATCGAGCACCACACCGCAATGGATGCAGGTATGTGTACGTTCACTCAAGTCCTTGTGTGGTCCTTGACGCTCACACGCGCTACAGATCTGGCTGGTTTTGTAGGGGTTCACCAGAACCACGGTGGTATGCTCGGCACTCTCAGCCTTAGCACGCACCAGGGCGATAAACATGGCCCATCCAGCATCTTGTATCGACTTGTTCAGACCTCCCTTCGACGCAGCACCATTGGGGAGGAAGTTCCCTTGCTCGTCCTGCTTAGGCTTCGGGTGCCTGCTCATATTCTTCGGTTTGAGATCCTCAAACACGATCGTTTCATAACAATCGACAAGCGAGCGGGCTTCTTTGTGCAGGAAGTCTTGTCGCTGGTTGCGCATATGACGGTGGCACTTGCCTACCTGCCGCGCCGCCTTTTTGCGCCGATGACTGCCTCGCTTCTTCCGCGAGAGAACCTGTTGCTTTGCTGTAAGCTTGTCTTCTCCACGGCGAAAGTAACGCGGATTCTCGATCGTATCGCCACTAGAGAGGGTGGCGAAGTGAGTCACTCCCAGATCGATGCCTACTGCCTCATCCGTATAGGGCAGGCGGGGGCAGGCTGCTCCTTCGTAGGAGAAGACCACATACCAGTTGCTTGCTTCCCTCTTGATCGTGGCCGTCTTGATCTGACCTTCAACCTCTTGGTGCAATTTGACCTTGATCGTCCCGATGCCCGTGATCGTGAGGCGGGAGCCTTTGATCTTCCAGCCTGCATGATCGGGAAAACAAAACGAGTCGTAGTGTGATCTCGATTGATAGCGCGGGTATCCAGGCGTCTGTCCACAGGACACACGACGAAAGAACGCCTGGAACGCTTTGTCTACCCGACGCAAAACATCTTGAAGGACATGAGCACCAATGCCAGCATACTCCGGTCGGATCTCGCCTTTGAGTTCTGGCAGCGCATTGGCCTGATCGTAATAGTTCACACGATAGTCAGAAGCATGCTCTTTGCGCCATGTAGGATCATAGAAGTTGGGATGCTGCTTACACGCGTTCCAGGCGTCTTTTCGTTCCTGAAGCGCAGAGTTATACAACTCGCAACAACGAGCAAGTTGCCAGTCCAGCGCGTTGGCTTGGGCGGTCGTTGGGTACAGACGGTACTTGAATGCCTTCAAAGACTAGACTCCTTTCTGCGCTCACTGCTCCGCTCGTGCTAGCGAAGTAGCTCCTCGTCCACAACGAGGGCAACTTACTCAAGATGGGTTTGAACTCCTGCGCGTCGTGTGGAAGGACGTTATTCCTTTCACGCCCTTCACGACCTCAGCAGCACTATCGGAGGGCCATACTCTTACAAACAGGTGAATGTGGTCGAGCTGAACTGAAAGCCCAAGATGACCCCCCTTTTTCCTGACACTTCATCCTCACCAGCTCGGTCAAACGATCTTTCAGGTTGCCCGTCAGTATGGGCTTACGGCGACGTGGGCACCAGATGAGATGGTACACAATGAGGTGGACCCGGTGCTCGTCGCGTTGATACTCAAGCGTTTCCGTCTTTTCCATAGTTCTATTCTACTACAATAGAGACACCTTTGCGAACCGCGCAAGGGCTAAAGCCACGGGAAACCCGCCTATCCGCCAGGGTTGGAAATCCTGCGGTTTGCGGCGGGTTCGCCGAGATCGGATAACAGAAGTAGAAATCAAGTGGTCATGCCCTTGTGTTTCTGTGATGCTTACAGTAATATGTAATTGAGGCTTGTCTTCAGCAGAGGAGAATATCGGGAAGAACATTCTTTACTAATGACAATAGCTGTACATTATTCCTTAGTAGAGCTTGTAGGCAGTAGAGCCAGTAGCACTGATATCTTCTATTCGTCCGATCCTGAACAAAAAGAAGAGGTCTCTATGGGAGCTGAGGTCAACGCGCATTCGCCCGAACCAACCCCTCAAGAAGCACAAGCAACATTCCACCTCGCATTACAAGCAGCAGAGCAGCGTCAAACACTCGCGGATCAAGGTTTCTTTAACCACCCTCACCGTACCTGTGACATAGAGCAAGAGATACAATGCCTCTCAGCGCAGACAGGCATGCCTATGAGCGGCGAAGCACTTATCGCGTCCAATACACTACCCTGTGCACGTTTCGATACTGTCACCTCCATCGTTGAATACGATGCAGCAGGTATAACGCCCCTCGAACGAGATGCGCTCGTGGGGCTTTATCATTCGCTTATACAACGTACCCGCTGCATGCAGCAGGTCCTGGCAGCTTCCGCAGCGGAGGCGATCATCGTCCCGATAGGCGTGCAGCCATTAGTAGAAGCCAATAGCTGGCAGGAGTGGATTGTGCCACAGCCAGGCATGCGACGACGCTATCACCTCATTGATGCAGCCACGCGGCAGGAAAATCCACACGGAGTCATCCGAATAGCAAGTCCAGACGGGCAGACCGTCTTTACGGAAGTTGCATCGTATATGGCGGTCATGATGCGCTGCGCGGGGACACAGTTTCATATCTCGGAGTGCTGTGTAGAGGAGGCCCTTGAAGCGCACACTATCTCCATCTTTATCACACCGATCATGAGTGCCCTGTTCGGCAACTCTCCCTTCGTCGGAGGAATAGACTCGGGGAGAACAAGCACCCGTATAGCCCTTTTTCTGGAAGGAGAGCCTTCACGAGCGGGTCTGCCACGCCCGTCCCATACCCTCTACCAATATTACGAACAACAGCTTTCCAGAGCCCTACCGCCGTTTGTGGTCACCGACGATCCACAGCAAGCCCTGACGCTCTCGCACGGAACCATCCATACCACCTCACGCATACAGGTTGATATGGCCAATGCTACGATCCGCAACGAGTTTCGCTGTATCGATGCCCAATCGCCCTTCCGCTCAATGCAAGCGTTCCTGCTCACGCTCGGTGCCATCGACGGCCTGCGAGGGCGCACGCTGGCAACCTACGAAGAGTCACGCTATAATCTACGCAAAGCCGTGTGGGGATTACACGCTCCTATGTGCCTGCAAGGAAGAGCGACCACGGCTCTGACACTGGCGAAAGAGCTTGTAGCTATCGCACAGACCACATTGCAAAAGAAGGGACTGGGCGAGCTGAGTCGCGAATTTCTGACGCCGCTGCTAGAAAACGAGCTTGAGGATGGCAGAACACAGGCAGATATCCTTAGAGAACGTGTCAAAAGTGAAGTAGAGGAGGGACGATCGTTCCAGCAGGCAATAGTCGAAGCCATGCGCGAATGCAGCACCAGGCGGTAATATACTGCCTCTGCTAGCCCGGCATAGCAAACATAATAGCAGAAGTAAGATCGTTCTCAAGGGATATCTTGTGGTATCTCTCAATTTTGCTTTGCAATAAATATATTCGCGCCACTGGGAATATTTTCAGTAGTACCATTGTTCTACTTTGTAGAAAAGTTGTGTTCCCCTTCTTCTCGGAGTAAGGCAAACACTTTTTTCATCGATGATGATTTCCTTCTTTCCATGAGGGAACGTCTTCCACTGGCCGCGTGTCCAACTACCCGATACATAGTTCTTCAGTACACTTTGACAGTTTTTATCCCTCCCAATAGCGACCATCGAATTTATGTATTGCCAATGACTCACCATATCCATCGGTTTCATTCGTAGTGAGGCCAGAAAGGATTTTTAATAATGCTTACTCAGATAAATAAACTCAAGCGTGCAGCCAGGTCCGCCTTTAACACATTCATTGCTCTCGCCCTGGTCTGGACCATGGTGGGCCTGGCACTTCCCTATGAAAGGAGGAGAAATGTATGTCGATATCCATGCCGCGATCAATAGTAAGAAGAGACGGACGCGCTCCTCTGCAAGAACCTGAAGAAATCATGGGGCCTGCCTCCACCGTTCCCAGGCGCGCCTCCCGCTTACGCCTGTTAAAGACGCCGCAGGAAACGGATGAAGTGGATAGTGAGAAAAAGCGTAATAGCAGCCGTCCCGATCCCGATGACCGTAAGGAGAATAGACGTTCTCCTACGCGACAACCTCGACAGAGAAACGTTCACTGGCTCATGTTAGTCGGTATTGGCATGACACTGGCCATTGTCCTTTACCTGCTCGGTGCGCTACTCTGGACATGGGGTCTGGGTATCCACGATGATTGGACGTATGGTACAACACGAACGTATCACCTGGAAGCAGTGGTCGGAGATAGCGATTCCCCTGCTCATCCAACTCATTTTGTAGCGATGAATCTACATGGCCAGGTCGATATCATCGAGCTACCTGCTGGTGATGTCGCCCATGCAAAAATCTATCCAGGGCCGCATCTGCCGTGGACGAACGCGGATAAAGCCGTCGTCACCCTGGAAGTGAAAGCTGTAAACGGTGACCATCGACCCGACCTGGTCATCCATATTCGGGGAGAGCCAGATCTCTTCTTCCAGCAACCTGCCGCCACTTTAGTAATGCTCAAAAGCGAATCAGGGTTCCAACCAATGGTCCAGGAACCATCTTAACTATGGAATGAACGATCAACCGACCACTGGCGGGCTTATAAATCGCGCCCCTACAGTGGTCGGTTAGTTGTGAGGGAAACTATTACCTTGTGGAACCGAACTGCTGCATGTGCTTGCGTTCTCGCTCAAGCGCATCAGCAGGGAAGGGTTTCTCGCCACCAATTGAGCGAGCGTTGAGCGTAAGTTCTGCCGCTTCTTCCATAATGATGATCAGTTGGGCTGTGGCAAGCGGATCACTACTGAAGGCCAGTAAACCATGATTGCCCAGCAGGACTGCAGGCACAGTCGGATGCAGTTGGAGTTGCCTGACAATATTTGTGACCGCTTCGCGTGACCCGCGCGGTGCCCATTCCGCGACGGGGATATCTTCCGTAATCCCAAAGCGCAGGAATGCCTCATAGACGCATGGCAACGGCTCATGAGCAAGCGCGAAACTTGTCACTCGCGGCGAGTGCGTATGAATAACAGCCTGCACATTGTTACGCTCTTGATAGACGCACGCATGCATGCCAATAATCTCGCGTGCGACTGGATCGATTGAACCTTCTACCATTTCGCCATCAAAGGTAACGACCGCCAGTTGCTCAGGCGTCAACTGCGTAATGTGACCAACCGAGGTCAACAGCATTTGCCCATTTTTCGGCAGGCGCACGCTCATATTACCATGCCCGCTATGTGACATGACCCCAGATCGAAAGAGGAGATGCGCAGCCTGTACAAGTTGCTCTCTCGACTCAACATAACTCAATTGTGTCATCAGTTCCTCTCAATTCCAACTATACAGGTTGTGCTTGAATCAGATCGTATTTGAGTCGTAGAGCTCTTCCTGGCTGAGGTTGCGCTGCTCCAATCGCTCCTGGTCCTTCACACAACGAGCAGCCCAGGGGATAGCTTCCAGGCGCTTTTCAGGGATGGGCTGACCACAGACGACACACTTGCCGTAAGTACCATTTTCGATGCGCTTGAGAGCATTCTCCACCTCGGTCAACAATGCCCGTTCATTCACATCGATAGATTGTTCCTGCTGCATCTCCTGAAAATCTACCGCAGTCTCTTCGAAATCCTGCGGTCCCTCGCTGGCTTCAATAGGATCAACCGGAGTCGGATACGCTTCGGTCAGGCCGCCTATCTGCTGCTGCAACTCAGCACGTTTAGCTTCCAGGCGTTCTTTCATCTTCTCTATATCGATAGTCATTGCCAGGTTTCCTTTCTACACTTTCTGCAATGTACATTCTTCAATTCTATCAGATGGATGAAGCGATGCAAAACTTGATCGCCGTAGGGACACTTTTCTATCGCTCTGGTTATTAATAGAGTACACGTCACATAGCACACTTCGGTCTCAGCAACAACATTCGTCCTTTTCGCTATCAGACTTTTGCTGTATGTGCTATGCTGTATATGCAATATCACGCTACTAACTATACAATAAGGAAGCAGAGCATGACAGCACCACATATTCCACAACAACCGGGTAGCGAACCTGATGAGCAGGTCACAAACCCAGAAATAGAGCCGGGAATCCCATCGATCTTTAGCGATTTCGATCTCTATCTGTTTGGTCAGGGGAAACATTACCATATTTACGACAAACTTGGCGCCCATGTGCGCACGGTCAATGGTATCTCTGGTGTCAACTTTGCGGTCTGGGCACCCAATGCACGTACAGTCTCGGTAATCGGTGACTTTAATAGCTGGAATCGCAGTGCCACGCCAATGCATCTGCGCCATGTTGATCTGGGTGTGTGGGAATGCTTTGTGCCAGAATTGCAGATCGGCGCTATTTATAAGTATTCAATTTATTCTCGCTTCAACAACTATACGGTGGATAAGACCGATCCCTACGGATTTGCCACTGAACTACGCCCCAACACAGCCAGTATCGTTGCAGATATCCATCAACACACCTGGCAAGACGAGTCCTGGCTACAGCAGCGAGAACATTTTCAACCGCTCAGCGCACCCATCTCTATTTATGAAGTCCACCCTGGATCGTGGCGGCACATCCCAGAACGGCATCAAGAAGGTGCCGTTGAAGAAGATCGCTTTATGACCTATCGCGAACTGGCGCATGCATTGTCGGACTATGTGAAAGATCTGGGCTTTACGCATATCGAGTTGATGCCCATCACAGAATATCCCTTTGATGGTTCCTGGGGCTATCAGGCAACAGGCTACTTCGCACCGACCAGCCGCTTCGGGAAGGCAGAGGATTTCCAGTACTTTGTGGACTATATGCATCAGCAAGGCATCGGCGTATTGCTCGACTGGGTGCCAGCGCACTTCCCCAAGGACGGAACTGCCCTGAGCTACTTCGATGGCACGCACCTTTACGAGTACTCAGACCCACGTAAGGGTGAGCATAGACAATGGGGAACCTACGTCTTTGATTACGGACGGAGCGAGGTCCGCAATTTCCTGATTGCCAGCGCACTCTTCTGGCTGCGCGAGTACCACATCGATGGCCTGCGCGTGGATGCAGTGGCCTCGATGCTCTATCTAGACTATATGCGTGAACCTGGCGAACGGATTACGAATCAGTACGGAGGTCGTGAACACCTGGAAGCCGTAGATTTCCTGCGCCAGTTCAATGAAGCGGTCTACGGGCAGGTCCCCGGCGCTATTACCATCGCCGAAGAATCGACAGCCTGGCCATTGGTATCACGCCCGACGTACGTGGGAGGTCTGGGCTTTACACTCAAGTGGAATATGGGCTGGATGCATGATATGCTGGAATATATGCACCTGGACCCTATTCATCGCAGGTACTACCACAATAACATCACTTTCTCGCTGATGTATGCCTATTCGGAAAACTTCGTCCTGCCGCTCTCTCATGACGAAGTTGTGCACATCAAAGGCTCAATGATTAACAAGATGCCTGGCGATCTGTGGCAGAGATTTGCCAACCTGCGCGCTTTCTACGGCTATATGTGGGGGCATCCAGGCAAAAAGCTGCTCTTTATGGGCGGCGAGTTCGGGCAATGGCATGAATGGAATTATAAAGAGAGTCTTGACTGGCACCTGCTTGAGCCACCAAGCGACCCCCGTCATGCTCAGCTCCATGACTTTCTGCGCGATCTGAACCAGATCTATCAGCATGAGCCAGCCCTAAATATACTGGACTGTGATCCTGCAGGGTTTTCCTGGATTGATCCGCACGATTCGGACAACAGCGTTATCTCATTTATGCGATGCAGCAAAGAAGCGAAGGATACACTGGTATTTGTATGCAACTTTACACCCGTACCCCGTCACGGCTATCGTCTGGGAGTACCAGAGCCGGGCGAGTATTATGAAGTTATCAATAGCGACGACACACGGTACGGCGGTAGTGGCCTGGTGAACTCCCAGCCAATGCCGAGTGGACCTGTCTACTGGCAATCATGCCCACATTCCATTCTGCTGACGTTGCCTCCTCTCGCAACGATCGTTCTCAAAAGACGGTCTGCTCATGAAGAGGAAAAGGTACAAACGGATCAGGAACAAGAGCTGACATCATGATCAGCGCCCTTGTGTGATCCAATGACGAGTAAAAAATGACGCGAATGCTACCAGTTACGGCCAGAATGATTACTCTGGCTGTAGGCCTTTCAATAGTTTTTTTGACCATAGGATAGCTGGACTTTGCACATTTTAAGCCTTCCAGGTTGTGGTTCCAACTCTCGACAAAGCTCTACTACGCGCAGAGAACTCTGAAGTAGGTATAAGATGCGCTTGTGGTTTGGAGAGTATTAAAATCATCGATCAGGTCTACGCCTATCAAGAGCCTATCGAAATGAAGGA
>WNGE01007297.1_pt1 | contig 14741 bp, 9 predicted proteins | sample 5400651 | NCBI WGS metagenome assembly WNGE01 (sample SAMN13153370, study PRJNA577476) | soil metagenome | isolation source: 60 cm soil or saprolite under grassland replicate 2 | place: USA:California | collected 2016-06-15 | reverse complement strand
GCGTGCGGCCGCGGCGGCCAGCCTGAGAGTCGAGTCTGACCCTACTTTTGGTCACCTTCGCGAGCTCGGTGACCAGCTTGATGCGCTGCGCCTCGCCGCCGGAGAGCGTCGGGCTCTGCTGCCCGAGCGTGAGGTAACCGAGGCCCACGTCCTGCAACAGGGCAAGCGCGTGATGGATCCGCCGATGCGCGGCGAAGAAGTCGACGGCTTCGTCGACGTTCATCGCAAGCACGTCGGCGATCGATTTGCCGCGCCACGTTGCGGCGAGCGTCTCGCTGGCGAAGCGCGCTCCGTTGCAGGCTTCGCAGACGACCTTGACGTCGGGCAGAAAGCTCATCTCGATCGTCTTGACTCCCTGGCCCTCGCATTCCGGGCAGCGACCGCCGGAGGTATTGAACGAGAACCGGCTCGGGCCGAATCCGCGCATGCGCGCCTCGTTGGTCTCCGCATACAGGCGCCGGATCGCGTCCCAGAATCCCACGTAGGTCGCCGGACAGGAGCGCGGAGTCCTGCCGATCGGCGTCTGGTCGACCTCGAGCACGCGGTCGAGCCCCTCCCAGCCGGCGAGATCGGTGCAGCCGAAGAGTTCCACGGGCTTCCGCCGGCGCGGGTTTCCGACCAGCTCGAGCAGATTCGCGTAGAGCACATCGCGCGCAAGCGTGCTCTTGCCGCTGCCCGACACGCCGGTGATCACGGTGAGTCGCTCGAGAGGAATGCGTGCTCGGACGTTGTTGAGGTTGTGGAGCCGAGCGCCGGACACCGCGATCGCGGGGCTCCGCTCGCCGGTGATGCGCGGCGCCACGAGCGGATGGGCGAGCGGATGCGCGAGGAACCGGCCGGTGATCGAATCCGGTGACTTCATGAGTTCGGCCGCCGAGCCTTCCGCCACGACGGCGCCGCCGCGAGTGCCCGCGCCCGGGCCGAGATCGATGACATGGTCGGCACGGCGGATCGTGTCCTCGTCGTGCTCGACGACCACCAGCGTGTTGCCTTTCGCCTGGAGCTTGGCCAGCGTGTCGAGCAGCACCCGGTTGTCGCGCGCGTGCAGGCCGATCGTCGGTTCGTCGAGGATGTAACACACGCCGCGCAGATTGGACCCCAGTTGCGACGCGAGTCGAATGCGCTGCGCCTCGCCCCCGGCAAGCGTGGGCGCGGAGCGGTCGAGCGTGAGATAGCCCAAGCCCACGTCGTCGAGAAATTCGAGCCGGGACTCGAGCTCGGCGACGATGTCACGCGCGATGGCCGCCTCGCGACCGTGCAAGTCCAGCTCTGCGAAGAATCGCCGTGCTTCGCCGACCGAGAGCCGAGTCAGGTCGGCGATCGACTGCTCGCCAAAGCGCACGGCGAGCGCCTGCGGATTGAGCCGTTGACCGTGACACGCAGGGCAGACCCGCTCGTCGTCTCCGTACCACTCGTTCCACCAGATTTCCTCGCCGGTCTGGTCGGCGTCGAAGCCGCGGAGCTTCAAGCCCGTGCCGAAGCATGTCGCGCACCAGCCATGCTTGGAGTTGAACGAGAACAAGCGCGGGTCGAGTTCCGGAAAGCTGCGGCTGCACACGGGACAGGCGCGCTTGGTGGAGAAAACAGCAGCAGGGTCAGACTCGAGTTTCGCTGTACCGCGTTCCGTAGATCGGGACGCTTGCGGAAAGTCGTCTCTGACCCTATTTTTCGCAAGCGGCAACGCGTGGACGGTCCCCTTTCCGAACTCGAGCGCGCGCGCGAGCCCCTCGCGCAACGCGCGCTCGGCGGCGGGACCGACGATGAGGCTCGCCACGGGCAGCTCGATCGAGTGCTCCTTGAAGCGGTCGAGGCGCGGCCAGCGCGCGGTGGGAAGCATTGCGCCGTCGACGCGCAGCTCGGCAAAGCCCTTGCGCGCCGCCCACTTCGCGAGGTCGGTGTAGTAACCCTTGCGGGCAACCACCAGCGGCGCGAGCAGCGCGAGATGGCGACCGGCGTAGTCGCGCAGCAATTTCGCCGCGATAGCTTCCTCGCTTTGCGGCGCGATCGGCGCGTCGTGATCCGGACAGTATTGCGTGCCGACCTTGACGTAGAGCAGCCGCAGGAAATGATAGACCTCGGTGAGTGTGGCGACCGTGCTCTTGCGCCCGCCGCGGCTGGCGCGCTGCTCGATCGCCACCGTTGGCGGAATGCCGAAGATCGCGTCGACCTCCGGACGTGAAGCGGGTTGCACGAATTGCCGCGCATAGGCATTGAGCGACTCGAGATAGCGGCGCTGTCCTTCCGCGAACAGGATATCGAACGCGAGCGTGCTCTTGCCGCTGCCCGACACCCCGGTGATGACGGTGAAGCGCTCGCGCGGGATGCTCACGTCGATGTTCTTCAGGTTGTGCTCGCGGGCGTTGTGGATGCGAATCGCGTTGCGGCGTTGCGATCCGGCTGCCGGTCGTGGCGGCTCGCGCACCCCGATCTTGCGCACGACCACGCCGGGCGCGGCCTCGTAGTTTCGCAATGCCGTACCCGTATGTGATGCGGCGCATGCCATCACGTCGGCCACCGTGCCGGCGACGACCACATGACCGCCGGCATCGCCGCCCTCGGGACCGAGGTCCACGATCCAATCGGCAGCTCGAATCACGTCGAGGTTATGCTCGATCACCACCAGCGTGTGTCCAGCGGCGACGAGCTTGCGAAACGCGCCGAGGAGTCGCGCGACGTCGTCGAAATGCAGTCCCGTCGTCGGCTCATCGAACAGAAACAGCTTGCCCGGCGAGCCATCGTCGTTGGCGCGAGGGCGCACTGGCGAGCGGCTCGCCACGTTCAGGAATCCGGCCAGCTTCAACCGTTGCGCTTCGCCGCCGGAAAGCGTCGGGACAGGCTGTCCGAGCTTGAGGTAGTCGAGACCGACCTCGGCGAGCGGCCTGAGCGCCGCATCGATGTCAGGTCTGCCGCCGAAGAATGCGCGCGCCTCGCCGACCGTCATGTCGAGCACGTCGGCGATCGACTTGCCTTCGAGCCTGACGTCGAGCACTTCGGCGCGATAGCGCTTGCCGTCGCAGTCCGGGCAGCGCAGATAGACATCCGACAGGAACTGCATCTCCACGTGCTCGAACCCGTTGCCGCCGCACGTGGGGCAGCGGCCGGTGCCGGCATTGAAGCTGAACGTGCCCGCAGTGTAGCCGCGCTCTTTGGCGAGCGGTACGCCCGCGAATTGCCTGCGGATCGCGTCGAAGGCGCCAATGTAGCTCGCGGGGTTGGAGCGCGTGGTGCGGCCGATCGGCGTCTGGTCGATCAGCACGACATCGCCGATCAGGTCGTGTCCACGCAAGCCCCGATGCGCGCCCGGGGCTTCGGTGGGCTTGCCCTTGGCGCGCAGCAACGCGGCGTGCAGCACGTCCTGCACGAGCGTCGATTTGCCGGACCCCGACACACCGGTAATGCACACCAGGCGCTCGAGCGGGATCGCAACGTCGATGTTCTTGAGATTGTGATCGGAGGCTCCAGTGAGCTCGATCTTTGCGCCATTGATCGGCACGGGAATCGGCGCGGACCGATCGGCACGCTTGCGGCCTGCGAGATAATCCCCGGTGAGCGAACGCGTGTTCGTCATCAGCTCCGAGGGCGTGCCAAAGAAGACGACCCGCCCGCCGTGCTCGCCGGGCCCAGGTCCGATGTCGAGCGCATGGTCCGCGGCGAGCATGATCTGCGGGTCGTGTTCGACGACGACGAGCGAGTTGCCGGCGTCGCGCAGCCGCTCCATGACGCCGATCACGCGACCCATGTCGCGCGGATGCAGGCCTATCGACGGCTCGTCGAGGACGAATAGCGTGTTGACGAGCGACGTGCCTAGCGCGGTCGTCAGGTTGATGCGCTGAACCTCGCCGCCGGACAAAGTGCGGGACTGCCGATCGAGTGTGAGATAGCCGAGGCCGACCTCGGACAGGTAGTTCAGCCGGGTGCGGATTTCGCCAAGCAGCAGGTCGGTCGCCTCGTCGAGCGGCGCCGGCAGGTGCAGGTGTGAAAAGAACTCGCGCGCGCGATCGATCGGAAGCAACATCAGATCATGCACGGTCAGTCCGGGCAGCCGCGCGAGGGAAACGCCGTCGAGCTCGACCCCGCGCGGGCGGAAACGCAACTCCGGCTCGAGCACGCGTTCGCTGTCTTCGAGCTTTCCCAACCGCCACAGCAGCGCGTCGGGTTTGAGCCGTGCGCCGCCGCAAGCAGCGCAGGGCGTGTACGCGCGGTACTTCGACAGCAGCACCCGGATGTGCATCTTGTACGCCTTGGTCTCGAGCCACGCGAAGAACCGCTTGACGCCGTACCACGTTCCCGGCCAGGAGCGCTCCCAACTCTTCCACTCGGGCTCGCCTTCCAGCACCCATCGCCGGTGCGCCTCGTCGAGGTCGCGCCACGGTACGTCGAGCGGGACGCCGCGCTTTTTCGCGTACTTCACGAGCTCGTTCTGACACTCGCGAAAGCTCGCGCTCTGCCACGGCTTGATTGCGCCTGCGCGAAGCGTCTTCGCGGCATCGGGAACGATGAGCCCGTTGTCGATGCCGATCACGCGGCCGAAGCCGCGGCACGTCTCGCACGCGCCAAGCGGGGAGTTGAACGAGAAGAGGCTGGGCGCAGGGTCGCGGTAGCGAATATTGCAATCCGGGCAGTGCAGGTCGGTCGAGAAGCGCCAGATGTCCAAAAGCGCGGCGGCTTCGATCGGCGCTGTCGTCGGCGACGATTCATCGGGGACGGCGTGGACATTGACCAGCCCGTGGCCCACCCGGAGCGCGGCTTCGAGCGCCTCGATCACGCGCGCACGTTCCGTGTTGCCCATACGGAACCGATCCTGGACGACTTCGAGGAGTCGAGCGCTCCGCGCGTGGATTCGCGAGTAGCCCTGCCGCTCGAGCAATTGCATGATCTCTGCCTCGGAGAAATTATCAGGCACGGTGACCGGAAACGTGACGACGAGCCGCGGGTCGCCGGCCGATAGGCTCCGTTCAGCCAATGCATCGTAGATCGTTTCCGGAGTGTCGCGCCTGACCTTGCGGCCGCAGCCGCGGCAATACAGCTCCGCGGCGCGCGCGTAGAGAAGCTTCAGGTAATCAGCGAGCTCCGTCATCGTGCCCACGGTCGAGCGCGACGTGCGCACCGGATTGGTCTGATCGATGGCGATCGCCGGCGGAATGCCCTCGATGCGGTCCACTTGCGGCTTGTCCATCCGATCAAGGAACTGGCGCGCGTACGGCGAGAAGGTCTCGACGTAGCGACGCTGCCCTTCTGCGTACAGCGTGTCGAAGACGAGCGAGGATTTGCCGGACCCCGATACCCCGGTCACGACGACGAGCTCGTTGAGGGGGAGCTCGAGCGAGAGGTTCTTCAGATTGTTCTGGCGAGCGCCGTGGATGACGATGCGTTCGGACATGATCTGACGGATAGGGCTAGGCACAGCGGTGTTACGACGCGCGCGAGTAGGCCGATTCGGTCCCTTCGAGCTGCGTGAAACGCACGGACAGTATTTCGGCCGTCGTGAGGACGCCGGTGACGTCCTTTTCAACCAGCAGGAGACGCTGTGCCTCGGCCAGGCCGGCGGGGATCACCATCTTTCCGCCGGCTTTCAACTGTTCGATGAGCGGCGGTGGAATGAGGTCCGGCGCGGCAGTGACGATGATCTTGTCGTAGGGTGCGTGCTCGGGCCAACCGTAATATCCGTTGCCGATCTTGAATTCGATGTTCGTGTACTGCTGCTGGCGCAGGCGTTGTTTCGCCTGGTTCGCGAGCTCTTCGAGAAGTTCCACGCTGTAAATTTTTTGCGCAAGCTCCGCAAGCACCGCGGCCTGGTAGCCCAAGCCGGTGCCGATCTCGAGGACCGCATCGCCGGCATCGATGGCAAGGAGATCCGTCATCAGCCCCACGATGAACGGCTGCGAAATCGTCTTACCGAATCCGATCGGTAGCGGGACGTTCGCATACGCGAATGGCTGCAGCTCGACCGGGACGAACTCGTGTCGCGGCACCTTGCCGAGCGCAGCCATGACGCGCTCGCCGAGCGCCGCCTTGCCGATGCTCGCGCAAGCGAAAATGGTGTCGGCCGTGATGGCCGCGACCATCTGCTCTCGCGCGGCGGCGTATACGTCTGGGGTCATAGTGCTATCCGGCGGCAGGCCTGCGACGATGAGTGAGAAGCTGGATCTGAGCATGACCGAGAGCATAGCAGGCGTATGGCCGCCGAATCGTATGCGCCATAGGGCCACCTCGCGAGAGCCTGAGGCGCAGAGCTATAGGCAAGCGCGGCGCCGACAGGTTCCGGTCGGCCTTGATTTTACGCGTAGATCGTGAGGAAGGCGGTGCAGACACGCCGATCGGGCCCTTCTATTTCGGCTAAGGCCATACCGCCGACGGCAACAGTAGTTGGTATCTGTTCCTCGGACGGCCGTGACGCGTTACGGCCGCGCGAAGGGGTTCGCCTTTAGCGTAACGAGCGCGACGCCTGCCAGCACCAGCGCGGCGCCTCCGAGCTGGATCCAGTGCACGGGCTCTTCGAGAATCCAGAAACCGAGCCCGATCGTGAATACAGGACCGAGCGAGCCGACGAGCGAAGTGCGATTGGCGCCGATGCGCTTGATCGCCTCGGCAATGAGATACGTCGGCAACACCGTCGCGAACACCGCCATCGCCAGCGAAAGCAGGTGAATCCGTAATGGCACGTCGAGCGCGGAAACCGGCCGCGTCGCGACGAATTGCACGAAGACGAACACCGCGGAGACGAGCATCGCCAGCGCGATGAAGCGCAGGCTCCCGAGCCGCGCGATTACCGGCCCCGCGCCGACCAGGTAGAGCGCATAGAGGAACGCGCCAGCGAAGACCAGCGCCCCGCCGACCCAGATCGCCTGCGCATCGCCGGCGAGGGAAAGATCTCGCGCAAACACGAGCAGTATGCCGGCATAGGAAAGCGCGAGCGCTAGCAGAATACGGCCTGTTATTCTTTGCTTCAGGAAAAGCGCCGAGATCACGACGACGATCGTCGGGTAGAGATAGAGCATCAGCCGCTCCAGCGCTGCGGTCACGTATTGCAAGCCCATGAAATCGACGAGGCTGGCGAGGTAGTAGCCGATGAACCCGAGCCACAGTATCGCGATCCAGTCTCTCCGTGCCATCGGTGGCATGCCGCGGCCTCGCTTCGACCACAATGCCATGAGCAGAAAAAAGGGTGTCGCGTAGATCATCCGCAGCGCGAGCAGCGTGACCGCATCGATCGGCGCCCAGGCGTAGGCGAGCTTGATCAGGATCGCCTTGAACGAGAAGCCGAGCACGCCGACGATCGCCATTGCGGGCCCGATCCACGGCGCGCCGCCGCGGCGTGCTAAGACCACTGCACCAGTCCGGTGTACCCCGTCCCGAGGATGACCAGGCCGAACGCAATCCGGTACCACGCGAATGGCACGAAGTCGTGGTGCGCGACGTAGCGCAGCAAGGCGCGCACGACGAAAAATGCGCTGACGAACGCAGTGACGAATCCGACGCCGACCATCGTCAGGTCGCCTCCGGCGAGCAGATGACGGTTCCTGACGAACTCGTAGCCGGTCGCCGCCAGGAGTGTAGGGATGGCCAGAAAAAACGAGAATTCCGTCGCTGCGATGCGCGACAGCCCGAAGAGCATGCCGCCGATGATCGTCGCGCCCGAACGCGACGTTCCGGGGATGAGTGCGAACGCCTGCGCAATGCCGATCTTGAGCGCGTCGGGCCAGCGCATGTCGTCGATCTTATCGATCCGCGCCTCGCGCGGATTGCGGCGCTGGCGTCGTTCCACCCAGAAGATGACGATCGCGCCAACGATGAACGCTGCTGCGACCGGCGCCGGCGCGAACAGCTTCGCCTTGATTGCGCTGCCGAAGGCGAGCCCGAGGATCGCGGCGGGCAGAAACGCGACGAAAAGGTTGAGGACGAATCGCTGCGCGCCGCGGTCGCGGAAGATGCCGGCGGCGACCGCGAAGAGCTTCGCCCGGTATTCCCAGCAGACGGCGAGTATCGCGCCGGCCTGGATGACGATCTCGAAGAGCTTCGCCTTTTCGCCGGTGTAGCCGAGCAGCGACCCGGCGACGATCAGATGCCCGGTGCTGGAGACCGGAAGAAACTCAGTCAGACCTTCGACAACTCCGAGGATTGCAGCGACAAGCAGGTTGGCGTCGGTCATCGGGTGAGGCCTTGCAAACAAAAAAGGCCGGGCGGCAGCGCCGTCCGGCCACGCGATTGTAACCTTCGTCAGCTGCGCTTGGTCAGCGCCGCCAGCGCCTGTTTGAGCGCGTCGTCGTCGCCGGTTGTCACCTGACCGGCCGGCGTCAACTTATCGATGATCTGCGGCAGCACCTGGGCGAGTCCCGAGCTCGCGTCGCCGTGCGACAGGCCGAGTTGCTGCGCGATTTGTCCGATGGAACCGCTGCCCAGAATTTCCTGCAGTTGACCGCCGCTGATCGGCATGTTCGCACCGGTGCCAACCCAGGAACCGACGTGATCAGCCATGCCGCCGTGCTCGAACTTGCTGATGATCCCCGGCAGGCCGCCGTTCTGTTGAATCAATTGCAGCGCCGCCTGGAGCAGTGGACTTTGCCCCTGCTGCGCGCCGCCCATCATGCCGCCGAGCAAATTGTCGAGCAAACTCATGCTTTGTCTCCGTATTCGGTGCGTTCGCGATCAAGCGTTATTGCGACGATGTCAAGCGGGCGCAGCGGCCGGGAACACCCAGAGCGACTCGCGCGGTAATTCGAGCCAGCACTCGCCCGCGGCCGGTGCATTGCCGTAGCAGCGCAAGCGCAGCTCGCCGAGCTTGAATAGGTTCTCGCGCCGGTCGCCCAGGAACATGCCCGTGACCAATTCGGTCCGCACGCGATTGTCGGCGGCGCCGTTGGCGATCTGCGTGCGTTCGAGGCGGATGATGCCGGTGGCGGTGTCGCCGGGTTTGAGCTCGCCGCGGGTCACCCCCCATAGCCGCCAGCCTTCGCCCTCCAGCAGCGCGCGGCCATCGGCGACCTGCGAGACTTTGCCGGGCAGATGATTATTGCTGCCCATGAACTCGGCGGTGAACTGCGTCTGCGGCCGGTTGTACATCTCTTCGGGTGTTCCCTGCTGCTCGATCACGCCGAAGTTGAGCAGCAGGATGCGGTCGGACATCGCCATCGCTTCGGTCTGATCGTGGGTGACGACCAGCGCCGAAATGTGCAGCCGGACGATCAGCTCGCGCAGCCACGCGCGCGCTTCCTCGCGGAGCTTCGCATCGAGGTTCGACAAAGGCTCGTCCATGAGCACGACGGGAGGGTTGTAGACCAGTGCGCGCGCGATCGCGACGCGCTGTTGCTGGCCGCCCGAGAGCTGATGCGGGAGTCGCTGCGCCAGGTGCCCGAGGCCCAAGTTGTTCAACGCCTCGGTCACGCGCTTGTCGATGTCGGCCCCGGAGGTGTTGCGCAAGCGCAGGCCGTAGGCGACATTCTCGAATACCGTCTTGTGCGGCCACAGCGCGTAGGACTGGAACACCAGGCCGAGGCTGCGCTGCTCCACCGGCATATCGACGCCGGCCGCGCTGTCGTAGAGCACCGATTCGCCGATCGCGATCTTCCCCTGGCTCGGCTGTTCGAGCCCCGCCACCGAGCGCAGCAGCGTGGTCTTGCCGCTGCCCGAGGCGCCGAGGAGGGCGACCACTTCGCCCGGGCTCAAGGTCATCGACACGCCCTTCAGAATCGGGTTGTCCCCGTACTGCAGGTGGAGATTTTCGACGACGAGCTTATTCATGGAGACGGACTCCGAAGCGCAGCGCGACGGCGAGGCCGACCGCGACCAGCGCGATGTTGATAAGCGACAGCGCGGCGACCTGGTCGATCGCGCCGGCACCCCATAGCGAGACGAGCATCGCGCCGATGACCTCCGTCCCCTGGCCGAGCAGATACACGCCGGTCGAGTACTCGCGCTCGAAGATCATGAACACGAGGAGCCAGCTCGCCAGCAGCCCGAAGCGGATCAGCGGAATCGTGACGTCGGTCAACACGCGCCGGCTCGACGCACCCACGGTGCGCGCGGATTCCTCCAGCTCGGGCCCGATCTGCAGCAGCGCGCTGGAAATGAGGCGCATGCCGTACGCGAGCCAAACCACGGTGTAGGCAAGCCAGACCGAAAAGATGGAGTTGCGCAATTCCTTGAGTCCCGGCACGAAGAGGAAGATCCACAGGAACGCCAGGCCCGCAAGGATGCCGGGGATCGCGCGCGGAATCAGCACGATGTAGTCGAGGATCTTAGCCACGCCCCCGCGCTGGCGATGGCCGGCGAGCCCGATCGCCATGTAGCAGCCCACGGCGAGCGCGCCGCCGACCGTGCCGATCAGCAGCGTGTTGATGATCGCGCGCACCTGATCGGACTGATCGAAGACGCCGCGGAAATTGTCGAGTGTCAGCACGTCGGCGAGCTTGATGCCCTCGCCCCACTGCTCGACGAAGGCGCGCAGCGCGATGCCGGAGATCGGTACCACGATGGTGAAGACGAGCCACAGGGCGACGATCGCCAGCGCGAGCCATTTCCAGCCGCGCAGCGGCAGCAGCTTTTGCCGCGTCGCCTTGCCCTTGACCGAAACGTATTTGCCGGCGGTCTTGAGGAGCCAGCGCTGGAGCAGCACCAGAGGAAAGGTCACCGCGACGATGCACACCGCGACCGCGGCCATCAGATGGTAGGAAGGCGTGCCGAGCTTGTTGGTCAGCTTGAACAGGTACGTCGACAGGACGAGATGGCCCTCGGGGTCGCCCAGCACCAGCGGCAGGCCGAAGAGCTCGAAGCCCAGGAAGAACACGAGCACCGCCGCATAGAAGAGCGCCGGCATCGTCATCGGCAGGCTGACATTCAATGCGACCTTGAGCGGATTGGCGCCGACCACGCGCGCGGCTTCCTCGACGTCGGAGCCCAGGCTCTTCAGCGCCGCGGACGAGTAAAGGTAGACGTGCGGCACGTGGGTAAGCCCGGCAATGACGGCGATGCTCGTGAGCGAATAGATGTTCCACGGCACGCCGCCGAAAATTGCGCTCGCCCACGTCGAATAGAACCCGACCGGCCCCATTGCGACGACGTAACCGAAGGCGAGGACCATCGGCGAGACGAATACCGGAATGAGCACCAGCACCTCGATCGTACGTTGCGCCGGCAGATCGGTTCGGGTGAGCAGGAACGCGAGCGCAGCGCCCAGCGGCAGGGCGATCACCACCATCCCGGCAGCGATGACGATCGAGTTGGCGAACGCAGTCCAGAAATCGGCGTCCTCGAAGATGAACGCGTACGCGTCGAAACCGAAATGCTTCGCCGGATTGAAGAACGGCGCGTTGAGGAAGCTCTGCCAGAAGATCAGTCCCAGCGGCATGAAGATCACCACTGCGGTGATCACGACCACCGTGGTGCGCGGAAGGCTGAAGCTGCGGGCGTTCATATTTTAATGCCGTCATCCCCGCGAAGGCGGGAATCCAGCGTCGTTCGACATTGCAAAGTGACTGGATCCCCGCTTACGCGGGGATGACGCATTTGTCTCCGATCGCTGCGAGGCTTCGCCTCTTGCTCTCGGACAAATGCGTCATTTGCGCCCGAGCGTCGTCTGCCACTGCTTCAGGAATTCAAGGCGCTTGGTCTGATCGAGGCCGGTAAGCAGGTCCGTCGAAACTGCAATGGGCTTGACCGCGCTGCCGAGCTCCTTGGCAAACGCGACGCCCGAGTCCTTGCCCGTGATGTCGGTCCGTATCGAATACAGCTCCGCCTGCTCGGCCGCGATCGTCTGCCCGCGCTTCGACAAGAGGTAGTCGACCCAGACCTTGCCCGCGTTGGGATTCTTCGCATTCTTGGCCACGAACGCGAGCCTCGAGAGCACGAGGTTGTAATCGGTCGTGAACGCGATGCCGATCGAGGGGTCCTTTTTGGCGCGGGTCAGCGCATACGAGCCCAGGATGTTGTAGCCGATCAGGTTTTCGCCGGACGAAATGCGCTCCATCATCGTCCCGGTCGAGCTCTGCATGTTGACGCCGCGGGCACCCATCGCCTTGACCAGATCCCAGAACTGGGGCTCGGCATCGTAAGTGGTGACTTTCTTCTGGAACTTGTCGGCCTTGGTGTTGAGAAGCTTGACGAAATCGGCGTGAGTCTTCGGCACCTCGTCGGCGGCGACCAGGCGCTTGTTGTAGACGATCGCGATCGGTTCGAACGTCGTCGCGTAGACGGTATCCTTCCAGTGCGCCCATGCGGGCAGCGCCGGAATCTCCGGAGACTTATACGGGAGCGCGAGTCCGTCGGCGGCGAGCTTCATCTGCAGGTCCATCGACGAGCTCCAGACCGCGTCGGCCGAAGTTGCGTTGGCCGCGTTCTCGCTGATGAAACGGTTGTAGACTTCGGTCGAATTCATATCGGTGTACTCGACCTTGATGCCCGGGAACGCCGCTTCGAAGTCCTTGATCAGGGGCTGGATGAGCTTGGCATCGGTCGTCGAATACACGACGACCTTGCCTTCCTTCTTGGCGCCGTCGACGACGGCCTTGTAATCGGCTGGATAGCCGGCGGGCACCTGTGCCTGGGCTATCGCAACGAAGGCGGCGGTCCAGGCAAGTAGCAACGGCAGCTTGACGAATCGCATTCTGGCTTCTCCAAGGGCTTAAGCGGCAGCAATACCGGAACCGACTCTCCGGGGCTGCATCACGAGCAGTTTACACCGTTAGCAGCGGCAGGCGCCGGCCGGCGGGGGCACAACCGCCTACCGTTCCCGACCGAGTTCTTCGCGCAGCATTGCGACCTGGCGCTTGAGCGCATCGAGTTCGTCTTCGAGGCGGCGCACGGAGTCTTTCAGCGCGGCGAGCTCGGCCGGTGCGACGACGCTACCGATGGCTGGCTGCGGCGAAGCGGCCGGTGCTGTCGGCGTCGACGGAGCAGGAGCACCCGAAAGCAGATGCGCCCATCGATTCTCGCGCGCGCCGGGTTGGCGCGGCAGCTCGGCGACGAGCGCGCCCGCGCCGCGGCCTGCAAGCTCGTGCAGGAAAGCCTCGACTGCCGAGCCATCGGCAAACCGGTGCAGCCGATCGCTGTTGATCCTGAGCTCGCCGACCGTTTGCGGACCTCGCAGCATGAGCGTCGCCAGCAGCGCGACGGCCTGCGAGGGCACGTCGAGCACGCGCTCGATGTTGTGTGCGTAACGCATTACCCGTCCGCCGCTCGATTCCTCGACAAGCGACAGCAACTTCAGGCGATCGATGGTTGCTTGCACCTCCGCTTCCGTCACGCTTATCACCGGATCGCGGCTCGTCTTCTGGCTGCTGCCCGCGGCAAGCGCATTGAGCGTCAGCGGGTACGTGTCGGGAACGGTGCGCTGCTTTTCCACCAGCACGCCGAGCACGCGGGTCTCGAGCAGCGACAACGCCGGAAGCTTGGAACTCATCGTTCCCGCTGTGCGCAGATCGCGGCGTCACTTCCGCCCATACGTTGCCGTGAAGCTCGCCTTGTCGAGCTTGTTGGCGTTCAGCATGAATCCCACCATCGCTCCGCTCGCGTTTTCATCGGCGTCGATCTTGTCCACCTTAAGGGCATAGACGGTGAAAATGTAGCGGTGCGGCTTATCGCCTTGCGGGGGACAGGGGCCGCCATAGCCGGGCTTGCCGAAATCGCTCTTGGACTGCACCGCGCCCTTCGGGGTCTGGCCGCTCGCCGGATTGCCGACGCCGGCAGGCAGCGACGTCACGTCGGCGGGAATGTTGAACACGATCCAATGCCACCAGCCGCTGCCGGTCGGCGCATCGGGATCGTACACGGTCACCCCAAAGCTCTTGGTACCTGCCGGCGCGTTCTTCCAGGCGAGCGACGGCGAGACGTTGGCGCCGTCGCAGCCGAAGCCCTTATACAACTGCGCCGCCGCGATCGTCGCGCCGGGCTTGACCTCGGCGCTTTCGAGCGTGAACGTGCCGGCGGCGAGCGCGGCTAGCGGGAGCGAGACCAGAGCGAGCGCGACGAAGCTCTTCATTACGTTCTCCTCGACGAAGCCGCACGTTCCAGCGCCGGCGGCAGATGGGTCATACCCACGCGGGGCCGTTGCTGCTATCGTACGGCCCAAAGCGCGCATTTTAGCGCCAGGCGGCCCGTCGCAAAACGCCCGGATCTCACCATGCCCAACACACCCGAAGTCACCAACATGGCGGTGTTCTGCGACTTTGAGAACATCGCACTCGGCGTACAGGATGCCAAGTACGACCGATTCGACATCGGCAAGGTTCTCGAACGGCTGCTGCTCAAGGGCAGCATCGTGGTGAAAAAGGCGTACTGCGACTGGGAGCGCTACAAGGCGTTCAAGGCGCCGATGCACGAGGCGTCGTTCGAGCTGATCGAAATTCCTCATGTGCGCCAATCGGGCAAGAACTCCGCCGACATCCGCATGGTCGTCGATTCGCTCGACCTCTGCTACACCAAGGCACACGTCGAGACGTTCGTTATCATCAGCGGCGACTCGGATTTCTCGCCGCTCGTGTCCAAGCTGCGCGAGAACAACAAGGTGGTCATAGGCGTCGGGGTCAAAAACTCGACGTCCGACCTGTTGATTGCCAACTGCGACGAATTCATCTTCTACGACGATCTGGTGCGCGAGAGGAAAAGGCCCGCCGCGCGCAAGCAACCGGCCAAGTCGCTCGTTGCGGACGAGGCGCATCCGCCGGCAAAGAAGGGCGACGAGGAGCGACGCCAGGAAGCCGTCGAGCTCATCACCGCGACGGTCGAGGCGCTGCTCGCCGAGCGCGGCG
>WNGE01011195.1_pt1 | contig 14744 bp, 9 predicted proteins | sample 5400651 | NCBI WGS metagenome assembly WNGE01 (sample SAMN13153370, study PRJNA577476) | soil metagenome | isolation source: 60 cm soil or saprolite under grassland replicate 2 | place: USA:California | collected 2016-06-15 | reverse complement strand
TTTCAAATGGTATTTTTATCCCTGTATTATAGTATTTTCTCTTTCCTGAAATCTGATAAATTAATTCAATAGGAGATAGTCCTGCCCGGGACATTTTATCCCTTCTGAGGTTTAGTTTAATTGTTGACATAATGAATGAAGTTTACAGGGAAGGTAGTAATTTTGGCGCAAATGTTTGCCGAAAGTTTGTGTTTTTTTATGGTAGCTTTTAGTTTTCCTTATTGATACTCAATATAAAATTAAGTTTGTAATGTATCATTCAATTCCCAACGGGATCACTGGTTAGAGTATAGACCGTTGTAAATCAACGGTCTTTCTTTTTTGGTCGAACTTTTGGTCGAACCAATTTGTTTATTCTCTTTTAGTCTTACAGTACTTTACAAAGAACAACTTATCTATACAAATTTACTGATTGTTGCTGATTGTAAAATAAAATTGCAATGTTTACAAGTTGAATTTTTTAAATTAATATCACCAGCTTATGAATAATGTAGGCGAATAATTGAATAAATATATTGGAGATCAGAATTGAAGAATATTGGAGCAAACTAAACTTTATTTCCTGAAATCAAACTTATGCGGGCTACGAAACTTTTTGATTATATTTCATTGTTGTTTATAAATTGCTACATATATATAACATAATTGTTAAAAAAACGATGGTTTATCGGCTCATTTATGCGAGTTTTCAAAAATATCGTGCAACTTATTTTTCAATAGTTTTTTATCAGGCAGTTGAGTTTGATAGGCTGCAATCAAAGCAGGTGAAAGATTTCTGCTTAATGCATATTCTACCACTTCATCATCTTTATACTTGCAAAGCAATACGCCCATGCTTGGATTTTCATTTTTCTTTTTTACATCACGGTCCAATGCTTCGAGATAAAAGTTAAGCTGTCCCAAAAATTCGGGTTTAAATTTTCCTGCTTTTAACTCAAAGGCTACCAGGCATTGTAACTCTCTGTGATAAAATAAAAGGTCAATCCAAAAATCATTATTTCCAACTTGTAATCTGTATTCTTCTTCCATAAACAAGAAATCTTTTCCTAATTCAAGGATAAAATTCTTCATTTGGGAGATTAACGCTTTTTGAAGCTGATCTTCGTTGTGAACTTCAGGAAGATTTAAAAATTCAAAAACATAACTGTCTTTAAAAGTATGAGTGCCATTTCCATTCAATTCTCTCACCGCCGGTGAGAGTTTTTGCTTGCCAAGCATAACCCTTTCAAATAAACTACTTGTTATTTGGCGTTCAAGTTCTCTCTTTCCATAGCCTTCCTGGATGCAAAGCTTGAGATAAAATTCTTTTTCTTCAATTGATTTAGCCCCGCTCAATATTATAAGATTATTTGTCCAGCTTATTTCTCTCAGTAGTGGTGAGAGTTCCGGAAAGTCTTTGTATGTCTCATATAATTGTTTCATTCGCCAGAGATTCTTATCTGAGAAGCCTTTTATATCCGGTTCTCGTTTTTCAATATACTTCGCCAATTTTTGGACAACAGACTTTCCCCATTTCTCTGCAGATATTCTTTTGCTGATATATTCGCCTACTTGCCAATACAAATCGATCAATTCCGTATTTACTACCTTAAGCGCTTTATATCTCGCTTCCTTAATGAGTTGAATAACTTCTGTAAACTGTTTTTCTAATTCCATATAAAAACTTTTAAGTCTGCAATGAAAAATTTCAAACTGCTTATTGTCAAACTTCATCTGCTTCAACTTTTCTCTCCGCTTTCAATCTTTCAACCTCTTTCGCAATCATCTTCTTTATATCCAGCTTCACCTGGAAATAATTATCCATTATCTGTTGCTGTATAACATCTGCGATCACTGGAATATTTTTAAACTTTTTTGTTTCATTGTTCAACTTTTCTGTATCATTCATAATAGTTGCATTAAACATTTTGAGTTTAATCTTTTCATCAGGATCATCTGCAACCATACCTACAAACTCTCCAGAAGACAAGGAAGAAATTTTGGAAGCAGGAATAGCGTAATCTAATTGCATAGAACGACTGACAGAAGTATCAGTACGATTGATTGATACACTTTCTCTATCCTGCATAATCTTTCCAAAACGTTCAGATAATAGTTTAGATGTTTCGCCCATTACCTGGCCACTGATAATATTACCAGTGATATTTACAATTACATCTGCCTGCTCCTTGCCATAATCTTTTTTCAATTGACTAAAATCCTGCATAGCCAAAGTTGTTGCAACCTTATTACTTCTTGCCGTTGCGACGAGTGAATCAATATGATTAAAAAAGATGGTTGGGAATTCATCAAACACAAGGCTACATTTTTGTTGCCCTTTTTTATTTACCTGCCTTACCAATCTTGAAACATACAGCGACAACACTGCACCATAGATTTGTTGCTTTTCAGGATTATTACCAATGCAAACAATTTTGGGACTTTTAGGATTATTAATATCAAGTGTAAAATCATTGCCCGATAATACCCAATAAAGCTGCGGTGAAGCAAGTCTTGCCATTCCAATTTTTGCTGATGCAACCTGTCCCTCCAGTTGTTCCATTGCATCATTCTGATAAGCTGTAACGAAAGGATTTATCAATACTTCAATTTCTGCCTGAGTATTCAGTACAGGGAACAATTCATCATATTCTGACTGCATCAGTTCTATCACATGAGGCAGTGTACAATATTTTCCATCTTCATATTTGCGAAGAAACCATATAACAGCAGTAACAAAATTGATTGGAGATTCTACAAAGAAATCTCCCTGTTTATTTATCCACTCTCTGTTTAATCCTAAAAGTATTGTTCTTGCGGATTCAGTTGCATCAGTTATATCATGCATGGATGAAGGATCTAAAGGATTGCAGCGATGTGATACAGAAAGGTTATCAAAGTTGATCACAAAGAACGAAGGCATAACAGCATACTTATTTTTATGTTGCAGGAGCCAGTTATAAGTAATTCTTGTAAGGTCATCATACTTGAAGTCATATACAAACATCGCAAATCCTTTTTCGATATGCTGTTTAATGACATGTTGGATTACAAACCATGATTTACCTGCACCCGGACTTCCAATTACAAGTAAGCCGCGAAAAGGATTGATAATGTTAATCCAGCTTTTTCTTATTTTTTGTTTCAGCTTATACTGAGCAGACAGATTAACCGAATAATCATTTTCGATACGTCTTTCTTCCTGCGGAAAAGATTCATTCAGTTCATTAAAAATATCCTTTGATAAGCGAAGCTGAATTAATCTTGATAACATTGTGCCACTGCTCAGCACTAATAAAAATCCTGTACCTGAACTTATCATGTAAGCAATAGCAATTGTTTCGACAGATGCATTCAGGTTAAAGATGAGGCTGCTTAAAAAGTATAAGAATAAGCCAATCAATAACCATAACGCAATGTTTTTGCCCTTTCAGCTTCTCATCCTTTTTTCCTTTTGCACCCATTAATGAAATGACGAGCAATCCTATTGCGATCAATTTTGACGTGTACGAATTTTCAAATAATCCGGTTTTCATAATATTCATCAGTAACCGGTTTGTAATAGTTGTTGTAAGCTGCCAATTTTTAAAAGCAGCATAACAGTAATAGTAAAAATGCAAAAGCAGAATTACAATGGCTGCAAGCCTGGTAAAGTCCAGTATCTTCATTAACCCCTGTTCATTCTCTCCTGTACCGGCTGACATAATGCCCCCTTTTTATTTTCCCCTGAAGGGGGAAAAATTTGATGTTTTATAGTTTGATCTTTTATGTACCCATCTTTTGTGCTACTATTGAACTTTCGTTGCGTCGCACTCTTAAACGTTCAATCCATTGCTGAACAAAAATTTCGAACGTGCCAGTAATTTTTAAAATTCATAGCAGCGTTTTATTTGTTCAAACTATAATCGCAAATTCCTTTTCTTTCGTTTTCTTTTTCTTTTAAGTTGAAAAGGAACATTTTCATATTGCTGTTTAGGCGATAACAATTGTTCCAATAAGTTTTCATTTTGCAATGATTTGTTTAAAGTTTGTTCTTTATGATCTTGGACATGCAAATCCGTTTGGAATCCGCGTGATGACGTCCTGGAAGTTTCATCAGTTTGCACAACATCTTTTTTTGTTGCCTCAATGCCTGCAATGCTAATACGACTTTGTAAAGCCGCAGCGCTGTAGCCTTTTCCTAAATCACTACCGTTAAAAACACATTTGGTTTGATTATCCACAAATGTTATCCCGTAAAGGCGTCCTTCTGCATTTTGTCTTAGCACTGTATAAACCTGTTTCTTTTCCAGTTCCTCAATCAATTGTTTTATACTTGATGTTTGTTTTGCAAAAGCTTCATCAATAACATTTTTCATTCTTTGCTTAAATGGCTCTCTTGCCATTTCATTTATTACAAACTTTTTCTCAAGATTATCGAGTGTAGGTTTACCACTGATAGAACTTGCTTTAACAGGCACACCAATTTTATTTCCGTTTGTATCAAGAATACGATATACCAATCCGCGATTTTTGTAGATCCTTCCTTCTTCACTTCCTCTGTCTGCAATTACATTGAATTGCTTTAGTGCAGCATTAAGTTCAGGGATTGATGTGTATTTGTAATTACTCACAACTGAATTAAGCACATTGGTAATACTTCTTTTTGTTTCTGATTTTCCATAGATCACTTTAGCAACATCAACAGGTTTGATTTGATGTTTCAAAATTTGCTTTTGATTTTCTGCTCTTACCAGCTTATACATTTGTTCAATTTCTTTCCTTGCCTTCTCCGATTGATTGCGTCCGATATTATGTGTGTTGATTCGTGTTCCATCTGAACGAATTGTTGTGCTTACAATATGTACGTGCGGATGTCCTGCATCAAAGTGCTGATAAACAAGATAAGGCTGCTCACCAAAACCAATCTTATCCATATAAACTGTTGCAATCTCCTCAAGTTTATTATTTGAGAACTTTTCTGCTGGATCGAAATTGAGTGATACATGGAGTGTTTTTGTGGATGCTCTTTCATTCAAAACATTCCTGTCTTCAAAGCCTTCAAGTTTTTGATAAAAATTCATCTTGCCGGGTTCACTTAAATAGTTACCTGCATAAATACATTTTGCTGTTCCTTTTCGAACTTTCTTTTCGTTATAGTTTAAAGCATCCATAATTCGATGTGGTGTTGTTATTTTCGCAACCATTGTTCATACAGTTGATTCATCCGTGATTTTATTTCTTCTACTTTGCTTATTAAAGACTGTTGTAGCGAATGATTTGTGGTTACCCATGAACGGAATTCAGGTATCTTGTCGAGTATGTGCAATTTTTTTACTGCCTGGTTGAAATTGTTGCCAACCGCATTCAGCTCTTTTTTTAATTCCAGCATATCACGTAAAAAATCATCTGCTGATTGATTACGGTATTTTACAATAACAGGTTTTTGCAGAGACACTTTGCGGATGTAGTTACTCAGATTTCTCTCAGTGGTTTGTTGTTGATTCTTTTTTACCTGTGTTAATTCACTTTCGTTCATTCGGATTTTGACAAATATTTTTCGGACCTCATTTTCCTGCTTCTTCGTTTGTACATCTTGCCATGTGCAAGACCGGGCACATTAATGCATTTAAACAAATCTGTTCTTTAAAAGGAAAATCTGAGTTAATGAAGTTTGAAAACAAATGATAGAGATAACTAAAAATCCTTTTCAGGAATTGATGGGAATAACAAAAGATAAAAGGGAAAAAGGATAGTAAAACTTCACGAGAAAATACCTCAAATTTTGGTAAGCTTGAGCACCATTTAAAGTAATATTTTTTTCTCTTAAAATTGATTGAATTTTTGTTTTTCATACAATTCACTTTTCATTTACACGCTTGCAAAAATCAATGGCTTAATAAAGGTAAAATGAATAGAATTATTGAAGAATACATGAGCAAATTTTAGCCATGTTATACTATTCTTCTTGAAGAAAATTTTGCGTGACTGATGCAGAAGGGAAAGTTAAATAAACAGGTATAAAAAGATATTCTTTTGAATATTTGAAACAAGTACAACTACTTTTAATAAATAATGGTGATAAAGTTTATTTCCCTATTTCTGACGAGAACGAAATATCGTAAAAGTTAGTCAGGTCAATTCGCCGAACTATAATCTAATTCATTTAAAATTATATTTTCCGAAATCCCTTAGCATAATTTTGAACATTTGCCCTGCAAGAAAAGCACGGAACTCGGGGTTATCATTATATTCTTTAAACACTTCAAAATTGCTTTCAATATGGTTTACCATTTTTTCTTTCAGCACATCCGTGAAGGTGATTTGCGCATTTTGCAAGTCCTTTTTCTGTAATGAAGCATTGATATTGTCAACTGCTTTTTTGTCTCCCATTACATCTTGCATTAACTCTTCCGTCATCTTTCTGACTTTATCTTCATTCGTAAAGGTGGTTCCAAACTTTTCATTGAATGCTTTTACAATGGTGGACAGATATTCCATCTGCGGCTCTGCAATATTACCTCTCATTTCCGTTGGCAACGGCTTTAATTCATCGCCTTGTTGTAGCATTATTCTGAATTCACCTTCACGCTGCAGACGGTAACTGTCCATATCAATGTTATCCAAAATTCCTTGTGCAAGGTCTTCTCCGTCCTCTCTGCCGATTTTATTCTGTAAATGATTGAGAAAAATGTAAAGCCGCTCAAGATAAGCATTTGTGAATGGTAGTATTTGGGCAAGGAAAACATATAGCCTGACATAAGATTTACATTTTACTCTGAAATCTTCTTGTGCCTTTTCATTGAGTGTTATGCGGAAAATTTCTGCTGCTGCATCTAAAATGATATGGAGTTGGTCAACGGGAACACTGGCAACAATTTTATCAGAGAATTCCTGCACTTGTGCATGAGTATAAACTTGAAAATTGTCTAAAGCATTTTGAAGGTCAAATAATTTATTCGGGTCTGTTGCTTCACCTAAAATTGTTGTTTCATAGAATGGGTCAAAAAATTTTTTAATTTCATCTGTAGTGTTGGCAAAATCCAATACAAAAGTATCATTCTTACCGGCTGCTGTACGGTTCAATCTCGATAAGGTTTGAACTGCATTAACGCCTCCTAATTTTTTGTCAACATACATGGTGTGCAGCAAGGGTTGGTCAAAACCGGTTTGATATTTGTTTGCCACAATCAAAAATCTGTTTTCAGATTTTTTGAACTCATCTGGAATTGAAGCACTCGAAAAATGATTTAATGATTGTTCAGTTTCTTTATCAACTTCACCAGAAAAAGCAACAATCGCTTTGTAAGGGTTATTGGTTTCAACAAGGTATTTGTCAAATGCCTTTTTATATTTTACGGCATTCTTGCGGCTGCCTGTTACCAGCATTGCTTTTGCGAGTCCGTTTATCTTTTGTTTTGCAATTACTGATTCCACAAAGTGCTCAATAATCAATTCAGATTTCAACCTTATGGCATGTTCATGGCTCTCAACATATACTCTAAGTTTCTTTTGCGCCTTTAGTTTATCGTACTCAGGATCGTCCTGAATCTTCTTTAACAGTGCATAGTAGCTTTGGTAAGTGGTATAATTCTGCAGCACATCAAGAATAAAGTTTTCTTCGATGGCTTGCTTCATAGAGTAGAGATGAAAGGCACGGAATTTTTCTTTATCACCATCTTTATATTTCACTCCAAATAATTCAAGCGTTTTGTTTTTCGGTGTGGCAGTAAAAGCAAAATAACTTGCATTTGTAAGAAGCTTTTTTGTTTGAGCGATAATTTGCAATAGCGCGTCGTTAGTATCTGTATTTTCTTCCTCTTCGTCTAACTCCTTTTTTATTTCTTTATACAAGCTCTCATTCAGTTGTCGTAACGTACTTCCACTTGTACTGCTGTGCGCTTCATCAATAATTATTGCAAATGAATTTTGAGAAAGTTCTCCTATTTCTTTTGCAATGACAGGAAATTTCTGAATTGTAGTGATTATGATTTTCTTTCCTTCTTCTAATGCTTCTTTCAAATGCTTGGAGCCTCTATCAATCGGTTCAACTACTCCCTGCACCTGTTCAAATTGTTTTATGTTTTTTTGAATCTGTGCATCCAAAACAACACGGTCTGTCACTACAATTACTGAATCAAAAATTGCGTCAGTATTTGTCTTATCAAACAAACCGACCAATTGATGTGCAAGCCAACTGATAGAATTACTTTTTCCTGAACCTGCTGAGTGCTGAATGAGATAACGTTTACCTGCTCCGTTATCTTTCGCATCCTGCAAAAGTTTTCGCACAGAATCAAGTTGATGATAGCGGGGAAAAATCAATTTTCTGATTTTCTCTTTTTTGATTTTACCGTCAGGCAAAATCTTTTCAATTTCTTCCTCTGCTAATTGCACGTAATTCTCAATGATGTTTGTCAAACTATCTTTTGTAAGAATCTCTTTCCAGAGGTAATCGGTTTTTATTCCAGCATCATTCGGCGGATTTCCTGCGCCGTTGTTGTGTCCTTTATTGAATGGAAGAAATGAAGAGTTATTACCTCTTAAATGGCTGCACATCCAAGCCTGCTCGCTATCTACGGCAAAGTGAACAATGCAACGGGCAAGCCGGAATATTTCTTCTTTAGGGTCACGTGCCGTTTTGTATTGGCGAATGGCATCTTTTACATTTTGTTTGGTGAGTTCGTTCTTCAATTCAAAAGTAATAACAGGCAAACCATTAATGAACAGAACAAGGTCAAGTGAGTTTTCATTTTGTGTGCTGTAATGCACCTGCCGTGTTACTGAAAAAATATTTTTGCTGTATAGTTCAACAGCTTTTGAATTGAATGAAGAAACCGGTTTGTCAAAAAATAATTTCAATTTAATTCCGCTTTGCCCGTCTATAATTTCTGTTCTGAGAAGATTTACAATACCGCCAAGACAAGTATCGCTTACTACTGTCTGGTCTTTTATTTTTCTGTTAATGAGATATAAAATGCGTTGCCTGAAATTCTCCCCGTGAACGGTTTGGAGTTTTGCAAATTCTTTTGGCTGCGTGTCTGCTAAAAATTTAAAAAGCAATTCTTCGTCTGCACATTCAACCCGGTTGTATTGTGAGAAATGTCTTTCCTCAAAACCATTAAGCATACAAAGGTGTTGAGTTATGAGTGCTTCTAATCCTTTTTCAGATGTATCAGTTAATTCAGGCATTGTGCGAGTTTATCTAAAGTTTATCTAATAAATATCTAAAGTTTATCTAATCGGGTTTTAGTTAAACTTTTCGTTTCCAAACCGGCTTTCGGTTAGTCCCTTTATTTTCAATGGTCATATCCCGTTTTGACATGTCGTAAACCAAATTTCTGACCTTATTTTCCTTCTTTTTTTTATCTAAAACCTGTGGAAGAATATCTAAAATGAGTTTGTCAATATCTTTCTTCGAAGCCGAACCATATTTGTCAATGAATTCTAAAATCATGTCTTTGTAATGCTGGTCTTTGAAGCCACGGTTCCTGATGTATTCTGCTTTTTGGTCGGTCTTTTCGGCAACACTTTGAGAAATATGATAGTTAGGTTTTCTTCCTTCAACAAGCCCCTTCGTTTTGAGGTGAAAAATTTCATCCTCTGTAATATCCTTTTTTTTCTGCACCTTGTCAAGCAAAATGATTTCATCCAAAGTGAGGTCAGGATTTTGAGCCAATACCCTTGCATAATCTATGTCAAGCACTTTCCCTGTAATCGTTGCTTTTACTTTTCCTGCAGAAAAATCATAATCGGGCATCGGAAAAAACCGCTGACTCTGTAAACGAAACATTCTTTTTATTCCACTGCCTATCGTGTCAATCATGTTGAGGTTTACCATTGCCTGAGCTAAAAACTGATTGCGGTAATACTCCGGTGGACTGTCGCTTTGAATTACCGTTTCAATGGAGCCGGGAAGAAACTCGCCAAGATTGGTGAATGTGAGGTATCCATCTTCCCGCTCAACTACATTAATGCGACCGCAAAGTGAATAGTCCTGATGAGCAATACAATTGCTCAATGCTTCTTTGATGCTGAACGGGTCGTACTGGTCAACTTCATCAGGAAACAATGTTCCTGATTTGATATAGCGGTATTTCAGGTTGCGGATTTTTCCAAACAGCGCATCTACTGAAAGAATGAAGGGACATGAAAAATGCGCATAGTCCTTTTCCACTTTATCCTTGTCGCGCAATACCCATGTGATGCCTGCCACTGCCGGAGAAATGAAGTGTTCTGATTCCGGCTTGCCTAAAAGAATAATGGCCGCGCGTGTAACCTGCCCGTTAATGGTAACTTTTGCTTTATTCAGAAATATTGCAGTGTTCCATCCATCTACTTCAGTAGCAATGCGAGGGTTTTTGATTTTGAAATTTTCTTTTGCTGAAACAATTGCTGTAGCATCCAAATCATTTAGCGTTGCTTCTTCGCATAGCCCTGCACTCCAGTCAATACGGGTTGCCTGTTTACGTATGTGTTCAAGTTCCGAAAGATTGAGCGGTGAAAGTTGCTCACCGTCTCTGCCGTAGTAATGACCTTCCCATGCAACAGGTAATCCCTGAGGCGCTGCGGGTATCTGAAACATTATCACCCTGCCTTCATGTAAATTCAATTCATAAATTTCTGTAAAGGTGATACGGTTAGTTGTTTTGTTTCCGATTTCACCTTTCAAGCTGTCTAAATATGGTCGGTTATTTTCACGATAATGTGAGCCGACAATGTTTCTCTGTTTGTTCTCTACACCAAACACCAGCCATGCATCGGATTTTCCTTTCAGGTTTGCTTCGTTGCAAAGTGCTGAAAAATATTTACCAATATCTGGGAAATGAAAATTGTTTTTCGCTTCCTTAAATTCCACAACTTCTGTTTCACCGGGAAGCGAGCGTAGTTCGCCTAAACGTTTTATGAGCCGTGCTTCTTTCATTTTAATTTCCTCTTCGCCCTGTTATCGCCTCAGCAATCATTGCTTCTTTGTATTCTTTCATCAGTTCAATTTCTTTTTCTGCTTTTGTAATTGCTATGTCAAGGGTTTTGGTTTCGGCGCGGATGTAATTGACGATTGCTTGTTGTTCTTCTATTGAAGGAAAGGGTATCCTTAGAACCCGAATATTTTCAATTGCTAACCCGGGTTGAGCTGCAGCCATTGAATATTGATTTAGATTCATTGTTGTTAATGTTTCTCCAAGCCAAGTGAAATCTAAATCAACTTTTGGATATACTACGACAGCATGTTCCGACGCCCAAAATTTACCCGAAGCGTAATTAATATTTCCACAAAGAGCTCCTTGCCTCCCAATTAAAACATAATTTCCATGGTTAGTGAATTTATTTGTATATCCTCTAATGCCATTTCCTCCATAAACAGGATATGCCGCAGAAGCAGATATAGATTCGCCTGTAATATTTTCTCCACTTTTAAAATCAACAATTGTTTTCAATCTCCTCAATTCCCAATGTTGCGGCACTTGTCCTATCCAATTAATTCCTGTTTCTTTCATCGTCACATTTTCATCAATGCCTTTTGTTACTGCATGTGTGATGATGCTTTGCCTTTGCTCTTGAAGTAATTCGATAAAGCGTTGTTTTCTTTTTATGAAGTGATTTATTTTTTTTGATTGATTATTTAGGTGTTTAACAATCTCATCCTGTTCTCCCGCTGGTGGAACTGGAACATATTTTTCATAAGCGTCTTCTCTTGCTAAACCTGGAACTGCTGAGTCCTTTGAAAATGCATCCAGTTTCAAATATTCCAAAAGATATGCAACCCAATAAATGTTTTCGCTTGTTGAAGTTTTATCTACATAATATGTTGTGTCAATAGGAAAACATTTTTCGTGTGAAAAATTTATTTTTCCAAAAGAGCCTTTTCTTCCGATTATAATGCAAGGCATTTCTGAAATTGCTTCGTCATGTTTACCAACAATTCCATTAGACCCATAAACATTCACATTACCATTTTCATTTCTTTCCTGCGCTTTTAATGTGCTGCCGTAAATAAAACGGCAAACATTTTTCAATCTTCGCACTTCCCAGTGAGATGGAATTTCAGGCATCCATTTTATATCCGTTCTTTTATATGTGGTTTGATTATTCATTTTCTACAATTTCTTTCAAAAGGTTTTCCGTTTCTTCTTCAATGGCAAATAAATCAGCAGCGATTTCCTGCTTGCTGCGTGGCGGTGTATATTGATAGAAATACTTGTTGAAATTTATTTCGTAACCAATTTTGGTTTCTTCTCTATTCCACCAGGCGTCAGGAGCGAAAGGCAAAACTTCCCTTTCAAAAAATTCCTGAATGCTTTCTTTCAATGGAATGTTTTCATAGTCTTCTAAATTTTTATCGCTTACATATTCTAATGTTCCGTCTTTGTGTTTTTTCTTAATCACTTCTTTTGCCTTCGGGTCTGTCCACGCAATAGCATTGATAATGTCTTTCTTATCTTTTGCAGTGAGTTTTATTTTTTGTTCATTCAATTCCTGCTCAAGCAATTCATTAAACGCATTGAAATCATCATAGATGGTTTCACCGAATTTTTCTGAAATTATTTTTGCATTATTCATCAGTTCAAGGTCACACTTCCAACTACCGGTTTCAATCAGTTGTTTTACTATCTTTTGTTTTTTCTTAGGAAGAGAAGTGATTGTGATTTCTGTTTCTGCATCGTCGTTGTTTTCGTCTGTATTTTCATTGTCCTGAATGAAATAATTGAGCAACCATTCTTCTAATTTTTTTGCTCCTTCTTTTTCATATACTTCATTTCCAAACTCACGATACAATTCTTCCCTGAGCTTTGCATTGTTTGAAACAAAACGAAGCGAATGAATTTTTATGCCGGTGAATTGCACCATTAACCGCAATGGTCTGTGAACAATGATTTGGGAATAGCCGAATTCATCGTTATCAAAAATTTTGCTGTATTCGGTTTCTTCGAATTGCAGAAACAAGTTTGTAATATCATTTATATTCTTAGCTGATAACTTATTGCGTTTGCTGCCTAAAGATTTTTTTTCCTTTTCAAAAAATTTTTCGCCATTGGCATTAATGAGTTGAATTTTTCCTTTGCGGTGTTCAGGCTTACGGTTAGTCATTATAAATATGTAAGTTGGAATGCCCGTATTGTAGAAAATATCATTGGGTAATGCAATGATGGCTTCAAGATAGTCTTTGGTAATAATGTGTTTTCTTATTTCACTTTCACCTTGCCCGGCATCACCTGTAAATAAGGCGGAACCATTATGAATGGATGCTATGCGGCTGCCTTGCTCTGTATCTTTCATTTTACTGAGCATGTGCAATATAAACATCAACTGTCCATCATTCACCCGGCTTGAAACATTTATTTTGTTTTCACCAACTTTAAATCGGGGGTCAATAATTTTACCTTTATCTCCAATACTCAATGCTTTTTTATCATCAGCCCAACTTGTTCCGTAAGGTGGATTGGTAAGCATGAAATCAAAACGCAATTCCCTGTCAAATCCGTATTGGCTTAATGTGCTGCCATAAACAATTTTCTCCGGGTCTTCGCCTTTCAAAAGCATATCTGATTTTGAAATAGCGTAAATAGTAGGCGTATTTTCCTGCCCGTAAAGATGAATTGTTGCCTGCGATTTTATTTCTCCTTCCTCATCTGTAATGTACTTTTTTGATTCGGTGAGCATAGCACCGCTTCCTGCACACGGGTCGTAAATCAAAAATGTTCCTGTCTGAATATTTTCTTTCACGGGCAGGAAAAGGATGTGAGTCATTAACTCAATTATTTCTCTTGGCGTGAAGTGCCTTCCTGCTTCTGCATTGGTAGCTTCATTGAAACGTCTTAGTAAATCTTCAAACACATAACCCATTGCAAGGGGCGGCAAACTTTCAGGTCGCAAGTCAATTTTTGGGGAAACAAATTTTTCTATCGTTGAGAAAAGTTTATTCGCATCATCAAGCGTTTCTATTTCATTTCTGAATTTGAATTTGCTGATGATATCCTGAACATTATCAGAAAAGCCATTAAGGTAATTTTCAAAATTGGTTCGAATGCTCTTTGGTTCATCCAACAATTTTTTTAAAGTGTATGTTGAAGTGTTGTAAAATGCCTGACCTGAACCGTTCTGCTTACTTGTTAAGATTGTGGTGAGATCATTTAGTTTGCCTTTATATTTTTCATAAGACTCAAGCACTTTATTTTTTGTTGGTTCTAACACCGCATCCAAACGCCTGATAACAGTCATTGGTAAAATCACGTCCTTGTATTTACTCGGCTCATAAGTGTTTATCAAAACCTGATCTGCTACAGAATAAATAAACTGAATAAGGGGTTGAAGTGACTGGGTATTTATCTTCATATTTCATTAATTAAGTCTACCGCGTCAAATATAATTGTATTTTTAAAAATTTGATTTCCTTTCACTTGTTTTGCAGAACTGCCTTATATCATGAGGAATAACCTTACTTTAAAAAATCTTGTTCAAAATGGAAAAACAATTTAAAAATTTTTTTTGTTTCATAATGAGCAGAACGGACAAGGCCGAGTAGGCAAGCGGGAGTTTCACCCGCAAGCCTCTCACAGAACCGTACGTGATAGTCTCCCATCATACGGCTCGTTCATCCCTTAATATCTTTAACTTCGTCTTTCTGACTTGACTTGTTTTAGATACGCAAATATTCTTGGAATCATCCTTTTTACAGTTGTTCCGTTTTGAACATTTACTTAGATGACCAGCATCCTTCGCTCCTTCCGCCTTTCAGCGAATTTCTTCACTACTATGATGCTGTCCGACTACCTGCTGGCTTTGTA
>WNGE01005223.1_pt1 | contig 14744 bp, 15 predicted proteins | sample 5400651 | NCBI WGS metagenome assembly WNGE01 (sample SAMN13153370, study PRJNA577476) | soil metagenome | isolation source: 60 cm soil or saprolite under grassland replicate 2 | place: USA:California | collected 2016-06-15 | reverse complement strand
ACCAGTTCCACCTGGCCTCGACCAAACCACTGGACGAGTTTGTGGAGGCCAGAGAGCTTGGCGTTCATACGCGGCCTGTGCTGCTCGGTCCTCTCTCGTTCCTGCTTCTGGGCAAGACGCACCGGCAAGACGTACAGCCACTTACCCTCCTGGATCGCTTATTACCCGTCTATGAGGAACTACTCAAAGCGCTGGCGGCAGCCGGGGCAGACTGGATTCAGATGGACGAACCCTGCCTGGTGCTTGACCTGGATGTTGACGTACAGACCGTCTTCCGGAAGACGTATGCTCGCTTGAGCGCAGTATCCTCATCGCTGCGCCTGTTGCTGGCAACCTACTTTGGTGATCTGGGTCCTTCTCTGCCTGTCGTGTTACACCTTCCGGTCGCGGCTGTCCACCTGGATCTTGCGCGTGCGCCGGAACAGTTGGAGCGAGCGCTGGCAGAAGCGCCTTCTTCCCTCGCACTCTCGCTTGGCGTTGTCGATGGGCGGAATGTCTGGCGCACTGAATTTGACCGCGCTCTGGCCCTGATCGGGCGTGGTGTGCAGGCTTTGGGCTCCGAACGCATACTGATCGGACCTTCCTGTTCACTGTTGCATGCACCGGTTGACCTCGCCCAGGAGACGCGGCTTGATGATGAACGCAAACAATGGCTTGCCTTTGCCCAGCAGAAGATTGAAGAGATCGTGTTGCTGGCGCGCGCCAGCAACGAGGGCGTTGCCGCTATCGCGGCGCAACTTGAGGAGAATCGACGATCGTTTCAGCGGCGACGCAGTTCGCCCAGGATTCATCATGAGGAGGTGGCACAACGCGTCAAGGCGCTGATGGGGCAGGGAGTGCAGCGGAAGAGCCCCTCTGCTGAGCGCAGAAAGCAGCAGCAGGCGAGATTGAAACTGCCACTCTTGCCGACGACGACGATCGGTTCATTCCCGCAGACCAGCGGTGTGCGCGCTGCTCGTGCCGCCTGCAAGAGCGGGAAACTGGATGCTGCTGGGTACGAAGATTTCTTGCGCAAAGAGATTGAACGCACGATTCGCTTCCAGGAAGAGATAGGGCTGGATGTGCTGGTGCATGGAGAGTTTGAGCGCAGCGACATGGTCGAGTACTTCGCTGAGCAGCTTGGCGGCTTCCTTTTTACGCAGCATGGCTGGGTGCAGAGCTATGGTTCGCGCTGTGTCCGACCGCCTGTCATCTATGGCGATGTCACGCGCCCCGGACCCATGACCGTTCGCTGGTCACGCTTTGCGCAGTCGCTGACGGAGCGACCGGTGAAGGGAATGCTGACCGGGCCTGTCACCATGTTGCAATGGTCGTTCGTGCGTGATGATCAACCGCGTTCAGAGACCTGTTTTCAACTGGCCCTGGCTCTCCATGACGAGGTGCTGGATTTGGAGGCGGCCGGTATCCGTGTGATTCAGATTGACGAACCGGCTCTGCGTGAAGGCTTACCCTTGCGTCGTGCCGACTGGCAAGCCTACCTCACCTGGGCGGTCAATTGCTTCCGATTGGCCTCTTCTGACGTACGCGATGACACACAAATTCACACGCATATGTGTTATTCCGAGTTCAACGATATCCTAGAAGATATCGCCAGGATGGATGCGGATGTGCTCTCGATTGAAGCTTCGCGCTCGCAGTTGGAGTTGCTGAACGCATTTGTGACCTATCACTACCCGAACGAGATTGGTCCCGGTATGTACGATATTCACTCGCCGCGTGCGCCATCACGCCAGGAATGTGAAGAGATCCTCCACAAAGTGCTCCAGGTGCTGCCTGCCCGGCAGGTCTGGGTCAATCCCGACTGTGGTCTCAAAACTCGGCGCTGGGAAGAGGTCCGACCGGCTCTCACCAATCTGGTTGCTGCGGCGCAGGCGGTACGCTCTACACAGGGGGAACAGGCGTGAGAAGACCGCCCGATTTCCTCCCCATGGGATCCGTCACAGGCATTGGGAGTCTCCCTCTGACGGACCCCCAGGCTGCCATACGATTGGTCGCGGCAGGTGTGTCCAGAAGTTCCCTTCTGGCCGCAACTGCCGCGACGGTCCTCGCGCGAACACATGATTGAGCAAGCGCTTGGCCCACAGAGGGCCTTATGCGTGCCTCGCACGACTGGTTACGGATATCGTATCAAGCCTGGTCTCCTTCGGGTATGCTCGCATGAATTGCATGAGGGCATTGCCACACTGGATGAACACTCTGCCGCAGGCTTCTTCGCTTTTGAGCAAGCGGTAGAGGCTGGGGTGTTCAACCGTGCGCAGGCCTTGAAAGGGCAGCTTGTCGGGCCGATTACCCTGGCTTGCCATCTCTTTGACGGGGAACACGTCTTTGTATTGAACCAGGAATACCTGACTGCCGTGAGCCGTTCTATTGCACGTCTCGCTTTGTGGCAGGTGCAGCGCCTCCAGCAATGGAACGTGCCTGTCTTCTGCTTCCTGGACGAGCCGTGCCTGGCATTACTAGCGCATGATCCATTCAAGCACATGGCGGTACTGGCGGTGGAAGCTCTGCGCGATGTGGTGACGACTTTACAAGCAGCAGGCGTACTCGTTGGCATCCATTGTTGCGCCGGACAAACATCGTTCCAAGCGATGTGCCAGGTCGCACCAGATATCCTCTCGTTCGATGCGTACCAGGACATGGAGACGTTCTGCGCAGACCCATATGCGCGGACCTTCATCAACGAAGGCGGTCTGGTCGCGTTTGGCCTGGTTCCGACCTCCTCCGATCTCTCTCGGCTTGATCCGACTACCGTGTTCACACGCTGGTTACTGGCATGTACAGACATAGGTGATGTGAGCCAGCTTGCTGCGCATACAGTGATTACTGCGACCTGTGGACTGGGCCTGCTCAGCCTCGCGCAAGCGGAGTCCACGTTTCACTCTGCTCAACATATTGCCGCTCTCGTGAAGAAAGTTGCACTGAACACATGATAGCGCGTTCTTTCTGCCGTATAGAGGTAACCCGGCGGTCGTCTTTTTTGGCTGCTCTCATGCAGAGCAGTTCGAGGCTGCGACGATTGCACGAAAGGGAAGCTGGTATGAGCAGAGAGCGTCGTGAATCGCTTGATAACGAGCGCGATACAGGACGATTGGAAGCATGGAGTGCTGATCCAGGTTCCATTGCCAGAGCAAGACACCTTCTGTCAGGTCTTGCGCGCGATTGGCTACTGGAGGTGAGCCAGTTCTCTAGCCTGGTGTGCGAGCATTCAGATCAGCGATATTCCGACAGACGAGTGTGTGATGCCACGTCGCTCTAAGAAACGATACAGAGCGGTCACCGCATGGACAATGAGGTTTACGCTGGTGGGCTGAAGAGGGTATGGGGTGAGTGCTCCTTCCCCAGGACCATCTGATCGCAAGGGGTGGCACAGCCAGACGACAAACTCGGTGAAATGCATTGGCGTCACTTCTGCCACTTGGAGACGATGGTGCGCAAGAAAACAATACAACCATACGAGCCGAGAACAGTACGCCTTAACGGTAGCAGGGGCGTGTCTCGTCGCGGCTTTCCAGTCAAGAAACTGTTTGACTTCTGGAATGAAGTCGGGGTTGGCATCCACCAGGTACCACATGCGCCCGCGGTCAGGGGTGTCGGAAGCTACCATCTTAGGAGGATTCATCACACCATCTCCGACGCTCTTTTTCAAAAAGAACGCTCACTTCTGTCGTTTTTTCACGGTGGTATACTCTCCACAGAACAGTGAAACAATGACAAAAAGGCCGCAAGAGTAAGTCCGTTCTTTCCGTTTCTTCTCCCACATATTGCCTCATAGAGCACTGTTTTCCTCAAGGGAGTCTAAAATTTGGAGGCTATTAAGCACCTCTCTTTTGTGTTATCATTGAGATGCCTGCAACATTGCTCGCGGAGTTCAGCATGAAAGCCGAAGACATCGAAAATTATCTGTCCCAGCTGGGACAGGAATTACTGAAACGAGGTATTGAAGAGCCAATACATCTCCTGCTCGTAGGCGGAGCCTATATGCTCCTGCTCACCACTACTCCGCGCAACACGGACGATATCGACATTTTCTGGTTAGAGGAAGAAGAAGGACTCCAACGAGCACTACGACCACTCCAGGAAAGTGTCATCGCGGTTGCCGAAGCAAATCAGATTGACCCCAACTGGTTGAATTATATGACGCAACTCCTCATGTATGATCTCGTGATCGTTCCAGAGGGTAATTTATGGAAGACATTTGGCCCTGTCCATATCTATGCTCCACCTCAGGAATACATTCTCGCACTCAAGATATTTGCGGGACGCGATAAAGACATCGAAGACTGTAAAATACTCCTCAAGCAGGGAGAGATCAGTTCACGACAACAAGCCCAACTTTTACTTGATCGGTACATTTTACCCGATGCACGACAAAATAATGCCGAAACAATTGCAAGATCACTCGACATCCTTTATGGGAAGCAACGACAGCAGCCAGCAATTAACGACGGAGTGGAACCATGATACCAACCGTTAAAACGGTTCAAACCATAGCTCGAGCCTATCAACAAATTTGTGCTGGAGAGGAGCCCTGGATTGCGTTAGGCAACTTCAGGAACGCCTGGTATGGCTATGCGAAGGACGATCGGTTAGCCCTGGTGAGCGATCCCATAACAGAACCAGAACCGAACACTATACATACCCGCCGTTGGGGGGCATTCTGCGCAGCCTCAGTCGAGTTCCTCTGTGACCGCTATGGCTTCCCCTGTCCAGAGTGGGTATACCATCCTCGTTACGTCCTCACAATACCCTGGTGGCCTGAGTATGCCTCTCATCTCACCACCCGCGTACAGTTGATGCGGACCACCCCGGCCCCCTTTTCACAGCGCCACATCTTTTGCGGCAACCGGCTCTACCAAAATAAATATGAAATGAGTGCCTGGGCACAAGAAGCAAGAGCCAGGGGGATGACCAACCCGGGAGAAATTTTCCGCTATGCTCGTCAAAAAGAAATCAGCATCCACGGAGGCTAGTAGTTGTTTTTCCCCGATTTTGAAGAATGATAAAAGTTAGGAGGAAAGCTTTCATGAGTAAAAAGTACAAGAATCCTCCGCTTGTTGAAGCTCTCTGCGAATTGAACTTTGCTCCAAAAACTTCCCAGGATTTAGATTCGAATTGAAAATCGGATGCGAGCGTCGCATCCGCTGTAATTGGTCATGAAGCCCCTCTACGCCTGAAATTTTGGGTGTGGTTCTACAGAATTTAGCGGGTGTATTTTTGGCTTCACATTGCAAAGCAGAGGAAATAACTGGGGAAAAGATACCTTGTATTTTCAAAGCTGATATGGTATATCTCTTTGTGTAGAACAAATGTTTTCGGTTCCATCCTGAACTGAGCGGCATATCTGCCGTAGCTGGGTGAAGGAGTGCGAGTTCACCAGTTGAAGATGAGGTCTGTCCACCTCTTCCTCTTGTTGTCGCAGGGAAATGATACCGAAAGGTGCCATTGCTCGCCGGAGAGGAGAACGATGAGGAATGGAGTTGTCCTGCCTCGATTCCGTCAGTCGCCGGGTGATCTGCCGATCACTCGCCGGGAGTTAAAATTGGACACAGCGTAACGTCGTTTGTAGTTTGCTTGTCATTGTCATTGCATACTCGATAGAAAGGAGGAATAAGCTCAACAATCTGTGAGGGTTGATTCTGCCTTTTTGTCGTGCGATGCGAAAGGAAAGAAACCCTCATGAGTCACGATGATCACATTCATCAGTATCCACAACACAAACACCTCTTCCAGCTCTTGGAGGGGCATGGTTCTCTAGCGAGCACTCCTCAAGAACAGAGGAGTGCCGTGCTCTGGCGTCGTCGTATGAAGTTGGAGTTCGAGTTGCAAGGACTGTTCATACGGACCACCACCCTTGTTCAAGAGTGGCAGCGACTGCATGGCAGCAAAGAAGCGGTGGGAAACGAGGTATCCACTCTTGCGAGCCACATCCTGCTTGCTGGATTTGTAGGATTACAGCAAGAACGAACCGCCTGGCAACATTCCTCTGAACGGGATGATGTTGCTCAGGAAGAGCATCGAATCCAACAAGCTATGGTGCGCTGTAGCATGCATATCGCTACACTCCAGGCGCACATCATTCGGCTTGACTTCGAGCTAGCCCGACTAGAGTTCTCCCAAGGGTAGAGCATCAACGACACCCATCTCCATCCACCTCCCACCTTTCCCCAATTCTACTGTCACAACATGCACTGTACCAAACACACTGTTCAGGTCTGTGTGATGCTGCTCAAGGAGAGAGTCGCATCAGGAAGAGCACCGAGATCTCTTCGCACCTCAGTGGCATCCCCTTTTCGCTTGTAGCTTTGCCCACAGTAGGAAATGACAATGGGCAGTGTTGCACCTGTGTCCTGTTATTTCAGTGTTGGTGCTGTTTTGACATATGTGCAAGAACAAAGCACTATCCGATTGCCTTTGTATCGCGCCTTGAAACATGAAAGGAAGAACCTTTATGACCCAGAACCATCAGCGTTTCCAACAAAATCAGTACCAATCCACCTCTCAGCCCCATGAGAGTCACCGTCCTCCCAACAGAAGTTCCCTGGACCAACGCAGGGAGTTTCTCTGGCGGGAGCGTGTGCGACTTGAACTACAGGTGCAAGCGCTGCTTGCGCGCGGTGAAAACCTCGCCCGGCAGTGGCAGCACCTGCAGGAGAGGAAAGCAGCTTTGGGAAACCAACTCCCCAGAGTGGCCAGCCAGATGGTCATTGCTGGTCTGGTGGGAATCCGCCAGCTTCCCTCTGAAAGGCTGCATTCTTACGAAAGGGAGCGTATCGCTCAGGAAGAATACCGCCTCCAGCAAGACATCATGCGCTGCAATGGTGATGCAGCCGGACTCCACGCGCAGATCGAGGTGCTTGATTTCGAGCTGTCTTTGCTATGAGCGAGCGTAGCGTTCTCGTTGCCCCTCTACAGGCTCACCTGGTGGTAATCTTCACAAGCCATATCCTTCTTTCCCACATCCTGTTCTCCTCACTGGCATAGCTTCCCTTCCATATCCATCCACTCGTCATCCCAATCCCATGAACACTATTCCACTTCTTGTTGTTAGCAGAGAGCTCACGGCTTGAGAAAGCACCGTGGGCTTTTGTGTCGTGCGCAGGAGCGTTTCAACCAGACGCTCCTGCGCTTGTTTTTTGGGGAGGCGACCGGCTTCCCTTCTTGTTTTTGCCATGCAGCAACGCAGTTCACTGCCTGCTGTGTGGTTAGTCGAACAAAGGAGCTATATCCATGGATATCACAACGATTGTACGCACACTGACGCCTCTGACGGATGCCTTCGAGTTTTATAGCATTCCCTATTACCTGACAGGCTCGCTTGCCATCTCAGTCTATGCTGTGAAAGCGCAGGCAGTGCAGGGGATCGAAGTGGTTGCAGACATCAAATTCAGCCATGTCCCAGCGCTCGTTGTACAGCTTGAGAAAACGTATGACGTCACAGAGATCGCCATACGTGGTGCCATTGAGCAGCGTGGCTCATTCATGCTTGTCCATCAGGATACCTTACAGAAGATTGGGGTCACACTCCCTGCATACCGGGCCTATAGCCAGGTCAAGCAGGAACAGGCGCACCGACATACCCTGGACCAGGGAAGCAGGCTCTTTCGCGTCGCTTCGCCTGAGGATACCATCCTTCTGTTGCTGGAACACTATAAAGGAAGTGAGCAACGCACCCCACGTCTGTGGGAGACCATCGTGGAGATTCTTACAGAGCAAGGAGTGCTGCTAGATCTCACCTACCTCAGATTGTGGGCCACCGTACTGGATGTCACTTCCCTCCTCGAACATGCGCTGGTTACAGCAGGGCTCTCCAACGCGTAGCAGGTTATCCACATGTTTTCGACACCTTATCCACACACTATCCACAGGAATCTACATCCAAAAGTAAAAAGCCACATTACCCGGCATGGTAATGTGGCTCATTGTTTTTCCTCCATCTTATCAAAGGAGTTACTATGATCTTACCACCATTCGCGGGAGATGACAATTCGCGTTTTCCAACCTTTACACATCCGTACTTTGACGATTACCGAGTCAAAAGAGAACACGCTCTCCAACTCCGTTTGAAACAACTTGCACCACCTCTGTTAGACGGTGGACGTGCCATCCTGTGGTACTGCCACCTGTGCCAGAAACCCTGGTACGAACATGGCCACGAAGCATCACTGGTATGCCTGAGCACGTCCCAACTCGCTAAGATCGCGCTGCAACTGGGTGCAGAAGCTCATCATATCTCTGCTTTCCCAACAGCGATCTGTCCTCTGTGCGCAGCCCTCCATCTTGGCGGAATGCCCAGGATCGAGGAGTACCCTGACAGAAAGGGCTATCGCTTTACCTGGGAGGCAATATCGTCACGAAAAACACGTTTATTCTGTATAGTATATAATTGGAACACAGTTTCTATAGCGGACATGCTCCGAGAAGTATACGCGGCTCCTTGTGATGTCCTGACAGCATCTATGGAGCAGGTAAGAAGCGTGTTAGCATGGCTGAAGACGCTGGCGGAGCCTGGAAAGGAGGAGATCATGATGCTCACCGAAAGCAAAATGGACTCTTTGAGTCGAGTTGTTGCGCCACTACCTGGTTTTTCATGGTGCGGCTACGGCTGGAAGAGTTCGTGTCCCCTCCTGGGACAGGTGCTGGTGGCCCTTGGGATCACCTTTCCTACCTCGTCCATCTGCTCACCGAGTCTACTTGTCGCGTGCTGGCGACAGATTGCGCGGGTGATAGAGGGGGTGCAGACATGTTGACAATTAAAACCCAGCAAGGCAAGGAGATAGAGATCCTCCTACTAGCGGAACTGGATGACCCCATCGATGCGGGTGAACATGTGCGTGCTTATTGCCACCTGCATGGCAGTGATCATCAACGTTCACTTTCCATCGACAAAGCCAGCGGTTGGGGACACTGCTTCAATGCTGCCTGCGATGCCACTGTGCTAGTAGCCGACTGGAATCTCACGCTGGCCAGGCAACTCATTCGCACCAACTACCAGGGACTTACTGCCCGCTCATCGATGTACTCGACGACCCACCGCGAGTCGCGTCACAAGGCTCCCACTGTCTTGCAACATACCGCACGAGTGGCTTCAACATGGCAACACGACGAACTGGCAACGCTCCTTTCAATGCAGGAGCATATGGGAGCAGGGCTGCTCCACTCAGCGCGAGCACAAGCCTACTTGGAACAGCGGAAGATCCCGATGGAATTGGCAGTAGCAACAGGCGTTGGCTATTTCCCAACAACCATGCTAGACTCGTTTGCCTGCTCTGAACAGAAAGGGCTGCTGCACCGGTGGGAAGAGCGTCTCATCTTCCCACTCTCCTCACCGTCAGGCAAGGGCTTTATCGGACGCAGCCTGTGGGGCTGGAAAGCGGGCATGGATGAGAACGCTCACAAGGCGCTTCTGGAACAGGAACATGCGCCGAAACGCTGGATCAAGACCAACCCGGCAGGCTGGTTTGGCTATAATCCAGCGCAGCTTACTGAGCGTCTCATCCTGGTCGAGGGAGCATTTGACCGGTTAACACTGCTGGCAGCGGGCTTTCGAGCGACCGACGTGGTAGCGCTGGCCGGCACCGCTGCTCAGGCGAGCTGGTTGCCCACCCAGGTGCAATCGGTCATCCTGGCACTGGATGCCGATGAAGGTGGCACGGATGCCATGCGTAGACTGGCCGAGCGATTGGAGCGAGCTGGCTACCGCGTGAGCCTGTGTCCACCGCTGCGTGACACATGGGGAAAAGACTGGAACGAACGCTGGCAACGCATCGGCTCACAGAGTGTCTGGACGCTGTATGAAGCGTACGCTGCTGTGTTGCAGAACGCCTGAACGGAAAGAGTGCATTTGTCCGCGACAGCGGATGGCACGATTACATCCTCACGTATGGGTCTGAAGAGAGGCCTGTCTTCCCCGGTCTCACGACTATCTCTCCATCTGATCATAGAGAAGAGCTTGTTCTCGGCAGAGAACAAGGCAAACAATCAAATAATAGAGCATCATCGAAGCCACCTTCTTTATTAGGAAGGTGGCTTTCGTCAGTTCTGAAGAAAGGAACCGTTCATTGTGGTAGCTATCTTAACGGGAACACTCCCAATTCGTCCCTATCATCCCACCCAGTTCTTTGGCACGATCAAGGCGGATGGGCAACTGCCGAGAGTAGCTGCGCTGGCCTGTCATCATCAAGAAGTGGTCGCCATCAGCCTGGTTGGCTATGACACAAGTGTCAGCGCGGCACTGGCCAGGTTGTGGCAACGCGAACAACTGGCCTTTGAGCCTGATCTGTCCATCGACTGGCACGGGTCACAGCAGCTTGGTCGAAGGCAGGAGAACTACAAGCAGTTTCATGCAACGCTGCCGGGTACGAAAGAGGTGCATGTCCTGGCGTTGCCCCTCTCAGCGAACATTGCCGAGGGCATGCTCCATCCCCCGGATATACCGAAGCCAAAGCAGGAACAAGGGTCATCCTCACCGTCTATCCAGCCGGCGCAGGTGGATCGCTCACGCTTTGTCCTAGGCAACTGGGATGAAGCCACACCGCATCTACGCAGCTTTCTGGGGCATTTACATGCCATGCGTGTGATTTTCTTACACCGGCACGAGAATCCCGCCCTGGTCGAGACCTGGGCCTCGCAACTCTGGCTCCAGGGACTATCTCGCGATCTCATTACGCCACTAGAGGCGCTGGGCATCAAAGCCTGGAAATTGACAGGAGACCTGGATTTCTGGAGTCGCTTGATCGGTGAAGGCGTGCGCTCAGGCTGGCTCCCCCGGAATGATGGGTGACATGGCTTGAACGCATCCGTTGCGAGAATGAGTGGGTCTCACCGTTTTGCTCAACGAGAATGCAGCAACGCACTCACATCGCTCCACCCATATGCCACCTGATCAAGTACAGCGCCGTGCTCCTCAATCTGCTCTTCCAGCACAAGTTGTCCCCCAAGTGCCTCATAAAAACGACGGGCGGGAGCATTCGCTTGTAAGACCCGGATGAGCAAGGAGTCCAAACCCTGTTCCACCAGACGCTCTACTACGCTGATCGTCAAGAGGCGACCGATGCCTCGACGATGGTACGATGGGAGCAGATAGAGGAAATAGATCTCCCCGGTATAGAGGGGATGGTTCGAGCGCTCTGGCCCTCCCATTGCCGCACCGATGATATCGCCAGCATCGTTCTCTGCGACGTAGATGTACTCTTCGCGCTCGACTGCTTCGCTGAGTTCACGTAGTGCGCGTGCCCAGTTGCGTTCAGACTCCTCATAAGTGAACTGCATCAAGCTCTCCTCTGGAATCTGATCGCGATGGGCGACTCGATAACTCTCCACACTCACTCGTGCTATCGCAGCCGCATCGCCCAGCCTGGCTTCACGAATTCTCATAGCATTGCTCTCCTGCGCTTGAACGTTGGAGGTCGTAGAAGGTCGAAGCGTATCTTACACCGTTTCGGCAGCCCAGACAGCCCCCAACGCTCCACTGCTTCTGGCAATTGAAACGTTCACCCTCATACAAATCTATGTGGGACATCTGGCTCAGGAGATCATCGTCACCTGTCACTTCGTCTCTCACCATCTCACACCGTTCATCCATGTTCTATTGTAGAAGACCCCACTTGAGGATCGCTGTGTGCGTTTCCTGCACAGGAACGCCATATACAGCGATCCTCCGGTGGGGTGATCTTTTGTTTCTTCCAAAGGAGGACCACTTTCCATGGCACAAGGCACCTTAGCCAATCTCAGTACCTCGGCATTTGTACGCACGCCACCGCTCTTTGCGGAGTGGATTGTACACCATCTGCTCACCTTTCCAGCAGGAGATGCGATCACGATCCTCGATCCCACAGCAGGTGAAGGTGATCTCCTGGCACCCTGCCAGGATATTCCAGGGGCACGGCTCTATGGCTTGGAGATTAGCGTCGACCGCGCAGACGTCGCACGCCGGCGCCTGCCTCATGCCACTATGCTCACCAGCGCCTTCGAGGGTACCACCTGCACGCCTGGCTCGATGAGTCTGGTGCTGGCTAACCCGCCCTACTTTTTCAGCAATGGCAAACGGGCGGAGTACCGCGTTATCGCCGATGCCGGAGAACTGCTCATGCCAGGTGGCATTATGGTGGCGATCATTCCGGCCCGATCTGCCTGGGATGGGACGATGATATCGCACTGGTGCAGATGGTATGATCAGGTGCGGGTGTGGAAGTTCCCCGACCGGGCATCCGAAGGCGAGGAAGGCACCTTTGAGGCTTATACCCAGATCTGCGTCGTGGGTGTGCGTCTGGCCATACCTAGAGTGCCAGACACAGCCCAGAAGAAGCGCCTCTCCGGCTTTCGCTGGCGCAAACCGGAAAAGGTCGGGCAATCCCCCTGGGAGCAGGGCTTTCCATCACCCGATCTGCCCGCTGAACCACTCGCCGTCCCTTACGTCGTTCCAGCGACCCTCGTCCAGCCTGCGCTTGTTATCAAGCATGCCGATAACGACACGCTGCTGCAGGCAGTGGCAAAATATGGCGCGCAGCTCACGCCGGCATGGGAGGCGGCCACCACCTGGTCGGAAGAGGGCTTCGTCGATGCACCTGCCATGCCACCTACTGGGGAGGCGCACCTGGCAGCCGATATCCTTACCGGATTGCTTGATGGGGAGATCGTACAGGGACCAGGTTGTACGCCGCATCTTTTCACCTCATTCGTCACCCAGGAATGGATCTCGATCGAGATCGACGAGGAGGAACGAGAGAAACAGCGCGAACGCGGCGTCGTACACCTGGAGGTCAAACAGCAGCAGGACAAACCCATTCTGGGCGTGTTGAACCTGGCCAGCGGAGCAACGCACTACTACCAGGGGGAAGAAGTCTTTACCTACCTGCAACCCTGGCTCCCGACCCTGGCTGCGCGTGTGATCGAGAAACGCAAGCCACTGTATCAACTCGATCCTGCTGATTGGGAGCTGCGAATCGTATCCAGTATCGGCAAAGATAAGCAACTCCCCGGTGCAGCATATCCAGGGCTGGCTGTCGCGCAGCACCACCGCGTCTACGCTATGAGCCGGGCCATCGATGCCAAAGGGCGCACCGCTATCCAGGGGGAGCCAGGTGTAGGAAAAACACGCTTAGGAATCGCCACCGCAGCCCGTCTGGCTTATCGCTGGCGACAGCGTAACGCAGCCGAGTTCCGGCACGAGGCGCAGCCGCGATGGGTCAAGCACTTGAGACGAGCCTGGCTGGCCAACCCAACAACACGAGCGCTCTTAGGAGTAGAGCCGGTATGTGATGAGCAGAGCGGGCAGGTCACCGCGTACCGGCACATACGCACGAACAGGATTATGGCGCCGGAATTGCTGGGTCCCTCGGCGCTGCCGGTGCTGGTGACGACACCCAAGAAAGTCACCAAGGAGTGGGCCAACGAGATAAAGGGGGCGTGGCCGCAGGCGGAAGTGCTGTTCATTAAAGACTACCACGACGTGGCACACTGGATGCAGCGTTGTGCGAGTAGTCCGGCACCGGCGGTGATCGGTATCTTCTCGCATTCGACCTCCAGAGCCTTTGGCAGAGCGTGGCAGCCAGTGGTGCAGGAGAGAAAACAGACCACGACCGTGCCAGATCTGGAGCCAGATGCGGCACTCAAGGAGGCGTTAGAAGCCGTCTACGACCGCCGTGACCGACTGGTGGCCTATCAGTTCAAAGAAACAGGCCAGGTGCTCACCAAAGACATCACGACCTCCTTCTTTTACTGCCCGGATTGTCTGGGACGCATCGAAGCCACACCCAGAGGTGTGCATGCCCCAGACAAGAAGGTCAATACATCTTCGCAGGATGTTCCCAGAGACGAGGACGATACAGATGTGCTGGAGCCGGTGACCAGTCTGACCTGGTTCAAAAGCAAACAGCGCTGGTGCACGTGTGAGATCGACACCAGGGAGGCCGATGGAGGAATAAGGCTGTGTAACGCTCCCCTGTGGACGGATGCAAGAACAGAGACAACACAGCAGAAGTATCCCCAGGTGCCCTTTGCAGGCTGGTCACAGGCCATGGACGTGTTGACGACAGGTATGACGGGAATGACGTCTGGTGCCAATGCTCTATCTCACCCGACCAAGCTCCTATCCACGCAGAAAGCTGCTCCTGGCGGGCGCCTGGTGCCATCCGAGACAGGCCCGATCGCCGTGACGCTGCCTGACCTATCAGCGGTGGATGAATACCAGCCAGTACAGGATGCAAGCGGTACCATCATCGCCTACCATCACTCCCTCACAGGGCAAGAACTGGTACCGATCTACAGCCTCTGGTCCAGGCGTGTCGTGGGCTATGTGGCAGCGGAGACAGGGAAGCTCGTGACGAGAACCACTCGCTATGAACTGCGTTTGCCGCCACCCGCGAGTTTTAGCCCGTATGAGTTTCTGCATCGCTTTTACAAAGGCTGTGTGGCGCTTGCTATTATCGATGAGAGCCACAATGGACGCGGGCGTTCAACGGACATTGCGCACTCCTTCCACCTGGCCAAGCTTGCATCTCAAGCACGCATGAATGCCAGCGGCACACATTATGGCGGTACTTTGGATGATTTCTTCTACTACTGGTACCGCTTTTCGCCCCAGTTCTGGCAGCGGTTGGGATTGGGCTGGAACGACGCGGTGCGCCGTATCGGCGCTTGTGAAATTGCTGGATAATCCAGTAGGGGCTAGAGAGCGATGGCCCCTAGGACAGTGCCTTACTTAGCGGGGAAACCCAAAGAGGACAATAGCATGGCATCAAAAGCGG
>WNGE01005218.1_pt1 | contig 14749 bp, 16 predicted proteins | sample 5400651 | NCBI WGS metagenome assembly WNGE01 (sample SAMN13153370, study PRJNA577476) | soil metagenome | isolation source: 60 cm soil or saprolite under grassland replicate 2 | place: USA:California | collected 2016-06-15 | reverse complement strand
GCGTGATCAGGCGCAGGAAGCCTCTGAAAGCGCGTTGAAGCCGGCGTATTGCAGGGGATTGGCGTACACCGCTACGACCCCCACGTGGGTCGGCCTCCCGAGCGGGCCAACTCCGAAGAACAGCTTGTTTCCGACGGTGTAGCCGTACACCTTGCCCTTGATGATGTTGCCCGGCACAGGTTTCAGCCTGCCGCCATAGGCGGTCTTCAGCTCCGCGACCGTCGAACAGGGCCCGACGCCTGCTTCGGTTTGGTCCGACTCGTTCCAGGTCGTGATCTCGACCACCCTCGCATCGCCGTTCCTGATGGCACCTTGGATGTCCCCGCTCGCGAAGTACACCGCGACCTTGCGCTCGCCGAACGTGCGCTTCGCATAGTCCTCGGGATACTTGAGCGCCCCTATCGAGCTCGGGCCCCAGGCGCCCTCGTAGTCGCTGTCGGACGCGCCGAGCGCGAGACCGCCCATTGCCGTCTCAGAGATCGTCGGGGTTGCCTGCGAGCCTCGCGACGCGAGGACACCTGCGACCGCCGCCGCCGCCGCCGCGGTGAACACCAACGCGGCGGCGAGGAGAGCGCGGCGCAGCCGCGGCTTACGGCGCGCGAGGATCTTGCCGCGTGAGGCCGCACGAGCGGCCCTGGCCAGCTGACCGCACGTCCGGTACCGGTCTTCGGGTGCCTTGGCCAGTACCGTTTGGATGACGCCGTCGAACGCCTCCGGGAGGTCGCGCCTGGCATCGGAGAGGAGCGGTGGCGGCTCGTTCAGGTGCGCATAGACGACGGCGAGCTCGCTGTCGCGCTCGAACGGCCGCGCGTCGGCGAGGCACTCGTAGAGGACGCACCCGAGCGCGTATTCATCAGCACGCCCGTCGATCGCGCCGCCTTTGATCTGCTCGGGCGGGACGTAGTCGATCGTGCCGACGAACCCGCGGTCGCCGGTGAGGCTGCTGACAGAGGTCACATGCCGGGCGAGCCCGAAGTCGCACACGCAGGCCTCCTCGCCGTCGTCCCCGTCCGTGACGAGGATGTTGCCCGGCTTCACGTCCCGATGGACGAGCCCGGCCGCATGCGCCGCGTCGAGAGCCTCGGCAACTTGCTCGAGAATCCGCAGCGCTCGCTCGAGCTCCAGTCGGCCCTCGCGGCGAAGCAGCGCGCGGAGGTCCGATCCATCGACGTGAGCCATTGCGAGGAAGAGGACGCCGTTCTCCTCGCCCGAACCGAGGATGGGGACGATGCGGGGATGCTCGAGGCTCGCGGCGAGCTGGGACTCGCGCAAGAAGCGCTGCCGAAATCGCTCGTCGCGGGCCAACTCGCGCGCGAGCAGCTTGAGCGCCACCTGACGTCCGGTCGACGTGTCCTCAGCCAAGTAGACGGTGCCCATCGCACCCTCGCCAATGAGCGACACCACGCGGAAACCGGCGAAGACCGAGCCGGTGACGACGGGAGACGACATCACCGCAGAGAAGCTTGGCAAGAGTCGAGAAGAGTCGCAAGCCAACCGGGCCGTCAATGCCCGCTCGAGCTGTTCCTGCCGACGTGCTTCGACGGAGGGTCAGTAGTTGAGTCTACGACGCATTCAGGCGATGCAGGTGGAGGGCCCCCCACGAAGAAAACGACTGACAGATCGGCTGCGAACGGTGAGGTCGCCTCGACGGATTCCGCATGAACAAAGGGCTCGCGGTCATGCCAGGACCCGAATGGCGGGCCTAACCGGAGGCGTGTGATGCACGGGTGACGCACGCGCCGGTCGACCATCAATAGGAAAACCCTGCAAATGCAGGGTTTTCCCGTAGCAGACCTATAAGCCGGATTCTGTCTTAGGTGACCATCTCTCTAGGCCGCCGCTTGCGCGGCGGCTCGAGCGGTGTACCCGGTTCCTCGGCGGGCCGCGTCGTCGGAACCTGCTTCACCTTGCACCGGACGGGGTTTGGCGAGCCGCCGTGTCGCCACGACGCTGGTGGGCTCTTACCCCACCTTTTCACCCTTACCGCCGGCGTCTCCGGAGAGTCTTGCGCCGGAGGCGGTCTCCTTTCTGTGCCACTTTCCGTCGGCTTTCGCCGCCTGGGATTTCCCCAGCGTCCTGCCCTTCGGTGTCCGGACTTTCCTCGGGGCCCGAAGGCCTCGCGGTCACCCGGCCTGCAGGTCGAATTGTAGCCCCGATCCCGCGGCCGCCTCGTCCCGGCGCAGCGTCATGCCGCACTCCGGGCAGCAGATCTCACCGCGCCGGTGCAGCACGAACTCGCCGCAGACCAGGCACTCGAGGCTGGCGCCGCGAAGCAGCGCGAACAGCTCCTGCTCGAGCGTGCGGTTCAAGGGAGCCACGCTCACAGCGCCCGGAACACCCCCACCACCTTGCCCAGGATCTGCACGTGCTTCGCGTAGATCGGCTCGAGCGCCGCGTTCTCCGGCTGCAGGCGGACGCGCCCGCTCTCGCGGAAGAAGCGCTTCACGGTCGCCTCGTCGGCCGACTCGTCGTCGCCGGCGAGCGCGACGACGATCTCGCCGTTCACCGCGGTGTCCGACTTGCGCACGACGACCAGGTCGCCGTCGAGGATGCCCGCATCGATCATCGAGTCGCCCTTCACGCGCAGGACGAAGTCGGCGCCGCCGCCCACGAGCTGCTCGGGCAGGGACACGTACTCCTCGATGTTCTCCTCCGCGAGCAACGGACCGCCGGCCGCGATCTCGCCCACGATCGGCAGCGCCTGCGACGCGCGCTCGCTCGCCGGACGCACGTCATGCCGCCGCAGGCCTGTGAGCTCGAGTGCGCGAGGCTTGGTCGGGTCGCGCTTGAGAAAGCCCGCCCGCTCGAGATTCGCCAGATGCGCGTGGACGGTCGAGGGCGAGGCGAGCCCGACCCGCTCGCCGATCTCCCGCACCGTCGGTGGATAGCCGTGCCGGTCGACGTAGTCGACCAGGAAGTCCCAGATCTCCTGCTGTCTACCGGTCAGCACACTCGCCTCCAGGGTTGTATTGCGAACATGTGTTCGCCATGAGAGTAGAGACTCCTCCGGACGACGTCAACCTGAAGCGGGCCCACGAACGACAAAGGCCCGGCAAAAAGCCGGGCCGGGCATGCGCTGGAGAGGACTTGAACCTCCACGGCCTTTGTGGGCCACTAGGCCCTCAACCTAGCGCGTCTACCAATTCCGCCACCAGCGCGTGAGAGCAAAACCAGTGTAGCGTCACACTTCGTGCGGGATCTCTGTGGCAACGCCGTCGAGGCGGCGCTCGGCGCCGGCGCGACCTACGCGGACGCGCGCGCCGTCTTCCGCCGCTCGCAGTCGGTCGCAACGAAGAACGGCAACGTCGAGGCGGTGAGCGACGTCGAGACCGAGGGGATCGGCGTGCGCGTGCTCGTCGACGGCGCATGGGGCTTCGCGGGCGACCGACGGCTGACGGACGAGGGCGCGCGCGAGGCCGCCCTCCGCGCATGCGAGTTCGCGCGTGCGGCCGGTGGCGGCGCCAGAAAGCTCGCGCCGCTGGAGCCGCACAGCGGCACCTTCAAGACCCGTGTGGAGATCGACCCGTTCTCGGTCCCGCTCGGGGACAAGATCGATTTCTGCCTCGACGCCGAGCGCGCGCTGGCACGGCCGGAGGTGAAGGTCGCGGAAGCGTTCGCCCGGGCGCAGCACGAACACAAGGTGCTCGTCACCTCGGAGGGCTCCGAGGTCGACCAGGAGATCGTCGAATGCGGCGCGGGGATCGACGCGACCGCGGTCGAAGGCGAGATCACGCAGATCCGCAGCTATCCGAGCGCCAACGGCGGGATCAGCGCCCAGGCGGGCTGGGAATACGTGCTCGGGCTCGGCCTCGCACGCGAGGCGCCGCGGGTGGGCGAGCAGGCCGCCGCGCTCCTGCGCGCGCCCGAGTGCCCCGCCGGCGTCATGGACCTCGTCATCGACGCCGAGCAGATGGCGCTGCAGCTGCACGAGTCGGTTGGACATCCCACGGAGCTCGACCGCGTGCTCGGGTTCGAGGCGGCCTACGCGGGCACGAGCTTTCTCCAGCCTTCGGACTGCGGCTCGCTTCGCTACGGCTCCGAGCACATGCACGTCACGGCTGATCCGACGACACCCGGTGGGCTCGGCACGTTCGGCTTCGACGACGAGGGCGTGTCGGCCCAGGCCCTGCCGATCGTCCGCGACGGCGTGCTCGTCGGCTGGCTCGGGTCGCGCGAGGTCGGCTTCCCCGGCTCGATGCGCGCGGAGGGCTGGAGCCGCATGCCGCTCGTGCGCATGACGAACCTCCACCTCGAGCCCGGCGAGGGAACGCTCGAGGAGCTGATCGCGGGTGTGGAGAGCGGCCTCTACCTCGAGACGAACAAGAGTTGGTCGATCGACGACAAGCGCCTCAACTTCCAGTTCGGGACGCAGGTCGCGTGGGAGATCTCCGACGGCAAGCTCGGAAGGATGTTGCGGGACGCGACGTACACGGGGATCACGCCGCAGTTCTGGGGCTCGATGGACGCGGTCGCCGGACGCGACGAATGGCGGCTGCACGGGCTGACGAACTGCGGCAAGGGACAGCCCGGCCAGGCGGCGCACGTCTCGCACGGCACGGCGCCGGCCCGGTTCCGCGGCGTCCAGGTCGGAGTTCGAGCCTGAACGCGTTCGACATCGCGGGCCGCGCGCTCGAGCACGCGGCCAAGGCGGTCGACGAGGCGGACGTCCTCGTCCACTCGGAGCGTTCCGGGCTCGCCCGCTTCGCGACGTCCACGCAGCACCAGCCGACGCTCGTCGACGACACCGTCGTCACGGTCCGCGCCGTCCGCGGCGGTCGCGTCGGCGTGGCGGTCACGAACCGGACGAGCGACGACGGCCTGCGCGAGCTCGCAGCGCGCGCCGCGGACGCCGCCGACCGAATGCGCGTCGATCCCGACTTCCCCGGTCTCGCTCCCCGGGCCGACTCCCCGGCGGTCGACGGCTACGACGAAGAGACCGCGGCGCTCGGGCCTCACGAGCAGGCACGGCTCGCAGCCGCGGCGATCGAGGCAACGGGCGACACGCCGGCGTACGGCTTCTTCACCAGCGGCGTCACGGAGCTCGCCGTCGTCTCGACCACCGGCCTCCGAGTGAGCCAGCAGATGACGGACGCGACCGCGCTCGTGCTCGCGTCGGCGGAGGGCCGCTCCGGCTACGCGACCCAAACGTCAGCCCGGGTTGGCGGCATCGACGCGCACGCGTGCGCGGTCGAGGCGGCGGAGAAGGCCGGACGGACGACAGACGCTCGCGAGCTCGAGCCGCAGGTCTACCGCGCCGTGCTCGAGCCGTACGCGCTCGCGGATCTCCTCCAGTACTTCGCGTGGGACTCGTTCGGCGGCCTCGGCTTGCTCGAGGAGCGGAGCGTCTTCACGGGGCGTTTGGGCGAGCGCGTGTTCGACGAGAAGGTCACGATCTGGGACGACGCGCTCGACCCGCGCGGCCTGCCGAAGGCGTTCGACTTCGAAGGCGTCCCGAAGCAACGCGTCACGCTTGCCGAGCAGGGCGTCGCGCGCGGCGTCGTCTGGGACCGGCGCAGCGCCAAGCGCGCGGGAGGGGACGTGCACGGCACCGGGCACGCTCCGCCGGTCGGCCTTCAGGCGTACGGCCCGCTGCCGTTCAACCTCTCCGTCGCAGGAGGCGAGGCAGAGTCGCCGGACGAGCTCGTCGCCGCGGTCGACGACGGCATCTACGTCACGCGCGTCCACTATCTCGGCATCGTCGACCCGCGCAAGGGCGTGCTCACCGGAATGACGCGCGACGGAACGTTCCGCATCCGCGGCGGCAGCATCGCCGAGCCGCTCGTCAACCTCCGCTTCACCGTCGCAATGCCGGATCTGCTCGCGGACGTGCCCGCGCTCTCGCGCGACGTGACGCTCGTGAACCAGAGCGACTTCTACGGCGAGCGCTATCCGATGGGCGTGCTCACCCCGGCAATCGCGACGGCGCGCTTCAACATCACGGGAATCGGCTCGACGCCCGGCATCTGAGTTCTAATCGCGCAATTCGGATCCGTGGCGCGCGCGCACCCCACCGCACGCGCTAGGTTCGCCGCGGATGAGCTCCGACCGACTTCGCAGATACGCCGAGCTCGCCGTTCGCGTCGGCGCGAACGTGGGCGACGGCCAGTACGTCCTCGTCGACGGACTGGTCGAGCATGTGCCGCTCGTTCGCGCGCTCGCGGAGGCCGCCTACGCCGCCGGCGCGCGCTTCGTCGACGCGCGCTACGCGGACCTGCACGTACGCCACGCGATGATCGACAAGGCGCCCGAGGAAACGCTCCGCTTCACGCCGCCGTGGATGGTGCAGCGCCTCGAGCAGGTCGGCGCGGACAGCGGCGCGCAGATCATCGTCGTCGGCAATCCGGAGCCCGAGCTCTTCGCGGATCTCGACCAGGAACGTGTCGGGCGCGCGCAGCAGGTCGAGTTCAACGAGGCTCATCTGAAGAACGTCACCTCACGCGCGATCAACTGGTCGCTCGTTGCGTATCCGAACGAGAGCTGGGCGGAGACCGTGTACGGCGAACCGGATCTCGACCGTCTCTGGGCGGACGTCGCGACGGCCGTCCGCCTCGACGAGCCCGATCCGGTTTCAGCGTGGGATGCGCACATCGACCGGCTCGAGGAGCGGGCGGGCACGCTCAACGAGGCGCGCTTCGACGCGATCCGCTACGTGGGGCCGGGCACCGAGCTCGTGGTCGGCCTGCTGCCGGGCTCGCGCTGGGCCACCGCCGCGGCCAAGACGGCATTCGGCCGCCGGCACGTCGTGAACCTGCCGACGGAGGAGGTCTACACGACGCCCGACCCCGCACGCGCCGAAGGCGTCGTGCGCGCCACGACGGACCTCGCGCTGGGAGGGCGCATCGTCCGAGGGCTGGAGCTTCGCTTCGAGAACGGCCAGGTCGTCGACGCGACCGCCGAAGCCGGCGTCGAGGTCGTGCGCGGGGAGCTGGCCACCGACGAGGGAGCGTCGCGCCTCGGCGAGGTCGCACTCGTCGACGGCACGTCGCGCGTCGGCCGGCTCGGGCGCGTGTTCCTGAACGGGCTCTTCGACGAGAACGCGAGCAGTCACCTCGCGTACGGGAACGGCTTCCCCTACTGCGTCGAGGGCGCCGACGAGGCAGCGGTCAACGAATCGTCGATCCACACGGACGTCATGATCGGCGGACCGGGTGTCGACGTCTTCGGGCTGAACGCGCAGGGCGACGCGCGTCCGATCATCCTCCGCAACGAGTGGCAGCTCACGTAGCGCGGATCGCCTTCGTGTCGAGCAAGCACCGGCGCGGCAGATAGAGGACGAGTCGCGTCGCCTCGAGCTGGAGGGACGAACGGCGGGGCGGGTCGCCGATCTTCGCCGTGCACCGGAGCAGAGCCCGCATCGTGGACGACGTTCGTCGCGCCGAGATCTCGATCTGCAGACGTGTCGCCGTCACCGCGCCGACGGAGACTCCGCGCGCGTGCAGGCAGTCGCGAACGTCGCGCGCGTATGCAAGAAGCCGCCGGCTCTGCGCCTCGGAGAGAACGGTGAAGTTGCCGGCCGGCGGTGTTGCGTTCTTCGACGCGTGAGGCGGCGGCGCTCCGGCTGCGACGGTGATCGTGCGATGCACCCCGACGCGCTTCGCCGCGTCGTCGCGTCCGAGCAGCCACGCAGCGCCGAGCGCCGCCGTCGACGCGATCGCAACGAGCAGGAGTGCTTTCGGAGGCAGCACGTGAACGATGGTCCGCCGCGTGAGCACAGCGCCGCAAGTCCCGTCTCTTATTGGTCGATTACACGGCGGACGTGCGCGGCGAGGGCCGCACGAGCATCCTCCAGGCGACATGGCGTTCGACGAGCAGACGGCCGTGCTCGCGGTCGACTTCCAGAACGGGATCTTCGCTCCCGGCGAACACCGGGTGCACGCGGCCGAGGACATCCTCGAGCGCGCGGCCGCGCTCCTGAACGCCGCACGGCTCGCCGGCGTGCCGACGTTCCACTTCCAGGACGACGCCGGCCCCGGTCTCTGGGCGCCCGACACGCCCGAGTGGGAGATTCACGACCGAGTCAGCCCCGCCGACCCGGCCCTGGTGTTGCGGAAGAAGTTCGGCGACGCCTTCCGCGGGACACCGCTCGACGACGAGTTGCGGCGGCTGCACGTTTCGCACCTGGTCATCCTGGGAGCGATGACCGACTTCTCGATCCGGGCCACGTTGCAAAGGGCCTTGCTGCGCGGCTATCGCGTCACGCTCGTCGAGGACGCACATTCGACGCTCGACGAGTTCGACGCGCCGGCGGTCGAGCACGTGCGCGTGCTCAACGACGAGGTCCGCGCGTCCGCCGCGCGCTCGCTGCCGGTGCAGCTGAAGCCGGCTGCGGCGTTCTTCGACTGACGCGATAGCGCGCAACGACTGACAACATCGCGCGGCGGGCGTCTAAATGGCACGTGAGGCCCACCGCCGTCCTCGCGTCCGTCTTCGCCGCGCTCGCCTTCGCCGGATCTTCCTCGCAGGCTGCGTCGAAGCCGCCGACGCTCGGCGAGCGCTGCCTGACGAAGATCGAACGGCAGCACGCAGTCTCGTTCCGGACAACGGACGGATTCGCGCTCCGCGGTGTTCTGCTCGGCCGTGGATCCGTCGGCGTCGCACTCGGGCACGAAAAGGGAGCGGATCTGTGCAACTGGCTTCCGTTCGCACGGGTCCTCGCGGCTTCGGGCTTTCGCGTGCTCGCGCTCGACTTTCGCGGTCACGGTTCGTCGCAGGCCGTGCGCGCGGACTTGAAGGCTTTCCGACTCGACCGAGACTTCCTCGCGGCCGCGAAGCTGCTGCGCGCACACGGCGCAAGGCGCACCGTGCTGATGGGGGCGTCGATGGGAGGCACCGGTGCACTCGTTGCCGCGGCGGCCATGCAGCCGCAACCCGCCGCGATCGTGGTCCTATCGTCGCCGGCAGACTTCTCGACGCTCGACGCGCGCGCCGCCGTCGCCCGCGTTCGATCCCCGACCCTCTACGCAGTCGGCAAGGACGACTTCTGCTGCACGCAGGACATGCACGACCTCTACGGCGCCGCGGCGGCTCGTGTGAAGCACCTCGAGCTTCTCGACAGCGGCGCACATGGGACGGAGCTCCTGAAGGGCCCGACGGGGACGCAGGCGCGGAAGCTGATCCTGCGCTTCCTGGCCGACAACGTTCGCTAGGGATTAGCGCTCGGCCTGCGCGACGAACGCGGTGATCGCGCTCTCGATTCGGCGGCGTTGAGGATTTCGGGACTGCAGCAGGTCCGTCCCGTGGTCGGAGCCCGGGACGAGGAGGAGCCGCTTCGGGCCCGCGGCCCAGCCGTACCACTCTCGTGCGCTGTCCGCGCCGCCGTAGATGTCGGCCCGCGCTGAGAGGAACAGCTTCCGACCCCGGATTCGCCGGATCTCGCGTTGCGTGAAGTCGTAGCCGCTCGCGTGGTTGATCCCTGCGAACTCGATCAGGCCGTCGGGCTCGACCTGCGCATGCGCTGCGGCGTAGAGCGCGGCCATCGCACCGATGCTCGCGCCGGCGACCACGATCCGCCGAGCGTGGCGACTGCGCACGAACGCGACTGCGCCGACGATGTCCCGCCACGATTCGGCGTACTCGTCCACTCCCGTCGAGCAACCCGCGCCGCCCCGGGGGCAAACGCCGCGGCGGTTGTAGGTGAGGACGAGATAGCCCCGGCGCGCGAGCTTGCGTGCGAGCCCTTCCCAGTCGGCCTGCGAATCGCCCGCGCGGCCCATGTGCGCGAGCACGACGGCGAGCCTGCCGCTTCCGAACAAGCGCCCGTCGAGGAGCACGCCGTCCGAAGCTCGAAAGTGAACGCGCTCCCGCGGCTTCTGCGCTGCGCGTCGGGTCGACGCACTGCCGCAGCCGCTCACCAGGCACGCAACCGTCACGACCGCTGCGAGAGAGCGTGGAGCCAGATCCCACGTGCGCACTGAAAGCCCGCTGTTCGCGACAGCCAGCGTAGAGGAGACGATCGCGCGCGACCAAGCACGGATCGTGCTCGGCGATCCAGTTTCTCGAATCGCTACTTCCGCAGCGACACGTGCGTGTAGGCGACGACGCCGCGGGCGTCCTCCCGCCAGCCGCGGACCCGCGGCGAGACGAAGCGCGCGTCGACCGCGTGCGCGACGGCGATCCCCCGAGGCGGAGAGCGTCGGGCGAAGAACGCGTTGGCGTCGCGCTGCGCGATCCGCACGTCGAGGCCGAGGTCGCGCCACGACGCTACGAGCAACGCCGCGCCGTAGCGGAGTGTTGCGTCGCCCTCGACGGCGACGCGAACCCGATCGTGCGACAGGCCCGGAATCGTTCGACGGGCCTCCCTGAACACGCGCGCCGGGGGTGACGGAGCGGCGGCGTCGGGATCCTCCGGGACGAGCCGTGCGTAGTCCCTCCGGTCGGCCGTCGCCGAGAGCGCGTTCCGGAGCGCGGTCGACAGGCGCGAGGCGTCCAGAGCGTCGACCGCGGAGAGGAGTGTCGCGCGGACCGCGCCCTTCACCGTCTCGTCGGCGAGGGCCGCCTGGATGTCGCCGAGCGGGACCGGCGCCTCGTCGAGCCGGCCTCGGCGGAAGAGCACAGCCGCGCGATACGGCTCGAGCTGTCGAAAGACGATCCGCAGGCCGCCGCGGCGCACGACGATCTCGCCTGGCCGGGCGCGAACGACGCGAAAGGTGCGCAGCGTCTGGACGAGCTGCGTCTCGTCGCGCGTGCGCGGACGTTCGGGCAGAGGCCACGGCACGCCGGCGAGCGCGACGCGAAGCGTATGCCGCGGTCCTTCGGCCGGAAGGCGTGGCGCAACCGTTCGGTGTGACGTGCAGCCGGCGAGCGCGAGCGCTACGACAGCCAGCGGAAGAGCGCGACGGTATCGATCGTGAAGATGATCGCGACGGCGATCGTCACGCGCGTGAGGTTCCGCTCGACGATGTGCGTTCCACCCTGCGACTGCGGCGTGAAGCCCATGCCACCGAGGCCGGCATCCCGTCCGGAGTGCATGAGGATGAGGCCCACGAGGGCCATCGAGACGAGGACGTGCCAGACGGCGAGAACCTGAAGCATCGCGGCCCAAGGGTAGCCGACGAGGCTACCGCTCGACGATCTCCAGGATGGCGTCGATCAGATCGCCCGCGATCCGGTCCTTCGTGATGTAGCCCGCCGCGCCCGACTTGCGGGCGCGGTCCACGTCGTGGCGCGCATTCGAGCCGGTGAGCATCAGCACTCGTGTTTCGGGAACCTGCTTGCGCAGCTTCCGGGTGGCCGCGAACCCGTCGAGGACCGGCATCGAGATGTCCATCAGGACGACGTCGGGCTTGAGCGATTCCGCGAGCTCGACCGCCCGGCGGCCATCCTTGGCGAGACCCACCGTCTCGAACCTCCGGTCCGTGCCGAGAATTGCCTGTAGCGCTTCTGCAAACAGGGAATGATCGTCGGCAATAAGGACGCGGATTCGTTTCACGTACTGCCCCAAGAATATCAGGAGAATTATGAAAGAACAACAAGAAAAAGCTCGTGAAAAGATTCAAAAACTACTCGTGACGGGAGACAACCGGCTCAAACAGGGCGTCGACCCGGAAAAGGCACGCCGGTCGTTCCTTCAGGCGCTGGAGGTGGCGCGCGAAGCGGGCCTCGAGGAGCAGGTGCGCCCCCTGGTCGAGCTCAGGCTCGCCGATCTGCCACGGCTCGCTCGAGAATCTCCTCGATCCGGCGAGCCTGACGTCTGACATCGTGGTTGGCCGCGGCCGCACGAGCCGTCTCGTTCGGACGCGGTAGGGCCGCGGCGGCGCGCAGGCCGCACTCGAGCGCGTCGAGATCGGTCGGGTCGACGAGCACGCCGGCGCCCGGCGGGACGAACTCGGGCGGGCCGCCGAGGCGGGTCGCGAGCACCGTGCGGGCGCACGCCATCGACTCGAGCAACGCCTGGCCCAGCGGCTCGATCAGGCTCGGCTGGCACACGACGTCCGCGCTCGCGATCCATCCCGGCACGTCGTCATGGGCGACACGGCCGACGACGTGCACGCGCTCGCGCCCCGCGAGCCGCGGGCGGAGCGGTCCGTCGCCGACGAACGTGAGGCTTCCTTCGCCGAGCCGCCCGAACGCGTCGGCCAGCCGGACGACGTTCTTGCGCTCGCTGAGAGCGCCGACGCAGAGGAACGCCGGAGAATCCAAGTGACACTTTGTCACTTGGTCTGGGGAGAAGCGCTCGAGGTCGACGCCCGAGTCGACGACGTGCGTCTTACCGCGCGCTGCGGGGAGCTTTGCCTCGAGCTCTCGGCGCAGGTAGTCCGAGACGGCGATGACCGCGGACGCGCGCGCGACGACCTTCCTCGTGAGCGTCGCCACTCCCGGCAACGCGCCGACGTTGCGCACGTCGCGGCCGTGGGCGGTCACGACGAGCGGCGCGTCGACGCGCGACGCGATCAGCCCGGCCGGGACGAGAAAGTGTGCGTAGACGACGTCCGGCACGCGCGCTTCGCGGACGCGCCGCGCGAGCTCGAGGAAGCGGCGCCTGCCCCCGTCGCGCCGGTTCAAGACGGCGAGCTCGATCTCGTGCCCGCGCTCGCGCAGCGCCAGCTCGGTCTGCCGCACGAAGACGCCGAGGTCCGGGTCGGCCGGGCCGGGATACATCTGCGAGACCAGCAAGATGCGCATTTAGCGCCGCCGTTTACGACAGCGAGTTCTGAGCCCGTGCGCCTCTGGACGAATTGTCACTCCCTTGGTTCGGTGCCTGGCACCAAGACGAGGCTGCTCGGGCGGAGCAGCTGCTTGATAAGTGCAATTGCCCCGCAAAGCGGCGGATTGTCGCTGTAGATCAACTGTCACACCCTTGGTTCAGAGCCTGGCACCACAACCTACGCGACGCGTGCGAAGGCGTCGCCGACGCGGACGACGCCCGGCCGCTCGACAGACGCGTAGACGCCGAAGAGAACGGCGCCGTCGCTCTCGCGCTGCCCGCGGTACTCCTTGAGCAGGCGCAGCGTGTCGAGATCGCGCGTACCCGTCTCGGGATCGCGCGTCGTCACGGCGCAGCGGTCGACGGGACCGCCTACGCGCACGACGGCCGAGCCGATCTCGAAGGCGAGCCCGTCCCACGTGTCCTCCTCGTGCGCGTCACAGCCGTGGAGCTCGAACAGCATGCGAAACCGTCGCGCGTCCACCTCGCTCCGGCCGGCTTCCTGCGCGAGGCGCGCGAGCGAGCCGTCGGAGACGAGGGTCACCGGCGCGTTCATTCCCGCGCCCGTGCGATCGGCGCGCGCGAGCCGCACCGGCGCTCCCGCCAGGCGCGCGAGCGGCGCCTCCCACGGCCCTTCGACGATTCGCCCAGTGACCTCGATCGTGCCCGACGTCGAATGGACTCGCTCGCCTTTCGCGACCGCGCTCGCCGCGACCTCGGTTCCGTCGGGAAACTGCATCCGCAGCACCTCGGCGTCGGCGCGATAGTCCACGCGGATCGTCGTCGGCCACGGCGTCTCGGAGCTGCGCAGGCGCTGTCCGTCGGCGTCGACGAGGAAGAAGCGGCGGTTGTCCTCGACGCCGTGCGGCCCGAGCCGCACCTCGTCCGGATGCGAGAGCCGGAAGCCCTTCACCGGCGAGACGGAGATGCGCGCGACGCGATTCATGCGCGTGCACGCTGCGCGTCGTACATCCCCCACTCGTCGCGCAGCTCGTTGCAGATCTCGCCGATCGTGCAGCGCGCGCGGAGCGCCTCGCGCAGCGGTGGCAGCATGTTCTCGGTGCCGCGCGCTGCATCGCGCACGCAAGTGAGGGCCGCCTGCGCATCTTCCGCGTTCCGTTCTGCGCGCAATCGCGCCGTCCGCTCGAGCTGGCGGCGCTCCGCGTCGGGGTCGAGCCGGTGCAGCTCGATCGGCTCCTCTTCCTCCTCGTGGAAGCGGTTCACGCCGACGATCTCGCGCTCTCCCGCTTCCACCTCCTGCTGGTAGCGAAACGACGCCTGCTCGATCTCGTCTTGGACAAAGCCCTGCTCGACGGCCGCGACCGCTCCGCCGAGCTCGTCGACTCGCTCGATCAGCTCCCGGGCGCGCTGCTCGAGCTCGTCGGTGAGGGACTCGATGAAGAAGGAGCCGCCGAGCGGATCGGCGGTGTCTGTGCCTCCCGCCTCGCTCGCCAGGATCTGCTGCGTCCGCAGAGCGATGCGCGCCGCCTGCTCCGACGGCAGCGCGAGCGCTTCGTCGAACGAGTTCGTGTGCAGCGACTGGGCGCCGCCGCAGACGGCCGACAGCGCCTGGATCGCGACCCGGACGACGTTGTTCTGCGGCTGCTGCGCCGTGAGCGTCGATCCTCCCGTCTGCGCGTGAAAGCGCAGCGCCAGCGCCTTCGGATTCGTGGCGCCGAAGCGGTCGCTCATGATGCTCGCCCACAGGCGCCGCGCGGCACGGAACTTGGCCACCTCCTGGAAGAAGTGGTTGTGCGCGTTGAAGAAGAAGGAGAGGCGCGCGCCGAAGTCGTCGGGCGAGAGGCCCGCGGCGACCGCGGCCTCGCAGTAGGCGATCCCGTTCGCGAGCGTGAACGCAAGCTCCTGGACGGCGGTCGAGCCCGCTTCGCGGATGTGGTACCCGGAGATGGAGATCGTGTTCCAGCTCGGGATCCGCTCGGCGCAGTACGCGAACAGGTCCGTCGTCAGCCGCATCGACGGCTTCGGCGGGAAGATGTAGTTGCCGCGCGCGATGTACTCCTTGAGGATGTCGTTCTGGACAGTGCCCCGGACCTGGTCCGGGGACAGGGCCTGTTCTTCCGCGACCAGTTCGTACAGGAGCAGGAG